>JABAHR010000619.1_pt4 | contig 31618 bp, 34 predicted proteins | sample 7062101 | NCBI WGS metagenome assembly JABAHR01 (sample SAMN14534553, study PRJNA622989) | marine sediment metagenome | biome: marine biome [ENVO:00000428]; feature: marine pelagic biome [ENVO:01000023]; material: deep marine sediment [ENVO:00002113] | place: India: Gulf of Kutch | collected...
AGTGCCAGGCGTGCGAGCTTTTTCAGCGCGCGTACCGAAAGGGTTGCGCCCGAGATGCCATCGATGTCACGGTCCAGTTGTTGCCCGGCCGTCAGGCCTGTGCCCGTGAACTGGCTGGTGAAGAAGGGGTAGCGGACCTCCCAGCCGCGGCTTTCGCGAAATGCCAGCACCTTGACCCGTTCCAGGCCGGTATCGCCGACCACCAGTCCGACGGTGATCGGTTTCTCCTTGCCGATCTCTTCCAGGATCCAGGCGCTGCGCCTGTCCCGGCTCCAGTAGCGGATGCGCAGTCCCGGGTAGGGGTGTCCCATGATAGCGGTGCTGGCGTCGCGTACCTCGTCGCGCAGCCACACCACGGCCGGCTGCGGCGGGTTGCCTGCAAACACCTCGGCGAGAAAGTCCTCGTTGCTCTGGTATACATCACCGGCCAGCAACGCGCCGGCCGGTGACAGAAGAACCAGGATTACAAGTGCACGCAGCATGGGGCGCGGAGCATGGCAGACCGGTACCGGTAATCAGAACTGGTAGCCGATGCCCAGGTCGAAGGCGCTGAAGTCCGTGCTTTCATTGTCGTCCAGGTCACGGTCGCGGTAGTCGGCCTTGATCACGACGTCCTCGTGCGGCCAGTAGTTCACGCCGATCTCCCACTGGTCGAAGCGGTCCGATGAACGGAATCCCTCCAGGTCCTCGTAGCGCGCATAAATGCCAAGGTCTTCACGCAGCTTGAAAGACGGCTCCAGGTACCAGCCTTTCTGTTCATCCGCACCTGCCGCCTTGACTGCACTGCCCTCCATGTTCCACTCCGCATACAGGGCGCGCAGTCCGAACGGGCCTGTTTCATAAACGGCGTGCGTTTCAAACAGCAGGCCCTCGTCCAGTCCGTCACCGCCCTGTTGCGAGAGGTCGGACTGGTACTGCAGGCTGGCTGCCAGTTCCAGGCCGGGCATGCCGGTATAGCGCAGGCGGCCGGTTGCTGCAAAGTCGTTGGCCAGTGCCTCGCTGGTCTTCTGCCGCCCGCTGCGCACCCGGAATCGGTTGTCTCCGTCGACAGGTATGGCGAGCCCTTCATGCAGCGCCAGGTCCCAGCTGAAACCGGTTGCTGTCTGGCCGGCGAGGGCCGCGCCGCCGGCCCACCAGGTGGACGGGATGATAATGTTCTCGACATCGTTGCGCTCCACGCCATAGAAGGTGTTCGGTTCGTGGGTTTCGTTCAGGATGCCGACCGGCAGCAGGAACAGGCCGCCCTTTGCCTGCAGGTTGTCGCGGATATCGAACTCGATGTAGGCCTGCTCAACCTCGACCTCGCCGTTCTGGCCGTCGCCGGCGACGCTGTGTTCGATTTCCAGCTCGGTATGCAGGCGGATGTCATCGTTGAACTCGTGCCCGATGAACAGCACGAAGCGGTGAAAATCGATTTCGTCGTCGTCGCCCTCCACGTTGTTGTAATGCAGCTCGCCGTAGCCGCCAATGCTGGTGCGGTCCATCCAGCTGCCGGAGGCGGTCGCTGCAGTTGCGCCGCTTTCCACGGCGACCACGGCGGCCTCTGCCTTTTCATCGGCGGCAACCGCCTTCTGGTCCGTTGCCTGCTGCTGCCGCTTCAGCGCCTCGATCTCTTTTTGCTGTGCCTGGATGATTTTCCAGAGTTCCTCGACGCTGGGCGCCTGGCTCTCGGCGCTAACCGTGACCGGCGCCAGCAAGGCGACGGCACAGGCGATACCGGTGAGTGCTGCAAACTTCATGGGTGGGCTCCTGTATTGGGTATATGAAGAATGACTGATATTCTACTGAACACTAAGCTAAATGCAAATCATTATCATTTATATTCATATTGTATGCCGGCCTGGCTGGCCATGGCTGCCGGCTTGGATATAACAATCTGTATTCATTGTTGATTTTCTATCCCCTGAGGGCTGTGCCATGCGCGCACGCTGCTGGGGTAGCCGGCGGCTTGCGCATGCCAGCTGCAGGCACAGCCCGCATGAGGCATTCCGGCGGGTATCCGGACCCCGGGCAGCTGCGGCGGGATATCCTGCGTGCCGGTGACAAGCCGGTTCCCCGGGGTGGTGGCTGCGTGCAGCCGGTCGGCCCGGCATGTCAGGCAGATCCGGCCGGCGTTCCGGGTGGGGACTGGTGGCGGTATTCGGCCCGGGCAGGAGGCGGATGTACGCAGCCCGTTCGTGCAGGCCGGGTGTGGTCGGCAAGCGCCAGGCGCGCGACGGGCTACGGGTTACGGATCGGCATTGTGCAGTTCATGGCCGCGCCGCTGGCCCGCAAACCTTTCATGTATGATCCCGGGCATGGGATAATTTTTTGCACAACACCCGCGCCGGGGCGATGACCTTGCCGCCGGCGGAACAGGCTGACGCTCAGGGTAAAGGGGGACAGCGGAGATCATGCAATTGCCGTCACTGCACCCGGCAGGCAGCGCAGTAACGGAGGGGCAATGAGTCATCTTCGGCGTGCAATCAACCTGACAGTATTCCTGTTCGCCGTATGGTTGCTGCTATCCGGCCACTACACACCGCTGCTGATCGTGATGGGCCTGCTGTCAACACTGTTCATCGTTGTGCTGGCCATTCGTGTCGACCTGGTTGATCGCGAGATCCACCACGTTCTGCTCAAGCCCACCGTGCTGACCTACTGGATATGGCTTTGCAGGGAAATCATCAGGTCGTGTATTGATGTAACGCGCTGCATCCTTGACCCGAAATTACCCATCAGTCCCGGCGTTATCAGGGTGAAGGCAGGCCAGCGCACCGATCTTGGCCGCGCGACCTACGCAAACTCCATCACCCTGGTCCCGGGTACCGTCAGCATGGACGTCGATGAAGACGTGATAACCGTACACGTGTTGACCCGCTACTATGCAGATGATCTCGACAGCGGCGAGATGGATCGCCGCATCTGCGATATCGAGAGGGTATTCTGATGTACACCGTTGCTGCCATAGCCATCGTAATCGCGGTCATTATCGGACTGGTCCGGGCCTTCCGCGGGCCGACGCTGTATGACCGTATTCTCGCTGCCAACATGGTGGGTGCCCAGACCGTGCTACTGGTTGCCGTGATCGGCTTTCTGACCGGTCGTCCCGAATTCCTCGATATTGCACTGGTATATGTGCTGATCAGTTTTATCGGCACGGTTGCGGTACTGCGTGTATGCACCCGCTGTCTTCCTGTCAGCAGGGAAGGACGGCTGGATGAGGGTGATGGCTGATGAACATGATGCTGGATGTTTTCAGCTGGCTGTTCATATCCACGGGCGCCTTTTTCATCGTCGCTGGCGCACTCGGTGTTTTGCGTTTCCCGGATTTCTATACGCGCCTGCATGCCGTCAGTGTCTGTGACACGATTGGTGCCGGTCTGCTGCTTACCGGGCTGATGTTCCAGGCCGGTCTCAGCCTGGTGACGGTGAAGCTGCTGCTGATCCTCTATTTCATGATTTTCACCGGCCCCACGTCGACCCATATCCTCGCCGAGGCAGCACTGCAGGGCCGTCTTGAGCCGCTCATGAAGGACAGCGGATCCTGACCGTGGAAACATTGCTGAACGATGTATTGCTCGGCATGCTGGTATTTACCTGTATTGCCATCGTACGCATGCACAGCCTGCTTGCCGTGGTGATGCTGGTCAGCATCTACAGCCTGCTCTCGGCGCTGCTTTTCGTGCTGATGGATGCCGTCGACGTGGCGCTCACGGAGGCGGCGGTAGGCGCCGGTATTTCCACGGTGTTGATGCTCGCTACCATCGCGCTGACCACGCACGTCGAAAAGCGCTCGGCACTGCGTCCATTGCTGCCGCTGGCGGCGGTCACGATAACCGGCGCTGCACTGGTCTACGGAACGCTGGACATGCCGTTCCACGGCGATCCCGATGCGCCCATACACAGGCATGTGGCACCGACCTATCTCCACGATACGCCGACAGAGATCGGCGTGCAGAACGTCGTTACCTCGGTGCTGGCAAGCTACCGCGGATATGACACGCTCGGGGAGATTACGGTCATCTTTACGGCCGGTGTCGGTGTGCTGATCCTGCTTGGCGCCGGTACACGGGAGCAGGCCAGAATCAGTATCGCAAGCAGGCTGCCGGTGCTGCGTGTCATTACAAAACTGCTGTTCCCGCTGATCCTGCTGTTCGCGTTCTACGTCCAGTTCCACGGGGAGTACGGCCCCGGCGGCGGTTTCCAGGCGGGCGTCATCTTTGCCGCAGGTTTCATACTCTATGCCCTGGCGTTCAGGATGGAACAGGCGCAACAGATCATTCCGCCTGCCTTGCTGAGGTTGCTGATGGCCTCGGGCATCCTTGTTTTTGCCGGGACCGGGCTGGTCAGCATACTGATGGGCGGCAGTTTCCTCGAATACAGCGTTTTTGCCGACGATCCGGTACGCGGCCAGCACCTGGGTATTCTGCTCATCGAGCTGGGGGTGTTCATCACGGTTACCGCCGTGATGATCGAGATCTACTACGGCTTCGTCGGCCGGCAAGGCGACTGAGTTGGTTTATTTAATGACGATACTGAAACGGATACGCGATGCAGTACCTGGCCGGCTACTATAACTACTGGGTCGTCATCATCCTGATGATGACCGGCTTTTATATCGTTATTGACAGTCCCAACCTGGTCAAGAAGGTTGTCGGTCTGTTCATCTTCCAGACCTCGGTGTTCATCCTGTTCATCAGCATGGCGTACGTCGAGGGTGGCAGTGCGCCGATCATCGGTGAAGGCATCACCCGCTACTCGAATCCTCTCCCGCATGTGCTGATCCTGACGGCGATCGTGGTCGGGGTTGCGACCACGGCGCTGGGCCTGGCGCTGGTGGTGCGTATCCAGGACGACTACGGCACGATCAACGAGGATGAAATTCACGCCCAGGATGAGGAAGTATGAGTCATAAGCCGTGCTGACGGCACACCTTCCCGTACTGCAGGTGGTAGTGCCGCTGATCGCGGCACCGGTCTGCCTGTTGCTGAAAAAACAGCGTCATGTCTGGGCCTTCACGCTGCTGGTCAGCGCCTGCGTGTTCGTCATCGCGCTGCTTGTGCTGCAGCGCGTGCAGGCAGGTGAGGTCCTGAGCTATGCGCTTGGTGCATGGAGTGCACCCTTGGGCATCGAGTACCGAATCGACAGCGCCGGTGCCATGCTGGTGGTGATCATCGCCCTGTTCGGTTTCGTGATCATGCCGTATGCCCGCACCAGCGTGCGGCGCGAGATACCTGCAGAAAGCGCAGGGCTTTTCTACGCCTGTTTCCTGCTGTGCCTGACCGGCCTGCTGGGCATCGTGGTGACCGGCGACGCCTTCAACCTGTTCGTGTTCCTGGAGATCTCGTCGCTGTCCTGCTACGTGCTGATCAGCCTGGGCCGGACGCGCCGCGCACTGACCGCGGCATTCCAGTACCTGGTGATGGGCACGATCGGGGCGACCTTCATCCTGATCGGTGTCGGCCTGCTGTACATGATGACCGGTACGCTGAACATGGTCGATCTCGCGGACCGGCTGGAAGCGGTGGCCGGCACGCGTACCATCCAGGCGGCATTCGGATTCATCACGGTCGGGGTCAGTCTCAAGCTGGCATTGTTCCCGCTGCACCTGTGGTTGCCCAATGCCTATACGTTCTCGCCATCCATGGTGTCTGCATTCATTGCCGCAACCATGACCAAGGTCAGCATCTACGTGCTGCTGCGATTCTTCTTCACGGTGTTCGGTGCGGAATTCTCGTTCATGGCAATGCACGCGGGCGACATTTTGCTGGTGCTGGCAGTTGCTGCCATGCTGGTTGCATCCCTGGTCGCGGTATACCAGGAAAATATCAAGCGCATGCTGGCTTATTCCAGTCTCGCTCATGTCGGCTACATCGTCCTGGGTGTCAGCCTTGCCACCCATGCAGGACTTTCCGCCGGGATGCTGCATGTCTTCAACCATGCCCTGATGAAGGGCGCACTGTTCATGGCGATGGGCTGCATCTTCCTGCGCCTCGGATCCGTGAACCTGGCAGACATGCACGGCCTGGCACGGCAGATGCCGCTGACCATGGCAGCGTTCGTGACCGGCGGCCTGGGGCTGATCGGGATACCGCTCACCTCGGGATTCATCAGCAAGTGGTACCTGGTGGTGGCCGCGCTGGAATCGGGATACTGGCCACTGGCCGTACTGATCCTGTTGAGTTCGCTCATCGCGCTGGTTTATGTATGGCGCGTGGTCGAGGTGGCCTATTTCCAGCCGGCCGGTCCGTACACCCGCAAGCTGCGGGAAGCACCACTGGGCATGCTGCTGCCGACCCTGCTGCTCGCCGCGGCAGTGGTGTATTTCGGCATCGATTCCTCGTTCACGACCACTCTCGCCGGGCAGGGCGCAGAGGCCCTGCTGCAGTCAGGAAGGCAGGCACTGCAGTGACGCTGGCGGGGACGCAGGCATGAGCCCGGAACTGACGCTGCTGGCATCGGTGATGCTGCCGTTTGCAGCAACAGCTGTGATAGCCGTGCTGAAACGCTGGCCCAACCTGCGCGAAGCCGTCAGCCTGCTGACGGCCGCTGCGCTGACCCTGCTGGCCGTTTCCCTCCTCAGGGGGATGCTGCAGGGCGCCCGACCCGCCATCGAGCTCATCGAACTGCTGCCGGGCCTGTCGCTCGAACTCGCGCTGGAGCCGCTGGGCATGCTGTTTGCGCTGGTCGCCAGTTTCCTGTGGCTGGTTACCACCGTGTATTCGATCGGTTACCTGCGCCATCACAGGGAATGGCACCAGACGAGGTTCTACGCTTTTTTTGCACTGGCGCTGGGCAGCACCATGGGCATCGCATTTGCGGGCAACCTGCTTACGCTGTTCGTGTTCTATGAGCTGCTGACACTATTCACCTATCCGCTGGTTACCCATGCGGGTACCGATGCAGCGCGGGACGGCGGCCGCGTCTACCTCGGTTTCCTGATCGGGACCTCGGTACTGTTCCTGCTGGCCATCGTCTGGACATGGTCGCTTGCCGGCACGCTGGAGTTCCGTTCCGGCGGCATACTCGGGGGGGTGGCAGCCCCGCTGGCCGCGGGCGCCCTGCTGTTCCTGTACCTGTTCGGTATCGGCAAGGCAGCCCTCATGCCGCTGCACCGCTGGCTGCCGGCGGCCATGGTGGCGCCGACGCCGGTCAGTGCGCTGCTGCACGCGGTGGCGGTGGTGAAGGCCGGTGTCTTCACCGTGCTCAAGGTGTCGGTCTATATCTTCGGGACCGACTTCCTTGCCACGATTCCTGCCACGCAGTGGTTGATGTATATCGCCGCGGCTACCGTCCTGTTCGCATCCATCATTGCGTTGCGGCAGGACAATCTGAAGCTGCGGCTGGCCTATTCAACCATCAGTCAGCTTGGCTACATCGTGCTGTGTGCGATGCTGGCCAACCCGCTCGGCGTGGCGGCCGGCGGCATGCATATCGTGATGCACGCGTTCGCGAAGATCACGCTGTTCTTCTGTGCCGGGGCGATTATCATCACCACGCACAAGACGCGCCTCAGCGAAATGGACGGGATCGGACGGCGTATGCCGGTCACCATGGGCGCGTTCTTCGTGGCAAGCCTCGGCATCATAGGCCTGCCTCCGCTGGGCGGCTTCTGGAGCAAGTGGTTCATTGGCATGGCTGCCCTGGACTCCGGTCAGTTGCTCATGCTGGCGGTTGTGCTGCTCGGTTCGCTGCTTAGCACGGCCTATCTGCTGCCGATTCCGTTGCGGGCATTTTTCGGCAGCGCCAGGGACGAATCGGAATACAAAGGTGTTCAGGAGGCGCCGCTGGCCTGTCTCGTGCCGCTGGTGCTGACTGCCGTTGCCTGTGTGTCGTTGTTTGCCGCGCCGGAGGCGTTCTACCGTTTCATGCAGCTGCTGATGTTACAACAGGGGTGAATCATGGGACCCGAACGGCAGCAGCTGTCTGACAGGCCCGGAAACAGACGCCGGCTGCTGCGTATCCTTTTCCTGTGTTGCGCGGCCTTGCTGGTCATGGACCTTTTCTATCACCGGCACGTAGTTCATGCCTGGGAGTCGCTGTGGGGCTTCTACCCCCTGTTCGGTTTCTTCGCCGGTGTCCTGCTGGTGCCGGCGGCCGGGCTGTTGCGCAGGATGCTCAAGCGGCCCGAGGGCTACTATGACGAATAGCCTGCCGCCGTTTGCCATATTCTACGCCGGTGCACTGCTCATCCTGCTGTCCGGGGGGCGCGTGCAGAAATTGCTGTTGCTGCTGGTGCCGGTGGCTAGCGGCCTGTACCTGGCAGGACTGGCGGACGGCCTGGCGGTGACCCTGCCGGTTGCAGGTTATGAACTCGTCCCCCTGCGTACCGACAGGCTGAGCCTGCTGTTCGGGTATCTGTTCACGCTCGCGGCGCTGATCGGCATCGTCTTTTCCCTGCACCTGGGCGACCGCCTGCAGCATGTAGCCGGGCTGTTGTATGCCGGCAGCGCAACAGGCGCTGTCTTTGCAGGCGACATGATCACGCTGTTCGTGTTCTGGGAACTCACGGCGATTTCCTCCGTGTTCCTGGTCTGGGCAAGCCGCACAAGGGTGTCATTGCGTGCCGGCTGGCGCTACCTGCTGTTTCAGCTGGTATCGGGGCTGCTGCTGCTCGCCGGCATACTGATGCGCTACAGCGAGACCGGGTCGCTGGCCTTCTCCTATATCGGCCTGGAAGGTTTGTCGGGCTGGCTGATCTTCATTGCCTTCGGGATCAAGTGCGCCTTCCCGCTGCTGCATAACTGGCTGACCGATGCATATGCCGAGGCAACGCCAACCGGCGCTGTTTTCCTGGCCTGTTTCACAACCAAGATGGCTGTGTACGCACTGGCGCGCGGTTTCCCGGGCACCGAACTGCTGGTCTATATCGGGGCCGTGATGACCTGTTTCCCGATCTTCTATGCCGTCATCGAGAACGACCTGCGCCGGGTACTCTCGTACAGCCTGATCATCCAGCTGGGCTTCATGGTAACCGGTATCGGGATCGGTACGGCGCTTGCGCTGAATGGCGCGGCGGCACATGCCTTCGTGCACGTCGTCTACAAGGCGCTGCTGTTCATGTCGATGGGCGCCGTGCTGCACATGACCGGGAAGAAAAGGGCTTCGGATCTTGGCGGCCTGTACCGGAGCATGCCGCTGACAGCCACCCTGTGCATCATCGGTGCTTGTTCCATAGCCGCTTTCCCCCTGTTCAGCGGATTCGTCAGCAAGTCAATGGTCATGTCAGCCGCGCTGCAGGAAGGATATGACCGGGTATGGCTGGTGCTGCTGTTCGCGTCAGCCGCTGTACTGCACTATGTCGCTATCAGGATCCCGTACCTTGCCTTCTTCGCGCACGATTCCGGGATCCGCACCCGCGAGCCGCCCGTCAACATGTTGCTTGCCATGGGTCTTGCGGCAACGCTCAGCATCATTGTTGGCTGTTTGCCCGGCGCGCTGTACAGCCTGCTGCCGTTCCCGGTGGAATATCTACCCTATACCTACACACACGTCGTTGCCCAGTTGCAGTTGCTGTTTTTCTCCGCACTTGCCTTCGTCTGGCTTGTGCAGACCGGACGCTATCCGGCCGTGCTGCCGTCGATTAACCTGGATGCCGAGTGGGTATACCGCAAGCTGCTGCCACACAGCCTCAAACGGATAACGCATGTTTCGGGCCGCTTGCACCTGCGTATGCGTTTCGGGGTGCTGCGGCGGCTCGGTACGGTGCTCGGGGCATTGTTCCTGTATCACGGCCCGCAGGGCATCCTGGCCCGCACCTGGAGCACCGGCAGCATGGTGCTGTGGGTAGTCATCCTGCTCGGCATCTATCTGGTCGCCTATTACTACTGACGCGTCCTGCGCCAACCGGGATAGCTGCCAAAAGTACACAATATTCAGGGTATAGGGCGTTGCCGGGGCTGGAATGATGGCGCATCACCCTATATATTGATATACAGATATCCACTGAACTTCACCCGGGACGGAGATAGTCATGACAGAGACAACAGCAGGTTTCAGCAAGGAGTTGACGGAAAGCGAGCTGGGCCTGACCGCCGCGGCACGCGAGAAGATGCTGGAGCTGTTCAACCAGGTCGAGGATGAAGAGCTCAAGGCGATCCGTGTGTTTGTTTCCGGTGGCGGTTGCGGCGGCATGGGTTATGGCATGACCTTCACGGACGCCATGTCGGAATACGACTGCGTGCGCCGGGAACAGGGTTTCGAACTGTACGTCGATGCCGTGGCACTGAATTTCCTGCGCGGGGTCGAGATCGACTACGTGGAACGTCCGACCGGTGCCAGCTTCGTGTTCAACAATGCCTTTGCCGTGACCGGCGGCTCGGGTACCTGCGGTGCCTGCGGGGCGGCCGGCGGCGGCTGCGCCTGACACCTGGTTTGCATTATCTGCCGGCAGCCGGCTACGCGTAACAGCTGTGACTGCGGCGCGCGGGGGCTCATGGCCTGCCCGCCCCCGCCATGCGTGGATCAAGCATGTCACCACGTCTGTTACTGATCGCGCCGCCCGGCAGTTATCGCACCACGGCCTATCTTGCGGCGGCACGCCGCCTGCATACCGATGTACTGGTTGCCTCCGAGGGAAAACACTCGCTGGTCAGTGAAATAGCCGGGGGCCTGCATATCGACCTGGCCGGTCCCGGGGCGCTGGACAAGCTGTTGCAGGCGAATCGCGAGCGTCCGTTTTGTGGCGTGGTTGCCACTGACGATGCCACCGTGGAACTGGGCAGTCGTATTGCCGCGGCACTCGACCTGCCGCACAACCCCCCGCAGGCGGCGCGTAATTCACAGCGCAAGGACCTGTCGCGGCAGGTGCTGCGGGACGCCGGGGTGGGGGTGCCGGATTTCCGGTTGATAGATCTTGGCCGGCCGCTGCCCGCACAGCTGCAATCCCTGCCGCTGCCGGCGGTACTCAAGCCCCTGTCCCTGTCCGGCAGCCGTGGCGTGATTCGCGTGGACACCCGCGAACAGGCCCTGGCGGCCTGCGCGAGAATCCACGCCATCGTTGCCGGTGAACACCTGCATGATGACTGGCTGGCCGGTCACCTGCTCATGGAAACGTTCGTCGCCGGGCCCGAGGTGGCCGTCGAGGGCCTGCTGCGCGGGGGCGAGCTTGCCGTGCTGGCGATCTTCGACAAGCCCGATCCGCTGCAAGGCCCGTTTTTCGAGGAAACCTATTACATCACGCCATCGCGACACGCACCGGCGCTGCAGCGGGATATCGAGTCCTGCGTGCAGGCTGCCTGTCATGCGCTCGGTCTGCGGGAAGGCCCGGTGCACGCCGAACTGCGTATCACAGACAGTGGCTGCGTCGTCATGGAAGTGGCCGCGCGCACCATCGGTGGCGAATGTGCGCGCCTGCTGCGTTTCGGCACCGGTCACGGCCTGGAGGAACTGGTCATCGCGCACGCAAGCGGCGATGCGCTGGCCCCGGAACCCGGGGAAGGGGCGGCCGGGGTGCTGATGATACCGATCGAACAGGGCGGCATCCTGCGGCGTATCGAGGGTATCGCCGCGGCACGTGCGGTGCCGGGAATCGAGGATATCTCGATTGCCGTTCGCGAGGGCTACGAGTTGAGACCGTTGCCGGAAGCTTCCAGCTACCTCGGGTTTATCTTTGCCCGTGCCGGCACCGCTGCAGAAGCCGAGGCCGCCCTGCGCGCGGCATATGACAAGCTGAATATCGTGGTAGCGCCACTGTGGCGCATGCAGGACGGGCGCGGTTCGGGCTGATTATTTCTTGGCGCCCGGCGGCCTGAAGCCCTCCGGCACAGCACCGTAATCACCCTCGCCAAACAGGAAGCCCAGCATGTGTTTTTCGATCACCTCGATGCTGGCAGGGTCCGCCGTGTTGAGTCCGTTCTCGTTGATGATCATGGTCAGCCGCTCCAGCCATTGCTTCCAGCCTTCCTCGGATACATTCTCGTAGATTCGTTCGCCGAGGCTGCCGGGATGCGGCGCAGCCTCCAGCCCCTTGGCCTCGCGCTTGAGTACGACACAGTTGACGATGCGGCTCATTGTCGGATACCTCGNNATACCTCGATACCTGATGACAGTTTTATTGTAGCGGTAAACCGCGTGCAGTGGTGCGGCCGCTCCCTAGAAAGGCCTCACCACGGCCAGCAACACGATAGCGACCAGCAGCAGTGCCGGGATTTCGTTGATCCAGCGGTAAAAAACATGGCTGTGGCGGGCGGTTCCGGCACGCAACTCGCGCATGATTTTCAGGCAGTACAGGTGAAAGGCAACCAGTGCGGCGACGAGCAGCAGTTTCGTCACCAGCCAGCCGGTGGCCAGGTTGCTGATCCAGTTGTTGATGAACAACAGGCTGATACCGAATAGCGCGGTCAGCACGGCGCCGATCGTCATGATGGCGAACAGTTTGCGCTCCATCACCAGGAAGCGTTCGTGGCTGACCGTATCCGTGGTATCCGCATGGTAGACGAACAGGCGCGGCAGGTAGAACAGGCCGGCAAACCAGGTCACCATGAAAATGACATGCAGACCCTTTATCCAGAGCATGCTGAATGTCTCCCCTGAACGATACAGTCAATAGTATGCATTGCCTGGGGCAGCATGCCCAGCACGTCCCGGCGCAGCCTGACCATGTCCAGTTTGCCGATCGTGTGCATCACGATGCGCCCGTCCGGTGCGACCAGGAACGAGGTCGGCGTGACCCTGATATTGCCGAATGCGTGCGCCGCATCCGAGTGGATATCCAGCGCAATGGGATAGGGTATTTGCCTGGATTCGCGCATGGCCAGTACATGGCTGGGCGGGTCGTGGGCCATGGCGATGCCGATGATTTCCAGCCCCCGCGGTGACAGTTCCCGGTAGAGATCGATCAGGTGCGGCATTTCCCTGATGCAGGCCGGGCACGTGGTGGACCAGAACGTGACCAGCAGTGGACGACCCTGGTAATCGGCGAGCCTGAGTTCACTGCCGTCTATGCCCGTGAGGCTGATGTCGGGTCTGGTAGTGACCCGGTGTGGGGTCAGCAGCAGGTAGCCAAGCACGGCAATCAGCGCAATGGGAAGGAGTGGTAAGAGTAGTTTCCTCATGTGTCACGGTTTATCGGGTGGCTTGTCTGCTGCGTTTTCCGTCCCTGCCGTGACACCGGTTGCGGGACTGCTCTCCGGTTTTGCACCGAACAGACGTGCGATCCACGCAAAAACCTTCTTGATGCCGCGCCAGATCTTCGGCAGCAGCCATATCATCAGCAGAATGAACAGTACCAGCAGGACGATAAACAGTACCGGGTTGTACAGCGCCGTCCACAGTCCTGCAATCACGGCGACATCCTCGCCGACCGAGGCAAACCAGTTGGTAAACGGTTCCGGAGAGGTGTTGATCAGTACCCGGGTGCCGGCCTTGGTGATATGGCTGCCGGTAGCAAGCGCACCGCCGGCAATGGCGGCGGCCAGTTCCGCCGCCGGACCGACATCGCCGACTGCGCCTGCGGCCAGCACGGCACCGGCAGGAATCCGGATGAAGGTCGACAGCCCGTCCCAGCCGGTATCGACGCCCGGGATCTTGTCGGTGAAGAATTCCACGCAATACATCAGGCCGGCCGCCAGCATCACCATCGGGTCGGTGAGGATCTGTAAATCCGGTGGCAGGTCGATGTTCCCGGTCATACCGAGGTAGCCGAGCATCAGGATCGCGGCATACAGGTTGATGCCGCTGGCCCAGGCAACGCCCATGGTGAGCGCGATGGTTTGCGTTATGTCCATACCGGTGCGACCCCGTTTCCCCTGCTCTGTTCACTGCCGCTGCAATGCGGAAATGCCGCCCATAGTACCGGAAACCGGCATGGCATACCTGTTCCCGAACGGCGACACCATTTTGTAACTATCTGTATTCTATCAAAAAGAAAGTGCAGGAAAACCGGAAAATTCAGGCGGCGGATCAATATAATACTGGCTCGTGCTTACCGGTTCTGAATGAACTGTATTTCTTTTCCTACCCGTTGAAACAACCAGGAGTATGACCATGCACAAGAAACTGATGCTTGCTGTTGCCATGGCAATGGTCCTCACCGCCTGTGGTGACAAGGACGATGCGGCCACCGGTACAACCGAGCCGACCATGACCGAGCAGGCAACCGATGCCGCTACCGAGGCCGTTGAGTCTGCCGCCGAGGCGACCACTGATGCCGGCGAATCTGCCGCAGCAGCAAGCTCGGATGCGGCAGAGGCAGCTACCGAGAGCGTTGAAGAGGTCGCCGGGGAGGCCGGTGACATGGCTTCCGACGCGGCCGATGCAGCTGCTGAGGCCATGCAGGACGCTGCCGAGTCTGCTGTGGAAGCGGCCGGTGAGAGTGCCGAGGAGGCTGCCATGGAAGCTGCCGGCGATGCCGCCGGGGCTGCCGGCGCTGCCCTGGGCCAGTAACCACTGCGGTCCGGTACACAGGGGGGCGGTCGGGCTTGTGCCTGACCGCCTTTTTTATTGTGAAGCCGGCAGGCATTCGATGCGAATCGATTGCGTACCACTGGCACGGCAGCGTCTGCGCTAGAATGGCTCCATTCGCATCTGTCGGGATCCCGGGCATATACACAGGGTCTGGAAACATTCATGCACATGGGAAGATGAAGTGAGCTCAGAATTCGAAGTCAGGGAAATCCGTATCAATCCGGTGGTGCCCTCCGAGTCCGTACTGGTGGCAACGGCGCGCAGCCTGCGCCCGCACCAGCAGGAAAAACGTGTAGCGCATGATGATCGCAGGCACGTGGACAGCTGCCCGTTCTGCAAGGGCAACGAAGCAATGACGCCGCCGACCATCACGGCGTTGCCCTCGGAACAGGACTGGAAGGTGCGGATCGTGCAGAACCTGTTCCCGGTGCTGGGCACGGACAGCGATCGCAGCAATTTCAGTCTCGGCATGCAGCAGATCATGGACGGTTACGGCCGGCACGAGGTGATTATCGATCATGATGTCCACGGGGTCGAGATACACGAGATGTCGGAGCAGCACCTGGAGATGTTGCTGGGCGTGTACCGGCAGCGCATGGAAGAGTTGTACAGCAGTGATGAGCGTATCCGCTACGTGCTCATTTTCAAGAACTTCGGTGCAGCTGCCGGTGCCAGTATCAAGCACACGCACAGCCAGCTGATTGCCATGCCGATCATCCCGGAGAATGTCTACAACGAGGTGGCCTGCAGCCAGAGCTATTACGAGAAGCATGGCCAGTGTATCTTCTGCAGCCTGATCGACGAGGCGCTGACCTACGAGGCCACCATCTATAACCGCGAGTCCGGCGAGATCAGGCGCAGGATCGATGTCGGCCAGTATGTGGTCGAGCGCGGCGAGCGGTTTATCGCCATCAAGCCGTTTGCCAGCCGCTACGAGTGGGAGGTGCACATATTGCCGCTCGAGCACAACAGCAGCTTCACCCGTGCCACGCAGGAGGACCTGGCAGATTTTGCAGCGGTGCTGAAACGTACCATGCAGCGGCTCGACAGGGTGCTGGGCGGTGCGCAGTACAACTACTATTTCCATAGCGCGCCGCGCTGCGAGTCATTCAGGAGCTGCGATGCCAGTTACCACTGGCACATGGAGATCTGCCCGCGTACCTCGATCCCGTCCGGTTTCGAGCTGGGCTCCGGCCTGTTTGTGACCACCATCAGTCCGGAGGACGCAGCGCGGCAGTTGCGCGAGGCGCTGTAATGGCAGACCGCGACCCGCTGGCAGCCGCCGGGCAGGAACTGGAACGGGTCATCCGGCGCATGCAGGCCATCCAGCGTGCCATCCGCGCATCACGCCAGCCTGCTGCTGCGTACGAACTGGAGGAGCTCAGGTCGCTGGGTCGGGAATATGCACGTATCATAGAACGCCTGTCCGGCTCATCCGGACCAGATGACAGGCAATAATGACCGGGAGGAGTTCATCGCGCCATGACTGAAGACCAGGGCATCTTTATCGGCAAGGGGGAGCAGCCGGTCTATCTGCTGCCGCGGCTGGCCAACCGTCACGGCCTGATCGCCGGCGCCACCGGCACCGGCAAGACCGTATCACTGCAGGTACTGGCCGAGGACTTTTCCCGCCGCGGCGTACCGGTATTCATGGCGGATGTGAAAGGCGACCTGTCCGGTCTCAGCCAGGCCGGCAGCGAACATCCGAAACTGATGGAACGTGCCGCGACCATCGGGCTGGATGATTACCGCTTCGAGTCTTTCCCCGTGGTGTTCTGGGACCTGTTTGGCGAGCAGGGCCATCGCGTGCGTGCCACGGTATCCGAAATGGGTCCGCTGTTGCTGGCACGCCTGCTCGGCCTCAATGACACCCAGGAAGGGGTGCTGTACGCCGTTTTCAAGATGGCGGACGACCAGGGCATGCTGCTGCTGGACCTCAAGGACCTGCGTGCCCTGCTGGTTTTTGCCGGCGAGCATGCAAAGCAACTGCGCATGGAATACGGCAACATCTCCAGTGCCTCCATCGGCGCCATCCAGCGGCGCCTGCTGGTGCTGGAGGAGGAAGGTGCGGAGCTGTTCCTGGGCGAGCCGGCGCTGGACCTGTTCGATTTCATGCGCAACGGTGCCAAAGGTTACGGCAATATCAATATCCTGGCCGCCGACAGGCTCATGCAGACACCAAAACTGTATGCCACCTTCCTGTTGTGGCTGCTGTCGGAACTGTTCGAGGAGTTGCCGGAAGTCGGTGATCCGGAGCAGCCGCGGCTGGTATTCTTTTTCGACGAGGCGCACCTGCTGTTCGACGATGCACCGGAAGCGCTGCTCGACAAGATCGAGCAGGTGGTTCGCCTGATCCGTTCCAAGGGTGTCGGTGTGTATTTCGTGACCCAGAACCCGCTCGATATTCCCGATGCCATCCTCGGGCAGCTGGGCAACCGTATCCAGCACGCGCTGCGTGCCTTCACGCCGCGTGACCAGAAGGCGGTGCGCGCGGCTGCCGACACATTCCGCGCCAACCCGGCCTTCAAGGCAGCCGACGTCATCAAGGAACTCGGTGTCGGCGAGGCGCTGGTATCGACGCTGGGTGGCAAGGGTACACCGGGCATCGTGGAACGCACCCTGATACGCCCGCCGTGTTCCCGGCTGGGCCCGGCCACACGGGCGGAACGCGAAGCGGTGATTGCCCAGAGCCTGCTGGGCAGGCGCTATGACAAGACCCTGGACAGCCACTCGGCCTATGAAATGCTCAGGGAGCGTGCGGAAAAGGCGGCCAGCATAGAGGAGCAGGAGACCGCACAGGCGAGCAGGGGGCGCGAGCAGGCAACGACCAGCCGCCCGCGTACCGGCAACCGCCAGGGCGTGATGGAGGCGATGGTGAAAAGCGTGGTGCGTTCCGTCGGCAGTTCGCTGGGGCGGCGCATTGCGCGCGGCATACTCGGCTCCATCCTGAAAGGCTGATACTGCGATGCAGTCGCGCAGCCGCAATACGCTGCTGACCGTCGTTGCCCTGCTTGGCCTGCTGGCCTGGCAGTATTTCAATCCCGGTTCGGACAGCGGCCGGTTCCTCGCCCAGCCGGACAACGCTGTCAATGTTGTCCAGGCGGCCTGGCAGCAGCAGCGTTCCGGTGTCTGGCTGAACACCGCAGGACGCATTACCCGCATGCTCGCGGACGACGATCACGGTTCCCGCCACCAGCGCTTCATTCTCGATGTCGGCAGCGGACACACGGTACTGGTTTCGCACAATATCGATCTGGCCGAGCGAATTCCCGCCGCGGTGGGCGATACAGTGTCGCTGCGCGGGCGCTACGAATGGAACGAGCGGGGCGGAGTGATCCACTGGACACACCATGATCCCGGTGGCCAGCAGCGCGGCGGCTGGATCGAGTTCGACGGCAAAAACTACCGTTAACCGGCAATTGCCATGCCCGGTGTCCCGGGCTGGCGTCAGCCGGGCCGGTGTTATACTCGTCCTGTTTCCCACCGGTGGTGCCGCCGCCGCCCCACGCACACTCAAACGGGAGAGACGAATGGCACAGGAACTCGATGCCCTGTATGGGGGGATTATCAGGGAGCTGGGCGAGGATTTGCAGCGCGATGGCCTGCTGGAGACTCCGCAGCGTGCCGCGCGTGCCATGGAGTACCTCACGCGCGGCTACAGCCAGACGCTGGACGATGTGGTCAACGGGGCGATCTTCGATTCCGACAACGACGAGATGATCGTGGTCAGGAATATCGAACTGTATTCCCTGTGTGAACATCACCTGTTGCCGTTCATCGGCAAGTGCCATGTTGCCTACCTGCCGACCGGCAGGGTGATCGGTCTTTCCAAGATCGCGCGTATCGTCGACATGTACGCAAGGCGACTGCAGATCCAGGAAAACCTCACCAAGCAGATTGCCGATTCACTGATGCAGGTGATCCAGCCTTCCGGCGTCGGCGTGATTATCGAGGCGCAGCACCTGTGCATGATGATGCGCGGTGTCGAGAAGCAGAACTCGCTGATGACCACGTCCATGATGCTGGGCACATTCCGTGACCAGGAGCGCACCCGTTCCGAGTTCCTGCGCCTGGTGAAAGGCTAGGGCTGTACGGTATTCCCGCGCGGTCCGCGGCCGCGCGCGATTATCTGGCAGCTGCTAGATGCTGTAGACGCTGTCGATTTCCTTGCGTGTCAGCACGCCATAGATGCGGCTGAGGCCGGGGATGGTGGTGCGCGTGACATACAGTACCTCGATGTCATTCCGGCTCAGTTCGTCCAGTGCCTGCTGCAGTGTGGCCTGGAATTCGATCGGCCGGGTCTCGTGCCGCTTGGCGGGGATCTCCATCAGGTCGATGCTGTCACCGGTCTCCCCGCTCTCGAGGTGGCGTGCCAGGTCGGCAGCCGGCATGGCACTCTCCACCACCTGGTCTTCCCGGACCAGTATCCAGCGGGGTTCTGTTGACAGCGCCCTGACTGCCTGCGCCCGCTGGACGTGGCGCGGCAGGGTTTCCACCCTGCGCTCCATGACATTGGCGACACCCATGCCCTGCAGGGCGCGGGTGAGCGGGGTATCGCGGTAATCCAGCCCGCGCTCTTTCATCATCACCAGGTAAACGGAATCCTTGCCGAACAGCTCGCGGCTGACCAGCCCCGCGGCGATCAGGGCCAGCATGCCCGGCAGGATGATGTGCGGGTTCGCTGTCAGTTCCAGCATGGCGGTGAGCGCGGCGAGCGGTGCCTGCAGGGTTGCGCCCATGAAGGTGCCCATGCCGATCAGGGCATAGAAGGCGGGCGTGCCCACCTCGCCCGGCAGCATGCCGTGCGCAAACAGCCCCATGGCGCCGCCGGCCATCGCCCCGACCACCAGCGTCGGGCCGATCAGGCCGCCGGGCAGGCCGAGCCCGAGCCCGATGCCGGTTGCCAGCAGCTTGGCCAGGGCGATGCCTGCCAGCGCGGCCAGGCCGAGCTGCCCCAGCAGCGCCTGGTTCACCGTGTCGTAGCCGATGCCCATGACCTCGGGCGACAGCATCGCGATGAGCCCGACGGCGCTGCCGCCGAGGGTGCAGCGCAGCCACACCGGCCAGTTCGCCGCGAGGCGGCCGGTATGCTGCATGAGGTGTATGAACAGCGCAGCCAGGCAACCGAGTACCATCCCGGTGAGCAGGATATAGGGCAGTTCCAGCAGCGATCCGAGCTGGGTGCCGGGAATCACGAACACCGGGCTGTCACCGAACACGGCCTGGGTGAGCGTGGTGGCGGTGACGGCTGCCAGGATCACGGGCGCAAAGCTGATCAGCGAGTATTCCATCATGACCACTTCCATGGCAAAGATCACGCCGGCCAGCGGGGTATTGAACGAGGCGGCGATGGCGGCGGCAATGCCGCAGGCGGCCAGTGTGCGGTTGCTGTTGTGCGGCAGGTGCAGCCACTGTCCGAGCAGGCTGCCGCTGGTGGCACCGAGGTGCACGCTGGGTCCCTCGCGGCCGACGGAATGTCCGCTGATGATGCTGAGCGCCGCCCCGAAGAACTGGGCCACGGCGTTGCGCCAGGGCAACCTGCCCTGGTGGTAGGCCAGTCGTTCCATGACATGGACAACACCCACCTGGCGTGTGCCGGAAGCCAGCCACTGCCAGATCAGCCCGATGACAAGGCCGCCGCATGCCGGCAGCAGCAGGCGGGCAAGGATCGACAGGGCCTCGTAGTTTTCCGAATCGCCCGGCGGCAGTATCAGCTGCTGGCCGGATTCCACCAGCAGCCGGAACAGGATGATGATGGCCCCGGACAACAGGCCGACCGGGATCGCCAGCATGGCCAGCTGGGGCAGGGCGTCGATTCCGGACAGGCGGAGGCCGAGATTGTCCAGCCATTGATGCCAGCGTTGCTGCAGCACGTTCGCTCCTTCTGATCGGCGGAGTGCCGGCTAGCGCTTGCGTTAGCCTGGCAGGGCGGCAGGCAGGCTATTGCAGGATGCCATGCCGGTGGATGGTGTACTATCTGCTCCACTGAATTGCGGACAATGAGAACAGGTGAGGAACAAATGATCAAGGTAGGCGTGGTCGGCGGTACCGGGTATACAGGGGTCGAGTTGCTGCGCCTGCTGGCAGCGCACCCCGATGCCGGGCTGACGGTGATCACCTCGCGTTCCGAGGCAGGGCGTGCGGTAGCCGACCTGTTTCCGAACCTGCGTGGCGTGACGGAACTCGAGTTCTCCGCGCCCGATACCGCGCAACTCGTGTCCTGCGACCTGGTGTTTTTCGCCACACCGAACGGTACGGCCATGACCCTGGCACCCGAGTTGCTGGCTGCCGGTGTGCGGGTGATCGACCTTGCCGCCGACTTCCGTCTGCGCGATGCGGAAGTGTGGGAGCAGTGGTACGGGGTGCCGCATGCCTGCCCGGAACTGCTGGCCGAGGCCGTCTATGGCCTGACCGAGATGAACCGCGCCGCCGTTGCCGGTGCGCGGCTGGTGGCAAACCCGGGCTGTTACCCGACAGCCGTGCAGCTGGGTCTGTTGCCGCTGATCGAGGAGGGGCTGGTCGATCTCGATCACCTGGTGGCCGATGCCAAGTCCGGTGTCAGCGGCGCAGGACGCAAGGCGGCGACGGCGACGCTGTTGTGCGAGGCCGGGGAAAACTTCAAGGCCTATGCCGTGCCCGGGCACCGGCACCTGCCGGAAATCCGCCAGGGCCTGCAAGGCGCTGCCGGGCGGCCGGTCGGGCTCACCTTTGTGCCGCATCTCACACCGATGATCCGCGGCATCCATGCCACCCTGTATGCGCGCCTGCGTGATACGGAGCGTGACCTGCAGGCGCTGTTCGAGGCGCGCTATGCAGACGAGCACTTTGTCGACGTACTGCCATCGGGCAGTCACCCCGAAACGCGCACGGTGCGCGGCGCCAACCAGTGCCGCATTGCGGTGCATCGGCCGCAACAGGGCGATATCGTGGTGGTGCTGTCGGTTATCGACAACCTGGTGAAGGGCGCAGCCGGACAGGCGCTACAGAACATGAATGTCATGTTCGGTCTCGACGAGGCCGCCGGCCTGGGCCAGGTCGGCCTGTTGCCGTGAGCGGCCGGACAGGTGTTTTGCGAACTGCATCCGGAATTGCCGTCCATGGACTGTCATACTGACATCGCTGCCTCCCGCCAGCGGGGGGTAGCGGTGTGATGAGCGTGCCGTGGCGCATCGGTGCAGCCGTGCTGCTGGTGCTGTTGCTGCTGCTCGGCTGGAGGCTGTATGACGTGGGCAAACTGCACGGGGCTGCCGAACTGGCCGGGTTGCGCGCTGAGGTCAGGGAACTGGAGCAGCTCAATAACGGGCTCGCCGATGAAGCCAGGGGATTGCGCGAAAAAATAGCGATCCTGGAGCGTTCCAGCCAGATTGATCGGCAGGCCGCGCAGCAGGTAAAGTCGCAACTGGGCCAGCTCGAGGAGGCGTTGCAGGCCAGTCGCGAGGAGGCCGAGTTCTACCGGGGGATCGTCACGCCGGGGGATGTCGACCCGGGGTTGCGCATCCATCGCTTCGACCTGGAGCCGGGCATGTCGGCGGGCGAATATCACTATGACCTGGTGCTCACCCAGCTCAAGCGCAATGACAAGTTTGTCAGTGGCGTGGTGGACTGGAGGATTACCGGCATGCAGGGTGACGAGGCGGCGGAGCTGGCGCTGGACAAGGTCAGCGACCCGGTAGTCCAGCAGCTCAAGTTTCGTTTTCGCTACTTCCAGGATCTTGCGGGGACCATCTGGCTGCCCGAGGGATTCGTTCCGGACCGGGTGGAGCTGACGGTCCTGCCGCAGGGCAAGGGCAAGCAGGCACCGGTGGTCCAGACATTTGACTGGCCGGCTCAACCCGGCTAACGACAGGAGAAGGCTAATGTTCAAAGAAGGCAGGAAACCGAAAGCCAACAGCGGCAAGGTCGACACCATCATCGGTCAGCAGACCCGTATCGAGGGTGGCATCCAGTTTGCCGGTGGCCTGCATGTGGATGGCCACATCAAGGGCAGTATAGTCGCCGAGGCCGGGTCGGCATCGGTGCTGACGGTGAGCGAACATGGCAGTGTGGAGGGCGACGTGCGCGTGCCCACCGTCATCCTGAACGGTACGGTAACCGGCGATGTACACTCCGATGACCGTATCGAGCTGGCTGCCAAGGCAGCGGTCAACGGCGATGTGTACTACAACCTGATCGAGATGGCGATGGGTGCCGAGGTCAACGGCAGCCTGGTGCACAAGGGTGAAAAGGGCTCTTCCGTGGTGAGTTTCGGGCGCGAGGGCGCGGAACAGGGCGGCGACTAGAACCGTCGCGCATACCCCGCGGTCGCGACCGGAGCGATGCTGGCGCATGGCGCGAGGCGGCGGGCCGCTCCACCGCCGGGGGGTCAAAATCGCGCGATTCCCGGGCTATTTCGGCCAGTTTTGCTGCGCGCGCTAGCCTGAGACAGGTTCCAATACTTGACCGGGTTACTCAGGAAATTCATAATATTCTAATTGAGCATCTGGCTGGCACGAGGCAGTAACTGCAATGAGCGAAACAGCATCTTCCATGGACGCCGCTATCACCTTCACCGATGCAGCGGCCGGCAAGGTCAAGCAACTGATCCAGGAGGAAAATAATCCCGCGCTGAAGCTGCGGCTTTATATCTCCGGTGGTGGTTGTTCCGGTTTCCAGTACGGTTTCTCATTTGATGAGAACATCACCGAGGGTGATATCGTGGTGGAGAACGGCGACGTCGCGCTGGTGATCGATCCCATGAGTTATCAGTACCTTACCGGTGCCGAGGTGGATTACACCGAGGGACTGGAAGGTGCCCAGTTCGTGGTCAGGAACCCGAATGCAACCACCACCTGTGGTTGCGGTTCGTCCTTCTCGGTCTGAGGTTACCCGGATACCCGTGGCAAGGGGGCGCTGGCGCCCCCTTGTCGTTTCTGTCAGCGCGTCGGCACGAGCGCTTGCCGGTTTATAATGTTCTGCTCGCTAACGATTATTCAGAGGCCTGGCTGTGACTGATTATCAACCCGGACTGGAAGGCGTCCCGGCGACAAAATCCAGCATCTCCTACCTGGACGGAAAGCAGGGCATCCTGACGTACCGCGGCTACCGGATCGTCGACCTGGCGCGCAACAGCAGCTTCGAGGAGACCGCCTACCTGCTGCTGGATGGCGAGCTGCCGACCGCGGAGCAGCTGGCCGTGTTCGATGACCAGCTGCGCGAACACCGCACCGTAAAGTACAACGTGCGTGACATCATGCGGGCACTGCCGGTCACCGGCCACCCCATGGAGATGCTGCAGACGGCAGTCGCCAGCCTGGGCATGTTCTACCCCAACAACGTACCGGTGCAGATCCGCAGCCCCGGGGATGAAAGCGAGCGCTACGTGCATGGCCAGTCGATCCGCATCCTGGCGCGCATGGCGACCCTGGTGGCCATGTGGCAGCAGATGCGGCTCGGCAACGACCCGGTGCGGCCGCGCAGGGATCTCAGCTACGCGGCCAATTTCCTGTACATGTTTTCCAACGGTGTCGAACCGGACCCCCTGCAGGCCCGTATCATGGATGCCTGCCTGGTACTGCATGCAGAACACACCATCAACGCGTCCACCTTTGCCGCCATGGTCAGCGGTTCCACGCTGGCCATGCCGTCCTACGTGATCGCGGCCGCGATCGGCACACTCGCAGGGCCGCTGCATGGCGGTGCCAACGAGCACGTCATCCGGATGCTGGAGGAGATCGGCAGGCCCGAGAATGCACGCGAGTGGCTGGACAGGAAACTCGCGGCAAGGGAAGTCGTCTGGGGCATGGGGCACCGCGAGTACAAGGTCAAGGATCCACGCGCCATCCAGCTGCAGCAGATGATGATGGAACTGGCGTCCGCCAGCGGGGAGGCGAATCCGATCTTCGAGACCGCGGTTGCGCTGGAGGAGGCCTGCGAGGAGACCCTGGCACCCAAGGGCGTGTATCCGAACATCGATTACTACTCGGGCATCCTGTACCGCGAGATGGGCATCCCGACCGACCAGTTCACCCCGATCTTCGCAATCGCGCGCACCGCCGGCTGGCTGGCGCACTGGCGCGAGCAGGTCTCCGAGAACCGCATCTTCCGCCCCACCCAGGTCTACATCGGCGAGGAAGAACGCGAGTACCAGCCGATTGACCAGCGCTAGTCGCACAACCGCAATGCGTACCCGAATCCGGCAAGGTGCAACAGCAGGGGTTACGCCGGCATGCTGGTAGCTGTTATCGGTGTTGTCATCCTGCTGCTGTCCGTCGCCGGCGCAATCCTCTGGGTCAGGCACGAGGCAGCAGGGCAGGAACGGCAGACCAGGGTGCTGCTGTTTGCGCTCTATTTCTGGGTGCTGGCCTTCATCCAGATCATTGTGGTGGGCGTCGGCTACTGGCTGCTGACCCGCTAACCCGATCGACTCCCCGAATATACCCAGAAACGTATCGGTATCGTCACGATCGGGCGCGCATTCCGGGCTGACCTGTGCGTGGTACGTGTGGCGCTGTGCAGGGGAGCTTATGCCGGGGACAGCACGGCTAACCCGGACTCCCGGCTGCGCAGCGAACAGGCATACTTCCCCTGGCTAGTTCTTGTTCAGCAGCGGCAGCAATTCTTTCCAGACGCGATCGCGGATGAGCGGCTGGGCCATGGCATTGGGGTGAATACCGTCAGCTTGCATCAGCTCCTGTTCGGTGCCGATGCCGTCCACCAGCGATGGCAGCAGCGTGACATCCTGCCTGCTCGCGAGTTCGCGGTACACGTCCTGGAACCTTTGCGTGTAAACGGGGCCATAATTGGGCGGCAATTGCACACCGATCAGCAGCACCCGGGCACCGCTTTGCTGCACGCTGGCAATCATCGCGGACAGGTTATCCTGCATCTGCGTCAGCGACAGCCCGCGCAGGCCGTCGTTGCCACCGAGCTCCAGCAGCACCACGGCCGGTTCGTGACGCTCCAGCGCCTGCAGCAGCCGGGCGCGGGCGCTGGCGGTGGTGTCACCGCTGATGCTGGCATTGACGATGCGGCAGGGATAACCCTCCGTGTCGAGGCGCTCCTGCAGCAGGGCAACCCATCCCTGTGCTACCGGGATACCATAGGCAGCGCTGAGGCTGTCGCCAACAACCAGTATGATGCGGGCAGGCGCCACAGCCGGGTAAACGAGTAACAGCAGGAGCAGGATCCGGTTCATCATGTCTGAAACAAAGCATAACACCACGATTGCCGCGCGAAACCTGGGCAAGCGCGTGGAAACCGCCGCCGGCCCGCTGGATATCCTCAGCGCTATCGATCTCGAGGTGCAGTCCGGCGAGGCGGTGGCCATTGTCGGCGTTTCCGGGTCCGGCAAGTCGACCCTGCTGGGCCTGCTCGCCGGTCTCGACCTGCCCTCGACTGGGGAGGTATTTCTATCCGGCCACCGATTGAACGACCTCGATGAAGACGGCCGCGCCCGGGTACGCGGCGAGCTGGTGGGCTTCGTGTTCCAGTCGTTCCAGTTGCTGTCCGGCCTGACGGCACTGGAAAACGTCATGTTGCCACTGGAACTGACCGGCGCACGCAATCCGCGCGCCCGGGCAACGGCGCTGCTGGGTGACGTGGGACTGGCCGCGCGCCTCACGCATTACCCGAAACAACTGTCCGGCGGCGAACAGCAGCGGGTGGCCATTGCACGCGCCTTTGCCACCGGCCCCGCCATCCTGTTCGCCGACGAGCCGACCGGCAATCTCGACAACGTGACGGGTGAACGGGTGATCGACCTGTTGTTCCGCCTCAACCGGGACAAGGGCACCACGCTGCTGCTGGTCACCCACGACGAGCACCTGGCCGGGCGTTGCGACCGGCTGATTCGCCTGGAGGCGGGCCGTGTCGTGGCAGACCTCAACGAGGCCGGCAGGTGATGCGCTGGCGGCTGGCCATGCGCCTGCTGGCGCGCGACTGGCGCTCCGGTGAGCAGCGCATCCTGGTGGCCGCGCTGGTGGTCGCGGTGGCGGCCAGCACCGCCATCGGCTTCTTCACCGACCGGCTTGGCCGCGGCATGGCGAACCAGTCGGCGGACTTTCTCGGCGCCGACCTGGCACTGGTCAGCCCGCGCCCGGTCGCTGCCGAATGGCTGCGCGAGGCGCGTTCCGCGGGACTTGCCGCCATCGAAACCGTCGAGTTCGCCAGCATGGTGGTCGGCGGCGAGGAACTGCTGCTGGCCAGTGTGAAGGCGGTGCAGGAAGGTTTCCCGTTGCGCGGCAGCCTGCGCAGCGCGCCGGCGCCGTTCGCCGAGGACAGCGAGACGCAGACACTGCCGCAGCCCGGCGAGGCATGGGCTGCACCGCGCCTGCTGACCAGCCTCGGCCTTGCGGTGGGCGATACGGTGGAGGTCGGTGCGCAGAGCCTGACCATCACGCGCGTGATCACCTTTGAGCCGGGCCAGATCGGCAATCCGTTCGGCGTGGCACCGCGCTTGCTGATGCGCATGGCGGACGTGCCTGCCACCGGCGTGGTGCAGCCAGGCAGCCGGCTTTCATGGCAATACCTGTTCGCGGGCCGCGACACGGCGGTGGCCAAATACCGCAACTGGCTGGAGGCGCGCCTGGGAGCCAGCCATGAACTGCTCGGGGTGAAGGAGGGTCGGCGCGCGGTGGGCACCGCACTGGAGCGCGCGGAGCGTTACCTCGGGCTTTCCGTGCTGGCGGCAATCGTGCTGGCCGGCGTTGCCGTGGCCATGGCGGCACGGCGCTACAGCGAGCGACACTTCGACATGAGCGCCATGCTGCGCTGCATGGGCGCCTCGCAGCGCGATATCCTCGCCTTGTTCGTTACCCAGTTGCTGCTCATCGGGCTGCTCGCCTCGGCAGTCGGTTGCCTGCTCGGCTGGCTGGCGCAGTACGGCCTGCTCTACCTGCTCGCCGAGCTGTTGCCAGCGGCGCCTTCCCCGACACGCCCCTGGCCGCTGCTGGCAGGCTTCGCCACCGGCCTGATCACACTGGCCGGCTTCGCCCTGCCGCCGGTAATGCGCCTGCGGGGTGTGCCGCCGCTACGGGTACTGCGCCGTGACCTGCTGCCACTGCCAAGCCGCGCCTGGCTGGTGTACGGGGCCGCACTGGCTGCCATCGTGGCGGTGATGTGGCGCTATACCGACAGCTGGCCGCTGACGCTGTCGGTGCTGGCCGGTGCGATCACACTGACGCTGCTGTTGAGCCTGCTGGCGCTGCTGCTGTTATCGTTGAGCCGGCGCCTGAATGCACGGGTCGGCGTGGCATGGCGTTTTGGACTCAACAACCTGTGGCGACGGCGCGGCAGCAGTATCAGCCAGATCCTCGCCTTTGGCCTGACGCTGATGGCGATGGCAACGGTTGCGCTGGTGCGCACCGACCTGATGACGACCTGGCAGCGCCAGCTACCGGCCGATGCACCGAATCACTTTGCCATCAACATACTGCCGGACCAGGCCGGGGACTTTGGCGCATTCATGCAACAGGCCGGTGTTACTACTGCACAGCTCTACCCCATGGTGCGCGGCCGGCTGGTGGAGATCAACGCGACGGCGGTGCGCAAGGCGGTCACCAAGGAGGCGCGCGATGACAACGCACTCAACCGCGAACTCAACCTGACCTGGACCACCGAGCTGCAGGAAGACAATCGCATCCTGGAAGGGCGCTGGTGGCAACCCGCCGACACCGGCATGGCAAGGGTCTCGGTGGAGGCAAAACTGGCCGAGCGGCTCGGCATCGAGCTGGGCGATCAGCTCGGTTTCGCGGTCGGTGCACAGCGTTTCGATGCAGTGGTCGCCAGCATCCGCAGCGTGCAGTGGGATTCATTCCGGCCCAATTTCTACATGGTGTTCCCGCCGCAGGTCATCGAGCAGTTCCCCGCCACCTACATGACCAGTTTCTATCTCACGAAACACGACAAGCCGTTGCTGCGCGAGCTGGTGGCGCGTTACCCGGCAGTCACCGTGCTGGAGATGGACCGGGTGATCGAGCAGGTGGGCCATATTTTCCGGCAGGTCACGCTGGCGGTGGAATACGTTCTGGTATTCACATTGCTGGCCGGTTTTGCCGTGTTGTTCGCCGCGCTGCAGGCCAGCCAGGATGAACGGCTGTATGAAGGCGCCCTGTTGCGCGCACTCGGTGGCAGCCGCCGCCAGCTGCGCAGCGGACACATTGCCGAGTTCACCGCGCTCGGCGGGCTGGCCGGACTGCTGGCGGCCATCGGCGCGGAATGCCTGGCCTGGGCGCTGTACAGCGAGGTGCTGCACATGGAGTACAGCCCGCAATGGCCGCTGTGGATCGCCACACCGGTCGCCGGTGCATTGCTCATCGGCGCTGCCGGGTCGTGGGGCACCCGCGCCGTGGTCAAGCGCAGTCCCATGCTGCTGCTGCGCAACCAGTAGCAACGAAAACAGTTATCAGGGACATCCACATGACCGACGCGGGCGCGTCCGGCGAGAGGGCTGACCGGGCGCGAGCGGGAATCAGCGAATTCACATGCCCCGGCCAGGATGCCAGCCCGAGCGGGTACCGGCAGCCTTGCAATAAAAGCAGGGCAAGACGGGTTGGCGATTGATCTAGAATTCTGCGACAAACCTCAGGCTGTAAATCCACGAATCAGGCCCGGGCCCTGTCACAAAATCATCATCGTGATACTGGATTGCTCCGGTGACACCCAGCACATCACCAAACTGCATGCGGTAGTACCCTTCGGAAATACGCGATCTCTCTATACCGATGCTACCGCCCTGCAGGTGGGAATAGCCAATGCCGATGTTGTCTGCCTGGCGTTCCCAGGCTGATCCTTTCAGGTCTATTCCGGCAGAAGCGATCGCTTCGTAGTCAATGGCGGCATCATCAGCTTGTTTGCCGATTCGTGTCCAGATGCCGACAATATCACCGAAATCCTGGTCCAGTGAAAGCAGGATGGCGCGACGACCTTCAAGGCCTGTTCCTGCCGGGTCAAGGAAGTCTTCGCTGTGTTGCGTATAGATGATACGGTAGTTACCGTTACCAAAGGCGTTATCGGTGCTATATGCAGCCTGGACGCCAAAAAAATCATAGCTCTTGCCGTCATCGTTTTCTTCAATATGCATCCACACGCCGTGGAGTGACCATGAGCCGTGCTCATATTGCAGCGCGAATCCGCTGTCATAGGAAGGCAGAAATACATTGGGGCCATTCGTCATCGAGCCGTTCATAAACTGCGTATATTCGTCATTGGCGTAGGCATTTTCATCCAGGTAATCAGTGGCATCTATAATTCCGATGGTCGCACCGAGACGGCCCTCACCGAGAATGAATGTATGTTTATACCAGGCGGTCAGTAAATGATCGCGGCCACTGCCGTTTATGTTCTTCAGGTCATCCTTGAGGTCGGCGGCCCATGGCGCGACGATATTCGGAGCATCGGCATTGATGCCATTCCCTGTCGAGAACCCCAGTTTGAAGAATAGCTGATCATTCGGGGACGGCTGATAGCTTGTTTCCAGCTGAAATGGAAGTGTGGATGCGCATGAATCTCCGGCGCCATTCGCACCCGATATATCCTGGCACTGAATGGCGCCGGCCAGGATCCCGCTAACCGAAAGCTGGTCATTTACATCGTATGTATATGCGCTGGCCTGGAAGAAGCATGCGCAGAATGCAAGGATGAATCTTGTTCTCATGGCCGCTGTTATTTATGGTCCATCATGACTGCGGCAATATATAAAATCCGGAATAGCAGCGTCATTTGGGTATCGTTTTTGTCGCGCTTGTCGAATGCCATGTTTTTGATAGTTGCGCTTGAAGTGAGTTTAAAAAGTATTTGAAGCCGCATTGTGGAAAGGACGGCTTGCGGGTAGTAGCCAAATGGCAGGAACACCTTATTCGTGCGATGCCATTATTCCGGGGCATGCCTGAATCCACAATGCCATCAAGGCAGTACAACATACAAATACCGCCAGCCTGGATTCATTGTACCAGTGGCCATGATTTCCCATGCCCGCCTGCCGTTCCTGGTTGCCTTTTCACTGCGTAGAGCGGAATCCATCGTTTCATGCGCTTCATGCCGGACCAGAATATCTGCATTATATTTACTAGTAAAACCTTCAACCACATGGTGCACGTATTCCCGTGCACGCCTTGTTGAACTGGACGTAGCGCCGTCATGCAAGGCCCCGTTACGTTTGCTGGCGAGCAGCTATACACGAGGCTTTCGTTTCATACGGGCCACCCTGCAGGCAGTGCCGGTATGACGGATAGTACGGTAACGGCAACACAAACGGTTATGTCCCGGTATATTCCCGGTTTGCTTTTGTCTGGCGTATGTCGAAGCCTGTGTCATGCGGATACTGGCGAAAGTAATGAATGGCGCAGGCTGGCAGGTCCGGTCTCGGATAACAATAGTGATTCAATTGCCGTTCAGTTGTTGCTACAGAAAGGCGCGTTCGATGAACCAGTATGCACCGATGATTGCGATCAGGCCGGAAGCGGGAATGGTTATGACTCGTCGATACCAGACCTTGTGCCCCAGCCAGTAGGCTACAGAAAAGTAGCAGATTGCGATTACCGCCAATTGACCGAGTTCTATGCCAATATTGAAGGCGATCAGTCCGCTGATGAAGTGTCCCGTGCTCAAGCCTATATCGGTTAACACGCTGGCGAATCCCAGGCCATGCAACAGTCCGAACGAGAAAATGACGACAGGTCGCCACTTGTGCAGCTTGTCCGAGATAATATTTTCAACACACACATAGACGATAGACAGCGCTATCAGGGGTTCAACGATAGCAGGTGAGATGTTGGCATAACCGAGAATTCCAAGCGCCAGTGTAATGCTGTGTGCAATCGTAAAGCTGGTGATTTGCCAGAACAGGGGGGCGAGCCTCAGGCTCAGCAGGAACAGGCCCACCACAAACAGGATGTGATCAAGACCCTTGGGGATGATGTGCTCAAAACCGATAACCAGATAGTTCGCAAAAACCTCCCGTACAGATTGTGTTTCAACTCCCTGTAATGGAATCCGGTCACTGGTTTTTCCCGGCAGCAGATATGCAGTGTATGCGTCTTCCTGTTTGCTGGTTGAAATACGCAGCGCACTGGCACCAAAAGACGGCTGCCATCCCCAGCTCAGGTATTGCGTGTTTGCCGGCAGCGTCCCTGTAAGGGTGATGGTGGAGTCGCGCGCCAAATCGATATCACCGGTCCCGGGTATATCGATGTTACTGACACGCGGCCTTAATTTTCCCTGGTCGCTGGAGAGTGAAATACCGTCGAGAAAGGTC
>JABAHR010002675.1_pt2 | contig 31609 bp, 19 predicted proteins | sample 7062101 | NCBI WGS metagenome assembly JABAHR01 (sample SAMN14534553, study PRJNA622989) | marine sediment metagenome | biome: marine biome [ENVO:00000428]; feature: marine pelagic biome [ENVO:01000023]; material: deep marine sediment [ENVO:00002113] | place: India: Gulf of Kutch | collected...
TGCTCCTGGCCGGAAGCGGACCTCTGTTAGCCACGCTATGCGCAGCGGTTCAGATTTCGTCATCATTGGTTCTCTAATTAGCTGCTTAAGTGCAGTATGCTTCTGTTTCGCAGCCTGCCTGGGGCGGATGGCATTGACATGCCTCCGCCGTTGCCCGAATTGGAGCAATAAACGATGAAACTAAAATTTTGGAACCTTTCGTTCATCCTGTTCAACGTGTTCGGCCTGTCGCCCCAGGTCGGAGGCGCATCGACGCTAGTCGGGCATCACGACCTACAAACGCTGGATGGACCCGTCATCGCCGAAAGGGTGCTCGACGGTATTGTTGAGCCAGTTGCCATTGAATTTCTGCCCGACGGTAGGGCCCTGGTTTTGCAGCGCAAAGTGGGATTGGTCACGCTAGTGGATTTCACCACCGGCGAGAAAACGGATATATCGGGCCTGCCCCCACTTCTGGTCAAAGATGCGGCCGGAGTGCACGACGTTCAGTTGCACCCGGATTTCGTCGAGAACGGCTGGATCTACATTGCCTATTCCGAGGGTGAAGAGCATCGAAGCACGGCTGTGCTGGACCGCGTCCGCCTTGACGGCACGCGCATGACGGAGCGCGAGCGAATCTTTTCGGCGGATGCCTATTCAGAGGGTCTGTATCACTTCGCCGCGCGCATTGCTTTCGCGGACGGGTACGTTTATCTCGCTCTCGGCGACCGGGAACACCCGCCCATGGCTCAAGACCTGAGCAATCATGCTGGCGCTGTGGTCCGCCTGCACGACGACGGTCGCGTGCCCGAAGACAATCCCTTCGTGAATTCGGAGAAAATCGACGGCGTGCAGCCGCGACCCGAAATCTGGAGTTATGGCCATCGAGACCCTCAGGGACTCTATACTCACCCGGAAACCGGCGCCCTCTGGTTGCATGAGCACGGNNCACGAGCACGGCCCTCGCGGTGGCGATGAGCTGAACCTGGTCAAAAAGGGCGCAAACTATGGTTGGCCCATTATCTCTTTCGGTTTCGAGTACGAGGGCGGTCCTATTGGCATGGGGCTGCCCATGAAGGAAGGCATGGAGGTCCCATATTGGGTTTATGTTCCCTCAATCGCGCCCAGCGACATGGTCATCTACCAAGGCGATGCCTTCCCTCGCTGGCGCGGTAGCTTTTTGATTGGCGCGATGGCCGGCCTGCACCTGAATCGCCTGGTCCAGCGCGATGGCCTAATCGTCGCGGAGGAGCGCATCGGAAGGTTTGTCATGGGCCGCATCAGGGCGCTGGCCGTGGATTCCCAGGGACTAATCTATCTTGGCAGTGACAACGGGGAAATCTGGCGACTGAGGCCCGATGGCTGAATCCGAAGCGTTTGGGTAGGAGAGTGACTGTCGGCTAACTTCCGCTTTTGGCCGGAAGCGGAACAATTTGGAGGGATCTGATCCCGACCGGGCGTGAACTGGTTTCAACCGTTATTTCATGCCCGGGAAATACCTGGGTTTGAGTATATCCCTACCAGCCCCACCAACATGGAGGAGGGCGCCATGCCGGCACTGAACATGGGCCTCTCTCGGCCGAGGGAGGCCCATGTCATTTCGCGTGTCTGCGCGGTACGGTTCTCAGAGATTCTTGAGCATCTGGTCCACTTCGTCGCAGGTCTTGCGCACGACCCCGGCCGAGTGGGCAAATGCCGCCTTCTCCTCATCCGTAAGGTCGAGTTCGATGACCTTCTCGACACCGTTCCTGCCGATGATTCCCGGGACGCCGACGAACAGTCCATCCACGCCGTACTCGCCCTCGAGATAGGCGCATACCGGCATGATCTTGCGCTTGTCGTAGATTATCGCTTCCGCCATTTCCAGTGCGGACCAGGCGGGCGAGGCAAATGCCGAGCCGAATCCCAGCAGGCCGACAACCTCACCACCCGCTTTGCGGGTCCGGGCCTCGATAGCCTGCAGGGTTTCGTTGTCGAGGAAATTGCTGACCGGGATTCCGGCGATCAGGCACGAGCTGCGCACCGGGACCATGGTATCGCCGTGGCCGCCGAGCACCATCGCGTTGACGTTCTCCACCGACACGTTGGCCGCCTCCGCCACGAAATAGCAGTAACGCCCCGAATCCAGAACCCCGGCCATGCCCATGAGCTTGTTCTTGGGCGGACTGAGGCGCTTGTTGAGCGTATAGACGATCGCGTCGAGCGGATTGGCGATCGATATGATGGTCGCATCCGGGCAGTGCTGCCTGATTCCCTCGGCCACCTGGTTGGTGACCTTCAGGTTGATCGTGAGCAACTCTTCGCGAGACGGAAAAGTGCCGTCGGGCTTGGCCTTGCGCGGAACGCCGGCGGTGTTGATGACGAGTTCCGCACCTTCTATGGCGGAATAGTCCTTTGAGCCGTACACCTTGATGTCGCTTCTGATCGTCGGCAGACCCTCTGCGATATCCAGGGTCTTGCCCCTGGATACGGATTGTTTCTCGGTGACCTCTTGCTTCTCCGGCGGATCGTCCGGATTTACGAACGGAGCCGGATCGGACAACCCGACTTCGCGCGCCAGGCGCCGCTGGGCAATTTCCTGGACCAGAACTCCACCGATAAATCCGCCGCCGATGACGCCAATCTTGTTCAGCATCACATTACTCCTGAAATGAACGCCGGGGGGTTACCCGGACTCACCAGTACTACTACGCCTTTGGCGGCGGGAAGTTGTTGACGTATATCACAATTCGAAATGCGTCATGTGAATGGCATGAATGAATTTGAACCGCTTGTGCGGTTGCGGGCCGAATGGTGTTTTTCTCGAATGCCCCGCCGCTGGCACAAGCGGGGTGGAACGCCCCTCGCGTATGCTGATCAGACCCGCTCCAGCACCAGGCAACCGATGGAATAGCCGGCCCCGAAACTGCAGAGCACCCCGATCTCGCCCCGCTTGAAATCTTCCTTGAAGCGGTGGAAGGCGATGATGCAGCCGGCCCCGGCTGTATTGGCGAATTCGTCCAGGATGATGGGCGCCTGGTCCGGGGTGTACTTCTTGCCCAGCAGTTTCCGTGCCGCGGTCTGGTTCATGTGGATATTGGCCTGGTGCAGCCAGGTACGCCGGACCTGGGTGATATCGATGCCCTGTTCGGCCAGGTGCGCCTTGACCAGCCGCACGACCGCCGGCACCAGTTCCTTGAATACCCTGCGGCCTTCCTGCAGGAACCGCACCTGCTTGCTGTCGGTGAGCAGGCCTTCGCCTTCCTCCAGCAACAGGCGGGTGCCGAACCCGGCCCGGATGTTCATGGAAAACATGGTCTGTAGTTTGCGGCTGCGAATACGGAAAGCGCTGACCGACCGGGTATCCTGCTCCCGCTCGACGACGCAGGCCACGCAGGCGTCGCCGAATATGAAATGGCTATCGCGGTCCTTGTAATTGATGGCCGGGGTGATGTACTCGGACGTCACCACGAGGGCCCGGTTCGCCAGGCCGGAGCGTATCGCGTCGGCAGCATTTGAGATGCCGAAAGTGGCGGACGAGCAGCCGACCGCCATGTCGTAGGCGTGACCCGAAGCACCCAGCGTCTTCTGGATTTCCACGGCGAGCGAAGGGACGAACCGCTCGAACACGGAGGACGAAAAGATCACCAGGTCGATATCCGGGCCTTCCAGCCCGGCCTGCTCGAGCGCGTCCCGGGCCGCGCTCATGGCCATCACCACCTGGGTCGGCACGCCGAAGAAGGTATCCGGCTCGGCCAGGTGCGAGAGGCGGGCGCGGAGTCGGCCCGGGTCGACCACGCCAGCCTTCTCCATCATGTAGCGATTCCGGATGCCGCTGGCCTTCTCGATGAAACCGGTGTCGGAGTGCTGGATGGCCTCCATCTCCCCGGCTTCGATGGCCTCGGCGTTCTCGGTGTTGTATTGCTCGGCCCAGGCGTTATAGGCGTTCACCAGTTCCTCGTTACTGATCGCAAAGGGCGGCGTGTACAGGCCGGTTCCGGATATGACGATGTTCATGTCGGACACGCTCGACGCTCCATTCTGATCCCGACGCATTAGCCAGATGGTGTTCGCGGTTAATCCTTATAACGCGAATTGCGCAGGAAATCCCCTACCTGGGTCAAGTTTACCGTTGCGCTATCGTTCGTCGGTCATCTTTGCGGACTTGGATTCGATCAGAGCCCGAAGCATTTCGATCTTCTTCGCGAGCGCTTCTCTTTCCTTTAGCGCCGCTTCCCTGACGTCGTCCTTGTCGGCCGTGGCCGCCAGTTCGTTCAGCTCGGCGATTTGTTCCTCGTGCTCTTGCAGCTTGCCGTTGAGTTCCTCGATGGTCTTGGCCTGTTCGGCCTTGTCGAAGATCAGTTCGTCCGGCGAGGTCTCCAGCGCCTCGTCCTCACCGACGGGAACCTTGCCGATGAAGGTCTGCCCCGGCGGGTAGGCGCGGGTGTTCATGAAGGCCGGCGAGACGATCTCGACCCCGCCGGCATGCAGGGCATCCATCACGCGGGCCCGCAGTTCGCGCCGCGTTTTCAGCAGCTCGCTGAAATCCTCCAAAACGCCGGCAACCGAGTAGGTGACCGAGTAATCGCCGAGTTCGCGGATGTCCACGAATGGGCTGCCCAGGCCCGTTTTCACGGCCGCCTCCTTCAGCAGCCGCTCGACCTCGGCCCGGGGTGCGTCGTAGCCCAGCGAAAGTTCGACCGACAGCAGGGTGCCGGACTCGCGCATCACTCGCACCGGGTGGGTCACCAGGTACAGGTTGGGCAGGGTGGTGAGATCACCGCCCATCTCGTTCTGGATTTCGGTATGGAGCAGGTCCATGTCCCAAATTCGTCCGAAATGATCACCCACGGTGATGTGGTCGCCCGGCTTGCAGGTGCGGATGGTGCGCAGCATGATCCCCGCCAGGGCGTTGCCCACCAGGGTGGTGGAGGACAGGGCGATGGTCGCGCTGACCACCAGGCCGTAGAGTTGCAGCAGATCGCCGCGCATGTCGCCCAGCGGCAGCAACAGGATCGCCGCCAACATGGCCAGCAACACCGCGACCAGGGTTCGCACCTGGCGCTTGAAACGCATCTGCTTGCCCTTGCTGAATGTTGCCCTGAGGTAGCGGTGGTGGGCGTACAGGGCGGCGGCCAGCCCGCCAAGCACCGCGATGCTGTGGAATGCATCGATGAGTATCGGACCTTTAAGGAATTCAGGCATATGTGTCCCGCTTCTTCGTGATTCTGGTTCAAGTTTAGGAATTTGGGCTCGTCCTTGCCAGCATGATGAACGGTTCCGGGGTATGCGGGCGGGGGAATTTGACTGACGTAACGCAATTCTCCGGCCGCGGCATCAGTTAGAATGACGACCTGCGAAACCCATAAGAACCAGAAAGAGCGCCCAGGCAGACCCGGATCCGTGAAAAGCTACCTCATATCGATCGCTGGCAATATAGCGGCCGGCAAATCCACCCTGACCAAGGCCCTGGAAACCCGTTCCAGCGGCCGCATCGTGTCCTTCCTTGAACAGGTCGACTACGTCAAGAAATACGGTTACCTGGAAAAGTACTACAAGGCCGTGGCTGCCTACGATGAACTCAAGGACCTGAAGCTCGACGGCAAGGACCCGGAGGGATTCCTGAAGGTCAAGCAGGAGGCCGAGTACTGGGGCTACAAGATCCAGGAAACCTATTTCCTCACCCGCCTGCTGGACCTCGGCGTGCTGAACGAGCTGCTGCGCGAGGGCCAGTCCGTGGCCCAGGACCGCAGCATCTACGAAGACCAGATCTTCACCAAGAACTCGAACAACTACGAATACATCACCGACGAGGATTACCGGCGCTACCTGGACCTGTTCGACCAGTTGATGCAGAACAAGCCCAAGCCCGACCTGATCATCTACCTGGAAAGCGACGTCGATACCCTCAAGCAGCGCATCGTCGGGCGCAGCCGCGGCGAGGAAGCGGAACTCGCCCGGCCGGAGAACAACTATCTCGCCAACCTCAACACCCTGTATCGGCCGTGGATCATGAAGTGCGGCTTTCCCTACCTGATCATCGACACCGAGGCCGTCGATTTCCGGACGGAGGACGGGCTGGAAGAGGTGATCCGGGGCATCATTGAAACCGTGCCCGGTACGAAGGGGCTTTTCGAATGAAGCGCATCATCGGCGTGATGGGCAACATCTCGGCCGGCAAGACCACGCTCTGCCGGCTGATCGAGCACCGCTGGGGCTTCGTCTTTTACCCCGAAGAGGTAGACGAGCTGGTGCTCAACTACTATTACGGCGACCGCAAGGAGCACGCCTACAACACCCAGGTGTTCTTCCTGTCCAGCCGATTCCGCAACTGGTGGCACATGACCATCTCCCCGCATTCGGCCGTGACCGACCGGATCAAGGAGGAAGACATCTTCATCTTCACCGAGAAGAACTACCGTGACGGGTTTCTCTCAAAGCGCGAGAAGATGATCCTCACCCACCAGTTCGACGCCATGAAACTCAAGATCCCGGAACCGGACCTGGTCATTTACCCCCATACCGAGGTGGATGAACTCAAGGCGCGGATCGAACGCCGCCTGCTGCAGGAGGGCAGGGTGCGCGAGGCGGAGCGCGGGCTACTGGCGCCGGGCGACACCTACCTCGAGGACCTCAACGGCCTGTACGACGAGTTCTACGAGAAGTACGAGGGCAACAAGCTCTGGATCGACAGCGCTCAGTGGCGACTGGTGGAGGACGACGGCTCGATTCGTTTCGACAGCCCGGAGGCGGACCAGTTGCTGGACACCATCACGGAGGCCGTGGAGCGCAGCGCGCCCTGAGCTTCATTCCCCTTCGCAGGAATCTTCGCAGAAGAAATCCACCTGCAGCCAACCGAAACCGTCCGCCGCTTCTTCCGTGTGACCGGCCACCGTCCCTGTGCCTGGAACAAACACGGCAATGTCATTGAAGGACAGGCTGGACCCGCCGGTCAGTTCCCTGCGGTCAATGAGGCCGCCGTCGGGGTCGAACTTGAAAATCAATCCCTGGTTGCCGTTGCTCTTGCCGGCAGCATAGATGTACCCGTTCGTATCGACGGTGACGCCGCGCAGCCGGCCCTTGCCCAGGTCGAGCGCAAGCCTCGACGCGGCATCGGGTCCGGGCCGGTCGAAAACGTAGAGTCTCATGTCGTCGCCCGGGCTGCTGCCGACCGCGATCACGGACTCGTTGAACAGGGCGATATCGAGGACGCTGAAATCGGTGATGGACTTGAAGGACACAAGTGTCCCTTCAGCGGGATCCAGGGTGTCGATCCATCCACTGGTTCCGGACATGCCGCCGACCAGGATTTCGCAGGATTCGCAATCCGGCAGTGGCGGCCTGACGCTGTAGGCCACGACGGGTTCGGCGCCACCCCTTGTGACGATCCGTTCGTGCAGCAGTTCCGCCTGGCCGAATACCGCACGGTCCAGTTCGCCGTCTTGCGCCGTCGGGATGTGAATCCGGTCGCCGTCACCGCAATCCTGGCCGGGAGGCGACGGGAACACAGCGGGTTGTCCGAAAACGCCGATCAGTGCGCCGGCGTCACCCGACCGCAGGGGATTAAACAGCCGTTCACCGACGGCATACACGCGGGAGTCGTCCACCGCGATGTCGTAGAAGAAGGAAGTCGTGCCCCGTCCCGCGGAAAATGCCTGGCTGCCGATAAGACACCCGGTGGAGGCGTCTATCTCCAGCAGCACGGCGTTCCACCAAGAATGGGCATTGGTGTCGAGAAGCGAGCCGCCGCCGAGGTAGATCCGGCCTTCCTGCTCATTGAGCGCAACGGCATAGGCCAGGTCGTCGTTTCCGCTGTCGTAGCGCCTCTCCCATTCGACCAGGCAGTCGTCGGGCGACCCGCCCAGGGCCAGGCAGTCCGGATCGGGCCGGTTCCTGTACTTGACCAGCCGGATGTCATAGTTCAGGTCGTCCTCCAGGAAAGCGCCGTTGGGATCCGATGCGTAGGACTGATCGATGTGGGTGTATCCCGCCAGGTAGCGGTTGCGCTGCGAATCGACGACCACCTTCTGCATGGACTCGTCGGGCAGGGCCGTGTCGGGATTCGGCAAGCCGCTCTGGCCTACCGGGATCGTCACCAGGTCCTCCAGGACGCAGTCCGGGGGATTCTCGATTCCGAGCAGGAAATCCTGCTCGATCACCTGGCAGGCCCCGTCGTCGGCCAGGTTGAGGGTGACCGTGCTGACCGAGGGAAGGTTCCGGTCAGGATCGTTCTTCGGGCAGCCGGCTACCCGGATCCGGTTGCCGACAACCTCGGCGGCCAGGTCGTTCGGCAGACCGAGAGGGAGCGGGTCCAGTGCATGATCGGGCTCTCCGCCCGAGAAGTCGATGAATCCCTCGTAAGGTACGCCGATCTGCGCGATGCCGAGTTCGCCGTGCATCCGGAGCCTGTCGCCGAGGCGGAAGCACAGTTCGAATTCGTTGTAGCCGGACTCCGGGCTCTCCGGTATGGTGCGCGCACTGGCCCGGTTGCATGCATACTGTCCCGCCTGGCCCCCGACCGAGAACCGGAAACCGAGGTCCTTGCTCCCTCCGGGCCCGATGTTGCCCAGCTTGCACTCGAATGTCCGCTGCACCTTGCCGGGCCGGCACTCGTAGGCGCCTTTCGGCCTGGCCGGCTTAAGCTGCCAGGTCCACTCGTCGTCCAGGGCAACGCTTTCAGCCTCGCCGTCACCGTTGTTTTCAACGATGACGAAGAACTCGATGTGCTTGCCGATGACTGCCGGGCAATCGAGTTGCTCGCCGGAAACGGTCTGCCTCACCTGGATGTCCGGCTTGGGTCCGATGTCGTCATTGACGATGGTGCAAACCGCATCTTCGCCCCCGGCAAGGGTCAGCGAGTTGCCGGCCAGGGCGCCGTCACTGCAGGTCCAGCCCATGGATTCATAGTCGTCCGGCCCGGCCTCGCTCAGGGCATACTCACCTGGCGGGAGGTCGAATCCTGAGATTGACGGATCGCCGGTCACGCCGCTGATCGTGACCTGGCCCGCTGCTTCGAGGGTCCATTCGGATTCGACGCGGGTGCCGCCGTCATCGTTGATGACGACCTTTTGCAGGGTGAGGGTAGCCGTTTCGGGTTCCACGGCCTCGTCGTCGTTGGTGATGCTGCAGATCACCTGCCGGCCTTCAGCCACGCTCACTGAGGCTCCGCCGAAGGCTCCGCCGTTGCTCACGGGAACCCCGATCAGGTCCTGGTCGGTGCACGACCACGTGCCTTCCTGGTAGCCGGCCAGGTCCGCCTCGGACAGGTCGTAGCTCGCCGGTGAATCCGCCACCACCGCGCTGCCGCCCGTGGTGGAGCCCGGGTCGGGCCAGCTGACTTCCAGGCCGTCGACGCGGATTTCGAAGTCGTCCAGCGTGGCCGTGCCACCCTGGTCGGAGATGATGACCTTGGTGACGGAGAGGCTGGTCAACGGCAGGTCATCATTGATAATCACGCACTCGGCCTGGTCCCCCGGCTCGAGCACCCCGGCGCAGCCGTCTCCCAGGAATTTGAGGTAGCCGTCCGGACCGCCGCTCTCGTCCACGCTGTAGGCGCCCGCGTCCAGCGTGATGGTGGTGCCCGGCGGCCCCGCGCCCGGGAATTCGTCGTCGCTCGGATTGGTGGCCGTGACCAGCATGGTGAAATCACCGCGGCCACCGCGGAACCATCATCGTCGTTGACTACCTGCTTGATCACCGTGAGCTCCGGCGCCACGTCGTCCATGGTGATGGTGCAGGACGCGGTTTCGCCCAGGGCCAGGCTGCCGGAACAACCGGCGCTGAGCGTGGGCGAGTAACCGGACGGACCGCTGATGCCCACATCGTAATCACCCGGATCCAGGGTGATGGTGGTGCCGGGCGATGCGGCACCCGGGAATTCGTCATCGCTCGGGTTGGTGGCCGTGACCTCCACGGTGAATTCTCCCGGCCCAGCCTCGCCGCCGTTGTCAGTGACCACGTTCACGATCACGGTCAACTGGGGAGAGTCGGTGTCGTCGTTGGTCACGGTGCAGGTGGCGGTTTCGCCGACGGCCAGGACGCCTGAGCAGCCCGCACTGTAGGACGCCACGTAGCCGCCGGGACCGGTCTCGGAAACGCTATAGGCGCCGGCGTCCAGCGTGATGGTGGTGCCCGGCGCCTCGGCGCCCGGGAACGCGTCATCGCTGGGATTGGTGGCCGTGACCATCATGGTGAAATCACCCGCAACCGCGGCACCGGTGTCGTCGTTGATCACGTGCTTGATGACCGTCAACGCCGGGACAATGTCGTCATTGGTGATGGAGCAGGTGACGTGTTGGCCTGCTGCCACCGTGACGTCCGAGCCGCCGAATGCCCCGCCGTTGGTGACCGGTACCGTGACCAGGTCCTGGTCCGCGCAGGACCAGGTCCCCTCGGCGTAGCCGGTGAGGTCGCTCTCGGACAGCGTGTAGGTCCCGGCGTCGGTCGTCACCAACTCGGTGCCCGTACCGGTAGCCCCGGGACTGCCCCATGCAACCTCGACGCCATCGACCTCCACGTCGAAATCATCCAGCGTGGCGCCGCCGCCGTTGTCCGACACGATGTTCTTGGTCACGGACAGGCTCTGGGTGATGAAGGTGTTGGTGATGGTGCAGACGGCTACGTCGTCCGCGGCCAGCGTCAGCTGGTCGCCATCCAGCGATCCGCCGGTGCACGACCAGTTGCCGGCCAGGTAACCTGCCGGGCCGCCGCTCTCACCCAGCGTGTAGGTGCCCACCGGTACCTTGAACGCGGTGATTTCAGGTTCGCCTTCGACGCCGCTGACGGTGACCGGGCCGTCCGCCGCCAGCGTCCAGTCGGTGTCCTGGGCCGTGCCGCCGCCGGTGTTATCGACATCCTTCTGCAGGGTCAGGGTTGCGCCCAGCGGGTAGACCGGGATGTCCAGGGAGATCAGTGACCAGTCGCACTTGGACGTCGCGCCCGGGGCGAAATCCTCGCCCGCACCCTCGTCCGTGCCGCAAACGAGGTTCGTGTTCTGGAGCCAGGTGACGACCGCCTGCAAGTCGGCCATGTTGTCCTCGTCGTCCGGGCTGTCCGTGCAGATCACGGTGAATGGCGTGGCATAGTTGACCACCGTGTCTCCCGGATCCGGCTTGGAAACGTCCAGGCAGGAGTCGTTGGGCGGCAGGTCGGGATCCTCGCTGCCTTCCAGGTGCCGGAAAATGCTGTAATCGGCGCCCGACTCGGGAGGCACCGAAGATACGAAGCAGGTACCCGCGACGCCCCTCGGGTCGTTGTCCGTCCTGCCGACCCAGAGCAGGGGATCGTAACGCACCCCGGTATTGAGGCCATAGGTGACGTCGATCTGCTCGATCGTGACGGTTTCGCCGGCAATGCAGAATTTTGCCTCGGTGACGGCCTTGCTCGCATTGGCGATATTGATCTCGTTGGCCGTGCAGTTGCCCAGTTCGCCGTAATCGGCGTGGCAATCATCCGCCACGATGAAATGATCTGCAGCCCCGGCCGCCGTGGCTGCCGCCAGCAGGACAGGAAGGAGGCCGGCGGCCAGCACGGCCCGGACCGGGCCGTGCCTGTGGCACACCGGTCCGATTTGCCTTGCAGATGTTGCGTGCCCGGTCATCTTATCTCTGCGCCGGCGGATTGGGCGGCGGCGGGATCAGCACGCCGGGAGTGAACACGGGCGGCGGCGGAATCGGGATCTTGTCGGTCAGCGTGCAATTCGAGTAGATGCACTCCGTTCCGCCCGTGCGCGCGTTCCTGGGTCGGAACCGCGCCGGGTCGGGTAGCGCCTCGTCGGCCCTGGCCCTGAGCCATTGACCGGCGTGCACGGTCTTCTCATCACCGGCGAATCCGGCGCTCAGGTTGGTGACGTGGACCTTGCCTTCCATGACGAATATGCTGGCCTCGGTGGGTCGCGCCTTGACCACGAAATCCGTACCGTCCGGATCGAGCCGCACCTTGGCCGCCAACACCTCGCATAATTCACTGACGCCTTTCCTGAACCGCTTGGCAGTATCGCGGGTGAACTGAACGAGGCCCTTGGTGACCTCACAGACCAGGCCCGTCTCGTCCTTGAGCAACTTCATGCGGCTGTTGCGCATCTTGATCTCGGTATCGCCGGCCGGGTCGAGGCTGAGCAGCACTGTGCCGCCACTCGCTGAAACGACGTCGTTGGCCAAGAGGGTCACGGCCCGCGCATCGGGAGTATCCGGGATGTCGAGGGGAATGGATTGGGCTATCACCCGCTCGATCTGCGAGGTCACCGTCGCGAATGTGACCTGTCCGACCGACTCGTCGGCAGGTGAAGAGAGGGTCACGAGGAACAAGGCGGGTCCCAGGATGATTCCGATGTTGCGACGGGTCACGCGCATTTCAGAACTCCCGGCTCACGGCAAAGGAAACGACTTGCCGCTGGTAGTCGAACAAGGGCAGGTTCGAATCGTGGTCCATCAGGCTCACCTGTCCGCGCCAACGCCAGTGACGCCGGAACCGGTGAGTGAGGTTCAGGTAGACCTCGGTACTCTCGTCCTGCTGCCGGTCCGCGAAGACCGGGCGCGGGTGATCGTAGTGCTCTTCCTGGAAGCGCAGGGCAAGGCCGGCGGTCCAGTTGCTGGCGAATTCGTACTCGGCGTGGGCGAAGGCCACCCGTTCGTCGCGCTGCCAGTAGCGGCCGTTCGTGTCGTAACGGTTGAATTCAAGGTATGCATTCAGGCTGACGGAGCCTGACACCTGGCCCCTGAGCAACACGCCTCCGCCTCGTACGTCACCGCTGCGATCTTCGTCGGGATGGTTGAAGCGGTCGTAGTCTTCACTCCGGAACCGGGCGTAAAAATGGCTGAAGAAATCTCGCCCGAACTGGATGTAGAAACCCGGCTGGGTCGAGACAGAACTCCTGTAAGAGTCGCCATCCACGCGATCGTGGTTGAATTCGACCGGCAGCCTCCAGCCGAAGGTCTTGCCCGACTGTCCCAATGCCACGGTTCCGTTCAGCCGGGTCAGGTCGTACTGGTCCAGGTCCGCGTGGAAAGATTGCAAAGCGTTGGCATGGACGTAGAGGCTCCACGTCCCGGACAGTGATCGCTCGTACATGAGGTCGGCCGTCAGGACGTGGCGGGAGTCCTCTTCCCCGGAGCCGAAGGGGTCTTCGGGATAGGCGACATTGTCATCCAGTTCGAAGCGGTATCCGAGATACGTGGAAAAGTCCGCCCGGACCTGGTTTTCAGGCGCGAATGGTTCGAAACGGACCGCGTGTTCCGGTGCGGGATGCCGCTTCCGGGCGGTTTCGGCCAGCGCGTGTGCGCCGCTCAGGTCACCTTCGAGCAGCAGCGACTCGATCTCCAGGTCGGCGGCGCGCATGGCCAGGTCGGGTTCCGCGTCATGAACCAGCCGCTGGAGAGCCTTGCGCGCTTCCCCGGGGTTCTCGCCTTCCAGTGCGATACGGGTCTCGCAAAACGTTGCAGTGTCCTCATCCACGAGGCGACGGAGATCCTTGCATAGCGGGCCCGCGAGTTCATGCTCACCCTGGTCCAGCCTGATCTCGGCCAGGGCCGAAGCCACTTTCGGGTCGTTGCGGGACGCCCGCCAGGACTCCTCGAGCAGCGGGAGGGCGCTGTCGTAGTCCTGGGTGTGGAAATAGGCAAGCGCGAGCATGCGCCGGTCCTGCGGTGATGCCGCATCGTTCTCCAGCAAGGTGATGGCCGTATCCCAGTGCCGTTGGTGAAAGGCTTTCGCCGCACCGTCGCGATCCGCGGCCTGGGCAGCCGCGCCATACGCATACAGGCAGACGACCGCCAGCACCGCTCTCCCTATTGCTCTCACTGACCTGCTCTCCGTAGTACGGTCCCGGTGCAAAACCCGGGGCGCTTCCATCCCCGAAGTCGATCGTGCTGCGGCAAGTAAAGCAGGCTTGAGGGATTATTGCAAACTTCAATAAGCTTTTGATTTGTCTGAATAGTATTGTTCATATTCCCGAAGGGGGCCAGATCGCGGATCACTCCGCTGTCCCGGATGTCAGCTTTTTCTTGCGTTGGAGGCATGCCCTGTATGCCTGCTCCGCCTCGGCGTCGTCCTTGACGCCGAGATAATCCTTGTGATCCTCGGGGGAAAGACACTGGGTCGTCGACGCGTCGAGCGCCTGCACGAGGTCTCGCCATCGGAAGCGCCAGAGGCGAACGACCCCATCCTCCGATGCGGTGAGAACGCGAGGCCCTGCTGGACTGCTCCCGGGGCTGAACGAGGCGCTGTTGACGCTCCTCCCGACGCCCGGAATGACGACGGTTTCGCCGCTGCCGTCCAGGGTCCAGACCCGGGTTTCGCCGCTGGACGACGAACCTGCCAGGCGTTTGCCCGGTTCATCGAACGCGACGCTGGTCGCATCGCCGGTCCCGGACAGGATCTGGTCGGGAGAGCCATCGCCCCCTGTGCTGAATACGCGGACCAGGCCGTCGTTCGAGGCGGTGGCAATGCGTCTGCCGCTCGCGTCGAACGTAGCCATCTGCACCGTTTCCTTGTGGCGTAATTTGTTCACCGCCTTCTCGTCATCGGCATCCGCGGGTCCCACCCTGGCCTCGCTGGCCCGCAGCGAAGTCACGACGTTTCCGCCCCGTGGGCTGAACGCAGCGTGCCTGATGTCGGTGCCGTGGAGCCCCAGTTCGTTCGTCCGTCGCCACGTTTCGCCCGGGGATCGAGAATCCGGGTCCTTGGCCCGGCGCCAGACTTCGGCCGGGGCGCTCGCATCGCCGGGTATGAGCACCAGTCCGTCCTTCGTGTCCGCGTAGCGCGCCAGCGCCACCCTGCCGCCGGTGGAGAACGGAGGCTGGCTTGTCCACCGTGCCGGGTCCGTTTCTTCCGGGACCCATTCGGTGAGAAGGGAAAGTTCGCCGTCACCCGAACGCGACACCGCCAGGATTCGCTGTCCGACCGGGCTGAAGTCCACGCTGGACGCAACGCCCAGGGACGCGCCCTCGAACTCCCATTCGGGTACTGCCCCGGCTGCGCCGATTCCCACCACCTGGGCTGGCTGTCGCTCGAAAGCCATTACGACCTGGCTGCCGTCATGGTTGAATTCGGCATGGATCGCTGCGGAATCCTCCCGGGACAGGACCAGCGGTTCGATGGCGCCCCTGGCATCCCAGACCAGAATGGACCCATTGGCGTCGGACGTCGCGAGCACGTTGCTCGAGGGGCAGAAATCCAATCCCGTGATGTCCGTCCCCAGGCGCGGGAACTCCGCTATCTTCCGGTTTGCCACCCGCCCGGAACCGGACAGGTCCAGCTTCCAGATCTCGATCTTTTCCTCGATGGAGACGGTCGCCAGGAAGCGACCGTCGACGGAAATGAAGCGGGCGAACTTGAGGTCTGGAAACGCGACTTCCAGAGGCTCGGGCTCGCCCGTCCTCGACAGCTTCCAGAGCGAAGCGCCCTCGAACTGGATGACGAACAACAGATCGCTGTGCAGGCTGAAGACCGCGCGGTCGATGCCCGGATCCTCGATGCTCACCGCGGTGTAGTTTTCCGGGTCGTCCAGGTGGCCGGGCGTGACCATGTCCCTCGAATCGATGATGTGGGCCGCCTCGAAATCCCTGATCGCCACCACGTTGAAGGCGTCTGGGCTGTACGTTGCCTTCAGGTATCCCTCGCCTAGCAGAATGCCGTGATCGTCTTCTCCTCCGGAGCCCGAGGCCGGGCTGGTATTCCAGCGTCGCATCTCGCCGTCGCCCGAGGTGGTCAGGAGATACCTGCCGTCCAGGCTGAACGCCATGCTGTCCACGCCGCCTTCCTGCTTTCCGAGCGCCCTGGGATTCCAGTTCGGCGGCTCGGAGCCCACCAGGAGGGTGCCGTCTCCGAGGAAAGCGGCGATCTTGGGCTCTCGCTGGGTCGGGTTGAATATCGCTCCGCGCACGGGTCCGGCATCGCCCGGGCCAACGAGGGTGACCAGCCTGCCTTCGCGGTCCTCGAGCTGCCCGAAGTTCCAGATCTGCACGCTGCCGTCATCCGATGAGGTCAGCAGTCTCGAACCCTGTTCGTCGCAGATCACGCTGTTCACGCCAGACGGGCTGTGGTCACGGTTGATATACCGGGGCACGGCCTGTCTGGCGATGTCCAGCGCCACGGTCACTCCGGAGGGCGGTTCGGGTATGGACTCGTCATTGAGGCTGGCCACCAGTTGTGTCGCCAGAAGCGGGTTCTCGTTGGCCAGAGACTTGGCAAGGGAAATGACCCCGGCCGCGCGCACCTGGGCCCTCTGTTTCTGGACCTGTGGCCAGACAAGCCCGGCCAGGATCAGCACGGCCGCCAGCGCCAGGCTCACGCCCCAGCTGAATGTCCGCCGGCGGCGCTCGGTTTTCAATCGTTGCGCCAGGGCAGCGCGGCTGGCCTCCAGCAGCCTTCGCTCGGAAGATTTCAGATCGCGCATGCCGCGACAACCGGCCTCGACCACCTGGAGGTCAGCCTCGTCGAGGGTTGCGCCCTCCTTGTCTCCGGCCCATTCTCCAGCCCGGTTTTCCAGCACCCGCCGGGCCCTCTGTCCCGGGCGGTTCGACAGGTCGAAGCGCGCCCGGATCAACGGGGCGATGGAGTCGTGGGTCAGCCGCGTCTGTCGAACCTGTTGCCCGTTTTTCTTGTCGGCCGACTTGTAGGCGACCAGCAGGTAGCGTTCCTCGCAGCTCGCGAGAAATTCTTCGACGTCCCCGAGCACGTGAGAATAGCGCTCGCTGACCGCCTGTGCGGTGCGTGCCTCGGCCGTGCCGCGCGGCGTGGTATGGAAGCGCAGCACGTCGAGGGCGAGCCCACTCTCTATGGTCTTTGCATGCTTTGCGTCCAGCAGCCTGAATTCCTGGTCCAGGTAAGTGTCCAGGCCGAAATCCGTGCTGTCGAGTTCCCGGTACAGGTTCTCGTCGAAATGGGGGGGCGGGTCGGCGCTGGCGCGCTCCCACATGCGGCCCAGCCGGATCTGCAAGGTCGGGGCCAGGGACGATTTGGCATCCCTGAGCAGATCCTGCGCCATGATCCCGGCGAGGCCCTCGTCGATGGTCAGGCGATACTTGTCCCGCAACCGCTGGACGGTGGTCGGGCCCTCGATGGCTTCCCGAAGACCACGGTCGTCCAGGGCCTCCAGGAACAGTTCCGTGAACGGCAGGTCACGCTGGGTCAGCCGGCGCTTGATGTCCTGAACCCATTCCTTGCGGAAGCTCATGATCAGTTTGCCCGCCGGCCGGTCCGCGCGCCGGGCGAACACGCGCTTCACCTCGTCCAGAAAATCGTCCAGCTCGTTCTCATCGCCGTCCCGGGGACGGGTGAATACCTCTTCCACTTGGTCCGCGATCACGGTAACCGGTTGCCCGGTGCGCGCTTCCAGTGCTGCCCAGGCTTCCCGGAAGCCCGTGCCGGGCGCGCCCTCCAGCCGATCCAGCATCATCGCGCTCATGCCGTCGCCACGGTGCCGGCGGAAATCACGGACCTGATGCGGATCCTTCGGGCGGGCCTTGAGGCGCGGGATCAGGCCTGCATTGAGCAGCGAAGATTTCCCGACGCCCGACTGGCCGCTGTACAGGATGATGGGGTCGGAAAACTCGTCGGTGACCAGGTGATAGAGGTCCCGGATCTGGTAGCCCCGGCCGAAGAAGATCTCCGCGTCTTTTTCCGCGTACCAGTTGAGCTGGCGGTACGGAAGGGCCGGCAGATCGAGGTCGCCAGGCTCCAACACCGGCAGGCCGTAAAGGGGCATATCCACGGCATCCGGCAGGTTCCACTTTCTGGTGGTTTCCGCCCCGGTTCTGAAGTGCAGCTTCCAGGGCATCTCGTCGGCCACGACCTGCGTGGCGGTCTTGCCCCCGATGTCACGGTAGAAGCTGGAAGGATCACTGCCGCGTTCCTTGACGAGGGCGCCTTCCGCCATGCGGAACGCAGCCTCCAGGCCCCAGCCGCCGGCCAGGCAACGGTAAAAACATTTTGAAAACTCGGTGGCCGCGACATCTTCGATGGCCCGGCTCGTGGCGATCACCGCTGAAACGTTCGCTTCCAGCAGGCCGCGCGCCTGCTTGCGCGTCGAGCAACCGTTAAGAAACACCAGTTCAAGCCGCTCGAGCTGGGCGAGCATTGCCGCGAGGCCCTCGGCGTGCGCCTTGCGGGTCTCACCGCCCGGGCCTTCCAGCAGCAACTCGTAATCCTCGGCGTGGCCGGCATAGTGGAACACCCTGATCCGGTCGCTGAGCGTCTTGTCCTGGAGCACCCGCACGATATCCTCGTGGCGTGCGCCATCGCAGACCTCGACCTGGCAGAGATCACGTACCTCTTTGCGCGTCAGGATCTCCTTGAGGGCACGCCGCTCGTTGTCGAGCTCCTCAAGGTAACCCTCGCCACTGCGCACGTTCGCGAAGGCCAGGAAGATTATGGGCTTGTTGTTTTCTACGGACATCAGGTATTTATGGCATATTTCTAGACAGAATAGAACATCTGGGCCGGTATGGGCAAAGAAACCGTGCGGCAGACAGACAGAATGAATGCAGCGACGTTGCCATTTTTTTGCGCCAATCGAAGCGAGGTCGAATTACCCCGCATCTGGGTGCATACTTGGTATACAAATACCCGGGACACGGATGTACGAGGAGAGATATATGGCAGGCAGGACCTTTGCGCTGTTGGTCGGGATCGACCGTTACCAGGCGCCCGTTTCACCACTGGAAGGATGCGTCGCCGACATCGAGACCTGGCATGATTTCCTGGAATCCAGGGTCGGCGCAGAAGGCGGGGAACTGCACGCGAGGGTGCTGCGTAACGAGGAAGCGACCCGCCAGGCCGTCATAGACCAATTCCTTTCACACCTTGGCCAGGCCGGGCCGGAGGACACGGCGTTGTTCTGCTACAGCGGCCACGGCTCCCAGTGCCGTACGGCCCCGGAGTTCCACCACCTGGAACCCGACCGCCTGGATGAAACCCTGGTCTGCTACGACAGCCGCCAGCCGGGCAACTACGACCTGGCGGACAAGGAGATGGCCAAGCTGATCGCAGCGGTGGCGGAAAGGGGCGCCCACGTGGTCCTGGTCCTGGACTCCTGCCACTCGGGATCCGCGACCCGGAACCTGGCGGAAGAAGGCGGGGCCCGCGTTCGCCGCGTCCCCACGGACGACCGGCAGCGGCCCGTATCCTCCTACCTGGTCACGCCCGGTGAACTGGGCGGCATGGCGAAGACGCGCAGCGCCACCGGCACCGGCAGCGGCTGGGTGCAACTGCCGAAGGGCCGGCACGTCGTCCTGTCCGCGTGCCAGTCCAACGAGGAGGCCAAGGAGGACGTGTTCGACGGGCAGCAGAGGGGCGTGTTCTCCCATTACCTGATGGAGACGCTGCAGAATGCGCAGGGCGCCTGGACCTATCGCGACCTGTTCGCCCGGGTCACGGCCATGGTCAAGGCCACGGTCTCGCGCCAGTCGCCGGTGATCGAGGCCACCGAAATCGAAGACCTCGACCGGCCATTCCTGGGCGGGGCGGTACGCCCGTGCGATCCGTATTTCACGCTCAGCTTCGACGATCGGGACGAGTGGGTCATGGACGGCGGCACCGTACACGGCATCGCCGCGGTTCAGCCCGATGACACCACCGTCCTGGCCGTTTTTCCGGTGGAGGCCATGGACCTCCAGGACACGGCGCAGGCCATCGGCGAGGCGCGGGTGACCGAGCGCCAGGCGGTGCGTTCGAAGGTCGAATTCACCCTGGCTGACGGCACCGAACCGGACAGCTTCACGATCTATAAGGCCGTGGTCATCCGGCAGCCGGTCGCCGCCCTGGGCGTGCGACTGGAGGGCGACGCCGGCGCCGTACAGCGCGTGCGCGATGAGCTGGCCGCCGCTTCGTCGGGCGGGACCGTGCAGGTGCGCGAGGTGCAGGAGGGCGGCGAGTTACGCCTGCTGGCCGTCGACGACTGCTACCGCGTGAGCCGCAGCGGTGACGACCGTCCGCTGTTCGCCGAGATCCAGGGCTGGGCGGACAACGCAGGAAAGGCGGTCGAGCACCTCGAGCATGTCGGCCGCTGGATCCGCATGGCCAACCTGGACAACGCTACGAGCCGCCTCCCGAACGACGCGGTGAGCATCGAGTGCTACCGGGTGGCGCCGGACGGAAGCCAGGTACGCGTGGACGCCGCCGGCACGGGCAGCGCGCTGCGCCTGCACTACGAATACCGCGACGGGGAATGGCGCCCGCCGATGATCAGGTTGAAGGTGACCAACAACAGCCGCCGTGAGCTCCACTGCATGCTGTTCGACTTGACGGACGAATTCTCGATTCTGTCGGGTCTGATTCCCGACGGCGGGGTGCGCCTGGAGCCAGGCGAGGAGGCCTGGATATCCGACGGAAACCCCGAACCGGTGCAAGTGCCAGACGACCTGTGGCGCGACGGCATGACCGAGTACACCGACCTCGTGAAAGTCGTGGCCTGCACCGAGAAATGCGATGCGAGGCGATTCGAGCAGGGCAGGCTCGGCGTGCGGTACCGTCCTCCCACGACCCGCAGCGCGGGCATGAACAGCCTGGAGGCCCTCATGCAAAGCACGATGACCCGCGTCATCGGTGGCGGGGCGTCGGGCGGATCGGGGCGCATCGCGGACTGGGTCACTGCCGAACTCGGCATAACCACCGTGCGGCCGCTGGAGGGCGCCCAATTGCCCGACCGGGACGGGCATGCCAGGGTCACGGACCGGGTCATGGTGAACGGACATGGGGGGCTGCAGGCCACGCTGCGCCTGGCGACGGTGCCGCAGGCCAGCCGTGACCTGTCCGGCGCCCCGGCGCTGCCGGCCTGGCTGCGCGACGATCCGGAACGGTCGCAGGCCTTCGACCTGTCGCCGACCCGGGGCGTCGAAGGCGGCCTCAGCGTGCTCGAACTCTCGGAGGTGTCCGGCCACGAGTCGGTGACGCCGGACGATCCGCTGACCCTGGACCTGAAAACCGCCCTGGCTCCGGGAGAGCACCTGCTCACCATCGGCTGGGACGCCGAGAACGAACTCTACCTGCCGCTGGGGCGCTCCAGGCGCTCGGAGACGGGCGTCGAGGTGCGCATCGAGCGCCTGCCCGCGCCGGTCACGGGCACCCGCAGCCTGACCGGCTCCATCAAGATCTTCTTCCGCAAGATCATCAGCGAGAAACTGGGGCGCGCCTTCGAGTACCCGCTGCTGCAGGTCGCCGACGAGACGGGCTACGTGACGGCAGATACCGAAGAGGTGCGGGCCAGGGTGGCGGCGAGTTCGAAGATCCTGTTGTTCATTCACGGAATCACCGGGGACACGCGCGGCATGGTGAAGAGCGCATTCCACCCCGGTCCCGGTGACGCACCAACGCCCGTGGGGACGCAATACGACCTGGTGCTGGCCTACGATTACGAGAACCTGAACACCCCGGTACAGGCCAACGCGCGGGCCCTGAAGGAACGCCTGGAGGCGGTCGGGCTGGGCCCGGATCACGGCAAGACCTTGCACATCGCCGCGCATTCGATGGGCGGCCTGGTGTCGCGCTGGTTCGTCGAACACCTGGGTGGCAACGAGATGGTGGAGCACCTGGTGATGCTCGGCACGCCGAACGGGGGCTCGCCCTGGCCGTCGGTGGAGGAATGGGCGGCCGGCGCCATCGGCATGGGACTCAACGGCCTGTCCGGCGTATTCTGGCCGGCGGAGGTGCTGGGCGGCCTGCTCGAGAAATTCGAATCGGCGGTCAGCGTGTCCCTGGAGCAGATGCAACCGGGTTCCGAATTGCTGGAAGACCTGTCTGCCAGCCCCGATCCCGGGGTGCGTTATTCCGTCCTGGCGGGCAACACCTCGCTGATCGGGGCCGCGCTCGGCGGGGAAGGCAAGAGCCGCCTCCAGCGCCTGTTCGAGAAGCTGAATCTTCAGGGCGTGCTGCACGCAACGGCCTCGCTGGCATTTTTCGGCGAGCCCAACGACGTCGCGGTGAGCGTGGAAAGCATCACCAGCGTTCCGGATTTCGGCAAGCTGGACGGTTACCGCGAGGTCGATTGCGACCACATGAGTTACTTCACGACGGAGGCCGGACTCGGAGCCCTGGGAGAAGCGCTCTCCTGAAGGGCAGCTCTCCCGCGGCCCGAGTCTTGCCCGGCCGGCGGAGAAGGCGTATACATCTTGGCTGCCATGCCCGCGCTGAAAAAAATGGGAATTCTCCTGCTGGCGATGTACTGCAGTCCGTGCGGCGCCCAGCAGGTCATCCCGGTCTGGGGCGACGAAGTACCGGCACACGAAAAGCCGCATGAACTCCGGGAATATGAACAGCCCGACTGCTGGGGCGGGGTTCGCTGCCTGCGGCAGGTGGTAGAGCCCACGCTGACGCTGTACACGTCAGATGTGGGCGGCAACGGAACCGCGGTGGTGATCCTTCCGGGGGGCGGCTACGAAGCGGTGGCCGTGTACCACGAGGGTTACGAAATCGCCGGGTACCTGGCCCGCCACGGTGTCGCTGCCGGGGTACTCAAATACCGCCTTCCCGATCCTGAAACGTCCGCCACGCCCCACCTGGCGCCCCTGAGCGACGTGCGCCGGTCGCTTGCGCTGATGCGCGAGAAGCAGGCAGAGCAGGGTTTTGAAACCGCGCGCGTCGGCCTGATGGGATTTTCCGCCGGCGGGCACCTGGCGACCTGGGCGAGCGCCGAACGCACGGAGGCGCCCGGTGGCAACCCCGATTTTTCCATGCTGATCTACGGTGTCACGCGAATGACGGACGAGAACAGGCAGTGGCTCGAGGACACGCTCTACCACCGCGCCATGACGCCCGCCGAAGTCGGGGAGCACACTTTCCTGGACCGGGTAGGGGCGGATACGCCACCGGCCTTCTTGGTGCATGCCCTGGATGACGAGGTCTGCCACTACACGGAATCGACGCTTTATGCAGAAGCCCTGGCGCGCCATGGTGTCCCGGCCGAGATACACCTGCTGGCACGGGGTGGCCACGGTTTCGGCCCCGGTCGCGATGCGGACGGGAGCGGCCAATGGCTGGAGCTTGCCGTGCAGTGGATGGTGCGAGGCGCCGGAGACTGATGGCAGGCCGATGGGGCCGGATGCGCGCCGCCGGCTCTTCCAGGGACCTCAAGAACATAACCAGGGTCACGGGAGTCAAAAATGGTCCACTTCATGGGCCACGAACGGTATCCGGTTACAATAAACCCGCACCTTGCACGTCGAGCGGGCATTTCCCGGGAGCACCTCCATGAAAATCGTCGTCGCCTCGAAGAATCCGGTCAAGCTCCGCGCGGTAGAGCAGGCCTTCCGGATCCAATTTGCTGGCGAGAACCCGGAGCTCATTTCCATCAGCGTGGACTCAGGAGTCGGCGACCAGCCGGAATCTGACGCCGAGACCCTGCGTGGCGCCCGGAACCGCGTGGAGGCCGCCCGGGCCGCCATCGGTGATGCCGATTACTGGGTAGGCCTCGAGGGTGGTCTGGAGATCCTTGGTGGGCGGATGATCGGTTTCGCATGGATGGCTGTCGCGAACGGGAGCGGATATCTGAGCGAGACACGCAGCGCGACCCTGCCGCTGCCGCCGGAAGTCCAGGCCCTGGTCGCCGGAGGCATGGAACTGGGCGAGGCTAACGACCGCGTCTTCGCGACGGTGAACAGCAAACAGGGCGGCGGGGCGTTCGGCCTGCTCACTGACGGCCTGTACACCCGGGAAGGGATTTACACCGAGACCCTGGTGCTGGCACTGGTGCCTTTCGTGCACCCGCTGTGGCGGAAGGACCGCCAGTAGAGTCTGGCTGGGGCCCGGTGCGCATCGGCGCGCGCGTGGCCGCCAGGTCCGAAGCGGGCAGGGTGCTGTTTTCGCGGACCTTCAACGACCCGGTAGCGGGGTCGGGCTTCGTTTCGATTCCGACAGAGCGCACGAACCCAGGGGCGTGGCTGGCAGCCGGGAGCCGTTCCATGCAGCCTTGATGCAAAAGGGTCATACCCCTGACTAATGGCATTTCACGCCGGACATTTATTTCAGTAGAATCGCGCGTCGTCAGACGAGTCAGATATCGCCGGCGGTAACCCGTATGCGGAGTTTTGTGATACGGAAACCGTCGATATTTCGGAGTGAAAATTAATGAAGAAGATACTAATTATCCTGTTTTTCGCCCTCGCCCCGTGCGTATACGCCGACATCGCGACTGAACGCGACCGCGCCGACGTTTACCTCGAGGCCGAGGAATACAAGAAAGCTTTCAAGATCTATCGCAGCCTGGCCCGGGACGGCGATCACTATGCGCAGTTCAGGCTCGCCGAGCTGTACGCGGACGGCAAAGGGGTCAGGCCCGACCGGGTCGAGGCGTACGCCTGGTCCGTGCTGGCCGCCGAATCGGGCCTGGAACGCGACGAAGAATACAGCGCCGATTTGCTCTCTGAGATCACCGACAAGGACAAGGCCGCCTCAGAGGCCCGCAAGCTCATGGGGCGCTACGGGCAGGCCGCGCAAGCGAACCGCCAGAGCAGGGCCCGGTCCGGATCCCGCGCCTGCACGGGTTCGCGCCTGAACTGCGGACCCTAACGGCGTTTCAATCCCGGTTGGGTCTCAGCCGGGATTCCTTCCCGATTGCCAGCGCGACCAGGCGTACAGGCCGCTGCCGGCCGCGAAGAACATGAAGGTCCAGAGCCAGGCCTCCACCGTTGCGTGACTGACCAGCCACAGGCAGAGCAGGAAGGCGACGACCGGGATGGCCAGCCCGCCGGGCAGCCTGAACCGGTTCTCGTGATCCTCGGTGGTCCTGGCCAGGATCGGCAGGGCCGCGATGCTGACCATGTAGGTGAGCAGGCGGACCAGGGTGCTGACGATGGCCAGGTAGATGAACGTACCGCTCAACGCCAGCACCAGCCCAAGCCCGCCGTACAGGAGGATCGAGGCGTACGGTGTGTGGCGACGGGGGTGGACCAGTGCCAGCCACGCCGGCAATGACCCGTCACGCGCGAGCGCGAAAGGCATCCGCGATGCCGACAAGACGGACGAGGTCAGGTTGCCGGCGATCGAGAAGATCGCCCCCAGCGTCAGGATGGCGGCCCCCGCCCACCCCATCAGGGCCCCGGCCACGTCGGTCAGTGCGGCCCGGCCCTGGTGCTCCGCCAGGTCGGGCAGCGCCGACATCGACACGAGCTGCACCATCACGTAGATCAATCCGATGAGGAGGATGGTGTTGATCATTGCGCCGGGCAGTTCCCGCCGCGGATTACGTCCCTCGCCGGCAGGAATGACCGTGCCCTCGAATCCTACATAGGCGTAAAGCACGAGCAATAATGACTCGCCCAGGACACCGAATTCGGGAAATTCGGCGCTGGTAAGCGATTGGAGATCAATATGTCCCAGCCCGAACAATACCAGCAGGCTGAGCGGCAACAGCTTGAGCACGGTAAAAACATACAGCAATCCGATGCTGTTCCTGACGCCCCGGATGTTCAGCCAGATCAGGGCCGTGAAGATCGTGATCAGGGCGACGGGCCGCCCGGGCGTGCCGTCCAGCGGTGCCCACAGCCAGCTGGCGTAGGTGACCAGCAGGTTGGTGTTCGCGCCCATCGAGGCAACCCGGCTCAGAAAAGCCAGCCAACCGGTCTGGAAGCCGACGAACGGCCCAAAGGCGTGGGTTGCATACACGATGACGCCGCCGGTCGTGCGGATCATGCTGGAAGCGCGGGCGAAGCACAGGACCACGGTGAATATCAGCACCCCGCCAATCACGAACAGCCATGGGCTGAACGCACCGGTCGCCGCGGCGGCCGCGGCGGGCAGCCCGAAAATGCCGGCGCCGATCACGCCGTTCAGGTTGATGGCGCTGAACCCCAGCTTGCCGATGTCGCGGTCGAGTCCCGATTCGGGATCAGTGTGAGTGCTCAAGGCGATTTCCGGGCGCGAATTGCGCCACAGGATACCGCAAAGCGCAGGATGACGTGATCGTATGGCTGTCCCGGCGGATCAGGTTTCCATTGCCGTGATGAGCGCCTGCGTTTCCGCGTCGGTAGTCGAGTGTGCGAACACGAAGCGCGCCAGGTCATCGTGGCCCGGCCAGTGGTTGAATTCGATGTCCCGGTTCGCGATGAGCCCCAGACCCTCCGGCGACCAGCGCACGAACACCTCGTTGGCCTGGACGGGAAATTCGAGCCGGGCCTCCGGATGGTTCTCGACCGCTGCGGCGAACCGCGCCGCCTGGCGGTTGGCGTGCGCGGCGAGTTCGAGCCACAGGCCGTCCTCGAGGTAGGCCAGCAACTGCGCCGAGACATAGCGCATCTTGCTGAGCAGGTGGCCTGAACGCTTGCGCAGCCGCTCGGCTGTCTCCAGCAATTCCCTCCGTTCGAAGAACACCAGAGCCTCTGCCGCCACGCAGCCGTTCTTGGCGGCGCCGAATGACAGCATCTCGATACCGGCGCGCCAGCTGATATCGGCCGGATCGCAGCCCAGGCTGGCCACCGCGTTGGCGAAGCGGGCGCCGTCCAGGTGCGTGGCCATGCCGCGGCAGCGGGCCATTTCGCACAGTTCCGAAAGCTCGCCGGGCGAGTAAACGGAACCCGATTCCGTGCTCTGGGTGACGGTGAGGGCGGCCGGCGCATAGCTGTGCACGCCGTGTCCCTCTGCATCATGCAGGGCTTCGGCCAACTCGGCGGCGCCGATCTTGCCGTCAGGCCCGCCTACCGGCACCAGTCGCAGGCCATTGCCGAAGAATTCCGGGGCCCCGCTCTCGTCACGGTAAACGTGTGACTGGTCGTGGCAGTATACGGAACCCCAGGGCGGCGTTGTGGCCGCCAGCGCGATGGCGTTGGCCACGGTGCCGGTTGCGACGGGCAGCACGGATACCTCGGTGCCGAAAAGTTCGCCGAACGCACCGTCGAGGCGGCGGGACCACTCGTCCTCCGCATAAGCATGCGCAGTGCCCCGGTTGGCTCGTTCCAGGGCCGCCCAGACGGGCTGGGCCACCGGTGACTCGTTGTCGCTTCTGAAGTTGGCGCTCATGTTCCTTTCACGGAATCGCGGCAAGGCCGCATGATTATAGGGGCGCACGGGTGCCTTGTCCCGGTCCCAGGTGGGATAATGCGCCGCCATGGACACGCAGGCCGTCATCGACAAGCTGGAGCGGAGCCTCGCGCACGTGATGCAGGCCGATGCGGCGTGGTGCGCACACCGCCTGGAGGCGGCCCGCAACCGGCACCGGCGAGGCAAGCGGTCCGACGAACTGCTGGAGCGGGTCGTTGCGCGGATCGCCGAATCCGGAGATCGCAGCAGGAAACGGCGCGAGTCATTGCCCGTCCCCGAATACGACGCGGGCCTGCCGATCACGCACCACCGCGAGGACATCCTTGCCGCGATCGAGGCTCACCCGGTGATTATCGTGGCCGGCGAGACCGGATCCGGCAAGACCACCCAGTTGCCGAAGATGTGCCTGGAGGCGGGCCGCGGCGCCCGCGGCCTGGTCGGCTGCACGCAGCCGCGCCGCATCGCCGCGCGCGCCATGGCCGAGCGCGTGGCGGAGGAACTGGGTTCCGGTCTGGGCGACGCGGTGGGATACCAGGTGCGATTCCGGGAAAGGCTCGGCCCCGGCAGTTTCATCAAGTTCATGACAGACGGCATCCTGCTGGCCGAAACCGCCCACGACCGCGCACTCGACGCCTACGACACGCTGATCATCGACGAGGCCCACGAGCGCAGCCTGAACATCGATTTCCTGCTGGGCTACGTCAGGCAGCTGCTGCCGCGCCGCCCCGACCTGCGCGTGATCATCACCTCGGCCACGATCGATACGGAGAAGTTTTCACGCCATTTCGACGGCGCGCCGGTGATCGAGGTGTCCGGGCGCGGTTACCCCGTGGATGTCATTTACCAGCCCGTGGCCGATGGCGGCGGAGAAGAGCAGGGCGGCCGCGACCTGTACCGCGGCATCTCCGACGCCGTTGGCCGGCTCAGCCGCATCGACCACTCCGGCGACATCCTCGTGTTCCTGTCGGGCGAACGCGAGATTCGCGAGGCGATGGATTACCTGGGGCGCCGGGGGCTGAGGAACACCGAGGTCCTGCCGCTGTACGCTCGCCTCTCGGCCGCCGAGCAGCGGCGCGTGTTCCACCCCGGCGGGGCGCGGCGGATCATCCTCAGTACCAACGTGGCGGAAACCAGCCTGACGGTACCCAGGATCCGCTTCGTGATCGACACCGGTTTCGCGCGCATCAGCCGCTACGCACCGCGCAGCCGCATTCAGCGCCTACCGATCGAGCCGGTGTCGCAGGCCAGCGCCAACCAGCGCATGGGCCGGTGCGGACGGCTGGGCCCGGGCACCTGCGTGCGCCTGTACAGCGAGGAGGATTTCGAACTGCGGCCGGAATTCACCGAGCCGGAAATCCTGCGCACCTCGCTGGCCACCGTCATCCTGCGCATGCTGACCACGGGCCTGGGCGCCATGGAGGAGTTTCCGTTCATAGACACCCCGGCGCCGCGCCTGATCAACGATGCATACCACCTGCTGTACGAACTCGACGCCGTGGACGCGGACCGGGAACCGACGCAGCGGGGCCAGATCATGGCTCGATGGCCGCTGGACGTGCGCCTCGCCCGGATGGTCCAGGAGGGTGCAGAGCGCGGCTGCCTGGAGGACCTGCTGGTGCTGGCGGCGGCCCTGAGCATCCAGGACCCGCGCGAGCGGCCGCTCGATGCCCAGGATGCGGCCGACGAGGCGCACGATCGCTTCACGGACGAAAAGTCCGATTTCCTCGCCTTGCTGAACCTGTGGGGATACCTGCGGGGCCAGCGACACGAAAAGACCGGCAACCAGTTTCGAAAGCTGTGCCGGCGGGAATTCCTCAATTGGCAGAGGGTGCTCGAGTGGTTCGACCTCTACCAGCAACTCAGGGACCAGGCCAGGGAGGAGCGCTTGCCCCTGAAAGGCGGGCACGGGACTTACGAGCAGGTGCACAGGGCCCTGTTGCCGGGCCTGCTCAGCCACGTGGGCCAGCGCCGCCCCGAGGATCCCGGCTACACCGGCGCGCGAAACCGGAGTTTTCACGTGTTTCCCGGCTCGGGCCTGTTCGGGCGGGCCCCGAAGTGGCTGATGGCCGCCGAGATCGTGGAAACGACCCGCGCCTGGGCCCGCGTCAATGCCGTCATACAGCCAGCCTGGGTCGAAGAAGCGGGCGCGCACCTGCTCAAGCGGCATCACCGGGATCCCCACTGGTCCCGCAGCCGCGGAGAGGTGCTGGCCTGGGAGCAGGTCACCCTGTTCGGGCTGGTACTCGTCGAGCGCCGCCAGGTCAGGTACGAAACGGTGGACCCGGCCGAGGCCAGGCGGATCTTCATCCGCGATGCGCTGGTCCGGCTCGACCTCGGGGATCCGCCCCGGTTCCTGCGCTGCTACGAACAGGCGCGGGCCGAAGTGGAGCAACTGGAACACAAGCGCCGGGCCCGGGACGTGCTGGTGGACGATGAAGAGATTTTTGCCTTCTTCGACGAACGCCTGCCCGGGACCGTGTGCGGCGCCGGGAGCCTGGGGAAATGGCTGGCCCGGACGGGGCGCGGGGGCGGGCAGACTCTGATGCTGTCAGCCCGGGACCTGCTGCGTGATGATGCCGGCCGGGCCCCGTCGGAGCAATATCCCGATGAAATCGACGCGGGCGGCCACGGTTTGCCGCTGGAATACCGGTTCGAACCCGGGGACCCCGCCGACGGCATCACCGTGACGGTGCCCATCGAGTGGCTCAACACCCTGGAGCCGGCGCGCATGCAGTGGCTCGTGCCCGGCTTGTTGCGTGAAAAGCTCACGGCGCTGATCAAGTCCCTGCCCAAACCACTGCGTCGCGCCTTCACCCCGGCACAGCAGTTTGCCGACCTGGCGCTCGAGCGGGCCGGGTCGGAGGGGACAGGCGCGTTGACCGACTGGCTGGCTCGCACCCTGGCGGAGGCGACAGGCGTGCCCGTGGCGGCCGGCGATTTCGACGAATCGGTTCTGCCGGACCACCTGCGGTTCCGCATCCTCCTGATTGCGCCCGGCGGCAAAACCCAGGCGGTGAGCCGTGACCTGGAGCAGCTCCAGGCGGAATACGGCGGGCAGGCCAGGCGGCGCTTCATGGACCGCCAGGGCGCGGACTGGAACCGCGATGGTGAAACAGACTGGGTCTTCGGCGCCCTGCCGGCCAGCGTTGAGACACGCGCCGGGTCCAGGGCCTGGCCCGCGCTGGTCGACCAGGACGATGCCGTGGGACTGCGTTTGTTCGACACCCGCGACGAGGCGGCCATCTCGCACGTGGAGGGCGTCCGTCGCCTGCTTTCATTCCGGCTGAGGGACAAGATGCAGTACCTGCAGAAGAACCACGGCATGCCGCAGGCCAGCCTGCTGGCCTGGAGCCCGTTCGGCAGCGCGGGACGCCTGCTCGTCGACCTGGCCTGGTCGTGCCTGCGGTCCGTCGCCGATGCGCATGCGGTCGGCGTGCGCGACGCTCAGGAGTTCGAGGTACTGGCGCGTTCGGTCCGCGAGCGTATCGGGCAGGAGCACCTGGAACAGTCACGCCACGTGGCCGCGGTGGCGGACCGGGCCGCTACGGTGGCGCGCGGGTTGAACGATAGCCTGCTCGGGCAGCGGCCCGCGGTACACGAGGACCTGCAGTCCCAGTTGCATGACATGGTTTACGAGGGTTTTCTGCGGGACATCGATGCAGACCGGCTGCAGCACTACCCGCGCTACCTGGAAGCGATGGTTCTGCGCCTGGAGCGCAGTGCGCAGAATCCGGCCCACGACCTGCAGCTGATGGAGAAAATCGTGCCCTTCTGGCATCGCTACCTCGACCGGATCGCCGCCGGTGCGCCGTACGACGAAGCGCTCGACCGTTACCGCTGGCTGCTCGAGGAGTACCGCGTTTCCCTGTTCGCACAGCAGCTGGGAACCGCGGAAAAGGTCTCCCCGCAGCGGCTGGAGGCGGCCTGGCGGGATTGTGTCTGAGAGGTACTGGCGGTTCCGGAACCGCCGCTTCCCGCGACGGTCTCAGTGATGCGCGCGGGGACCCTCAACCGGTGCTGTTGCGCGGAGCTTTCGGATGCTATTCAATACGCGGGCTGTGCTGCCCCTCCGTTGGAACGGGGCATGACCAGACGATCATGAACACGACTCCAGGCAGACATACCGGCAACACCCGCCAGGCCCTGCTCGACTGGCTGGCGGACTACCGCGACTCCGTGGGCGAACCGGCGGAAGTCTGCGTGCAGGTGCTGGAAGACCTTCTGGGCAGTTCACTGAAGCGCAAGGGCGCCCAGGTGCAACTGCTGGAGTTGCTGGACATACTCCAGGGGCTGTTTCCGGACCCGAAAACCGTGAGCTGCGCCATGCTCTGGGTCGCCCACCAGAACGGGGACGACCTCAAGGCCTGGGAGAAGGGCCTGTCCGAAGGGATTCACCAGCAGCTGGACGAACTGCTCAGGCTGAAGCAGCTGGAGACTGAAAACATCCCGCCCGGCGCGGAGCGCAGCGCCGAGGGGCTGCGGCGCCTGCTGCTGGCCCTGGTCCGCGACGTCCGCGTGGTGCTGATCGCGCTGGCCTGGCAGCTGGTGCTGCTGCGCGAGGCCAGGCAACCGGATGCGAAGTCCCGCCAACTGGCGCGCGAAACCATGCTCATCCACGCGCCGCTGGCGAACCGGCTCGGTGTGTGGCAGCTCAAGTGGGAACTCGAGGACCTGGCTTTCCGCTACG
>JABAHR010004873.1_pt1 | contig 31508 bp, 30 predicted proteins | sample 7062101 | NCBI WGS metagenome assembly JABAHR01 (sample SAMN14534553, study PRJNA622989) | marine sediment metagenome | biome: marine biome [ENVO:00000428]; feature: marine pelagic biome [ENVO:01000023]; material: deep marine sediment [ENVO:00002113] | place: India: Gulf of Kutch | collected...
AGCTTTATATAAAAAAGATGATGAAAAAAACAATTCTGCTCTCAAATGATGATGGTATAAACTCAGCAGGCCTGAGCGCACTTGCCGGAGCATTGGAGCATCTGGGAGAAATTTATATAGTAGCCCCCGACAGGGAGCAAAGCGCGTCAAGCCATGCGCTTAGCATACACAGACCGCTTAGAATGGATAAGGTTGCAGAAAACTCATACAGCGTAGACGGCACGCCGACTGACTGTGTTAACCTTGCAATAAATGGTTTACTGAAGGGCAGTAAGCCAGATATTGTGGTCTCAGGCATTAATAAAGGTGAAAACCTTGGAGATGATGTTACTTATTCGGGCACTGTGAGTGCAGCCATGGAAGGTACACTTCTGGGAATACCCTCGGTAGCCTTATCCCTTCAAGGAAGAAACGATTTCGATTTTACGGCATCCTGCAGGTATTCAGCGCTTATTGCTGAATATGTACTTGAGTGTGGTCTTCCAAAAGACATATTGCTGAATGTAAATATACCAAACCTTGAACCGGACAATATTAAAGGCATAAAAATAACAAGACAGGGCAAGAGAGTATATAACGACGCCATTGTAGAAAAAAAAGATCCACGCGGCAGAGAGTATTACTGGATAGGCGGAGATAAACTGGGCTCTGTAGATCTTGAAAACTCCGACATAGATGCCGTAGAGAATGGATTCGTATCAATCACCCCTATTAAACTTGATCTAACTGATTATGAATATATAAAATTTTTAGAACAGGACTTTGTTAAACTAAAAAAACATGCTTAAAAGACTATACGACTGGGTACTGCACTGGGCAGACACTAAATACGGCGTTCCGGTTATGGCATTTGTATCTTTTATAGAATCCTCATTTTTCCCAGTCCCGCCCGATCCTCTTCTTCTTGCACTTAGCCTGGGAAAACCCGGAAAAGCCATAATCTATGCGATAATCTGTTCTGTAGCATCTATAGCAGGAGGAGTGTTAGGATACCTGATCGGATGGACTATTTGGGAATCGGTAAGTGAGTTATTTTTCAAATATCTTTTTACTCAACAAACATTTGATTATGTAGGTATAAAATATAGCGAAAATGCCTTTCTTGCAATTTTAGGAGCAGCTTTTACGCCTATTCCATATAAGGTATTTACAATATCGGCAGGTGTATTTCAAATTAATCTTGCAATATTCNNNNTATGGAGAAAGTATAAGGTATTTTATAGAAAAATATCTAAAATGGCTGTCGCTGCTATTTTTCATACTTCTTGTAGCAGGGATATACATAATTAAATTTGTCCTTCACAAATAAATGAAATGAAGCCAAGAATAGGGGTTATCGGACCCTCTCAGGCAAGTACCAGCGAATATAAGATCGCAGAAGACGTTGGAAATGAGATTGCCCTACGTGATGCAATTGTTATATGCGGCGGTATGGGCGGGGTAATGGAGGCCGTATCAAAAGGCGCAAAAGAGCAAAACGGGCTTGTAGTAGGTATACTACCCGGAGATACCTCTGGAGCGGCAAATAAGTATGTTGATATTCCCATAGTTACCGGTTTTGGTCAGGGAAGAAACATTATAGTCGCAAGCTCATCTGAGGCAATTATAGCAATTGGAGGAAGTTTTGGTACACTTTCTGAAATTTCATTTGCGCTAAGGCTTAAAATCCCTGTAATTGGCATAAACACCTGGAATGTATCAGAGCAGATTATTAAAGCAGAAAACCCTCATGAAGCAGTCAGTAAAGCTTTTAGTCTTATTTCTCATAGTAACACTACAGGCATGCGGCACAAAAAAGCCTGACCCCGTGCTGCCTGTAGAAATTCCTTCTCCATTATCTAAAAAATATATTGATACTAAAGTGCAGGGATGCATAAAAGAAAAAAGCAGTTATACATTTAATAAATATCATATTATGAAACAGGGCGAAACGCTTTACAGAATATCCAGAAAATATGGCGTAAGCGTTGCAAAGTTAATAGAGCTTAACAGTATCGATGACCATACAGATATTGAGATCGGAACATTAATACGCATACCGGGGACTTCCAAGTATGCTCAGTATGAATGGCCGCTTAAAGGACGATTAACATCAAAATACGGTAAAAGAGGCAGAAGATTACACAGCGGTATTGATATATCAGCAGATAAAGGTACACATATAAAAGCCGTTGCAGACGGGCTTGTAGTTAAAAGCAGCAACAGGATTAAGGGTTACAGTAATTATGGACGAGTGGTTGAGATTTATCATGGAAGTGGGATAACCTCATTATATGCCCATAACAAAAAGAATCTTGTAAAAAAAGGAACATGCGTAAGAAAAGGCCAGAGTGTGGCTGAAGTAGGCTCATCGGGAAATGCCACCGGAAACCATCTGCATCTGGAAATAAGAAAGGACGGCAACCCGGTTAACCCGCTAATATACTTAAAGTAGTAAGGAGGATGAACTATGAAAGATCTTAAGAAGTTTATAAGAGATATTCCGGGGTTTCCAAAAGAAGGTATTAATTTTCATGATATAACACCTTTACTGCAAAACCCCAAAGCTTTTTCTTTTGCCGTTGATGCAATGGCTGAAACTGTATCAGACAAAAATATACAGTACATCGTAGGAGTCGAAGCAAGGGGGTTTATATTTGGCTCTGCTCTTGCTTATAAGCTGGATGCGGGACTTGTTATAGTAAGAAAACTTGGAAAACTTCCCTCCGAGACAATAAATGCATCTTATGATCTCGAATACGGAGAAGACGTTCTGGAGCTTCATAAAGACGCAATTTCTCATGGTGAAAATGTCTTACTCGTAGATGACCTCCTGGCAACAGGAGGAACTGCTGCTGCAGTTGGAGAGCTTGTAAATGAGCTTGGGGGCAATATAGTAGGCTACTTGTTTTTAATCGAGCTTACCTCACTAAACGGAAGGGAAAAACTAAAGCCCTACCCCGTATGGTCAAAACTCAAATATACTGAATAATATGTTCTATTAATAACTATTATATATGCCGGACAAATCCAACATCATAGACGTTAATATTAAAGGCTCACAGGCACTATCCTACCAAATAGAAATAGGAAAAGGGCTTTTTGACAAGCTTGCCAAAGAATTAAGGGAAAAAGAACTTGCGTACAGATATGCTGTGGTATCTGACAGCAATGTATCAAAGCTTTATTACGACAAATTGGAACAAGCGTTAAGAAATGAAGACTTATCATCCCTGCTAATAACAATCCCGGCCGGAGAACAGTCAAAAAACAGGAAGAACAAGGAATTTATTGAAGACACGATGCTTAAAAACGCCATGGCAAGAGACTCAGCCATAATAGCGCTTGGAGGAGGAGTCGTTGGTGATATTGCCGGATTCGTAGCGGCAACTTATAACAGAGGAATCCCATACATTCAGTACCCCACTTCACTGGTTGCATGTGTTGATAGTTCAATTGGCGGTAAAACTGCAATTGATACTGAGTATGGAAAGAACCTCATTGGTTCGTTTTATCAGCCTGTTAAGGTTTATATTGACTTAGAAACTCTAAAGACTCTAAAAAAACAGGAAATAACAGAAGGACTGGCAGAAGTAATAAAATACGGAATTATTTATGATGAAGATTTTTTTCATTATATAGAAAAAAATCTAAGTGGAATATTAAATTATGATACAGAAGTTCTCAGCAATATAGTAAGCAGGAGCTGTGAAATTAAAGGCTATGTAGTGGAAAATGACGAAAAAGAGTCTAACCTGAGAAAGATTCTAAACTTCGGCCACACAATAGGACATGCGGTTGAACAACTATCAAACTACAAAATCACACACGGTAATGCAATATCAATAGGCATGGTAATAGAAGCCAGGGTTGCAGTTGAACTGGGTATTTTAGACAGAATTTATGCAAATGAAATAAGTGAAATATTTTCTCTGGCAGGCCTTCCAACAGTGCTTCCGGATATTATAGATAAATCTAAAATCACCTCAATAATGAAGCTCGACAAAAAAGCAAGGAAAGGAAACATTGAATTTGCTATACCTTCTAAGATTGGAACCATGCACACAGAGAACGGAAGTTATGGAATTAAAATTGACGAAAATATTATTGATAAGGTTATACTAAGCTCTTAATAATTCCTGCCTAGATGAAAGATCTATCTTATTACCGAGACTATTATATTGATCTTTCTGTTGATCTTCCTCCGTTAAATCTAAATACAACCTTTAATAACTCCCATGATATATCATTAGAAATAGGTTTTGGTGAAGGAGATTTTTTAATAGAGCTTGCTAAGTACCACCCACAACACAATTTTATAGGTCTGGAAATTAAAAAGAACAGGTTTAAAAAAGCAATAAGTCATGCAAGCAGCTTAGGACTCAAGAATATAAGATTCATGCATTTTGATGCCTCGGTAGATCTACTTCAGGTCTTTGAACTAGGCATCTTTTCTCAAGTTTTCATAAATTTTCCCGACCCATGGCCAAAAAAGAGACACCAAAAACACAGGATAATAAAAAATGATCTTCTGGAACAACTATACAAGATAACAAGACCATGCTGCCTAATTAAAATTGCAACAGACTATAAAGAATATTCAGAACTAATAATAGAGGAATTTCGCGCTACAGGCTTATACAGTCTTAAATCCAGTTTAAAATCTTTTGGTTCTTATTCTAAACCACAAAGAACTATTACAAAATTTGAAAAACAGTTTATAAAGGAAAGAAGAGAAATTTATTATTTAAGTTATATTAAATATNNTTAAGTTATATTAAAACAAACAATTAAAATAATCAGGAGATATGAAATGAATTTTATGTTAGCTTGTACTATTATTGCATTAACGTTAGCACTTACGGGTTGTAGTGGTGGAAACGGAGCAGGGCATTGGTTTCACATACTATTTGTAATTATACCTTTTGGTATAGCTCTATACTTCTTAAATAAAAAAGTGGACGATATAAGCAAATCACTATTTAAAATCGAAGGACAGCTATCACAGATTGCTACTAAAGTTGATAAATCTGAAAAAAAGAAGTAATAGTGCTTCTATAAAATTATTTTAGTTACTGTTTAGCGCCTGGTCCCTATACTCAGGAGGTACGGCATATAGATCGTCGGTAACATGTAATATCCCATCCTTATCCTTCCATTTAAACAGATTTGACTTACCCGTGACATTAAGGTCTCCGGAATAATCTTCTGTAACTGCATCAGGCTCGGTTACTTCAGCATCAATACCAGCTTCTTGACTTGCAGCTTCTTCACGCTCGGCTCTTCTTTTTTCAATCTCTGCATTTATTTCAACATTGCTCTTTTTAGTATGTGATATTCCAATTGTGCTTGAGCCTTCTCTGTACTCAGTAGTGGTTTGTCTAACTTTTGAATTTTCAAACTGATTGAGGTCTTCTTTAGGCGTAACAACATATTCGGGAAACTGCAGAGGAGCCGTGAGTGCACCTCCACCTGGAGCCGCTGGGGCTGCCGGTGCAGGAGCTGCCGGAGCAGGTGCTGCCGCACCACCTGCAGCCTGAGAAAGCACCAACTCAGCATCAGTTGTAATAAATAGGAAAAAACCTACAAGTAATATTTTAAATATTTTATACATAACTTTATTTTCCTCCCATAATTAACTATAATCAAAATACTTTTATTATATTAATTATAACTATATAATAGCTCAGATTGTTACGAGTATCAATAATTTATATTAACAATACGCATATGTTGACAAGAAATATTGATTATGTAATATGCGCAATTTATACAACTAAACACAAAGAGAGGGAAATTACACAATGATTGTAGTAATGAAGAATGGGGCAAAAAAGGAACAAATTGAAAAAGTTAAATCAACAATTATAGAAATCGGATATAAACCACATGCAATAAAAGGCGTACTTAAGTCAGTAATAGGAGTAGTGGGAGACGACAGAGGAAAGGTAATTCACCTTGAGAGGCTAAGCCTGCTTGAAGGAGTGGAAAAAGTCGTTCCAATTTCTCAGCCCTACAAACTGGCAAGCCGCGAGATTACCGAACGAACCTCAAGATTTAGAGTAGACAAAGCAACTGTTGGTGGCAACAAGATATGCGTAATAGCAGGCCCATGCTCAGTTGAAAATGAGGAGCAGCTCATAACGATTGCAAAGGCCGTAAAAAAAGCAGGGGCAACAATGCTTAGAGGCGGGGCATTCAAACCCAGGACCTCTCCATACTCATTCCAGGGTCTTGGTGAAGAAGGCCTAAAACTCCTGGCTAAAGCAAAAGAAGTAACAGGACTTCCAATTGTAACAGAAATTATGGATACCGATGATCTTGACCTCTTGGAAGATTACACAGATGTGCTTCAGATTGGCGCTCGCAACTCTCAAAACTATTCTCTTTTAAGACGCGTAGGAAGATCCAAAAAAGCAGTGCTGCTCAAACGCGGAATGTCAACTACTATAAATGAGTTTTTAATGTGCGCTGAGTATATACTTTCTGAAGGAAATGAAAAAGTTATGCTTTGCGAAAGAGGAATCAGAACATTTGAAACAGCTACTAGAAACACATTTGATCTAAATGCAATCCCGGTGCTAAAAGAAAAAACTCATCTGCCTGTTTTTGCTGACCCGAGCCATGGCACAGGATACTGGCAGTATGTAACGCCAATGACTCTTGCATCCATAGCAGCCGGAGCAGACGGTATAGCAATAGAGGTTCATAATAATCCCGAAGTTGCTGTAAGCGATGGTGGTCAGTCCTTAAAACCAAAGAAGTTTGCTGAGCTAATGAAAAAAGCAGCACCTGTAGCAAAAGCTGTTGGAAGAAAGATTTAGTCTAATATCTTAACTTTTCTACCTTCTATCTTTATTTTTCCTTCACAAAAAAGCCTTATGGACTCCGGGAAAATTTTATGCTCTTGAGCATGAATTTTTTCTAATAGTGAATCCAGGGTATCATCCTGTGTAATTTCTACTACAGATTGTAAAATTATAGGCCCTGTATCTACTCCGTCATCTACAAAATGTACCGTGCATCCGGTAAACCTAACACCATAATCAAATGCTTGTTTGGCTGAATTTACTCCTGGAAAGGAAGGAAGAAGAGCTGGATGAATATTTATTATTCTATGTTTATAGTGATTTACAAAAAAAGGGGTAAGCACTCTCATAAAACCAGCCAGTACGATAAGTTCCACGCCCTTTTCATCTAGACATTTAATTAACTGCTGCTCAAATGCTTCTCTGCTATCGTAGTCCTTATGGTTTATTACTTTGAAAGGAATATCATGTTTCTCCGCCCTTTTAAGAGCAAACGCATCTGGTTTATTGCTAATTACAAGTGCAATCTCACATGATGGTATATTGCTGTCAATAATTGCCTGCAGATTTGTACCGCTACCTGATACTAAAACTCCGATTTTAGTTATTTGAGACATATTGTGGATAATAACAGAACAATTGTTATTTTCTAGTTTGGTTGAGGGAATTTAGAGAAGTAAAAAAAGAATTAGGGCAGCTACCTACTTTCCCACCCCTGAAAGAGGCAGTATCATGGGCCTTGGAGAACTTAACTGCCGGGTTCGGTATGGGACCGGGTGTTGCCTCTCCAGTATTGCCACCCAAATTCGAGAATCATTATTACAAATTTGAAAATAATGTCAAGAATAAACCAATATTCTTTTAAAAAAATCAGTAATACATTAACATTGTGCATTTATATGAGTTAGTTACAATGAGTAATTAAATTTTATTTATATGCAAAATATATGAATTTTTCAAACTATAAAACAGAAAATTTTTTCGATGAATATTTTGATAAATCAGGCAGTCCCAGAAATGGTGCTACCGCTCTTATCAAAAGGATTGATTCATTATTAGAAGGCGAATTACTAAAAAGACAAAAAAGTGCTGAAGCTGCCCTTTTTAATATGGGAGTTACCTTTACAGTATATAAAAAAGAAGCAGGTATAGAGAGAATATTCCCCTTCGATATCATTCCCAGAATAATTGAACATAGAGAATGGACACAAATTGAGACAGGTTTAAAACAGCGAATAGAGGCATTAAATTTATTTATAGATGATATCTATCATGATAAAAAAATAATAAAAGATAAAATAATCCCCGAAGAATTAATAACATCTAGCAAATCGTACAAGAAACAATGTGAAGGGATAAACCCACCTAAAGGCATATGGTGTCATATAACAGGCACTGACATGGTAAGAGATCAAGACGGCAGCTTTTATGTATTGGAAGATAACTTGCGCTGTCCTTCCGGAGTGTCATATGTACTGGAAAACCGGCTTGTATTAAAACGGGTACTGCCTAAACTTTTCGCTGACACTAATATTAGACCTGTCGATGACTACCATTACAGGCTGCTTGATACTTTGCAAAATCTTGTACCCGACTCCATCCCTAACCCAAACATAGTGGTTCTTACTCCGGGAATATATAACTCTGCTTATTATGAACATTCATTTTTGGCTCAGCAAATGGGTGTTGAACTGGTCCAGGGATCAGACCTTTTAGTATCCGATGGATATGTATGTATGAAAACTACAAAAGGGCTAGAAAAAGTTGATGTAATTTATAGACGAATTGATGATGACTTTATAGATCCCAATGCTTTTAGGCCAGATTCCCTTTTAGGAGTTCCCGGTTTGTTCGAAGTATATAAAGACGGTCGTGTAGCACTTGCAAACGCACCGGGAACCGGGATAGCTGATGATAAAACAATTTATGCGTATGTTCCAAAAATAATAAAATACTACCTGGACTCAGATCCAATATTATCTAATGTTCCAACCTTTGTATGCTGGGATGAAAAAGAAAAACAACACGTCTTGGAAAATATAGATAGGCTTGTTGTAAAACCGGCAAATGAATCCGGAGGGTATGGAATAGTAGTTGGTCCACATTCAACAAAAAAACAACTTGAGAAAGCAAAAGAGCAAATTGATTCTGACCCACGCAATTTTATAGCTCAACCAACATTATCACTTTCAAGAGTGCCGGTTATTGTTGATGATCATTTTGAGGGAAGACACGTAGATTTAAGACCTTATATACTATATGGAAATGATATTTATGTAATGCCTGGAGGACTTACTCGAGTAGCGCTTAAAAAAGGTTCACTAATAGTAAATTCATCACAAGGTGGAGGGAGTAAAGACACCTGGGTGCTCGGTAAATAATATATGCTTAGTAGAGTCGCTAATTCACTGTACTGGATGTGCAGGTATATAGAAAGGGCAGAAAACATTGCAAGATTTGTAGATGTAAATCTTAACCTTCTGCTTGATCTGCCTTATCAGGAAACTGAACAGTGGGATCCTCTTGTAATTATTACAGGTGATAATGAAATATTTAAACAAAAATATGGTGAACCAAATAGAGATAATGTTATCCAGTTTCTAACTTTTGATACTACATATGATAATTCAATTATATCCAATCTCTATAAAGCTAGAGAAAATGCAAGATCTGTAAGAGAGATAATCTCTAGAGAGATGTGGGAGCAAATTAATAAATATTATTATTTTGTTAAAGACGCTTCCGGTAAAACTGAACTTCCAGAGAATCTGTATGAATTTTATAACAAAACTAAACTCGAAAGCCATCTTTTTACTGGAATCATGGACACGACAATGTCCCATGCTGAAGGATGGCATTTTAGCAGGATAGGCAGACTACTAGAACGTGCTGATAAAACATCAAGAATATTGGATGTTAAATATTTTATCCTCCTACCAAGTGTGGACATGGTGGGAGGACCTATAGATTATATTCAGTGGGCAGCACTGCTGAAATCAGCGAGTGCACTAGAGATGTATAGAAAGAGATTCAGACGTATCCTTCCTGATAATGTAGCAGACTTTCTTATTATGGATGATGATTTTCCCAGATCACTAAGATACTGCCTTATAAATTCTCAAAATTCTCTTCGTGACATTACAGGCAGCTCACATGGGACTTATCAGAACAGCGCAGAGAGATACCTCGGCAAACTCTCATCAGAACTTGACTATTCACATATAGACGAAATCATCAAGAAGGGGCTTCATGAGTTTTTAGATAAGTTTCAGTATGATTTAAATATAGTCGGAAGCTCTATTCACAAAACTTTTTTTGAGGTTGAAATATGACATTTTGCGTTGGCATGAAAGTACAAGACGGGCTTGTGGGAATTGCTGATACTAGAATAACATCTGGTACGCAATATATTACAGCAAGAAAACTTACTGTTCACACACATGGAAGACACTCCTTATTCATAATGACATCAGGCCTCAGGTCAGTAAGGGATAAAGCTCTTACATACTTCAGTGAGATTTTAGAGGATGAAAATGAAAATTATGATAAGTTATATAAGGCTGTAAATGCTTTTGCAAAGCAGGTAAGAAGAGCTTACGAAGAAGACAAAGAGGCGCTTGAAGAAAGCAATTTAAATTTTAATCTGTATTCAATAATTGGCGGTCAGTTTGAAAAAGACAAAGAGCACAAGCTGTATATGTTATACCCCCAGGCAAATTGGGTAGAAGTCGGAAAGGGTAATCCATATTATATCATAGGTGAATCAAGCTTTGGTACACCCATTTTAGACAGGGCGCTCAAATATAACTCTCCTATGGAAAAAGCTCTCAAAGCCGGATACCTTGCTTTTGATGCGACAAAGACAAGTGCAAATAATGTGGATTTCCCCTTAGATATTGTTCTGTATAAAAAAGGCAGCTATAAATTTATAGAACACAGGTACGAAAAAGAAGATCTGGATAATGTTTCCAAATGGTGGCAGGAGAGTTTGATTAAACTCGTAAAAAATATGCCAAATGAATGGACAGATAGTCCCATTAGTATACTTAAAGAAATGTCAGAGGGTGAATGAAATCATATAGAGTAGAGCATACAACTATATACACATATTCTAAAGAAGTATTTATTGAGCCATTTACAATTAGGTTAAAACCAAAATGTAATAGTTTTCAAAAACTACATGAACATGAGTTATTAATAACTCCTGAGCCTCAGGGAATAAGTGAAACACTCGATCTTGAAGACAATAATATAGTTACTGCGTGGTTTGAAGGCACTCATGAAAAATTAGAGATCAAAAGTAATTCTGTTGTAGAACCCCTGAATATTAATCCATTTAGATTTTTAATTACAGACGACTCTTATTCAACATTACCAGTTAACAGTTCAGAAGAAATTTACAGACCATTTCTTGTAAGAGACTCTCACAGAAAAGTAATATCTGATTTGATCGAGCCAATTTTAAGTAATTCTAATAATCTAACAGTAGAATTCTTATTCAATCTTAACAACTATATCTATCAGAATTTTGAAAAAATTATTAGAGAAACCGGCAGCCCCTGGACAGCTGTAAAAACTTTAAATGAAAATAAAGGCTCTTGCCGTGACCTTACAGTGTTGTTTATAGAGTGCTGCAGAAGTGTTGGCCTTCCCAGCAGATTTACAAGCGGCTATAACGAGATAGATATTGATACTGAAACCAGACATCTCCATGCCTGGGCTGAAGTTTTTATCCCTGGAGCCGGATGGAAAGGTTATGATCCAACCCTTGGACTTGCTGTAGGGGACAACAATATTTCACTTTCTTCCTCTTCTCTGCCACAAAATACATATCCCATATCCGGCAACTTCAGAGGAACAGGAGCAATTTCCCAATTGCAATATAAAATAGAAATTTATCCAATCAATTAATTTTAAAACTAACCTTAATATTTAAATATTCTTGATATCGAATTAATTATTAGTGAAAATATAAAGCATGGGATCAGTTTATTCTAGCGATTTAATATCACAGCTAAATCTGGGAGAGGGTCAGACGTTATATGGTGATACCCCTCTTGCTATTTTAAAATCATTTCTTCAGTCGGGTGTAAGTTATGTTGGAGGCTACCCGGGAGCTCCAACTGCTAGTCTTATAGACGTAATATCTGATGCTTACGACCCTGTACTAAAAGAATATGGTATGTATTTTGATTGTTCTGGCAATGAGGCATCAGCAGCTTCACTTCTTTCAGCTTCAATAAACTATCCTATAAGGGGCTCAGTAAACTGGAAGATAGTCGGCACAAATGTAGCATCCGATGCCTTAACACATATCTGCTCATCAGGTGTTACCGGAGGGGCAATGATAATTGTGGGTGAAGATTATGGTTGTGACGGCACGATTGTGGCAGAAAAAGCTATGCCTTATGCACTAAAATCATCTATGGCTGTAATAGATCCCAGAGGTGATCTTGCAAGAATTTCATATTTAATAGAAAAGGGTTTTGAACTCTCAGAATATTCTAATCTTCCGGTTATGTTTATTCTTTCAACCCGCATTGCATATATAAGGAATAAGATGCTTTGCAAGGATAATATAACCCCTCAGATAAGCCCCCTCACTCCGATTGATGAATTAATTCAGGATGTGACAAAGATTCCCCTTCCCCCCTACTCTCAGCAGCAGGAAAAACTTAAATATGAAAGCAGAATACCAGCTGCAAAAGAGTTTATTTTAAATAACAGCTTAAACGAATTATTTACAGGTGATGATAACAATATTGGAATCATTACACATGGAAGCCTGTATAATTCACTTATCAGATGTCTTTACAACCTTGGCGAGGCAGAACTCTCAGGAAAAAGCAGTGTTTCAATTCTAAACCTCAATGTCACTTATCCCCTCGTACCAGAACAGATAACCGAATTTATCGAAAACAAGAAATCAGTCCTTGTATTAGAAGAAGGTATGCCAAATCTTATAGAAGAACAGATAAGATCAATTGCGCAGAGAAACAAAGTTTATTCAGATATTTTTGGCAAGGACATAATGCCAGTAAATGGTGAATACACTCCGGACAGGATAATAAAGGGAATTGGTGATTTTTTAGTTTCCAATATGCAGTCACCATCAAAGATACAGACTATTGGCAAAAAAAGCGTAGAAGTGGAGGAACACATTTCAAAAGCATCCACTTTTTTAGATGAGCCTGTAACACTTAGAAATCCTATATTCTGTACAGGATGTCCCGAAAGACCAATATTTACTGCAATTAAAATATTAGAGGAAAAATACGGCAGGTCATACTATGCATCAGACATTGGATGTTATTCAATGAGCGGCCTTCCGCCTTTTAACCTGAGTGATTCTATTACAGGGATGGGAATAGGTTTAGCTTCAGCTGGCGCAATCTCTAAAATGACGGATAAAAGAACGATATCCTTTATGGGTGACGGCACATTCTGGCACAGCGGTCTTACTACAAGCATAGCAAATGCTCTATACAATAATCAAAACGCAATCCTAATAATCTTAGAAAACTTTTGGACATCAATGACCGGACATCACGAAAACCCAACATCCGGAGAGAATATGCGCAAGGAAGGCGTGACGATGAGCATAGAGCAGACCCTAAGAGGAGCTGGTGTTAAATGGATAAAAGAGGTTGATCCGTATGATCTATCAGACTCCATGAAAGTTCTCTCAAAGGCTTATGAACATGATGACGGCCTTAGGGTTATTATATCCAGGGGAGAATGCCAGCTTGAAAAAGACAGAAGAGAAAGAGTAATAATTAAAAAAGATATTAATGAGGGTAAAAGAACAGTACAGACAAAGCTTGGAGTAGATGCAGAGGTTTGCACCGGCGATCATTCATGCATGCGTCACAACGGCTGCCCTTCCCTTACACTTAAGGAAAGCCCAAATATTTTAAGAAACGATCCCGTTGCACATATTGAGAGCTCTTGTGTGGGATGCGGCCTTTGCGGAGAGATTGCACATGCCGCAGTGCTTTGCCCTTCGTTTTATAAAGTTGATGTAATAACCAATCCTTCTATGCTTGATAAGTTATCAAAAAGAGTAAATAACTATCTTATATCTCTAATAAATTAAATAAACTCCGAATAATTAATCTTTAAAATTCAGCTTTTCACTTTATAATCCAAATCTAAATATGCAAAGCACCAGTAAAATTATTAAGATTCTTATTCCTGCTGTAGGCGGTCAGGGTGGTGGAGTAATGACAGAATGGCTCGTTACAGCGTTTATAAACAGCGGCTTTGAAGTACAGAGCATAAGCCTTCCGGGGCTTGCCCAAAGAGGCGGTTCAACTGCATATTACATAGAAGCTTACAAAGCAGATACTACCGGCAGTAATTCACCATTAATCTTTTCACAGTATCCCATACCGGGAGATATTGATATAATATTGTGTCAGGAGTTCCTGGAGCTTGGACGTGTTTTAGAGCAGGGATATGGATCGAAAAAAACCTGTATAATCTCAAGCACTCACAGAATTTACTCAACCCCGGAAAAACTTCCTGTTTCTAGCGGAATATTTTCAGACGATAAGCTTCACAGCTTAGCAAATGAATTTTCTTCCAGGTTTATAGGCCTTGATGCTAAGCAAATTGCAAAACAAAACGCAATGGATGATCTTGCTATTAATGCCATACTGTTTGGAGCGCTTGGTGCATCAAAATCCATAGCTTTGCGAGCAGATAACCTTAGAAAATCAATTGAATCAGTAGGTATAGCTGTTAAAAACAACCTAAAGGCATTTGAGATTGGATATGACTATGTAATGAACCATTTGGATGCAAGCAATATTGAATCTGCTAAGTCACTAAACTATTTAGACGAAAAAAAAATTACAACCAAAAGGAAATATAGAGAAGATTTTATAAAGATTTCAGATTATATAAACAATTTTTTCCCACAAAGTCTGCATATGTATCTCATTGAAGCCGCTCATATACTCATAGACTATCAAGATCCCAAATATGCAGAGAAATATCTTGAAAAGGTTAATAAAGTAATAAATGCTGATAAAACTCCTGAATTATTAATTTCAGAACAGTTCTCAAAAAACCTGGCACTTCTTATGAGTTATGAAGACGGCATGAGAGTGGCCGAGCTAAAAGTAAAATCAATAAGATTTTCAAATATCAAAGAAGAGATGAAAATTGAGGATAACCAGATTTTTAACGTAACAGATTACCTTAAACCAGATGCATACGAGATTTATGGTCTTCTGCCTGACTTCTTAATTAGCCCTGTAATCAAAATAATTGATAATACACCTCTAAAAAAACTAAAAAGAAGGCAAAAAGATATTACATTTGCACAAAAACCAAAAACTACTTCGTTCTTTGGGTATTTAAGACTATTCCTACTCACAAAATTAAAGCCATTAAGACCATATTCACACAGATACGCAAATGAGAGCAAGGTAATAAATAAATACACCAAGACTACGCTGGATTATTCAGATAAAGATCAGCAGCTGGGACTACTTGCAGCAAAAAGTGGTTCATTAGTTAAGGGCTACGGTGATGTGAGAAGAAAAACAGTTGATGTATTTATAAGATTTATAGATAATATTATCTGGCCGATATCCAAGAACTTAGGAGATAATCCGGTTCACAATAAATCTCTCTTAGAATTTGCCGAGCAGTGTCTGGACGCAATAAGTTCTGACAGTGATAAAATTAGTGAATATGAAAAAAAGCTAAGAGAGAAAATCCTTTTTGCAGGAGTAAAAAATGGACCCTAACCCAGCGGGAGCGGTAATTGGTGGAATTATTGGTGCACTTGCAGGAGCAATAGTATGGACAGGAGTAACAATAGTATTGATGCAGGAGTTAGGCCTTGCCGCCATTGCTATAGGATTTATAACGGCTCTTTATGTAAGAACATTTGGCAAAGGTACAACCAGCATATATGGACTGGTTGGAGCATTGTTTACTTTTTTCGGGTGTATTCTGGGTAAGATATTTACTGTGATTTTTCACTTATCGCGTGAAACGGGAATATCATTTTTTGATACACTTATGAATTTTGACCTGGGTGTTATTCTTCCGATGTTGGAACAAACCATACAAAAATTTGATTATTTATTTCTTGCTGCTGCAGTTTTTACGGGATTTTTATATTCCACTCACAAAGGAAAACAAATGCACTTTAGAAGAAGGTGACCGGAAATAATTTTATGACATAAGCTTGATAAACTTATCAAATAAATAAGAAGCATCGTGCGGTCCCGGAGAGGCTTCGGGATGATACTGGACAGAAAAAGCAGCATGTTTATTATGTTCAATTCCTTCAACTGTATTATCATTCAGATTAAGATGAGTGATTTCTACATCTTTTCCAAATGAATCCGCATCAACTGCAAAACCGTGATTTTGAGAAGTTATCTCAACCTCGCCAGTCCTTAGGTTTTTAACAGGCTGATTCCCCCCACGGTGGCCGAATTTAAGCTTAAAGGTCTTTGCCCCCAGAGCGAGACTTAAAACCTGATGGCCCAGGCAAATTCCAAAAATCGGCTTCTTCCCAATAAGAGACTTCACATTTTCTGCAGCATACTCCACCGGAAATGGATCACCAGGGCCGTTTGATAACAGTATGCCGTCGGGATTCATAGATAAAATATCATCTGGTGGTGTAGTAGATGGAACCACTCTTACACCACATCCAAGATCAACCAGTCTTCTTAGAATATTTTTCTTTACACCAAAATCATAAACAATAACACTATGTTTTCCTTCAGTCTTAATGCTCTCAGGCTCCGGATTCCAATCATCCGTACCTTGATTCCATTTATATGATTTTTCACAAGTTACCGGTGTGACTATATCCCTGCCGGTAATAGAAGGATATGCTTTAACTTTTTTCTTAAGACTTTTAATATCGAGGTCTACAGAGGAGATCACACATTTTTGCGCCCCGTCATTTCTTATCTTTCTTGTAATAGCCCTTGTATCAATCCATTCAATTCCAACAATGCCGTGATCCTTAAGGTATGTACCAAGACCACCCTGAGACCTCCAGTTACTGGGGGTTTCCCAAAACTCTTTAACCACAAAACCCTTTGCATGGGGTTTCGATGACTCTACATCCACTTCATTTATGCCGTAGTTTCCAATTTCAGGATAAGTCATTACTATGATTTGTTCACTATAGGAGGGATCGGTAAGAATTTCCTGATAACCGGTAAGAGAAGTGTTAAAAACTATCTCTCCAAACACTTCTCCTTTAGAGCCAAATGCGCGGCCAAAAAAGTGTGTGCCATCTTCAAGTAAGAGAACTGCCTTGCTCATTTCGGGTTTGAAAATAACATCAAATTATACCGTGTCAAATATCATGTTATGATATGATATATTGATTATTATATATTATTATTTCTGTTGTTTCATTTTAGTATATAATTATTAGTTTAGTAGCTTTTAACTTTTATTTGTTTTGATTAATAACTCATCTTTAACAAAGGTAATGAGTTTTTTATGAGCAGCGAAAAAATACTAATTGTAGATGACATTGATTCTATCCGTTTTTTGCTAAATGACATATTGGCAACTTTGGGATATGAATGCGATCTGGCAACCAATGGAAATGAATGTGTTGAAAAATGCTCAAAGAACAAATATGACCTAATACTTCTCGATGTCTACATGCCTGACCTAAACGGCTTGGAAACTATAGAGGTATTAAACATGAATAATGTTGATACATCCATATTAATGCTCTCATCCTCAACCGATATTGAAGACGTAAAAACAGCACTTAAGCTGGGCGCATACGACTATTTATTTAAACCATTTGAATTAAAAGATATTGAAACCACGGTAAAAAGAGGTCTGGAAAGAACAAGACTTCTAAGAGAGAATAAATACTATCAACAGCAGCTTGAACAAAAAGTCCTTGAGCAAACAAACGAACTCATGGATTTATATGCCGACACACTCGAAGGCATGGTATTAGCACTTGACCTCAGGGAACAGGAAACCGGATACCATTCGTACCGGGTAACGGAATATACTCTTCATCTTGCAAAACAACTAAACTTGTCTAATGAAGAACTCTCAATTATTGTAAAAGGCGCACTACTTCATGATATAGGCAAAATTGGTATTCCAGACAGTATACTTCTTAAAAATGAGAAACTACTTCCAGAAGAATGGGAAATTATGAAAACTCATCCCCAGCTTGGTTATAACCTGTTAAAGAAAATAAACTTTTTAGAAGATTCGGCAAAAATAGTGCTCACACACCATGAAAGGTATGACGGCAATGGATATCCAAATGGCATAAGAAATGATGAGATTCCAATTGGATCCAGAATATTTTCTATTGTGGATGCACTTGATGCAATGACAAGCGATAGAATTTACAGAAAAGCTATAGGATTTGGTGAGGCAAAACAAAGGATTATTGAATCATCCGGAACACAGTTTGATCCGGAATTAATAAATATTTTTTCAAATATCTCGGCAACAGAGTGGATTGAACTTAGAAACAGGATAGAAACAAGCGGTATCACGTTTCTAAAAAACATATTATACAATGCCAATAAAAAAGCTATCTAGATGAATTTATTGTGAACAGATTAACACTTCTATACGACACATTATGTAACGCGGGAAAAGAGATTATCGATCCTTACACATTTCCCCATAGAGATGTAGGCCCTGATACTAAGAAATGGTGGATCGGTCTATTCAACAACCTATTCCTAAGAGGATATCTCGGCGCAGAATACCATGGTCTTGAGAATTTTCCTGAAAATGGGCCGGGTATTGTTGCAGCCAACCACTTATCTCACCTTGATGGACTGCTGATAAACGGCGCATCGGCATACAGGTCCAGGAGAGAAGTAGTATTTTTTGCAGCAGAGGATCTATATAACAAGAACAAAATATTTAAAACTATGTGTAATATAGTCAGCTGTATTCCAGTTAAAAGAGATCAAACAGATAAGGTTTCACTTCTAAAAGCTATCAGACTTCTAAGGAGCAATAAGCTGTTCGGAATTTTTCCCGAAGGCCAAAGGTCTCGAGACGGCAAGATAGGTGAAGCCAAAGACGGTGTAGCTATCTTAGCCCTAGCAACAGGTTGCCCGGTAATACCAATGGGAATAGATGGAACATATAGGGCACTACCAAGAAAATCTAACTTTATTAAACCTGTTAACGTAAGTTTAAGTATCGGTAAGCCTCTATTCTACCCAAAAACTAAAAAACCTTCAGAAACTCAAATAATAGATGTTAGAGAAGAGATAATGTTTGAGATTAAGAAACTTAGAAATGAAGCTGTAGACTGGAAAGAAAACAGGTTAGCGGCCTAACAGCAACTATTTAAGCTGCTTTCTAAGAAGTTCATTTATAACCTTGGGGTTTGCTTTTCCTTTGGTCTCTTTCATTACCTGTCCTACAAAAAATCCAAGTAGTTTTTGATCACCATCTTTAAAACGTTTTACTTCATCAGGATGATTGTTCACAATAGCTTCAACAAGACTTTCAAGCTCTCCTTCATCTGATATCTGCTCTAACCCTTTTTCTTTTACAATTTGTTCTGCAGACTGTCCTGTTTCAATCATCTGAGAAAATACGTCTTTTGCAATTTTTCCGCTAATGCTGCCTTTTTGAATAAGTCCAAGTAGTTTTGATAGCTCTTTGGGTGTAATTTTAAAATTAATTATTTCATCCTCATCACCTATTTCACGCAGAACTTCATTAATAATCCAGTTGGAAACTATTTTTGTGTCTGAACAAAACTCAAGTGCATCTTCAAAATAATCTGCAAGCGCTTTAGTTGAAGTTAATACCAGTGCACTTGCCTCCGGAAGCTTATAATCTTTTATAAACCTATCGTATCTTTTGTCAGGAAGCTCGGGCAAAGATTCCTGCATGGTCTGTATCTCTTTATCCTCCAATACAACCGGCAGCAAATCAGGGTCTGGAAAGTACCTGTAATCATGAGCCTCTTCTTTACTTCTCATTGAAAATGTTACATTTTTATTTGAATCAAAAAGCCTAGTTTCCTGCACAACTTTCCCGCCGTTTTCTATAACAGAGATTTGTCTTTCTATCTCATACTCAATAGCTTTTTGAACAAACCTGAATGAGTTTACATTTTTTATCTCAGCCTTCGTACCCAGTTTATCAGATCCCACTGGTCTTACCGAAATATTCGCATCACATCTCAGGCTCCCCTCTTCCATATTACCATCACATACACCGATAAATGTTAGTATGGCACGCAGTTTTTTCATATAGGCAACAGCCTCATCTGCGCTAGACATATCCGGCTCACTAACTATTTCTATCAAAGGCACACCCGTTCTATTTAGATCAACAAAGCTATAGTGCTCAGAGTCTTCATGTATTAACTTTCCTGCATCTTCTTCCATATGAATACGATTTATTCTAATAATCTTGGTTTCGCCATCAAGATCGATAACAAGTTGCCCGCCTGTGCATAGCGGCTGCTCATATTGAGTTATTTGATAGCCCTTTGGAAGATCGGGATAAAAGTAGTTTTTACGGTCAAATCTTGATACGTTATGTACAGTGCAGTTTGTAGCTATTGCTGCCATCGCAGCATACTCAAGCGCCTTTTTATTCAGAACCGGCAGTACCCCTGGCATCCCAAGACAAATAGGACAGACCTGAGAATTAGGCTCTGCTCCAAATTTAGTGGAACATGAACAGAATATTTTTGTCTCAGTTGAAAGCTGTGCGTGTACTTCCAAGCCTATTACTGCCTCGTATTGCATTCAAAGAACCTCTCTTAAATTATGAAGTTAGTAAGTTATAAATATTTTTATAAGAATTGCAAATATCATATTACTCCTTTATAGAGCGCGACTTCCATATTGCGTATATTGCAGGGATTATTACAAGAGTAAGAATAGTTGATGTGACAAGCCCGCCGACCATGGGTGCTGCAATTCTCTTCATGACATCTGCTCCGGTGCCATGACTCCACATAAGGGGAAGAAGCCCCATTATAAGAGCCATCACGGTCATCATCTTTGGCCTTACCCTCTGCACTGCACCATCGTGTATGGCCTGCTCGAGGTTTTTAATGCTAACCTTTCCTTCAGCAACCATTTTATCATAAAACTCATCCAGATATATTATCATCACTACTCCTGTCTGAGCAGCAAGACCCGCAAGGGCTATTATTCCCACCCATACAGCTATACTTAAATTGTAACCCAGTATACTTAGAAACCATATGCTTCCGACCAAAGAAAACGGTACAGAAAGGAGTACAATTAATGACTCAATTAAAGAGTTAAAATTAAGAAATAGTAGAACAAATATTATTAGAATCGTAACAGGAACCACATAACTTAATTTTTCTTTAACCCTTTGCAGGTATTCATACTGACCAGCCCATTCGAGTTTATACCCTTTTGGAAGTGAAACTTTTTCATTAATAATATTTTGCGCTTTATCAACAAATCCTGCATAATTGCCGTCAGAGACATCAACATTTACAAATCCTACTTTCTGTCCGTCCTCGTTTCTTATCTGCGGAGCACCGGTTGTAAATTTAATATCAGTTAATAATGAAAGAGGAACATTTACTCCTGATGGGCTTGATACTAGCACACTGCCAAGCGACTCAATATCGTTTCTAAACCCTCTTTGGTATCTGACATTGATCGGATATCTTTCCTGACCTTCTATTGTGTGTGATATGTTCTTACCTCCAATAGCGCTTTCTATTACATCTTCGACATCACCCACTGTAAGACCATACCTGGCTGCCTGCTCCCGGCTTATATTAAAATCCATGAAATATCCGCCTGTTACCCTGTCTGCAAAAACACTTCTTGTACCCGGAACTTCGGTTAGAATCTTTTCAATTTCTATTCCGATATTTTCAATAGTATTCAGATCAGGACCGAATACTTTAATACCAAGATTACTTCTGAATCCAGTAGAAAGCATTTCGGTTCTTGTTTGAATGGGCATCCAGAAAATATTTGCCATTCCAGGAAATTTCATTTCGGTGTTCATCTCCGATATGAGCTTGTCCCAGGTCATTCCAGCCCGCCATTCTTTCTCCGGTTTTAAAGTGATAACAGTTTCAACCATACTAAGTGGAGCTGGGTCAGTAGCTGTCTTGGCCCTTCCGATTTTGCCAAATACTGTTTGTACCTCAGGGAATTTCATTAGCATTTTATCCTGAATATGAAGTATTTTTGAGGCTTCTGTTATAGACATCCCAGGGATAGCTGTAGGCATATAAAGAATACTGCCTTCGTTTAAGGGCGGCATAAACTCTTCACCAAGTCTTTTGTAGGGAAGATAAGTGACTATTAATATTAAAACAGAAACAACTATTACTGCAGTTTTAAATTTAAGTGCAAATCTTACAACAGGATCATATACCTTAATTAAGAACCTGTTTACCGGATTGTTTTCTTCAGATTTAATCTCACCTTTAATAAATAAAACTATAAGCGCTGGGGTAAGGGTAATTGCAAGAAGGGATGCAAAGAACATAGAGAAAGTCTTTGTATATGCAAGGGGTCTGAATAGTCTTCCTTCCTGAGCTTCTAGCGTGAATATGGGAAGAAAAGAGATCGTGATTACCAGAAGAGCAAAAAATATGGGCTTTCCTACCTCCTTCATTGCATCTACTATTATTTCAACTCTTCTTTGATGATCATCACCCAAGACCTTTCCCTCTAGTCTTTTATGTACATTTTCTACAAGCACAATTGATGCATCAACCATGGCGCCAATTGCAATGGCAATACCGCCTAGGGACATAATGTTTGATGTATTTTTAAGGTAAAACATAGGAATAAATGCCATTAGAACTGCAAAGGGAATAGTTAAAATAGGAACTGCGGCACTTCTTAAATGAAATAGAAATATAATAATTACAATGCTTACAATGATGCTTTCTTCTAATAATTTTCCCTTAAGAGTATAAATTGCGCGGTTTATTAGGCCTGAGCGGTCGTATGTTGTTACAACTTTAACTCCCTTGGGTAAAGATGGCTGTATTTCTTGTAATTTTGCCTTGATGTTACTTATCACTTCTAAGGCATTTTCTCCGTAGCGCATTACTACAATACCGCCTACCGTTTCACCTTTGCCGTCTAATTCGGCAAGCCCCCTTCTGATTTCGGGGCCCATGTGAACATCTGCAATATCTCTTATATAAACAGGGGTACCGTCTTTTCCTACTCCTACTGGTATTTTTTCTATATCAGAAGTGGACTTGATATACCCCCTGCCTCTTACAAAATATTCGGTCGATGCAAATTCTACTACCCTTCCTCCCACATCATTATTGCTTCTTCTAATAGCCGATATTATTTTATTAAGCGGTATATCGTAAGCCACAAGCTTATTGGGATCGATCTCCACCTGATACTGCTTTTCAAAACCTCCCACACTTGCAACCTCTGCTACCCCAGGGACAGATTCAAGCCAGTATCGCAAATACCAGTCCTGGAAAGTACGTAAATCAGACAGATCATTGTTTCCACTCTCGTCTACAAGGGCATACTGATAAACCCACCCAACACCAGTAGCATCCGGACCAAGAGTGGGATTAACTCCTTGAGGTAGCTTTCCTGAGACCTGGTTCAGATACTCTAACACCCTGCTTCTTGCCCAATAAATATCCGTGCCGTCTTCAAAAATTATATAGACAAATGAAAGCCCGAAAAATGACTGCCCTCTTACAAATTTAACATTTGGCGCAGCAATCATTGTTGTAACGATGGGATAAGATATCTGATCTTCCACAAGGTCTGGACTCCTGCCCTTCCACTCTGTAAATACTATTACCTGAGCATCTGAAAGATCGGGTATTGCATCGAGCGGAGTGTTGCTCATAGCCCAAAATCCCCATGCCGAGATAAAAAGCACTCCAAGGATTGTTATAAATTTGTTTTTTGCTGAATACTCTATTATTTTTTCTATCATTTCATGCTCTCATGGTTATGTAATTTTAGATTTTCGGTGGTTTCTAACTGATCATCATCTCCCCACGTAGCCACAGCGGCCCTTACCTTGCTTTCCGAATCAATTAAGAAGTTTGCACTCGTTACAACGCTGTCACCTTCTTTTAAACCTTTTAGCACTTCATAGTACTGCTCAGCTTTGTGTCCAAGCTTAACCTTTCTTATCTGCAGCACTCCATCCCCTTTGTCTACGAACACTATATTCTGCTTACCAGTTCTCAGTACTGCACTTGTAGGCACTGAGAGTTTATCTTCGCTTGGTATTTCAATAGTTACGTCAGCAAACATCTCAGGCAGAAGTTTCAGATCAGGATTTGGAAATTCAAGTCTTGCCTTAGAAGTTCTGGTTTTTTTCATAAGATGCGGCCAGATGAATGTGAGCTGTCCATGGAAAGTCTCACCCGGAAGCGCCGTAACAGTAATAGAAGCATGCTGTCCCGGTTTAACCAGGGATATTTCATCCTCATATATTTCAGCATTCACCCATGCTACAGAGTGATCTGCTATTGTAAATATTCTTGTCTTAGGCTCAACATACATATTCTCAAACGCATTTTTAAATGAAACATGGCCTGTTATGGGAGAATAAATCACAAGGCTCTTTTTTACCCTTCCTGTTCTTTCCAGTTCTCTTATCTGAGGTTCTGTAATATCCCAGAGTTTTAGCCTTCTTCTTGTAGCTTCGGCTAGAGACTTTGCACCGCCTGATATCTCAGAAAACTCACTTTTTCCAAGTACATTTTCTGATTTTAGAGCTAGAAGGTACTCCTGCTGTGTTGATACAAGTTCCGGGCTGTAAATAGAAAATAGTGGGTCGCCTTTTTTTACATGCTTCCATGTAAAGTCTACAAAAACTTTATCGATCCACCCACTTACTTTTGTGTGTATATGTTCTATTTTAGTTTCATCAAGCTCAACCTTACCAACTGTTCGAATCGTCCTGTTCATAGGCCTGACAGAAATTGTTTGAGTCTTAACACCTATCATCTGCTGCCTTTGCGGGCTTACCATAAACTCTGAACTCGCCTGTCCATCATCTTGTTTATTTGGTATCATACCTATGCCATGACCACTGTGATCATGCATGTTCTGTGATGATGCGTTATCGGAATCACTGCTCTTGTGTTTTATTGGTTTTTCAACTGATGTTAGATCCATCCCGCATATAGGACATTGCCCCGGTTCATCAAGCCTCACAGACGGGTGCATGGCGCATGTCCAGTACTCTATAGCCCCCTCCTCATCCATTACCGGCTTATATTCATGCTCGTGCTTTTCTTTAAATAATGGGATTTTATTTACAACAGGTATTTTTGATCCAAACAAGGCTACTGCTGCAATAATAATTAAAATTAACCCTATTACGGCTTTATTGTTTTTAAATTTCATCTCAATTTCTCCCCGGATTACCTGAACCTATTTTATTAAAATCTACTCCTGATATCTGCTCAAGCATTGCTACAGATATCTCATGCTCTGCTAGCTGTTTGTAGTACTCAATCTCAAAATTAAAAAGGGTTATGAGATTATTAAGAAGTGTAAGAAAATCCACATCACCCACCTGATATCCTGAAATTGCAGACTCAAGGGAGATTTGTGACTGAGGTATAATTCCATCCTTATACAAACCCATTAACCGGTCTGCAGTATTTGCAGAAATATATTTATCCTTGATCTCAAACAATATCTCTGCTGTACTATCATCATATCTATCCTTACTAGCCTGCAGATTTAAATGAGCCTCTTGTATGGCAGGCTTTTCTTTTCTCCAGAAATAAAGAGGCACTTTCAGTCCAAGCCCCACCTGCCAGAGGTCTTCGAAATTATCTGTTCCTCCATCTCTGTTATAATAAGTACCCTGAATTACAAAATCCGGAAGATACTGCTTTTTTGCAAGCTGCAGCTGCTCTTGTGAACTCTCAACAAGTTGTAGTTCTTCAAGAAGCTGAGGTGACTGATTCTTGGTCATTTCACTTAGCTTATCCATTGTTATGTTAATATCCGTCTTCTCTATTTTTTCAGGACTACCAATATCAACATGCTGAGAGAGATTTAATATTTTTCTTATTCTTGCTTCGGTGATCTCCTTTTTCATTTTCAGGTGTTCAACTGTATGAATGAACGAAGAGAGTTCCACCTGTGCTTTAATAACATCTTGCTGAATTCCTTTTCCGACCTCGTATTTTATCTCTGCTGTTTTTACAAATTGTTCCAGAAGCTCCTTGTTTCGTTTAGTAATATCAAGTGACTTGTTTATCAGATACCAGTTGTAATACTCCTTTTTTAGCTCTGCTATTACTTTTCTTGTAACAGACTCCGCTTTCCATTTTTGCGACTCCGATATCTGCTCGGCAATTTTTCTTTTTGAAGAGAGCTTGGTTGGAAACGGTATATCCTGAATAAAATATGCCTGAACATCAGTTCTAGGATCTTCACCAAGTGTAATCTCTGAGAAACTTACATTTTTAAACCTAAGTCCAATTGTTGGATTTGGCAGTGAAGACACCTGAGTAGGTCTCTTTGCAGATGCTAAAAATATTGCCTGTGCGGCCTTTATTTCAGGATTATTGTCCAAAGCCTGTCTGATTGCACTATCGAGACTAAGACTCTCCTTTGCTTCAAGCACGGCAGGATTATATAAAAATAACAGTGTTAAAATAAGATAAAAATACATATTTCCCTCCACGGTTAAGAATTAGTGTTCATAAAACAACCCAGGTGGATAAAACTTCCCTGTTAACAGGAAAAAATACCGGAGAGAAATATTTCTAGATTAAATAAGAAGAATTTTTTATGTATAGCTTTGTGAGCGTCGCTCGCTTGGGAATTATAAGGCTATTAATATCAACTAAATCTTTATAGTAGTAAGGTAATGAATAATTTAGCTCATTAGTTAAATAGAAATCAGTATAATCTTTTTCTAGCTCAAAAGATTTACTTAAAAGAAAATACTGGCAAAGAGATGTATTTTCTTCTATAGATGCTATCTGATAATCCAAAGATTTATCTAATAATGATTGCACACTCTCATGTTCCATCTCCATAGCACCCATAGAATGGCAATCAGCCTTTACATCCTGCTCAGCAACTGTTGCATGACACAGATCACACAGCCCGCCATAGCAAAGGAATATATTTAGAGCAAGAAAAAATGATATAATCTTTTTCATATTATTTTTAATATAAAGTTTTTAATGGTAAAAAGCAATACAGATATATTTAGCATATAACATTCAAGTATTAATTATTTCATGATTTAGGTGGGTTACGGTTATATTTTTAATTCCTTATACCTAAAACAGCTTGTGATATGATCGTTTACAACACCTGCCGCCTGAAGGAATGCATAACAAATAGTAGACCCCACAAATGTAAATCCTTCTTTTTTTAGTGCTTTACTAATATCATCAGAAAGTGGAGTAGAAGCCGGAATATCACCGAGGCTTTTCCACTTATTTTGAATTACTTTTCCATCTGTAAATGACCATATATATGAATTAAAAGAGCCGTGTTGTTGCTGAATTTTTAAAAATGCCTCAGCATTAGTTTTAGCGGCTTTAATTTTTAATCTATTTCTGATAATCGCAGGATTGTTCCTTGCAGCCTCCATCTGCTTATCTGACAATCTGGCAACTTTTACAGGATCAAAATTAAAGAATACTTTTTTAAATCCATCCCTTTTATGTAATACAGTTTTCCATGAAAGTCCCGCCTGAAATGCATCTAAAATGATATACTCAAACCATTTCTTATCATCATAAACCGGAACTCCCCATTCATGATCATGATAGGCAAGCATTATTTCATCATCCCCCATCCATGAGCATCTTGTTTTGTTGTCAGTGGTCATAGTTGTTATTTTAAGATTTCCCCTGTTTTCTCACTCCAAAGAAGCAGGTCAAGTTCGTCGATATTTATACCAATATCCTTTGAAAAGTTTATCAGTATTTTCTCTGTTTCTAAATACCTATTTTCTGTCGACGGTACCTCATTAGATTTTATTAGTTTAAGTTCATATAAGTAATAAATTATATGTTTATCTAATATTGCATAGCTCGAATATCCAATATTTCTTAAAAAATGGCTTGCTTCTTTAAACCCTATTCCTTTTATTTGAGGGATTGTTGCCAAAAAGCCTCTCCTTTCTATTGGGTCTTTTAAATTGCTAATCATATCTTTAATTTTAAAATCATATTCTGATTTCAGATACTCTCTGCACTGGATTATATGGTTAGCCCGGAGATTCGGATACCTGTAGTGACCAATCAGGCTGGTTCTAATTTGATTAAAATCCCCAAAGGATAGAATATCCTTAACCGCTTCTACCGAGTTCAGAGCCATTTTTGCGCTTGTACCTGCTGCAAGTATACAGAATGTCATCTCTTCAAATAACTGCTCATCAGATGCATTTTTTCTAATCCGTTTAAAATCATTTAGACGAGACTTTATTAGCGGCTTTTTTTTCTCGTAGCTGTCCTGTAATTGGGAAATAAGTTTGTGATTCATCATGATTGGAAAAGCTTGAGGATTGTTTGTTTACTTAACGTAGATTTTTAAAACGTCACCTAAATCCAGTTTATTGGATTTTAGATTGTTCCATTTCTTGATTTTAGAAACGGTCGTGTTGTGTTTTCTTGCAATGTCCCAAAGATTATCGCCGTTTTTCACATTATAGGAAATGAGATTTGATTTACTTGCTGAAGATTTTGCATATACCTTGGTAGGAATCTTAAGAACCTGACCTACTCTAATATTCGTACCCTTAATATTATTTTCTCTTTTTAGTGAATGAAGTCTAACACCATGCCTTTCAGCTATTTCACCTAAAGTATCACCCTTCCTTACTTTGTATGTCTTTGCTTTCCTTGCAACCGTTGTGGATTTTGAAGAGTAGCCCGATCCTCCCCGTATTTTGAGTTTCTGTCCCGGGTATATAGTATTTCCTTTGATCTTATTCGCTGCCTTAATTGATTTAATACTCACCCCGTGTCTGCTGGCAATCCCACCAATTGTGTCACCTTTTCTAACTTTATAGGTTGAAGGCTTGGATGAAGCACGATATGAGGATGATTTACTTGAGCTACTTTTTGATGCATATGAACTGCCGGTATATTTTGTGGGAATTCTAAGTTTTTGACCTATTCTTATAAGGCTCCCTCTTAATTTATTTGTCCTCTTAATAGAAGAAACTGAAGATCTGTATTTTCTTGCAATACCACCGAGCGTATCACCTCTTTTAACCCGGTAAGTAACATACATCGGCGCATTGTATTTCTTAAGAGCATAAAGCTCAGTCTGCTTTTCACTTACAACCTTCCCATATCCGTCAGGAACCTTTAATAAATAATCTGAGCCGGGCGGAGTAGCGTTTCTTATAAGACTTGGATTAAGATCTCTAAGAGACTTGTAATCAGTATTTATTACCCTTGCTATATCTTTTAGGCTTTTTTGAGGAGGAACTATAGCAACTTCATATGATTGAGGCTTGTGATAATCAATCTCAGTAAAGCCATATTTTTCCGGATTTTTTACTACTACTAATGCCGCTACTATTTTTGGTACGTATTCTCTGGTTTCACGAGGCAGAGCTTTTCTGGTTCTGGACATTTCCCAAAAATCGTCATGATTATATTTATCAATTGCGCGCTGCACCCTGTGTTCACCCGCATTGTAACCAGCCGCTGCAAGCTCCCATGACTCAAACATCTCATAAAGGTCGCTCAAATAGTTAGCTGCTGCTATTGTAGATTTTTCGGGATTCATCCTTTCATCTACCCAGGCATTTATTGTAAGTCCATATTTTCTGCCGGTTCCTCTAATGAACTGCCAGGGCCCTACAGCACCCATAGGAGAGCGTGCTTTGACATTAAAACCGCTTTCAATCATTGATAGATAAACCAAGTCTGATGGAAGGTCCTTTTTCTTTAGAATCTCGGTCATCATTGGGATAAATTTGCCTGATCTCTCAAGCCACCTTGTAAAAGTCTTTCTACCTCTGTTTTGATAGAAGTTTATATATTTCTGAACCTTATCGTTTAGAACAATGGGTATTTCCTGATCGGTGGTTGGTAGCTGATCTACAAGATCTTCATAAATATGGTCTCTAATCCTAAAAAAATAGTAATGAGCCTTCCAGGTCTGATCATCAGGATCGAGAAGATAATAACCTGTTCTGTCTTCCCTCACAAAATATTGTTCAGCCGAAGCTTCACTCTGGCCTAATACATGCCCGCTATAATAACTATCACTCTGATTGGATAATGTAGAATATGCGTTATCGGAAATAGACTGTGAAGCTTGCTTACCTGTAGTAGCACAGCTTATAGTTAAAAGCAGAATGGGTAGAAATAAATAGTAATACCTGGTGAACATTGACGAAAAGTTAATCATATTTCTTAACTTTTGTCAAAGGTTTTTTTATATATAGTATTTTTTTAAAATTACATATACAATATGTAGTATTTTCTGGTCTAAGACTAATATCTTAATAACACATATAACATACTTTAGTACTATGGAGGTTAATTTATGAGTGTACCAGAAGGCTTAAATTCCGCTCTTAACTTTGGTTTTTATGATTCTATATTCTCAAGACGCTCAAGAAGGTTTGGTCTTGGCATGGAAATAGAAGAGGGAACGTTAAAACATAAATCAAGGCACGAACCAGTTGCTCTATCAAATCTGGAAGAAGCAATGCTCATATGGGCGGGGACAGGTATGACCGGGCTTTCTTTGGGAGACCTTCCAAGAACCGGGATATCGTGGCTGTTCCACTGGACAGGAAGAAGCTGGCCCTGCTCGTGCAATTCTCATTCCACTGAACTTTTTTATACAAATGACAACGGAGTTTATATGGTAAAGCTGTTTGACCTTCTTCCGGATAAAAACAAGACATCTATATTTCAAGACAAATCAGATAATGAAAAGCTTGAGAGGCTCATGGAACTTTTTAATAAAAGCCAGCTAAAGCTTCAAGATGGGCGCGCAGTACTTCCAAAAGGTGAACCAGGACTTTTTGATTTTAATGCATGGAACGTAAATAAACCCGGCACTACGTTTTTGATCCCGGTTACAAATACAACCGTGGAATATATGGTGCTGCTATTTATATATTTTGGCTCGAAGTATGGTTTTAACATAATAGACGAGCTAAACGGAGGCAGGTCATGCGGGCTCGATAAATGGATAGATAAAGGATATATCAAAAATGATGTCCGCATGTCTCTTTTTGACCTTGAGCTAAGGGTACTAACAACACTAAATGTAGAACAGGCATTTATATGCCAGAACATGAACCTTGCGCTTCAGTGTCTGGGGCTTGGGGGTTGGGCATTCACAGGGCTTCTCCCTCATTATGCATTGGGGCTTAAACCGGAGTATCCAGGTCTGGGTTTTACTTTTACCACACCTGAAAAATCCCTACGCAGCGAAAAGAACCCGGTCCCTGTAGGAAGAGATGGAGTATTTGAGGCACTCTGCCCGCCTTATGTAGAGGACATGGGTGAAGCGGTCGATAAATTCCTGCAAATTAGAGGGGATTTTTGGAATGAGGACAACCCGTTTCCCTATCAGGATCCTGATGGTATTCTTAACGATGAGTATCATCCAAAAGAAGTTAGAGTAGAGATAGTAAAAGATTTTTGCAGATATGTGCATGAAAACTACGGCAGGTTCCCGGCTTTTTTAGACCCGATGTTTACAAGGCTTGTATTTCAGGCTCACCACCTAGACCTTGAGT
>JABAHR010003105.1_pt2 | contig 31402 bp, 32 predicted proteins | sample 7062101 | NCBI WGS metagenome assembly JABAHR01 (sample SAMN14534553, study PRJNA622989) | marine sediment metagenome | biome: marine biome [ENVO:00000428]; feature: marine pelagic biome [ENVO:01000023]; material: deep marine sediment [ENVO:00002113] | place: India: Gulf of Kutch | collected...
AATTAGGCGGTTAGACAGTAAAGAACGGATAACATTATGGGTCAAAAACCTAACTTCTTTAAAATCGGATTATTTGTAATTTTAGGAACTCTAGTTCTCTCTATAGCAATAATTATATTTGGCGCAGGCAAGTTCTTTGAAAAGAAATATATTATTGAAACATATTTTGACCAGTCTGTTCAAGGATTAGAAGTTGGTGCAGCACTAAAATTCCAAGGCGTACAAGTAGGAAACATAAGCGAGATAGGATTTGTATTCCAAGACTACGACACAGATTATCAATATGTATTAGTAAGAGCAGAAGTATATCCCAGCAGGAGTGGGCATGGAAACAGACCTCTATTCGTAGACGACGATGATCGTCAAAGAGGACTAGAAAAAATGATAGACAATGGGCTTAGACTACAGCTTGCCTCTCAAGGTGTTACCGGAATTGCTTTTTTAAATGCCGTATACTTAGACCCTAACCTATATCCTCCGCTAAATATTGACTGGCACCCTAAAAATACTTATATACCATCTGCTCCAGGAACAATTGAACAAATAGCTCAGACTATAAAAAAGCTCTCAAAGACTATTGAAAGTATAAATTTCAAGCAAATATCAGACGATATAGAAGAGCTAATGGCAACACTTAATATGGCAGTACAAAAAGCAGATATTCCGCAGTTAAGTAAAGACCTACAGAATCTAATTAATACCCTGGACAAAGCAGTTGCCAATACCGATAAATTAATTCAAAGTAAGGATGTAAAAAAGACCTTAGCTAATATCTCTCAAACCACTGAGGAACTAAAAGTAACCCTAAGGAGAACAGACCGTCTTATACAAAATCGAGAGCATAATGTTCAGACAATTCTTCAAAATGTAGAACGCATTTCCGAGGACGTTAGAGAGTTTATGGTAACGGTAAGAAGATACCCATCTTGGGTTCTATTTGGTGAGCCACCACCTCATCTAGGACATGACAATAAAGAGGAGAACGAAGATAATGAAAATTAGAAAAATACTATTATTCTCTTCATTTCTATTTATTATTGCTACATTTTATGGATGTCCAAATGTAAACAAGCCATATCCAGAGAGAAATTTTTTCTTATTTGAATTATCAACTCCAAAACAAAATACTGCAACTTTTCAAGGAGCTAAAGGGGAAGTAAACAGATTTAGCATTTCTCCTGCTAGTGAAGGAAGAGAGTTTATTTATAGAACTACTGACCTACAATTTAAAAATGATTTCTACAACCAGTTCTTTAGACCTCCAGACAATTTAATAACCGAATCTGTAAGACAGTGGCTGGACCAGTCAGGGGTGTTTGATGATCTATTAAATCCTTCTAGCCAATATATTCCAAAATATACAATTGAAGGAAACATAGTTGAATTATATGGCGATTACAGAAATGAATCAGCAGCAAGTGCAGTATTAAGGATACAGCTTTTTGTTCTTAGAACATCAGATGATGGCAGCAATCCAGATATACTAATGAATAAGACATATGCTTCACAACAACCTATTGGTGCAGCATCCCCAAATGCACTGATGAATGGTTGGAACCGTGCCCTTGAAGAAATTTTAGGTGAATTTCTAACCGACCTGAGCTATCATTTAAAGCAATCTGAAATGCAATCCTCAGATGCTACTAACAACAGTGGTTCCTAAGGAATCATTTCTCTTTACTTGAAAATAGAGGAGCAAAATGCGCGCAATATTAACAATAGTTATAATTTTAGTATTAGCAGTACTAATAAGTCCATTCTGGTTTGGAATGAAAGCAGAAGATGAATACAACAAGTTGATAGATAACGTGTCCAAGAATGAAAATCTAGAGATTGTTAGTAGGAATTATGAGAGGGGATGGTTAGAGTCATTAGCTAAAATTAAATATACCTATAAGAATGAAGAAAATTCTCAATTGGTAATCAATCAAGAAGATGCGATATATCATGGCCCAATTCCAATAGGACTTATTTCAAAAGGAAAAGTTATGTTGACACCTGTTATGGCTTTTATACAAACAAATGCTGATTTAAAATCAGATTCTGAAGAGAAGTATTCTGAATTTATAAACTCACTTCCGCAGGCCGGTTTTGAGACTACACTTTCATTTGGCGGAAACGGCACTACTGAGGTTTCGGTTCCTGCCCGAAATAAAAAATTACAAAGTGGAACAGCCCTAAATTGGCTAGGGCTTGATGGTTTGATACACTTCTCACCAGATCTAAACAGGGTCTCATCTGTATTTAACTCACCTGGTCTCGAAATAGAAGACAATAATGCAATTGTAAGCATAAGTGGAATAAATCTTGAGTCTAATCTCAATTATCCTACCTCGAACTATAAGAACCCTTTGGGAGATATGTTATTAAAAATTGATGAATTAAGCTCTGAAGGTAAAGATGAAGAGGGGGATAATAAAGTAACATTAAGAAATTTTGAAATTGCTGCTTCCACTAACCAAACGGGCAATCTATTAAACCACAATCATAACATAGGCATTGAGAGCATCACTGTAGGTGGCAACACATACGGCCCAGGAATATATGAGCTTGAGATAAGAAATATTGATAAAGTAGTATTTGAAAAGATACAGGTTGCAATTAACGAGAGTCAAAATTCTGAAGGCACATATGCTACTGAGATGATTACGGCAAAATTAATGGAAATCCTGCCAAAACTAATTGAGAGTTCATCGGAAATTGAAATTACTCAACTATCTGTAAAAACCAATGAGGGAGAAATTACTGGACACGCTATTATTTCAGCCAGTGGGGACAGTCTGGACAATCCAGAATTGGCGGCAAACCCAATTTTTTTATTAGCAGCTATATCAGCTGAGATGGACCTATCAGTTTCGCAATTACTCTTTGAGAACCTTCTGAGGGACTATAAAATTGAAGAGATTACAGATGAGATTAATAGCAGAAATGAAAAACTTCCATCCGAAGAAGAAATAAAAAATTTAGCACAAGTAAGAGCTCAGGCTGAAGTACAAGAGATGCTTGATCGACAGATACTAATCCTAAAAAACGGGAAATACCAAATAGAGGCCAGGTATTCGTTAGGACAAGTTTTTTTAAACGGTAATCCTTTAGATCTAGGATCAATTATTAATCAGCTTTGAACTTAGACTCAAGCTGTCGATATCTAGCTGTATCAATCACTTCTTCAAAATCTCCGAAATTTAGCATTTCATCTATACCCTGGCTTGTGCCATTTACTTTCAAATACTCAAAGCAATTTTCAATGGCTTTTGTAGCTGAGAATAAGCCTGCAAGTGGATATACAACTATTTTATAGCCAAGCTCTTCAAGTTCTTTAGAGCTTAGGAATGGTGTTTTACCGCCTTCAACCATATTGGCAAATAGGGGAACATCTTTATCAAAGGAATCTGCTATTTCTCTTAGCTCTTCTATAGTTTTTGGGGCCTCTATAAAAACTATATCCGCCCCAGCTTCATAATATGCTTGTCCTCTTTTAATTGCTTCATCAATGCCAAATGTCGCTCTTGCATCAGTGCGTCCAATAATAATTAGCTCAGAGTCTCCTCTTGCCTCTACAGCAGCTTTAATTTTGTTGATATGCTCATCCATTGAAATAACTTGCTTTCCATCAAAGTGCCCGCATTTCTTTGGCCACTCCTGGTCCTCAAGAATAATTCCGGCACCCCCAATTTTCACAACCTCTTCAACCGTACGCATGACATTCAAAGGGTTCCCGTATCCAGTATCAATATCTACCACAACCGGTATATTGACCGATTCTATTATCCTGCTAGCGCTCCAGAGCATTTCTGTTCCATTTAGAAAGCCAAAATCCGGTTTTCCGAGCATTGCAGCAGATATACCAAACCCGCTTGTAAAGGCCACTTTAAAGCCGGCTTTTTCACAAAGCTTAGCACTTATGCAATCATAAACACCCGGGAGCACCAATATTCCAGGGGTTGTGAGGATTTCTTTTAATTTTTGCCCATTAGTCATAATACGTCTCCTTAATAAACTAACCAGAAAATAGACATCGCAAAAGACCAAATCGAAAATGATTGAACTCATTGATGGTTTATGATAATTTTGAGACTATGGAGTCCGGGTACATTCAGGGAGCAGCAAATTCACAAGAAAGCACTAAGCAATCAAGACCTAAGAGTATTTCTATAAAGAAAGTCCAGCACGGTCTAAAGAGTATTGATATAATTCATCTTATTGAGGCGCTTGAAGGAATCAAACTCGACTTTGACCACCTATATTACTATGAGCACACAGGATTATTAGTTCCTAGTTTAAAGAAATCACAGGGAAGGGGAGTCCCCAAGCTTTATTCCACTGAAGATTTTATTGTCTTGAGGTGGCTCATTTCTCTTCAAAAAAATGGAATTCATGTAAACCGTTTTAGAGATATTCTAGATTTTATTAAGGAGAAAATGCCAGATGTGCTGCAAACACCGCAAAACTGGGATCTTATAACTGACGGCAAATCTATAAAATTTGTAAACAAAGTTACATCTAAGAATTTTGAATTATCAAAAGATACAGGTCAGTATCTATTCCCATTCTCAAATGAATAAACTTAACTATTTGATTTCCGACAGCGTGCCGCGTTCTGATTTTGTCCCCTCAGCAATCACGTCTGGAATTGATGTGAAAGAGATGCGAAGCGGAGCAGACTCAGATGCATCATGCATCGACCCAAAATATATACTGTTCATACCATAGCGCTCATTTATCTTATCTACTGCCGTTGCCAGACTGTCCTGTTTATATTCATTTGAGAAAAGAGAATAGCTTGTCTCTTCTATTGGAGTTAAATCTGATAAAACTACAGCTGTACTAAGAGGAGTAAGCCCCCTTGGTCTCTCTCTCCACATCTCAGAGAAAGCCTGAATCATGCTTTGAGTATCATGACGTCTACCTATCTTAAGAGTCCTTTTCCAGCTTCTTTCAGTATTAAAATATTTGACCTTAATTGTCATATTTCCAGCCAGATACTTAAGCCTTCTAAGTCTAAAAGCAGCTTTATGTATTAGCCTTATTAGAACAGCACGTGTACGCTCTTCTGTCCTCATCTCAGGAGCCATTACATGAGAATGACTCACAGTTTTTCTCTGAGTATCTTTCTCAGGAATTTCATCTCCATTCAATAGATAACGAAGACGCATTCCACCAATATTATTCCAAATATCAAGAAATCTATCTCCTGAGAGGGAATAAAGATCCTCAACATTATGAACATCATGTTTTTTAAGACGGGCCTGCATATTTCTGCCTATGCCGGGCAGGTCTCTTAAAGAAAGGGAATAGAGAGCTTCGGGCAAATCCTCTTTTGTTATTACAGTAAACCCATCAGGTTTTTTCATTCCGCTTGCAACTTTTGCAATGAAACGGTTAGGGGCAATACCTACTGAGCAGCGTAAAGACTCCCCTGCATTCTTTTTAATGGATTCTTTAACTTGATGACCCAAAGCAACCGCATTTTCATATTTTCTTTGTCTTCCAGTCAGCCTGCACGACATCTCATCGATTGAATGCACACTATTTATTGGCAAGACCTCTCTTACCGCGGAGACAATCTTATTATGACAGTCAATATATAGGGTCGGCCTTGCCTGAACGACGTTAAGGGTAGGACAGAGCTTCTTTGCCACCCCGACCCCGGTACCGGTTTTTATCCCAAACCTCTTAGCCTCATAGCTTGCCGCTATGCAGCAAGTGCTGTCTGCCATAACCGGAACTACAGCGGTAGGAGTACCCCTTAGCTCAGGCCTTAAGTGCTGCTCGACCGAGGCAAAATAGGAGTTCATATCTAAAAAGAGGTAATCAAGAGTTTTATCTGAGTTGTCGCCCATAAAAAATTCCCTCCCCACTATGATAATTATGAACCCTTTTCCCATTTCCGCCAAGGGGTTTTTATTGAGAGAACAACTAAAGAATAAACAATACTGTCCAGAGCGGTGTGCTAGAATAATTATATGACTCATCACAGTTTTGATATTCTATTTATTGGTGCAGGGATTATGGGCTCGGCAAGTGCTTATGCGCTTTCAAAAGAGCTTGAGAAGAAAGGCCAGCATCTAAATATCGGGGTAATTGATCTAGACCTTGAGGGAGAATACTCCTCTACGCTTAAAAATGCAGGCGGGGCTAGAGCCACTTGGAGAAACAGGGCCAATATTGAGTTATGCAAATACTCTATCGATTTTTTCGAAACCATAGCAGAAGAGATTCAGTTTCGGAAATTAGGCTATTACTGGATGCACGGCGATAAATCTTGGGAGGAGATAAACAGCAATTATCCCATATATAAAGAATATGGTCTTCCTGTAGAGCTATATGCTGCAGCTGAGACCCCCGGATTTCTGCCTTTTATAGACAATCTTGAAGGAATCTTTGGACTTTCTATCTCTAAAAAAGCGGGTTTGATCGATCATTACTCTCTTAGAGAATATTACAGGAGACATGCGCGCGAGGGGGGTGTGAAATTCTTTGACCGTATGTATGTAAAAGAGATAGTCACTCAAAATGGCCGGGTATCACAAGTCGTAGCCTACGATTTAAAAACCTCTGATACAGGGCAGAAAAACTTGGACGCCGTCGTTCATGATATATTGGTAGAGAGTGAAGTTAGTGATAGTTTCAAGGAAGTCTCGTTCAAATGCGATGTATTTATTAATACCGCAGGTGCCTGGGCGCCAAGGGTATCAAAAATTTATGGATTTGAAGATACTATGGTGAAACCCAGAAGACGTCAAATGGTTGTAATAAGGTGTCAAGATTTAGACTTATCTCCTTATGGAATGATAATAGACACATCAGACATTTACTTCCATAACGAGTCCGGAAACATACTCGCCGGTTACTCAAATATGGATGAGCCATATGGATATAATTTTGAATTTAGCTTTGGGGGGATGGACGAGGAAAGCCTTTTCGTAAATTATATATGGCAGCCGCTGTGGAAGAGAATTAGCAAATTTGAAAAAGTAAAGTTCATAAGAGGCTGGGCTGGCATTTATGCCGAAACCCCTGACCGTTCAGGATTTTTGGGAAAAGTGCCGGGTCTTATAAATGTTTATGAATCAATTGCCCACACAGGCAGGGGGCTTATGATATCCTACGGAGCAGCAGTAGCTCTCTCCGATTTGATACTGGAGGGAAAAATTAGAGAAGAACTAGCAAGCGCAGAAGACCTCTCAAGAGCTAGACCCGCCGGCGATCTATTTGAAGGGCTTCATTTATAGACCCAAGGGAGCAAACATCGTTATATCTCTATTTTAATAATATCCCCGTCAACATGAACATTGTAGGTGTTTATATCTTTTTCGGCGGCGGGAGCAAGCGCTTGTCCTGATTTCAGGTCAAATTCAGCCCCGTGCCAGGGACATGTTACTGTTGTTCCACACACCTCCCCATCACATAGCGGTCCGCCCACATGAGTGCAATCATTATCAACTGCATAGTACTTCCCTTCACAATTAAAGAGAGCTATTTCTCTACCATTAATTTCAATCAACTTAGCCTCTCCGCTTTTAAGCTCACCAACAAAAGCTACTTCAATATAGTCTCCCATTTAATATTCCTAGAAATCATCATCAAGAAATTCGATTGCTTCTTCAAATTCTTCAGCCATACTCGGGTGCCCATGACGATTTGCAGCTTCAACTCCTTTAGCATAAGCTTCTTTTGCTTTATCTGAATCTCCCAATCTCATGTAACACTCTGCCATCATCCGATAAACTGCCCCTTCATCATCTTTTAGCTTTAAATACTCCTCTATCTCAACAATTGCGTCTGAGTATAACTCAGATTTAAAAAACTCATTTGCAAGCCCATATCTTCCAAGAGGATTATTCGGGTCTTTTTCAATCAATCTTTTCAGCTGATCAATTCTAGATTCACTCATTTTTCACTTCTTCTCCGGTATAAATTGAATTATATAAATTCTATCACACCAGTGGCGACACGAAAATTGCAATTAGAGATACTATGTTGATTGTTTTTATTTATCCTGCATAATCATAGGCTAATATAGAGGATAAAAATATTATATGTATAGAAAAATTTTAGATTTTCTGTTTCAAGCTCTTGCAGTAAGGCAATATTTAATATTCTCAGGCACTTTCTTTGTGCTAACAGCCATGGTTATGTTTATTCTGGATGCTCAGATAAGGCCCCCAGGGTGCGCTGATCTAATATCACTAGAACTAGTATTTACTAAAAGTGGTCTTAATAGCATTATAAATCAGTGCGGTGAAGAGGGAATCCGGGCACATCTGATTATGATATGGGTAGACTATATTTTTATAGTCTCATACATCTGGTTCTTAGCAAATCTGCTTGGCTCTCTACTGAGATCGATAGACTATGAAAAAGCATTAAGGCTCTTTTCCATTCCAATTATAGCGGGTGTGTTAGATATTATTGAAAATACCATTTTCCTTCATCAGCTTCAGAATATAGACAGTTTGAGTGGCATATTAATATTTATTGGCTCAAGTGCTGCATTAATCAAATTTATTCTATTAGCAATAACAATCGTCTTGATATTGTATTACCTATTTAAAACCCCGGAGGCCAAAGCTTAGGTCTAGTCTATTCCATTTCTCATTGAAAACTTAACAAGATCAACCAGATTGTGTATATCAAGTTTCTTCATAATATTAGCTCTATGTGTCTCTACTGTCTTAATACTGATTGAAAGTTCCTTAGCAGGACATTTAGAACATCACTTTACTAAAGCACGCCTCTAATAGATTAGAAATGATGCTCAGGATTCAAGAACATAATCCATCTGTTGTAATAATTAATGATGATAAAAGCGATTCAAGAAATGTAGACACGATAGAGATAATACGTCAAACCCTTCATGAATTTCCTAGCTTAAAAATTCTCTTGGTTATAGATAATTACGATCTTGATAAAGAACTAAAGGCCCTTAAGATTGGCACAAGGGGAATATTTATTGAGAATTTTGAACAAGAGGGGCTTAATGATTCTATATATTAAGTATTTCAAGTGGTGGACTATGGTTTAGAAAAAAAGTAATGGAGCAATTCATAAACGAGCAGCTTTTATTAAACAAATACAGTGAAAAAAGTCCTCCACCATTTCCTTCATTTACTAGACGCGAGCTTGAAATTGTTCAATTGGTTGTTAGCGGACTAAAAAATAGAGAGATAGGTAATCAACTATTTATAAGCGAGAAAACAGTAAAGCATCACCTTACAAAAATATTCAGAAAACTCAACATTAATAAACGAGTTCAACTAAAAGGATTTGTTTAAATCTTATCCAACTTAATTCTGATTGTGCTAAATGCCGGTACATGCTAGAATGTAGATTCGCAAAGCAGAACAGCCTGTGGAGGTGCATTAGAAATGAAAATCAGAAGATGGTGTCTAATATTAATATTATTTTCCTTTGTAGCCACGACATCAGGGTGTACAAATTTACAAGCTATACAAGATTTTGGGCTTGGCACATATGACTTTGCAAGTTCATATGACAGAGTATATTCAGGTAGTTATGATACATGCCTAAGCAGCGCAGAGTTAAGAAATGTCATTATTGAGCTTGGCGAAACACCTACAAGATCACCATTAACACAACTCCAAGATGACAAGGAGCTTTGTGCACCATATAAACCTACGACTGATGCGTTTAATGAAAGTTCACTAGCTCTAACTTACTATGGCCAGGCTCTGCAGTTAGTAGCGCAACAGAACCAGAGTCCTTCATTCAGGAACACTCAAATAATTTCTCAATTTAATGGTATTGATGAAAACATAGTAAACATTGTTCCGGAATTAAGTAATAGCAAAAAAGATGTTGATACAGTTAATCAATGGAAGCCTTACTTCAAATCATTTTTTGCTCAAAAGACTCCTCAGGAGGTAATCCTAGAAACACAACCCAATGTAGAAGCTACCCTTAGTCTACTTACTACATTGAGCGAAATTTACCAAATGCAATTAGATGACTATGAGAGGAATATAAATGTTCTCAACACACTACTTTATGACACAGGATCAAGTGATGCGATTAAGAGAACTTTCGTAATTAACAGAAGCAGAGATAAGAATGCACGCCAAGAATTGCTTAAGAATTATAATTCAGCACTTCGTTTTGTAAAAGATTCATATAAAAAACTATATCAACGCTCAGAGTTAAGCTCTCCTCATTATAGTGATCCTATCTTTCAGCAAGATATGAATGAGTTTCTAATAAACATTTCAAACCTTATTCAGCAATCTAGATTAATCTCAAGATAGGGTATCATGTAATTCAAATAGGTATGGATAAAAACATTCTTTAGCATCTACTTAGCAGTGATTTTATAGATAACCCCGCCTAAATCATCTGTAACAAATAACTCTCCATTCTTTCCAACTAGAACATCAACTGGTCTACCAAATTTCTCGGTAGCCGTCATCCAACCTGTCGCAAAATCTTCTGTGCTTACAGGTTTTCCATCTTTTATCTTTACTCTGACAACTTTGTAACCTGTTGGAATAGAGCGGTTCCATGAACCGTGGTAAGCAATAAACAGATCTCCTTTGTAATCGTCTGGAAACATCGATCCGTTATAAAAAGTTAACCCAAGTGGGGCAGAATGTGCCTGAATCTCTACAACAGGTGCGACAGTCCTCTCACATGTCTTAGGATCGTTGAAATCAGGGTCCGGCACCTTGTCACCGTAGCAAAAAGGCCACCCATAATCTTTTCCCTCCTGAACTATATTAACTTCATCGGGTGGCAGATTATCACCAAGCCAATCTCTTCCATTATCAGTAGCCCAAAGCTCTTTGCTTTCGGGGTGCCAGGTAAGTCCGACGGAATTTCTTAAACCGGTTGCAAAAATCTCTCCACCAGTTCCATCAGGATTAAACCTCATAATCGTCGCTCTGCGTTTATCTTCTTCTATGCATACATTGCATGAGGAACCTATTGAGATGTACATTTTTTTATCCGGACCAAACGAAACAGTCCTTGTAAAATGCCCCTTAGTTGGAATCTCAGGAACTATTATTTCTTTTTCTCCTAGCTTTTTATGGAAACCATTGTACTTATACCTAACAATCTGACTAGTCTCCCCGACATATAAGTAACCATCGTAAAATGCAATTCCATGAGGAATTTTTAAGCCTTCTGCAAATACCTTTGTACCTGTCTTATTCTTAACCTTCATAGTGCTCATATCCAAAATACCAAAAACCTTTCCCTTTGCCATATCTGTTACAAAAAGGTAGTTATCAGGGCTCAGAGCCATAAACCGGGGCTTATCTAATCCGTCTACAAATCTTTCTATTTGAAATCCTTCGGGAAGAGTAATTTCAAAAGCTGACGCTGGCAAAGATGCAGTATTTAAGAGAAATATAATGGCATATATTATAGTGAATCTTAATCTGAACATATAAATAGTTTAGCTTATATCAACTGGGATTAATATCGTTTAAATAAGCAGGTCTTTATCTTTCTTGGGATCAGCTTCGAGATTGAATAGCAGATCACTCTTTAGTAAGTTTTCGGTATCAGAATCAAACGTAGTAAGAACTCTGGCATTATCAAAGTTAAAAGTTTTTATAAATGACCTTATCGCAACTTCCTCAACATCTTCCATATCTATATCTTCCTTCACTCCTAGCGATCCGGCAATTGAGGCCATTTTCACATCTGGAATACCGCAAGGGACAATCATATCAAAGTAAGACAGATCAGTATTAACATTAAGTGCAAACCCATGGTAGGTAATCCATCTTTTAACTCCAACTCCTATTGAGGCAATTTTATGTCCATCTACCCAAACTCCAGTAAGGCCCTCAATGCGATTAGCACTAATATCAAAATCGGCAAGAAGAGAAACGATAAACTCCTCAAGACCCCTTAGATATTTGTGAACATCTCTACCTTTGGTATTTAAATCTAATATTGGATACCCAACGAGCTGTCCTGGGCCATGAAAAGTTATGTCACCACCCCTACTTATTTCCTCAAAGTGTATTCCTCTCTCTGAGAGATAGCGCTCGTTAATAAGAAGGTGTCCCTTATCTCCTTTTCTACCAATAGTAAAAGTAGGTGGGTGCTCTAGTAATAAAAGAGTATCTCCAATCTCATCATTCTTCCTCTTCTCCAGAAGTCTCATCTGGAGATCAAGAGCATATTTATAGGGAACTAATCCAATTTTATATACGTTTAAAGTACTCATCTTTATTTATTAAGAGTTTCTTGCTCTCCCCATAGCAGCTAGTGCAGCTTCCATTACTGCCTCAGACAGAGTAGGGTGAGCATGAGAAGTTATTGCTATCTCAAGAGGAGTTGATTCCAAAGTACGTGCAACTCCAATCTCTGCAATCAACTCTGTAGCCCCATGACCAATTATATGTGTCCCCAATATCTCCCCCGTTGTCTTATCCGAAATAATTTTTACAAACCCATCAGTTTCTCCGGTTCCAACTGCTTTTCCTACTGCTCGGAAAGGGAATTTCCCAACGTTATAATCATATCCCTGTTCTTTAACTTGCTCCTCTGTGTATCCAATAGTAGCAACTTCTGGCTGACAATATACGCATCCTGGAATATTGTTATAATGAACCTTGCTATTGAGACCTGCCATCATCTCAACCGCAGCTACTCCCTCCTCGGACGCTTTATGTGCAAGCAATGGGGGGCCAATTATATCCCCAATAGCGTATACATTACTGCAAGTGGTCATATATTTATCGTCTGTTTTAATAAAACCTCTATTGTCTAGTTCTATGCCGAGCTCGCTTAGCCCGATATCGCCTCCCTTCTTATAAAAACTAAGAGAAGTAGGCGCATCGTTAGCTACGGGTCTTCTGCCAACCGCTACAAGGACCATAGAAGCAGTTATTTTTGTCTCAGCTTGATTTGCAACATTTTCAAGTATTACATCAACTGTTTTCTTTTTCTTATTGGTATCTTTGAATTTTGTTCCGGTCAAAATTGTCATACCACTTTTCTTAAATAACCTTTGCAGCTCTCTTGCAATTTCCTGATCTGCACCGGGTATGATGTTGTCCATCATCTCAACAATCGTTACTTTACTACCGAAAGAGTTATAAACATAGGCAAATTCAGCCCCAATATACCCTCCACCGATAACTACTACAGACTCAGGGACTTCCTTATGGAAAATTGCTTCATCGCTTGTCATTATAAGCTTTCCATCTATATCGAGACCCGGAAGAGTTACAGGTACAGAACCCGTTGCTATCATGATTTTATCGGTATCTATCTCAATTTGCCCACTTTCACTAGTCACACCAACTTTATTATTTGCTATTAGCTTTCCTACACCATTGAATAAGGTAATTTTATTCTTCTTAAATAAGTATTCAACTCCCTTATTTAGTGTAGAAGAAGCCTTCCTACTCTTGTCAATAACTTTAGAAAAATCATAAGAAATACCTTTATGTTGTATACCGAACTCCTCAGAATGATTGAAATATTCATATACCTCGGCACACTTTAAGATTGATTTTGAAGGAATACATCCCCAATTAAGGCAAACTCCACCTGGTTTATCCCTTTCTATCACAGCTACTTTCATTCCTAATTGGGCGGCTCTAATAGCTCCAACATAACCACCAGGTCCAGATCCTATAACCGTTAAATCAAATTTTTCCATGGTTGAGTAATTATATATTCAATAACACCGCGGTCAATCCTTTGCATGATATTCTTTAGAATCAAACTTAAATGTATGAATCTATATCACTAGAGCAGTATCAAAAATAGGGTAATATGTATAATATGTTAAGAAAATTGACTCAAATAAGAACACTAATGTAACATTTGATAAAAAATGAATAAAGAACACAATAAGAAGATAGAAACCACTCCAGAAGAAGAAATAGAAAACAGAGAATGGATTGAATCCCTGGATTATGTTTTAGATAACTCTGGTGAAAAACGGGCAGCATTACTAATTAAGAAACTACAGATACATGCGCAAAAAAGAGGTGTAAAGCTCCCATTTACAGCAAATACTCCCTATATAAATTCAATTCCTGTTGAGAAACAGCCTAAGTATCCTGGTGATCCAGAGATAGAATGGAAAATCCGTAGCCTTATACGCTGGAATGCAATGGCTATGGTAGTTAGGGCTAACAGGCTTGAAGAAGGTATAGGCGGCCACATATCTACATTCGCATCAGCAGCAGCACTATATGAGGTTGCATTTAATCATTTCCTTCGCGGAAGAAATGAAAACCATGAAGGAGATATAGTATATTTCCAGGGACATGCTGCTCCGGGAATCTATGCTAGGGCATTTCTAGAGGGAAGGCTCAGTATAGAAGACCTGCAGAATTTTAGACGAGATCTCCAACCCGAAGGAGGGCTCACATCATATCCACATCCATGGCTTATGCCTGATTTTTGGCAGTTCCCGACAGTATCAATGGGACTAAGTCCTATAATGGCAATCTATCAAGCCAGGTTTAATCGCTACCTTGAAGACAGAGGTTTAAAAAAACCCTCTGATGCAAAAGTATGGGCTTTCCTTGGTGATGGTGAGACTGATGAACCTGAAACACTAGGAGCTATAACACTCGCCTCAAGAGAACATCTGGACAACTTAATTTTTGTTGTGAACTGTAACCTCCAAAGATTGGATGGCCCAGTTAGAGGAAATGGAAAGATAATCCAAGAGCTAGAGGCCATTTTCAGAGGAGCTGGCTGGAATGTATTAAAAGTCATATGGGGAAGCAACTGGGATCCACTCATTTCTAAAGATGCAGACGGAATTCTGGTTAAGAGAATGACAGATGCTCTTGATGGAGACTATCAAAAATACTCTGTAGCATCTGGTGAATATATAAGAGACCACTTTTTTGGAACAGATCCTAGACTAAGGGAAATGGTAAAGGAATTATCCGACACAGATCTACAAAAACTAAGAAGAGGAGGGCATGATCCTGAGAAAATCTTCCCCGCTTTCAAAGCAGCGATTGAGAATAAAGGCTCTCCAACAGTAATACTGGCGAAAACTATTAAAGGTTATGGGCTCGGTGAAGCGGGTGAAGGCCGTAACATTACACACCAGCAAAAGAAGTTAAACGAAGATGAGCTTAAACTCTTTAAGAAACGTTTTGATATTCCGATATCTGATGATGATGTCTCAAGAGCGCCTTTTTATAAGCCGCCAGATGATAGCCCTGAGGTCCAATATATAAAACAAAGAAGAGAAGAACTTGGGGGCTATCTCCCAAAACGTGAGGTAGTATGTGATCCAATTAAACCTCCTTCCGAAAAATTGTTCGACGAATTCTATAAAGGGTCAGGAGATAGGGAAGCAGCAACTACTATGGCATTTGTCAGAATGCTGGCAAAGATGTTAAAAGACAAAAACATTGGCAAGCTAATAGTACCGATTGTTCCAGATGAAGCCCGTACATTTGGTATGGAAGCACTATTTAGACAAGTAGGAATTTACTCTCATGTAGGCCAGCTCTATGATCCGGTTGATGCGGAAACACTTATTTACTATAAAGAAGCTGTTGACGGTCAGATATTAGAAGAAGGCATTACTGAGGCAGGATCTATGTCCTCATTTATCGCTGCAGGAACAGCCTATGCAACTCACGGCATAAATACAATACCGTTTTTTATTTACTACTCTATGTTTGGATTCCAAAGAATTGGGGACCTTGCTTGGGCAGCTGGAGATATGAAGTGTAAAGGTTTCATGATCGGAGGAACCGCAGGGAGAACAACGCTTGCCGGTGAAGGACTTCAGCATCAGGACGGTCACAGCCACCTCCTTGCTTATCCACTTCCTAACCTCAAAGCATACGATCCAGCTTTTGCCTATGAAATAGCCGTAATTATACAAGATGGTATAAAGCGCATGTATGTCGATAGAGAAGATATTTTCTACTATATTACAGTGATGAATGAAAGCTATACACAGCCTGCAATGCCTGACGGCGCAAAAGAAGGCATTTTGAAAGGCATGTATAAATTTAAGGATTCTACAAATAAGAAAGCCAAGCTACGTGCACAACTTTTTGGAAGCGGAACTATACTTAATGAAGTACTTAAAGCACAAGAAGTGCTTAGTGAGAAGTACGGCGTTGCCGCTGACGTATGGAGTGTTACAAGCTACAAGGAATTATACAGAGACGGCCTAGATGCTGAGCGATGGAACATGTTGCACCCATCTGAGATAAAAAGGGTTCCATACTTAACAGAGTGCGTTAAGGATGCTCCAGGAGTCTTTGTTGCGGCATCAGACTATGTTATGGCGCTTCCGGATTCTATATCACAATGGCTTCCGAGGCCTCTTGTTTCTCTGGGTACAGACGGGTTTGGAAGAAGCGCTGGGAGAAAAGACCTAAGAGATTTCTTTGAAGTAGACTGGAGGTATATAACACTTGCAGTCTTATCATCTCTTACCTGGGAGAAAAAGATTAATCCAGAAATAGTAGAAAAGGCAATACAAGATATGGATATAAGCCCTAGCAAGCCAAATCCTATACTATCATAGAATCAGAGATCATGAACTAAATAGGCAAGCTAATTTAAGATATAATAAACATTGAGAATAACTTAAAAAGGTAAAAGCATATGACTATTGAATATAAGCTTCCAGATCTAGGTGAAGATATTGAAACAGGAGACGTTATTGGTGTGTTTGTTTCAGCAGGAGATAAGGTCACTGAGGATCAAGCTCTGCTTGAAGTTGAGACTGATAAGGCTGCAATAGAGATTCCTTCTCCCTCTCGAGGAATAATCAAAGAAGTGCATGTAAATGAAGGTGACACAATCAAAGTAGGGCAACTGCTTGTTACTATAGATGATGGCAAAGGGAATAGTGAAGAAAAAAAAGTAGAAGAAGTAAAGGAAGTTAAAACTCAGGATGAAGTTATTGAAGAAATAGCTGAGAGAGAAGTAGAAGAAGAAATGAATGCCGATCCTGAACCAGAACACGAAAGAGAAGATAGCACAGAGGAAACTGAAGAGCCGGAACCAACTGAGTTAAGCGTAGATAAATCTCTCACATCAAGCCCTGCATCTCCAACTATTAGAAGACTAGCAAGGGAACTTGGTGTCGATATTAGCTTAATAAAAGGCTCTGGCGCTGGCGGGAGAATTACTAAAGATGACATACAAAATATGACTTCTAAAACCACATCAAAACCTTCTACTAAAAAACAAAAATCAAGCCAAACAGAAGCTCAACCAACTAGTGGCAAAAATGATGCCAACAAATGGGGTAATGTCGAACGTACTCCTATGAGCAAGGTCAGAAAGCTTACAGCAGAAAGGTTAACAGAGGCTTGGACTGCTCCCCATGTAACTCAGTTTGATAAAGCAGATATAACCGATCTTGAAAAACTCAGAAAAGAATTTGGAAAGAATGTGGCAGAGGCAGGAGGAAAGCTTACAACTACTTCCATACTATTGAAAGTAGTAGCCTCAGCACTTAAAGATTTTCCTCAATTCAACGCAAGCGTCGATATGGAAAACTCTGAGATTGTATACAAAAAATATTATAATATAGGTATAGCTGTAGACACAGATAGAGGCCTTCTCGTACCAGTAATTAAAGATGCTGATGAGAAAAACATTACAGAGTTATCTGTTGAGTTGACTGAGCTTTCAGAAAAAGCCAGGAATAAGAAAATATCAGTTGATGAATTACAAGGTGGAACTTTTACAATCTCCAATCTAGGGGGACTAGGAGGGACCTATTTTACTCCAGTCGTGAATGCTCCTGAAGTTGCGATTTTGGGAGTTTCTCGAGCTTCCATCGAACCTGTTTACAAGGATGGAGGATTTCTTCCTAGACTCATGCTTCCACTTTCTCTTTCCTACGACCACAGACTAATAGACGGAGCAGATGCAGTAAGGTTTCTACGCTGGATCGTTGAGACGCTTCAGGAGCCTTTTAAATTACCACTAGAGGGTTAAAAAATAACATGAGCAACAGAACTCAAATTGCTATAATAGGAGCGGGACCTGGCGGCTATCCTGCAGCTTTCTTAGCTGCCGATCTTGGACTCGAGGTTGCATTAATAGACCCTGAAGACTACCCTGGAGGAGTTTGTCTTTATAGAGGCTGCATACCATCAAAGGCTCTTCTTCATACAGCAAAAGTAATAGCTGAGGCAAATCATTTCAAAGAACTTGGAGTAACATTTAGTAAACCAAAAATAGATCTGGACAAACTCCGCGGCTGGAAGAACGATGTAGTTCAAAAGCTAGTCGGAGGTTTAGGAGTATTATCTAAACAGAGAAAAATAAATTATATTCAGGGTAGGGCAGCCTTTTTAGATTCTAAGACTTTGGAGATAGATAAATCAGACGGAACAAAAGACACTTTGGAATTCGAGAAGGCAGTAATTGCTACAGGATCAAGACCTACCGAAATTCCAAGTTTTCCAAATGACTCTCCCCATCTTTTGAATTCAACTTCTGCACTAGACTTACCAGATATTCCAAAGACTATGTTAGTAGTTGGAGGAGGTTATATCGGTCTTGAGCTTGGCACAGTATATGCAGCTCTTGGAACAAAGGTATCAGTAGTAGAGATGACTGATGGCCTCATGCAAGGTGCTGACAGAGATTTGGTGCGAGTGCTTCAAAAAAGCTCTGAGAAAATTTTTGAAACTACTATGTTAAATACAAAAGTTGTAGACATGAAGGAAACAAAGAGTGGCATAAGAGTGAAATTTGAAGGTAAAGATCTAGAAGATGAAGAAGTACAATATGACAAAGTTCTTGTATCTGTCGGCAGAAGTCCAAATTCTGAGGAGCTTGGTCTTGAGAATACAGATGTAGAAGTCAATGAAAAAGGTTTTATCAATATTGACGAACAAAGAGAAACTACTGATCGCAATATATTTGCAATAGGTGATGTAGCTGGTGAGCCAATGCTGGCTCACAAAGCAACTCATGAAGGCCGTATGGTGGCAGAAGTTCTTGCAGGAAGAAATGTAGCTTTTGATCCTGCTGCTATACCAGCTGTTGTGTTTACTGATCCAGAGATAGCCTGGTGCGGGCTAACTGAGACCCAGGCTAGGGTAAATAAAACAAACTACAAAGTTGCCAGATTCCCATGGGGGGCTTCTGGAAGAGCTACAACACTTGATAGAAATGACGGTGTTACAAAACTCATTATTGATCCAAAGACAGACAGAGTACTTGGAATGGGTATTGTAGGGACTGGCGCCGGAGAATTAATTGCAGAAGGAGTTTTAGCTATTGAGATGGGAGCTCTCGCCTCTGATCTTGAACTCACAATACATGCTCACCCTACATTGTCTGAAACTGTAATGGAATCAGCTGAAGTTTACTATGGGCTAAGCACACATATGTACAAACCTAAAAGAGATAGATAGAATTCCACCCATGAGTAAGAAGTCCTCAAAAACAGATACAATCTTGCATGAAGTAAAAATTGCAAGCCTGGAGATTCTTCCTGAGAAAATATATCTGAGTGCTATTGTAGATGTAGTAAGTGACATTGCTCAAGCAAACGGAATAACTAAAAAAGACACTAGAAATCTTGATAAGATGCTTGTTGAGATATTCAGAAATATTGTTAAGTATGGGTTTGAGGGTAATACTTCGAAACCAATACTTATAAACATATCAAAACGTCTTCATACTTTTGTAGTTGCGCTTGAGGACAAAGGTTTACCTTTCGATTATGAAAACCTTGAGCATGGAGAGGATAAGAGATTCAAATCATATCTCTCAAAAGGGTATGCTGATCAAGTTCATTTCTACTGCCTTGGAACCCTGGGAAATAAAACTGAGATTGTAAAAAACCTGCCTACATCAGATATAAGAGATGAGATGGATATCTATGAGCATCATAAACATATTAATAAAAAACCGGTTAAATCTTCAGCAGAAATAAAAATTGACATTTTAGAGCACAATAAAATTCATGAACTAGTAAGATTAGTTTATAAATGTTACGGCTACACTTATGCTAATGAGTTTATGTATTATCCCGAGCAGATTGAATCACTTCTGCACTCAAACTTAATGTCATCTTGCGGGGCATATGACGACAGCGACAATTTAATTGGACATCTTGCATTTATATATAGCAAACCAGGAGCAAAGGTTGGTGAATCAGGCGAAGCTGTTGTAGATCCCAGATTTAGAGGACATGGAATATTTCCTAAGATGAAAAGCTTTATGACTGAACACGCCATATCAAATGGAGTAATTGGGGTTTATGGTGAAGCTGTAACAATACATCCATACAGTCAGAAAGGAAGTCTTGAACTCGGATCAGCAGAAACAGGCTTTTTACTCGGTTACAGCCCAGGCACAGTCTCATTCCAAAACATTTCTGAGAAAGAAAAACCAAGAAGACAATCAATTGCTCTCATGTTTACGCCGGTACAGAAAAGCAGAAGAACTAAGATATATGTACCTAAGGTGTATGAGAAAATTATCAAGACAATCTATGGCAAGATAGGATATGAGAGAGAAATTATATCAGAAAATACAAAAACCTCTTATACAAATAGAGGATTGGGACATATTACAACAACAATACGCCCAGATCATAACCAGGGAATTATGAAAGTTGAAAAACTTGGCAAGAACACATTGGATGAAATTCACTTCCACTTAAAGCAGCTTTGTCTTCAAAGAATTGACTGCATATATGTTGATCTTCCAATTAAGAAAAAAGGGGCTGGCTATATAGCATCCAAACTAAGAGGACTTGGCTTCTTTTATGGATATATCATCCCGGAATATTCTGATTCGGATGTCTTAAGGCTTCAGTATCTAAATAATGTGGAAATCTCAAGGGATGATATAAAGACCGCATCAAAATTTGGAGAGAAACTACTCAAATTCATTTTTGACGACTGGTCTAAGGTTGGTGGTTAGTTCTTTTAGACTTCTTAAGCTTTTCCATAGACAGGGAGAACTGCGCCACTTATTTTATTCCCTTCTTCTGAGCAAAGAAAAGATATAACCTCAGCTATTTCCATTGGTTTTACCCAATTTGAAAACTTAGCTTTTGGCATATCGGCTCTGTTCCTTGGTGTATCTATTGTGCCGGGAATAATAGCATTAACATTAATGTTATATTCCTTAAGCTCATCCGCCATACTTTCTGTAAGGTTTAATACTCCTGCTTTGGACGCTCCATAAGCAGACATCTTTGCAACACCCTTTAGTGCAGGACGCGCTCCAATATTTATTATTCGGCCGCTCTTTTGTTTAATCATTTGAGGTAGCACGGCTCTTGAAGAGATATAAACTGAATTTAGATTCATATTCATCATTTTATTCCACAGCACTTCGTCTGTATCAACCATATTAGCCATTGCAAACCCACCAACAATGTTAATTAAGATATCAACACGGCCAAACTTCTTAATTGCTCTTTCAACGACCTTAGTCATATCCTTCGACTTTGTTACATCAGCTTTAGAATAAATTAATCCATCGTCAAATTCGTCTTTTAAATCCATAGAGTATTTAAGTTGGTGTCTGTCAACATAAGTGCATAAGACCTTAGCTCCCTCTCTAAGGAATATCGAAAGTACACCGTGGCCCAAACTCCCAGTTCCACCTGTTACAATAGCTACTTTGTTATCTAGTTTCTTCATCATTATCTCCTACCATCACAAAACATACTATCACCATTTTGAGAATGCTCATAAATACTATCTTGACATATAGGCTCATAAAGTCATAAAATAATTTTGAACTAGTATCGGATAAAGAGACTATGGAACTATTTATTTCTATGCAGGCTGAGACCATCAACAAAGGTATCTACTTTGAAAAAAGCACCGTTATGCAGATGCCTACAGCAAGAACTAGTGAAGTATTTGTTGCAGAATTTCGGGAAGGGGAACCAGAAAAGCTAGACCTTCTTAAAAGATATGTAGAAATATTGGAGAAGAAACTTAGTGATGATGACGATTTCCATATTGAACACACAAATTATGGATTTAAAGTACTCAAACCTGTAGACCCAGATAAAGACTATATGGAACTATGGGAAGAATGGGTTCTTTTTACAAGAAAGCTATTGGAACAATTAAAACAAGTAGTTGGCGAAGACATTGTAGAACAATCATGATATTCTCCTCTCAGTAACAATTTGCAATTCACCTTATCTAAGCTAATATTTTCCCTCAACTCACATAGAACACTATCTTATTTTTCATTTGAACATGTTCTGGTATAACAATTTAGGAGATAAATTAAAACTAGATGTCAGAAGCAAAGAAAATCAACTATAAAGATACTCTCAACCTTCCAAGGACTAGCTTCCCAATGAAGGCGAATCTCAATCAAAAAGAGCCTGAGATTCAAAAGAGGTGGGATAAAATTGATCTTTATGAAAGGATACGAGAGAATTCCGAAGGAAAAGAAAAATATATTTTTCATGACGGACCACCCTATGCAAATGGGCCTATACATCTTGGTCATCTCCTTAACAAAGTTCTAAAAGATATCGTTGTTCGCTCAAAAACGATGCTGGGTTATGATGTAGATTTCATCCCCGGATGGGACTGTCATGGTCTTCCTATTGAGCACAAAGTTCTAAAAGACCTTGGTGAAAAAGCAAAAGATCTATCTAAACTTCAAATTAGGTATAAATGCCAAGCGGATGCTGAAAAATATGTAAAGTTGCAGTCTAAACAAATGAAGAGGTTAGGTACTATCGGTAATTATGATGAGCCCTATCTAACCATGACTCCAGACTATGAAGCTGGGGTACTTGAAGTGTTTTCAAAACTTGTAGAAAGAAGATTGATCTACAGAGATTTGAAGCCTGTTCACTGGTCAATTGAAAACCAGACCGCGCTTGCAGATGCTGAGCTTGAATACTACGATCGTGAAGATAGAAGTATTTATGTGTTATTTGAAATTGAGAATCGCGAGTTTCTTAACAATGAAATAAATTTACCAGATGGCTCATCAGCATCTCTTATTATTTGGACAACAACCCCATGGACACTGCCTGCGAACTTGGCTGTAGCTGTCTCACCAGATGGAAATTACGGTCTATACAAAATAAATAAGTCTGGCAAAGATCACTTTGTAATCTTAGTAGAGAACTTAGCAGAAAGTGTATTTGATAAGGCTGGAATAAATGATTTTGAAAAACTTGTTACATGTAAGGGACAAGACTTAGTCGATGCATCAATATCATATAAACATCCTTTTGCAGACAGAAAGGCAAGGGTGGTAGCTGCTGACTATGTTACTTTTGAAGATGGAACTGGCCTAGTTCATACAGCCCCCGGTCATGGTGTAGATGATTATCAAACAGGTCTCAAAGAAGGGCTAGATATATATTGCCCAGTGCTAGGAGATGGCACTTTTGACGATTCTGTGCCGGAGTGGATTCGTGGTGTTAATGTATGGAAAGGTAATGAAATCATTACGGATCACTTAAGAGAATCAGGTCATTTATTCCATGATGAAGAGTATCTTCACAGCTACCCGCACGATTGGAGAAGTAAAACTCCTACAATATTCAGAGCTACTGAGCAGTGGTTTGTAGGTGTCGACAAAGAATCGCCCGAGCTTACAATGAGTCTTAGGGATCTTGCATTAGATGCAGCAGAAAATAAAATTGAGTTTTACCCTGATTGGGGCAGAAACAGACTAAGAGGAATGCTTGAGTCAAGACCGGACTGGTGCATTAGCCGTCAGCGTGCATGGGGTCTTCCTATCCCTGCATTTCTAAATGAAAAAGATGAAATTCTTCTCACACCTGCATCAGTAAAGGTTGTAATCGATAAAATCAGAAAACATGGAGCTAACTATTGGTTTAAGGCTGAAGCTAAAGAAATCATTGAAGGCTACAATCCAAATTCTGATGAACAAGCTCCAGAATGGGCGAAAGAAGATGGAGCGCTTGATAAATTAAAATTAGGAATGGATATCTTTGATGTTTGGTTTGAGTCAGGGTCATCATGGCATTCGGTATTAGAACAACGAAACATTGGATACCCAGCGGACCTTTACCTTGAAGGCTCTGATCAACACAGAGGCTGGTTTCAGCTCTCATTACTTCCAGCACTCGGAGCAACTGGTATACCTCCATTTAAAGCACTTCTCACTCATGGATTCATGGTAGACGCCCAAGGCAGAAAGATGAGTAAATCAGGTGGTAATGCGCTCGAGGTAGAAGAGCTTTTAAAAACCAATGGGGCAGATATATGCCGGTGGTGGGTAAGCTCTCTTAAATATACAAACGACATTAAAGTTGATCTTGAGTTCTTTAAAGTAGCAGGGGACGAATATCGCAAAGTTAGAAATACGATTAGATTCTTACTTGGAAATATTAATGACTTCGATATAGAAAAAGATTCTGTTGAATTCGGGGCAGAGGATAAATATTCGCTAGACAGCTGGGCAATGTCAGAGCTATCAAAGTTTGTGGATGAAACAAAAGATGCTTATCAGAATTTAGACTACAAAAAAGCTAGTGAGTTAATTTTCCATTTCTGTTATGAAACATTGAGTGCAATATATTTGGCTGCAATAAAAGACAGACTTTATTGTGACAAAGCTGACAGCAGAAACAGAAGACGCTCCCAGACCGCTATGTACCATATCGCAGATGCAATTATCAGATTACTCTCTCCAATCCTGGTTCACACTGCAGATGAGGCTTACAGAAACTTGAAAGGAGAAGAGCTAGACACTCAGAATAGTGTACATTTATTGGAGATGCCAGATTCAATAGAAATTGAAGCTGATTCTAGCTGGAACAAAGCAATCGATTTAAGAGGGGATGTACTCAAAGCAATTGAGAGTGCTAAAGTGAATGATGGCATTAGCAATCCTCTTGATACTGCAATTGAGGTAGATCTAGAATCTGAATCATACGATTCATTAAAACCTTTTGAACCTGAACTAGCAGATCTTTGTGGAGTAAGCAGATTTAATTTAAATGAATCCGATATTGGTGAAATATCTGTTGAAGATTTAACTGATGAGCCTAGATGTGAACGCTCTTGGAAAAGAGACGGCACAGTTAAAGAGCGCTCAGATGGTGGATTCTTGTCTGACCGTGATGCTGAAGCGCTTGGTATTTCATAAAATTAATTAGGTATTGCCTATTAGCCCGGTGGCCAGGTCATTTGTCTCCCACCCAATAGATGAATATGTAAGTGATAAACCTCTTGCCCGCCTTCACTATTGGTATTAGCTACAAGCCTGTAACCTGATTCGGATACACCTAAATCTTTTGCAACTTTTGATGCCGTCACCAATAGATGACCTAAGTTATCTTTATCTTCCTCTGAAATTTCTGCCATAGAGGGGATTTCCTTTTTGGGTATGATCAAGACATGGGTAGGTGCTTTTGGATCAATATCTTTAAAAGCAAGGCATATATCATCCTCATAAACAATATCGGCAGGTATTTCTTTATCTATAATTTTTTTAAAAATTGTGCTCATAAGCAACTCTCCTTAATTACTTAATCCTGGCCAACTAGATATTGGCTCAGATGAACTAACTATATTCATACCAGCATCTGAGAACTCTTTAAATGCCTCATCCGCTTGCTCCGTGTAATCTATCACTCCTTGAACAACCACTGATGATGTACAGTCCTCTAATAAATATATCTTCTCAATAAACTTCTTATTATTCTTAGCAATAGCAAGCAAGTCTGATATAGTCCAGGCTACACAGTGACTCTTGGCCTGACCTGCAATTACCACAGCATCAAAATCAATTAGTTTCTCATATATAGAATCAGATCCTGCTGATCTCTCAAAAAGTGACTCATTCCTTCTAGATAAAGGCTCTCCATCAGAACCTGTTGTAACTTCAGGATTTAGTACAGAATAATGTTCAGTTAGCGGNNTTAGCGGATGGTCACCTTTTACATGTATATAGGGTTGCGAGTACCTAGAGATTGTATGAAAAAAGATTGCCTCTTCAATTGATGAGACAAGAGCATGCCCAAGGCCACCAAGCATTGCATGGTAAGGCCAAATAGTAAGATCATACTTGCCAGATTGCTTTAACTCTTTTGTATAGTGTAGCAAATATTGTTGCATATCATGTGAGATAAATGAAAAGTTATTACTTAGGTTATTATTGAAACCCCATTTCCCTTCTTCTATATCCTGTACGGTTAATTGCGTGTATGGACCAGGATGCTCTCCAGCTTCATTTATAAAGAAAATACTGTGGAATATCTGGATAGCCTGATGTGTATCCATCGTAGGAAAAATTTGAGTTATATATTGAAGATTTCGATAAATAAATTGAGCAAGCCTAACATTGTCATCCACTGCTCCATTACCGGATCTACCCCCTACAAAAAGCTCAAAGCCAGGAATACAAAATGTGTTTTGTACATCTACTAAAATTAAGCAGATTTTATGATCATCCTCTGAAGAAGGTTTTATCTCGTTTTTCTTAGACCATTCTAAGGCCTTCTCTGCAATAGTCTGATATTCCACCCGCCAGACCTCTCTTGCCTTGTCAGAGTTATAATGTGGAGGAATGGGTAGTTCAATATTACTCATAATCTTCTCATTCAACAAATAAAATTGACATTATACTTACTAATTGAGATAATCACTGAATATACTTTAAATATTGAATTTATATTATGCAACAGAACCGTCCAATAAAAGTCTACATATTCATTACGTGTCTTGTGGATACATTTTTCCCTGAAGTTGGGGAGAGTATGGTAAAAGTCCTTAGAAACTTGGGGGTAGAGGTAGATTTTATAGAGGAGCAGACATGCTGTGGTCAACCAGCATATAACAGTGGTTATCAGGGGGATTCAAGGGCTGTAGCTGAGAGATTTATTAACATTTTTGATAATGCCCTAAATACTAATACAGATGGCGAAAATTATGTAATATGCCCCTCAGGATCATGTACATCTATGCTTAAAGTATTTTATGAGGATTTATTCAAAAAGTCGCCTATATTATTAGAAAAAGTGGAGCGAATATCTAAGCATGCTTATGAATTTACAGATTTTGTAGTAAATGTTCTAAATACTACTGATGTTGGAGCAGAATATGGTGGAATTGTAACGTACCATGACTCCTGTCATATGCTTAGAGAATTGAGAGTAAAGGATGCGCCAAGAGAACTTATAAGATCTGTAAAAGGAATAGAATTCAGAGAAATGGAGATGCATGATGCATGCTGCGGGTTTGGTGGCACATTCTCTATTAAACTACCACATGTTTCGGTCTCGATGCTGGATGAAAAAATAGAATGTATCATAAAAAGCAAGGCAGATACTTTAGTATCTTCTGATATGGGATGTTTGATGAACATTCAAGGAGCCTTAAGTAGACGAAATATTCCAATAAAAGTAATGCATATAGCTCAATTACTAGCAATGAGAGGTTCAAATGGGATATGAAGAAGTAAAATTCGAGAAGGATTCCGACAAAGCAATCCGCAATAAATCTCTCAAGAAGGCACTTGTAAATGTCACAAACCAGTTTCGATCTAGAAGAAGCCAGGCGAGTAGTGAAGTTGGGAACTGGCAGGATCTAAGATCAGCCGCTAGGAAGATAAAAAAGGAAACCATAGGTAATCTAGATAAGTACCTTTTAATGCTCGAAGAGAGTATAAAGAGAGAGGGGGGAAGGGTACATTGGGCAAAGGATGCTCAGGAGGCTTCTCAACTAATTGTGGATATAGCGAGAGAAAACAATGTTAAATCAGTGGTTAAAAGTAAGTCTATGGCTACAGAGGAAATTGAGCTAAATGATAGCTTTCAACAAGCAGGTATAAATGTAGTTGAGACAGATTTAGGTGAANNGTGAATATATTATCCAAATAGCTGGTGAGCATCCCTCCCACATAATCGCCCCAGCAATCCACAAAACCAAAGACGATATATCAAAATTATTTTCTGAGAAATTTGATATTCCATATTATGATAAACCTGAAGACCTGACTAAATTTGCAAGAGAAAAATTGAGAAGTGAATTTTTAAATGCAGACATGGGAGTCTCAGGAGCTAACTTTGCGGTTGCAGAAACTGGAACAATAGTAGTTGTGGAGAATGAGGGCAATGCAAGACTTACTACTACAGTACCCAGAATACATGTAGCGCTTGTAGGAATAGAAAAACTTATACCAAGATATGAAGACCTTTCTCTTTTCCTGACAGTTCTTGCAAGAAGTGCAACTGGTCAAAAGTCATCAACCTATGTCTCATTCATAACTGGCCCAAAACGTAAGACTGATTTGGATGGTCCTGAGGAATTTCATTTGGTCTTGCTAGACAATGGCCGATCTGGAATTTTAGCATCTGATGAGACCAGAGAATCCCTTTACTGTATAAGATGCGGAGCTTGTCTAAACAATTGTCCAGTTTATAGACAAGTAGGAGGACACGCTTATGGATGGGCCTATTCCGGTCCAATAGGAGCAATCATAAATCCTCAACTAATGGGTATAGATAAAGCTCCTGAGCTACCTTTTGCGTCATCCCTTTGTGGAGCATGTCATGATGTATGTCCTGTTAAGATCGACTTTCCGAAAGTGCTTCTAGAGTTAAGAAAAAAAGTAGTGCAATCAAACAATAGGGCAGGGGGAGCCTTTTTAGAAAAGCTTGGAATTAAGCTATGGCGATTTACAGTTGAGAGTGAAAGTATGTATAGAGTAGCTAATAAACTATCCTACTACTTTCAGCTTCCCTGGAAGGGCCAGAATGAAAAATTAAGTTCACTTCCCTATCCCTTTTCCAGATGGACTGAACAAAGAGATTTTCCCTCTGTAGCTAAAAAATCATTTAGAGAACGATGGAAAGAGACAAAAGGAGAAATGGGGTGAGGCATGAGCAATTCAAGAGAAGAAATCCTTCATAAGATCAGACAAGGACTAAAAGGTATATCTGTACCAATACCCGAGGAAAAAACCTTTAAAACGGATAAAGAAGAAGTTATTGCTTTGGCTAGCAAGACTCGTAAGCAGCTGGTAAAACAATTCGCAGTAGAACTTTCAAAAGTAAACACAAACATAATAGAAACTAAAAATGAGAACGAAACAAAATCATCATTGCAGAATTTTATTAAAGGAAAAGGGATTAAATCCTTTTCAATTTGGGAGTCACAATATCTAAAAGGACTTAACCTAAAATCAGAGCTCAAAGACGCTGGACTGAATTTAATAACCGCGAAAAACAAGGACAGAATAGCTAAAGCAGATATTGGAATTACTGAAGCTGATTATGCAATTGCTGACACAGGAACACTTGTACTTTTAGCAAATAAATTTCAGCCTCGTACCGTTTCACTACTCCCACCAATCCATCTAGCTATAGTAAAGCCTGAAAATCTAGTCAGAAATATTAGTGATCTTTTTATAATCCTAAAAAGCAAACTTCAACAAGGGCAAGATCTAACAAATTGCATGACCTTCATAACCGGCCCAAGCCGTACAGCAGACATAGAGCTAAACCTTACACTTGGCGTACATGGTCCTAAGGAGCTGTACGTTTTTATATAAAAGTTACATACCTGGGAAAGAAATATATGGTTCTTTAGGCTTTTTGATCAGGTGGGATATAAGCCGGCGCAGGCTTTCCTGCCGGACCCAAATGTTTGATAAACAGATATATATCAGTCAGATCTTTATCGGTCATATCCACAAGGGCCCACCACGGCATAGGAGGTCTAGATTTTACATTTCGTGAAATTTGTAACCACTGTTTTTCATCGAGGCCATGTACTAACAACCTAAGATTTATTGGATAGGTTGTGCCCCAGAGTCCATACCATCCAAGAGCAGTCCCAGTAAGCCATTCTTTAACGGGAGTTTTGCCACGGGATTCAATATAGCCTGGAGTATGGCAATCGTTGCAACCGCTTATTCTGACAAGATACTCACCATTCTTAATACGCTCAGATAAATCCTGTGGTTTATCCTCGGCGCTAGCAGTTGCAGTATATGAAAATAATAGGGCAATTAGAACAAAAGATATCATTAAAGAAAGAAATATCCGCTTATTATCATCCATTATATATCCTCCACCAAATATATTTAAGTAAATTATATAAGGAAGAAAACCTATAAAGCAAGACAGTAAGTTTTTACTACAGGATTATTTATCAATCCACTCGCGGGCGGTAAATTCTTGGCCGTTTATATCTCTAGATTCATCGGAAGCCAGGTAAACAAACACCGGCGATATATCGAGAGGAGTGGGCAGTGTATTTGGATCTTCATCAGGATAAGCACCAGCTCTCATATCGGTACGTGTTCCGCCAGGATTAACAGAATTAACTCTGGCATTCGTATCAGCTAATTCATCTGCTAAAACCTGTGTTAAGGCTTCTACACCGAACTTGGAAGCGGCATATGCTCCCCATTCCTTTTTGCCTTTTCTTCCCACACTTGAGCTAACATTTATAATTGAAGCAGAATTGGATTTTAGAAGTAGAGGCAGAAGGGACTTTGTAACGAAAAACTGAGCGTTAAGATTAATATGGATCACATCTAGCCAGATATCCTCAGGATATTCTGCAATGCTAGAACGGACTCCGAGTATGCTTGCATTATTAACTAGGATATCGAGGTTTTCCCATTTAGCTACAACTGACTTTGCCAGATTCTGAACATCATCTAATTTTCCAACATTACAGACGATATAATCTATGTCACCATATACTTGCAGTTTATCGCAAGTTTCTTTTAAATCTGATTCGGTACGTCCGCAGATTAAAACGTGAGCTCCTTCTTTTAAATAAGCCTCAGCGATTCCTTTTCCAATTCCTTTACTGCCACCAGTTATGAGTACAGTTTTTTCATCTAGTTTTTTCATGGAGGTGAAGTTTACCAGATTAACGACGGATTACAGGGCAAGTGCACTAATTATTCATGAAAAAGGTACAAAAAGTTCACAAACACAATAAATAAAGCTTATTTTGAGAAATATATGCATAACGTCTGATAAGGTATATTATGTTAACTCTAAAAAGTTAGAGAGTAATAAAATTTATGAAAGAATCAATTTTCGCAAGGCTAACCCAAAAGCCGGAAATATGTTGGCAGCCGCAAGTAAGGATCTGTCTTCCATAGATCATAGGCTTAGAACTTTGGTCGAGCTTAGAGTTTCACAAATAAACGGATATCTCTGATGTGTACACTGACAATTAAAGGAAGCAAGAGATGGAGGTGAAGATCAGAAACGTTTAGATGCTATATGTGTCTGGCGTGAGTTAAATCTATTTACCGAGACATAGCGTACAGCAGTTGGCCTTTGATGCTCTCAATGAACATTATACTAAGGAGCAAATTGTAGACCTTACATTCATCATATCTACTATGAACATTTGGAACCGTATGTCCGTCGCCATAAGACGGCTTCCGGATGAGTTGTTATGAAAATAATGATAATTCTGCACTTAAAAAAAGGGAGGCAGACATCCCCCCC
>JABAHR010000931.1_pt5 | contig 31340 bp, 34 predicted proteins | sample 7062101 | NCBI WGS metagenome assembly JABAHR01 (sample SAMN14534553, study PRJNA622989) | marine sediment metagenome | biome: marine biome [ENVO:00000428]; feature: marine pelagic biome [ENVO:01000023]; material: deep marine sediment [ENVO:00002113] | place: India: Gulf of Kutch | collected...
CAGAGGGCCGTCTTCCATAAACGAAAAACCCCGCTCCGGGTCGTCCAACTGGGGCGAGGAAACACCCAGGTCGAACAGGATTCCATCCAGTTCGCCCGCCACGCCCCAGGCACGGGTCCACCGACCCATGTCTGCATAGCTCCCCTGGGTGATCGCGAATCGCGGATCGTCACCCAGTGCCCTGCGGCCCGCTTCCACTGCCTGCGGGTCTTTATCCAGGGCAAATAAGCGTCCCTGCTCGGTCAGCCGCGCCAATATGGCCCGGCTGTGTCCTCCTCTGCCGAAGGTGGCGTCCAGGTAGGTTCCGTCGCCGCGAATCCCCAGTGATGTAACGGCTTCCGCCAGCAGCACCGGCTGGTGCGGATATGCGCCCATCTACCCGGTTGCAACCTCCAGTCTCATTCCTTGCCGCCCGGCGCCGGCCATCGCCTACAGCACCAGGCGCGCCATCTCCTCGGAAGCTTCGCCGCCCAGGCTCTGCTCCTCCTCCAGGCGCTTCTGGTTGAGGGTCTTCTCGTTCCAGATCTCGAACCGGGAACCCATGCCCAGCAACACCATGTGTTTTTCCAGCCCCGCCACCTGGCGCAAGGCCTGGGGCAGCAGGATCCGCCAGTTGCCGTCAGGCTCCACCGGGCTCGCGCTGCCGACCAGCCGGCGCTGCAGGCCGCGGTGAGAGGCGTTGAACGTGCTGAGGCTCATGGCCTCATCCCGCACCCGTTGCCACTCCTCTTCGGGATACAGCCACAGGGCGCCGGAGTCGAAGGCGCTATAGGTCAGCACCATGCGACCCCCGCACCGGCTCTGGATCGCCTCACGGTAACGCGTGGGGATCGCGAAGCGCCCCTTGGCGTCCAGGTTGACTGCGGTTTCACCGAAGAACACGTCATTCCCACTTAATTGTAATTATTTACCACATTTTCCCACATATTTGCACGATAGTCCCTGTGCTTTCGAATGTCAAGCACGTCAAGGACTTGCCCGTGATTACAGCAGCAGGCGGGGCGGCTGGCGGGCCCCAATTGTGGCAATGGGATGGAAGGGTGGGAGCCGGCCGATAAGCCGGGTTCTGTCGTGGGCAATCATTCATCTGGGACCGCTGTCGCCAACGGCCTCGAGCGACCTACCCGAAAGCACCGCGGGCCACGGTATCGCTTTCCTATTTGGTCTTGCTCCGGGTGGGGTTTACCTAGCCGCAGCGTGTTACCACCTGCGCGGTGCGCTCTTACCGCACCTTTTCACCCTTACCCCGCTCGCTTGAGCGGGGCGGTTTGCTTTCTGTTGCACTTTCCGTNNGTTACCTGGCACCCTGCCCTGCGGAGCCCGGACTTTCCTCCCCGGCGGCCTCGCGGCCGCCAGAGCGATTGCCTGGCCGGCTCCCGGTACTATTTTCGCCCAGTCTGACCTGCAATGACAGCTTTGGTTCATCACACCGCCCGCTCATTCCTCCGCGATGGCCGCATACAGCGCGCGGCGTGCAGCGCCGGTGACCCGGGCGGCCACGCGCGCGGCCTGGCTGGCCGGCAGGAACTCCAGCAGGGCGCGGGCCAGCTCGACCCCTGCGGCCAGTTCCGCCGCCGCGGGCTGGCCCGCCACCAACACCACGAATTCGCCCTTCTGCTGGTCGGCATCCGCCCCCAGGCGCTCGTGCAGCGCCGCGAGCGTGCCGGTCAGAACGGTCTCGAAGCGCTTGGTCAGCTCGCGGCAGATCACGGCCTCGCGGTCAGGGCCCAATACTGCGCCCATGTCCGCCACCGCCTCCACGATGCGGTGGCTGGATTCGAAGAACACCAGCGTCCGGGGCTCGCCGCCAAGCTGCGCCAGGCGCTTGCGGCGCGCGGCTGCGCGGGCCGGCAGAAAGCCCTCGAACACGAACCGGTCGCACGGCAGGCCCGCGATGGACAGCGCCGCGGTCAGGGCGCTCGGGCCGGGCACCGACACCACCGGCAGCCCCTGCCGGCGGGCCGAACGGACCAGCCGGAAGCCCGGGTCAGAAATCAGCGGAGTGCCCGCATCCGAGACCAGCGCAATGGCCTGGCCCTCCCGCATGCGCTCGACCAGCCCCGGCACGACCCGCTCCTCGTTGTGCTCATGCAACGCGAGCATGGGGGCCTGGATGCCGTAACGCTCGAGCAGCACCCGGGTACGGCGGGTGTCCTCGGCGGCGATGCAGGCCACCGAGGCCAGCACCGCCACGGCGCGCGCGGAAATGTCCTCGAGGTTGCCGATCGGTGTGCCTACGACATACAGGCCGGGGGCTTGCATATGAATTACCGGGGTGAGCGGGTATCCTAGGTTATCACCCCGCTGCCGGGTCGTTGAAGGAGTGCCGCGAAGCGAAATGGCCGCCGCCTGGGCAAAAAAACTGCCGATGATGGCACTCGCGGTTGCGCTGGGCGCCTGCGCGGTGGCGCCCCGGGAGGCCGGGGAGGCACCCGCAGCGGCAGCGGCGCGCGCGGATAGCGCCGCCCAGGCCGGCCGGCATGCCGAGGCGGCCGATGCCTGGCTGGCCGCGGCACAGGCCGCCAGTGGCGGCGAGCGCCAGGCGTATCGCCTCAACGCCGCCGAGGCGTGGCTCGCCGCCGGACGCTCGGGCGCTGCCCGGAGCGCGCTGGACGGGCTCGACCCGCGCCACTTCACCGCACGCGAGGAGGCACGCTACGCGCTGGCGATGGCGGAGCTGGCGCTCGGCGAGCGGGATGCGGCCGCCGCCGCGCGCTACCTGGCGATGGCCCAGGGCCGCCTCGAACCCGACCTGCAGCCCGCCTACCGGCGGCTGCGCGGCGGCCTCGCGCAACTGCAAGGTGGCGCCGGCAGCCTGGCGCTGGCGGCCGTGGCCGCGCGCCTGCAGGAACAACCGGCCTACACCATCGAGCAGGGGCTGGAGCTGCTGGGGCTCTTCGAGCAGGTACCCGCCGAGCAGATCGAGGCCCTCGCGGACGACACATTCCGGGACGCAGCTTTCGGCCACTGGCCGGGCCTGACCCGCCACCTGCGCCAGGCCCTGGCGGCCGGCGGCGGGCTCGGCGCGGCAGCCCGGGACTGGTCGGCCGCCCATCCCGGCCACGCCGTCGACGGGCCAGGATACGTGGAACTCGGCACCCGTTACCTGCACGGCCTGCCGCTGCCGCGCCGGGTGGGCGTGCTGCTGCCCGCGGAGGGCGGCCTGGCGGCCGCCGCGCGCGCCATTCGCGACGGCCTGCTGGGCGCCTACCTGGATCGACCCGGCGAGGCGACGCTGCAGTTTTACCCCACCGGCGAGGACCCGCAGTCCGCGGTGTCGGCCTACTTCCAGGCGGTGGCGGACGGCGTGGACTGGCTGATCGGCCCGCTGCGCCGCGAGTCGGTCGCGGCGCTGGCCGCCGTCGGCGACCTGGCCGTGCCGGTGCTGTTCCTGAACGAGCCGGCTGCGCCCGACATGCAAGTCCGGCCCGGGCGGGGCCTGCGCTACGCGCTGTCCCTGTCGCAGGAACAGGAGGCCCGGGCAGTCGCCCGGCAGGTGGCGGCAGACGGCGGTGCGCGCGTCCTGACCCTGGCCGCGGATACCGCCTGGGGTCGGCGCATGGAGGCGGCCTTCACGGCGGCGCTGACCGCCCATGAGGGGATGGTGACCGACAGCGCGCGTTTTCCACCGGACGAGAGTAACCTCGGCGATTTGCTCAAACACCTGCTGCGCATCGACCAGAGCGAGGAGCGCAAGGCCCGGCTGGAAGCCCGGATCGGCCTGCCGCTGGCATTCGAGCCGGTGCGCCGGGACGATTTCGACGTGATCTTCCTGGCCGCCGACCCCGTGCAGGGCCGCCAGATCAAGCCCCAGCTCCGCTTCCACGAAGCCGGTGACAAGCCGGTGTTCGCCATGGGACGCGTTTTTTCGGGCACCGTCGACCCGGCTGCGGACCGCGATCTCAACGGGGTGATTTTTCCCACCACCCGCTGGCGGGAAAGCGCGGCCTCCACCTCAGCGGCACCGTCCCTGGCGAGCCTGCGCGAGGGTGCCCTGGACAGCCTGTACGCGCTCGGCCGCGATGCCTGGAACCTGCTGCCGTGGCTGGAACTGATGGAGCGCGACCCGGGCTTCGCCTTTCGCGGCGCAGTCGGCACCCTGCGCCTGTCCGAAGCGGGGTCGCTCCAGCGCGAGCCAGCCTGGGCGATGTTCACCGAGGGCCACCCGGTGCCCATCGCGTGGGCGCCCGGCGGGCCTTGAACCGCCGCCGCACCGGGCAGCGCTGGGAGCGTTTCGCCGAGGCCTACCTGCGGCGGCATGGCCTGAGGGTGGTGCAGCGCAATTTCGGCTGCCGCAGCGGCGAAATCGATCTGGTGCTCGCGGACCGCGGCTGCCTGGTGTTCGCCGAAGTGCGCTACCGCCGCCGCAATGGCTTCGGCGGGCCCGCCGCATCCGTAGATGGTCGCAAGCAACGGCGAATCACCCGCGCGGCCGCCTATTTCCTCGCCCGCCACCGCGAATTTGCAGCACGGCCCTGCCGGTTTGACGTAATATCCCTCAGCGGGCATGCCGAACGGCCGCGGGTGGAGTGGATCCGCAACGCCTTCGATGCCCAGCAAAGCTGAACGGAGCACCGACATGAGTTACCCGCGCAATGCCGCCAGCGTCCCGGGCCTCGCGCAACGACTGCTGATCCTGATGCTGTGCGGCACCTTGCTGGGTGGTTGCGCGGCGGTGGTTGCCGGTGGTGCGGCGGTGGTGGTCACCGATCGGCGCTCGACCGGCACGGTCATCGACGACCAGACCGTCGAGATCAAGGTGGTCGACCGGCTGCATTCCGACCCCGGCCTGGACGCCGACGACCATATCAAGGTCGAGGTATACAACGGCATCGTGTTGCTGGTGGGAGAAGTCCAGAACGCGGCCAAGAAGCGCCTGGCGACCGAACTGGCCGAGGCGGTCGAGAACACCGAGCGGGTCGTCAACGAGCTCGAGGTGACCGAGCGGGCCGGCATGGGCGGCAAGCTGGACAACACCTGGCTGACCACCAAGGTGAACGCCGCGCTGGTCAAGGACAACCCGGTACCCGGATTCGACGCCACCCGCATCAAGGTGGTCAGCGCCCGCAACAACGTCTACCTGATGGGGCTGGTCACGCGGGAGGAAGGCGACGCGGTGGCCGAGGTCGCCCGCAACGTGTCGGGCGTCGACCGGGTGATCAAGGTGTTCAGCTACATGGATTGAGCGCCGCGCGCTTCAAGCCCCCCCGAACACGTAGGCGACGCCCGCCACCATGACACCGGCGTAGACGGCCGCGGCCACGTCGTCCAGCATGATTCCCCAGCCCCCCGGGACATAGAAATCGACCTCGCTGATCGGCCACGGCTTGGCGATGTCGAACGCCCGGAACAGCAGGAAACCGGCCAGCATCCAGCGCCAGTCGAGCGGCACGAAGGCTACCGTCAGCCAGTAACCGAACATCTCGTCCCACACGATGCCGGGGTGGTCCGCGACGCCGAGCCGGCGGCTGACGCGCGCGCACAGCCACACCCCGAGCAGGAACAGCAGGCCGAGCAGGAGCACCAGGGTGAGGGCCGACTGCAGCTTCAGCCACACCGCGATCGGCACCGCGACCAGCGTGCCCGCGGTACCTGGCGCGAGCGGCGCCAGCCCCGCGCCGAACCCGAATGCGAGGAAGCCGTCCGGGGTGGACAGCGCCTCGCGCCGGGCCTCGCCGGCCAGGGCATCCTCGCGCTCCACGGCCCGCCGCAGGCGTTGCCCGATCAGGCGAAGTGGTCGTAGCCCGTCCGATCGCATGTGTACAGTGTACCGTCCCCTGCGCGGCAGCGAACAGCCTCGCCCTCGTCCATGCGGCCCACGACCGTCAGGGCCGTTCCCAGCTCGTCGCGGAGCGCATCCAGCCGGCCGGACCGTTCCTCCGGCAGGGTGAAGCACAGTTCGTAGGCGTCGCCGCCGGCCAGCAGCAGCGGCCAGCGCCGTGCTTCCGGCAGGGCGGCCAGGCCTGCGCTGCAGGGCAGCCGCTCCAGCTCGATCTCGGCACCGCAGCCCGATGCCTGCGCGACATGGCCCAGGTCCGCCAGCAGCCCGTCGGAGATATCGATCACGGCGCTCGCCACGCCCGCCAGGCGCGCGCCGAGGGCGACCCTCGGCTGCGGGCGCAGCAGCGCCGCGAGGGCCTCCGGAAGCGGGGTCTCGCCGTTCTCCAGCTGCTGCACCGCCAGCGCCGCATCCCCCAGCGTGCCGGACACGACGACCAGGTCGCCGGGCCGGGCCCCGGTGCGGGTCAGCACGCGGCCGGGCTCGACCACGCCCAGCGCGGTCACCGTCAACGACAGCGGGCCCGCGCAGGTATCGCCACCCACCAGCGCGACATGATGCCGGCCCGCCAGCGCCAGGAAAGCGTCCATGAATTCATCCAGCCAGCCCGGGCCGATCTCCGGCAAGGACAGCGACAGCAGCGCCCAGCGCGGCTCGGCGCCCATCGCGGCCAGGTCACTGAGGTTGACGGCCAGCGCCTTGTGGCCGAGGTCACCGGCCGCGGTGCCGGCGAAGAAGTGCACCCCTTCGTTGAGCGTGTCGGTGGTCGCCACCAGCTGGTGGCCGGGCGGCAGCTCGAGCACGGCGGCATCGTCACCGATGCCGACCGCCACGCCGGCCGGCGCCGCGCCCGCCCGGCGCCGGATCCGCTCGATCAGTTCGAATTCACGCATGGTCCTCGGCCGGCGAGCCGGCGCGGTACTCCTCAGCGCGCCATTCGCTGGCCGCCCGGTCGAGCACGCCGTTGACGTAGCTGTGGCCCTGTTCGGCCCCGAAGCGGCGCGCCAGCTCCACCGCCTCGTCGAGGATCACGCGCAGCGGCACGTCGGGGCTGTGCAGCAGCTCGAACGCAGCCAGCCGCAGGATCATCGACTCCACCACGTCGAGCTGCTCCGCAGGGCGGTCCAGGAAGGCGGCCAGGCGCCGGTCGAGTTCCTCGCGGCCGGCCACCACGCCCGCCACCAGGCGTTCGAACAGCGCGGCGTCTACCCGGCTGAAATCCTGTTGCTCCCTGAACTGGCGGACCAGCGCCGCCACCTCGGTCGGGTTGAGCTGCCACTGGTACAGGGCTTGCAGCGCCCGCCGCCGCGCCCGGCGGCGCGGCTCGAAGCGGCTGCGATCATCCGTCCCCCGCGCCATCACCGTCCGCCAGCCGCTGCAGCAGGCCCAGCATGTCCAGGGCCGCCACCGCGGCATCGAACCCCTTGTTGCCCTGCTCGGGCGCGGCGCGTTCCAGGGCCTGCTCCACCGTGTCGGTGGTCAGCACCCCAAAGGCCACCGGCTTGCCGTGCTGCAGCGCCACCTGCGCCAGGCCCCGGCTGCATTCCCCCGCCACGTAGTCGAAATGGGCGGTGCCACCGCGGATGACCGCCCCCAGCGCGACCACGGCATCGCACGCGGCGTCCCGCAGCAGGCGGTCGGCGGCCAGCGGCAGCTCGAAGGCGCCCGGCACCCAGGCCACGACCCGGGCGTCCTCGCCAACGCCGTGCCGGTCGAGGGCATCCAGCGCCCCGGCCAGCAACTGGTCGGTGATGAAACGATTGAAGCGGCTGACGGCGACGCCGATGCGGACCGCTTGCCCTGGCCGGCCGGTCTCGCTGCGGCTCACGGCTGCACCTCGCCGGGCTCGACGTAGTCCACCACCTCGAGGCCGAAACCGGACAAGCCGCTCAGCCGCAACGGCGCGCTCAGCACGCGCATGCGGCGCACCCCCAGGTCGGCGATGATCTGGGCACCGATACCGTAGGTCCGCAATTCCTGCGCGCGGCGGTTGTCGCCGTTGCGCGACACGGTCGGCTCGGGCACCTCCTGGATGCGCCGCAACAGGGCGTCGTCCTCCTCGTGCCCGCCCAGCACCAGCACCACGCCGGCGCCGACGCGCTCGACCTCGGCCAACGCGACCCGCAGCGGCAGCCCGAAATCGTCCCGCCGGATGCCCATCACGTCGTTCAGCGGGTTCTGGACATGCACGCGCACCAGGGTGGCCGCCGCGGGGTCGATCTCGCCCTTCACCAGCGCCAGGTGCAGGCGGTGCTCGATGTGGTCCCGGTAGGTGTACAGGCGGAAGGGCCCGTGATCGGTGACCACCTCGTGGGTGGAGACGCATTCCACCTGGTGCTCGTTCTCCAGCCGGTAGCGAATCAGGTCGGCGATGGTGCCGATCTTGAGCTGATGCTCGCGGGCGAAGGCCTCCAGCTCGGGACGGCGGGCCATGCTGCCGTCCTCGTTGAGGATCTCCACCAGCACCGCGGCCGGCTCCACCCCCGCCAGCATCACCAGGTCCACGCTGGCCTCGGTGTGGCCGGCACGCGCCAGCACCCCGCCCGGCTGGGTCATGAGCGGGAACACGTGCCCCGGCTGGGACAGGTCCTGCGCGCTGGCGTCCGGGCGCACCGCGGTGCGGATGGTGTGGGCGCGGTCGTAAGCGGAGATGCCGGTGGTGATGCCCTCCGCCGCCTCGATGGAAACGGTGAAATTGGTGGCGAAGCGGGCCTCGTTCTTGTTGACCATCAGCGGCAGGTTGAGCTGCCGGCAGCGCTCCCGGGTCAGCGGCAGGCAGATCAGGCCGCGCCCGTAACGGGCCATGAAGTTGATGTCCTCCGGGCGCACCATGGAGGCGGCCATGATCAGGTCGCCCTCGTTCTCGCGGTCCTCGTCGTCCATCATGACGACCATGCGCCCGGCGGCGATGTCCGCGACCAGCTCCGGTATGCTATTCAGCTTCATGCCTTCACTTCACTGCCAGCAAACGCTCAAGGTACCTGGCGATCATATCGACTTCCACGTTCACCTGCCCCCCCGCTTGCAGCTCGCCCAGGGTGGTGACCGCCAGCGTGTGCGGAATGATGCACACCGAGAAGCGCTCACCCGCCACGGAATTGACCGTCAGGCTGACCCCGTCCAGGCAAATCGAGCCCTTTTTCGCCACGTAACGGGCGAGCTCCGCGGGCAACTCGAACTCCAGCCGCTCGGCGCGGCCGTCGGCCCGCCGCTCGACCAGCCGGGCCATGCCGTCCACGTGGCCGCTCACCAGGTGCCCGCCGAGGCGGTCCGCGGCCTGCAGGGCCAGCTCGAGGTTCACCGCACCGCCCAGCGGCAAGGCGCCCAGCGTGGTGAGCTGCAGGGTCTCGGCCGATGCGTCCACGCTGAAGCGGCCGGGGTCGGCGGTCAACACGGTCAGGCATACGCCGTTGACGGCAATGCTGTCGCCCGCGCCGCACTCGGGCAATGTCCCCCCGGGAAGCTCGAATTCCAGGCGCAGGTCGCCGCCCCGCTCGCTGCGGGCGGCCAGCACGCCCCGGTGCGTCACGATGCCCGTGAACATCAGCGATCCCCGTAATCCGGCCGCAGCCGCAACCGCAGATCGCGCCCCACGCGCACCTGTTCCAGCCACTGCAGCGGCACCCGTTCCTCCATGCTCGCCAGCGGCCCGAACCGGAACGCGTCACGCGCCCCCGCGCCGAGCAACAATGGCGCCTGGTACAGCAGTATCTCGTCCACCAGCCGCTCCTCCAGCAAAGCCCCGCACAGGGTGGCGCCGGCCTCGACCTGCACCTCGTTGACCTCCCGCGCGGCCAGCGCCTGCATCAGGGCCCGCAGGTCCAGGTGCGCGCCGCGCGCCGGCAAGGGCAGCAGTTCCGCCGGTCCCGCGGCCAGCGCCGCCGGCGCCTCGAGGTCCGCGCGGCCGGCGATGAGCACCTCGCCTTCCAGGGACAAGGTATGCGCTGCGGGCGGCGTTTGCCAGCGGCTGTCGGCGATGACGCGCAGCGGCTGCCGCCGGCAGCCGGGGGTGCGCACGTTGAGCGCGGGATCATCCGCGCGCACGGTGCCGATGCCGGTCAGCACCGCCGAGGCGCGCGCGCGCCAGGCCTGCACGTCGCGGCGGGCCGCCTCGCCGGTGATCCACTGGCTCTGGCCGCTGGCCAGTGCCGTGCGGCCGTCCAGGCTCTGCGCCAGCTTGACCCGCACCCACGGCCCCTGGCCCCGCATGCGCTTGAAGAACCCGGCGTTGAGGGCCTCGGCCGCAGCCGCCATCAGGCCGCTCTCCACCGCCACGCCCGCGTCCCGCAGTTGCCGCTCGCCGTCACCGTCAACGCTGGGGTTGGGGTCCCTGACCGCGCTCACCACGCGCGCGATGCCGGCCTCGATCAGCGCCGCGGTGCAGGGGGCGGTGCGGCCATGGTGGCTGCAGGGCTCGAGGCTGACATAGGCGGTAGCGCCCCGCGCGCCCTCCCCGGCCTCCTCCAGCGCCCCGATCTCGGCGTGCGGCCCGCCGGCAAAGGCGTGCCAGCCGCGGCCGACGACGCGCCCGTCGCGGGCGATGACGCAGCCCACGCGCGGATTCGGGTGCGTGCCGTCCAGGCCGCGCCGGGCCAGCCGCAGGGCCTCGGCCATGCACCGGTGATCGAAGGCGTCCCAGCTCATTTGCCTTGCCGCTTGCGCCCCGCCGGCTGGTCCAGCAGGGAAATCTGGCGCTGGTCGAGTCCGCCCGGGTGCTCCCGCTCCAGCCGCTCGATCAGGTCGCGAAAGGCCTGCACATCCTCGAAGCGCTTGTAGACGGAGGCGAAGCGCACGTAGGCCACCTGGTCGAGCCGGCTCAGCTCGCGCATCACCCATTCCCCGATCAGGCTGGCGGGGATCTCGGCCTCCTCCACGCTGCTGATCTCGCGCACCAGGCCGCGGATGGCCCGCTCCACCTCGCGGGTCTCCACCGGCCGCTTCTCCAGGGCCTTGAGCATGCCCTGGCGCAGCTTGTGCTCGGAGAACGCCTCGCGGTTGCCGCCGGACTTGATCACCCGCGGGGCCTTCAGCTCCGGGGTCTCGAAGGTATTGAAACGGTTGTTGCAGCGGCTGCACTCGCGCCGCCGCCGGATCTGCATGCCGTCGCGGGTCAGCCGCGAGTCCACCACGCGGGTCTCGGTATGGTTGCACAGCGGGCACCACATGCGGGCTGTCCTCAGCCGGTATACACCGGGTAGCGCCCGCACAGCTCGGCCACGGAGGCGCGCGTGGCCTCCGCCACCGCTGCGTCGTCGGGGCGGTCCAGCACGTCGCAGATCAGCCCGGCCAGCCGCTCGCAGTCCGCGACGTTGAAGCCGCGCGTGGTGACGGCCGGCGTGCCGATGCGCAGCCCGCTGGTGACGAAGGGCGAGCGTGGCTCGCCCGGCACGGTGTTCTTGTTGACGGTGATGTCGGCCCGCCCCAGCGCTTCCTCGGCATCCTTGCCGGTGTACTCGCGCCCGATCAGGTCGACCAGGAACAGGTGGTTGTCGGTGCCGCCGGAAACCACCTTGTAGCCGCGCGCCAGCATGGCGGCCGCCATGGCCCGCGCGTTGTCCACCACCGCCTGCTGATAGGCGCGGAAATCGGGCTGCAGCGCCTCCAGGAAGGCCACCGCCTTGGCCGCGATGACGTGCATCAGCGGCCCGCCCTGGGTGCCCGGGAACACCAGCGAATTGAGCTTCTTCTCGACCTCGGGGTCGGCCTGCGCCAGGATCATGCCGCCGCGCGGGCCGCGCAGGGTCTTGTGCGTGGTGGAGGTGACCACGTGCGCGTGCGGCACCGGGTTCGGGTACAGGCCCGCCGCCACCAGGCCCGCCACGTGCGCCATGTCCACCAGGAACCAGGCATCCACGGAATCGGCGATCGCGCGCAGGCGCGCCCAGTCCACGTGCCGCGAGTAGGCCGAGAACCCGCCGATCAGCATCCGCGGGCGGTGCTCCGCGGCCAGCGCCTCGATCTGCTCGTAGTCGATCAGCGCGGTGTCCGGATCCACGCCGTATTGCACCGCCCTGAACACCCGCCCGGAGAAGTTCACCTTGGCCCCGTGGGTGAGGTGCCCGCCATGTTCCAGGTTCATGCCGAGCAGGGTGTCGCCGGGCTGCAGCAGGGCCATGTAGGCTGCCGCGTTGGCCTGCGAGCCCGAGTGCGGCTGCACGTTGGCGTAATCGGCCCCGAACAGCTCGCGGGCGCGTTCCTGGGCGAGGCGCTCGGCGACGTCGACGTACTCGCAGCCGCCGTAGTAGCGGCGGCCCGGATAGCCCTCGGCGTACTTGTTGGTCAGCACCGAGCCCTGGGCCTCGAGCACCCGCGGGCTGGCGTAGTTCTCGGAGGCGATCAGCTCGATGTGCTGTTCCTGGCGACGTCTTTCCCCGTCCATGGCGGCGGCCAGATCGGGGTCGAATCCTTCGATGGTGAAGGTGTCGTCAAACATTTCGGGTCCTTGTCATCGGTGGCTGCGGGCCGGCGGCCTCGCAGGGCCCGGCGTAGCCTGCCATTCTAACATCCCGGCCGCCCTGCACGGGCACCCGCGGCCCCGCCTCAGGGCCGGGACAGGGCCTCCAGGGCCGCCGCATGGGGCGGCTCGAGATCCGCGCGGGACGGGCGAAACGGACGCGGGTCATAACCCAGCATCGTGCGCGCCGCGCGGTCGTCGAACACCAGGTCGCAGCGCTGGCGCCAGACCATGGCCGGGCGCAGGCCGCGGAATGGCGGGGCCAGGCGCAGCACCGCCGCCAGCGCCGCGAACAGCGGCGCCGGCAGCGCCACGATGCGCGGCCGCCTGTCCAGCGCGGTGAAGAGGCGCACCACCATCTCGCGGTAGCTGAGCGTGCTGCCGCCGCACAGCGGGGTGTCGACCGCCAGCGGCGCAGCGGCGGCCAGCGCCGCCACCGCGGCCGCGGCCAGGTCGTCGGCGTGCACCGGCTGCCGGCGGCCGGCCGCCCGGCCCGCCACCGGCACCCAGCCGAAGCGCCCGATCCAGCGCGCCAGCCAGCTCACCGTGCGGTCGCTGCCGGCGCCGTAGATCAGGGTGGGCCGCAACACCGCCAGCGCCGCGCCCGCGGCCTGGCAGTGCCGGGCCAGGCGCGCCTCGTCCTGCCGGATGCGCTGCACCTCGCGGCGCTCACCGGCATCCGTGGACTGTGCCCTGGCGTAGACGCTGCTGGTGCTGAACAGCACCAGGCGTTGCAGCTGGGCGAAGCGGGGCGCCAGCCGCACCGCCAACTCGACCGGCCCGGCCGAGACCAGCCCGGTCACCCCGCGGGCGTCGGCCTCGGTCAGCGCCCCACCCGCGAGCCAGCGCACGCCGGCGAGCTGCGGATAGGCGGGGGGGCGCCCCCCGCGGCTGATCGCCAGCACCGCGAAGCCGGCGGCCGCGAGCCGCGGCAGCAGGTACTGGCCGATCTGTCCGCTGGCGCCCAGCACCGCCACGCCGGGCGGACTCATCGGCGCAGGAACACCACGGGCAACAGCAGCAGGTAATGCGCCCAGATGCCGGCGTACACCAGCCACCGCAGCGGCGGGGCGCACTCGCGGGCCTGGAACTTGCGGAAGAAGCGCTGCATGCCGAGGTGCTTCTGGCGGTGCACCCACAGCGGCCGGCTGCGGCTGGAGACGCCCTTGAGGTGCATGGCCTGCGCCGCGGGGACGTACAGGCAGTGCCAGCCGGCCTGCTGCAGGCGGTACATCAGGTCCAGGTCCTCGCAATGCAGCCGGTACGCCTCGTCCAGCCCGCCGACCTGCTCCAGCGCCCGGCGGCGGATCAGCATGCAGGCCCCCGAGACCGCGTCCACGCGGGTCACCGCGCGCGGGCGGCGGCGCGGATGCACCGGCACGCCGGCGAGCCCGGGCAGCCAGCGGCCGAGCCGCCACAGGCCCGAGAAGGTCAGCAACGCGGCACGGGGGGTGGGGAAACGACGCAGGCTGGCCGCCTCCGGGCGGCCGCGGCGGTCGCTGACCGCGGGGCCGGCCACGGCGGCCTCGGCATCGGCCTCGAGTGCGGCGTGCAGGTGCTCCAGCGCGCGGGGGTCGAGCTCGCAATCCGGGTTGACGACCAGCAGGTAGTCCGCCTCGACGCCTCGCGCCGCGGCGTTGAGGGCCGGCGCGTAGCCATGGTTCCTGGGGTTGAACAGCGTCTCCACGCCCGCCGCGGCGCCATACAGGGCGGGCAGGTTGCGGGCGCTGTCGTCGAGGGAGGCGTTGTCGACCACCAGCACGCGGGGCCGCAGGCTGCTGTCCAGCAGCGACTGCACGCAACGCTGCAAGGCGGCGCCGGCGTTGAAATTGACCACGATGGCGGTGACCGACACCGGCCTCAGTCCCGCCCGAACAGGCGCCGCCACCAGGGCCGGGCCGCCGCCTGCCCGCGGCGCAGGCGCTCGAGTTCCGCGTCGCGCTCCGCCAGCAGCCCCCCGGCCGCCATGTTGCGGCGGATTTCCGCGTGATAGTGGCGGTACACGGATTCCGCCTCGTCGTCGAACAGCCACAAACCGGCCTCGGTGGGCGGCAGGCAGTCCTCGCTGGCCGCGCACAGGGCAATGAAATACATGGGCGCGTGCGGCACCCGGCCCTGCCGGAGTTCGCCGTCGTCGCCGCGGGTCTGCAGGCCGACCCGCCGGGCGCCGTCCAGGTCCCAGATCGCGGAGTGGAACAGCAGTTTCTGCCCCAGCAGCCGGAAGGCCGGGAACTCCCGCGCGATCAGCGCCTCCAGCTCGTGCCGGTACAGCTCGCGCACGTGGTAGGGGTTGCCCGCGCCCGCCGGGTCCGAGTACACGGCCCGATCGGGGGAGGACAGCAGCAGGAAGCCCTGCGGGCGCAGCACGCGGCGGAATTCGCTCAGCAACTGCTCCTGGGCCGCCAGGTGCTCGAGGGTCTCGAAGGACACCACCTGGTCGAAGCAGCCGTCTTCGAAGGGCAGCCGGGTGCAGTCGGCGACCTGGAATGCGAGGTTTGCCGCCCCGCCGTAGCGCCGGCGGGCGTGCTCGATGGCCTCGGCGGCGGCGTCGACGCCGGTGACGGAGGCCGCGGTGCGCGCCAGCAGGGCGCTGCCGTAGCCCTCGCCGCAGGCGGCGTCGAGAACCTGCGCGCCGGCGGCGAACTGGGCGGCAAACGCGTAGCGGTGAAAATGCTCGTACCAGATCTCGCGCTGGCATTCCGGCGTGAAGCGTTCGCCCGTAAACTCCAATGAATCCGACACCGGCCCCGTTCCCTGTCCGCAGCTGCCCGAATATTAGCCCAAATCGACGCCCGCCTGCGCGAGCGCCCCGACCAGCTCGGCGCGCCGCGCCGCCAGCGGGTCGGCCGCGATGAAGGCCGCCACGGTGGCCTCGTAGTCCGGGTGGCGGGCGGCCAGGCGCCGCATGCTGGCCGCGTCCGGGTGCACGCCCAGCGGCCCGAACGAGCCGCCGCCGTGGTGCACCACGTAGGCGTCGTCGCACAGCACGTTGCGCAGTCCGGCCGCGGCCGCGCGCACGCTGAAGTCGTTTTCCTCGCCGTAACCGTGGCCGAAGGTCTCGGCGTCGAACAGGCCGACGCGCCGGATGGCGCCGCGCGCGAGCGCCATGCAGAACCCCACCGCGGTGGGCAGCTCCGGGTAGCGCGCCGGGCCCGCGGCGGCGATCACGCGGGCCACCGCCTCGCGGTCGGGCGGCGGCGGCGCGGCCCGGCACAGGTCCGGCAGCGAGGCGATCTCGCCGTTGTTGGTCCAGGGGGTGGCGGTGGCGATGGCCGGGTCGGAGGCCAGGCAGCGCCCCAGCGCCTCGAGCCAGCCGCCGGTCACCTCGGTATCGGAGTTGAGCAGCACCACGTCGCGGTCGGTGAGTCGCAGCCCGAGGTTGGCGGTCTCCACGAAGCCGCGGTTGCGCGGCTGGCGCACCAGGCGCCGCATGGGGCGTCCGCCGACCCACTGCTCCAGCAAGGGCAGCACTTCGGCGTCGGTGGAGGCGTCGTCGATCAGCAGCACCTCGGCATCCGGGCAGGCCTGGTCCAGCGCTGCCAGGCAGGCCCGCACCAGCTGCACGGCGTTGAACACCGGCACCACCACCTGCGGCAGCGCCACGGCCTCAGCCCGACCAGTCGTGCGGCAGGCGCACGAAGCCCAGTTCGCGGCTGCGGCCGGTCACCCGGAAGCGCTGCTCGCGGGTGTCGCACACCCGCACGCCCTCCGGGTCCATGGCGTGGCCGCGAATGCTGTAGCTGCCGGGCAGCAGCGGCGGGGCCGGGAAGCGGATGCGGTAGCGGAAACGGCCGCCGCCGCGGTCCTCGGGCTGCACCTGCTCGAAATCGGAACCCACCCCGTACACCGGGGTGCCGTCGGCGCGCACGATGCCGACCAGGCCCACCGGCGGGCGGCCGTCGGGCGAATGCAGCACCAGCTCCACCGCCAGGTCGTCGCCCATGGCCAGCTCCAGGTCCTGCTCGCCCGCGTGGCCGACCACGCCGAAGCGCTCGATGCGGTACAGGCCGCCGTCGCCGCCGGCCGCTTCGCGGCGGGACTTGTCCGACGCGCTGCGCTGCTCGTGCCAGGCCAGGTAGGCCTGGGTGACCGGGAACACCGGCCCGAAGCGCCGCGCCCGGCCCGCGTGCAGCCACAGGGCCTGCTGGCACAGCTTCTGCACCAGGTACATGCTGTGCGAGACCATCAGCAGGGTGCCGCCGTCGGCCAGGAAGCCCTCCAGCCAGCGCACGCACTTCTTCTGGAACGACTCGTCGCCCACCGCCAGCACCTCGTCGGTGACCAGCAGCTCCGGGCGCGAGGCGGTGACGATGGCGAAGCCGAGCCGCACCACCATGCCGGAGGAGTAGTGCTTGACCGGCTCGTGGATGTACTCGCCGATGTCGGCGAAGGCCAGGATGTCGTCCAGCCGCTCGGCCAGCGCGTCCGCCGGCATGCCGAGCAGCGCGGCGTTCATGCGCACGTTGTCCAGGCCGCTGAACTCGGGCTGGAAGCCGGCGCCCAGCTCCAGCAGCGCCGCCACCCGGGCCCGCAGCTCGACCGCCCCGCGGGTGGGCCGGATCACGCCGGTCAGCACCTTCAGCAGGGTGGACTTGCCGGCCCCGTTCTCGCCCACGATGCCCAGCGACTGGCCGCGGTACACCTCGAGGTCGATGTCGGCCAGCACCTCGGCGCCGCCGGGCGGCTCGCGCCCGCGCAGCAGCGCCGCAAAGGCCCGCAGCCGCTCGCCCGGATGGTGCACGCGCGGGTAGGATTTCCCCACCCCGCTGAGCGACAGCAGCCGGTCCATCACAGGAAATCCTCGAAGTTGCCGGCCAGGCGGCGGAAAAAGGCGCGCCCGGCCCAGGCCAGCAGCGCCACCCCGGCCACCGCCAGCAGGGCGTGGCGGGCCGGCGGCGGGCTGCCATGCAGCAGCAGGCCGCGGATGCCCTCCATGAACCAGGTCATGGGGTTCCACTCCAGCCAGCGGGCCACCCCCGGCGGCAGCACCGCCGGGCTGTAGAGGATGGGGGAGGTAAAGAACCACAGGGTCATCAGCGGCGGCAGCACCTGCGCCAGGTCGCGCACGAACACCTGCAGGGCGCTGGCGAGCAGCGCCAGCGCGCAGGCCAGCAGCCACAGCAGGGCCAGCATCGCCAGCACCACCGGCAGCCAGCGCCAGTGCAGCCCGGCGCCCAGCGCCTGCAGCGCCAGCAGCACCACCAGGTAGCCCGCCAGGTGCATGAGGAAGGTGGCGGTCACGGTGGCCAGCGGCAGCGCCTCGGTGGCGAAGGCCACCTTGCCGATCAGGCCGGCGTTGCCGGTGATCGAGCCGCTGGCCTTCAGCACCGCCTCGGAGAAGGCGGTCCAGGGCCAGAAGGCCACCGCCAGGAACGGCACGAAGCCGGCCTCGGCGCCGGCCGGCAGGCGCGGCTGGAACACCTGGGTGAACACGAAGGCGTACACCGCCAGCAACAGCAGCGGCTGCAGCAGCAGCCAGGCGAAGCCGGTCAGGTTCTGCAGGTAGGCGGTGCGGATCTCGCGCGAGACCCACTGCCAGAACAATCGTTGGCGCAGTACTTTCATCACCCTCGGCGCGCGGTCCCGGGGCTCCAGTCTACGCCAAAGGCGCGCCCATCACGAGCGCGCGGCGGCGGCCTCAGCCGTCCGCCGGCGGCTCCGCGGCGGCCGACGAATAATCCGGCGCGCGCTCCAGGTCCTCGCCGAACCAGCGCTTGAGCATGATCTCGATGGCGCCCTCGGGCACATCGACCGCGCCCTCGGTCAGCTCGGCAATGTAACGCCCCCGAATCTCCATTTCATGGTTGGCCTGCTCACGTCGCATGATGCGCGCCTTCACGCTGTCGAAGGGCAGCAATTCCGGTTCCACTGGCCGGTTGAAGCGGATGAGATGGAATCCGAACCGTGACTCCACCGGCTCGCTGATCTCACCGGGCACGCTCATGGCGAATGCCTGGTTCTCGAAAGGCGCCACCATGTCACCGCGGCGCACCGCCGGAAAGCGGCCCCCATTGGCCTCGGCGGTCGGGTCTTCCGAGAATTCCCTCACAAATTCGTCCCACAAACCGGGGTCCCCATCCAGCCGTTGCTTCAGCGAGCTGGCGAGCTCGGCTGCGTCTTCATCGAGGCGGCCGTCCTTGCTGATCAGGATGTGGGAGACGTCCACCGCGGGCTCGGTCTGGAAGCGCTCCGGGTGGGCCAGGTAAACCTCGTGAGCCAGCGCCTCCAGGTCCGCCCTGGGCGCCTGCTCGACCACGCGGTCCAACCAGGCATCGGCCAATTCCTTGGTTGCCGCCAGGCGCATGCGTTCCTGCATGAGTGGATCGTCATCGAATCCCTCGCCCCGTGCCCGGGCAGCGAGCACCTCGCCGAGCAGCAGGGAGCCCATCAATTGCTGGACCTTGCTGCCGTCCCGGATGAAGTCCAGCCGGTCGCGGCGTGGAATGCGGTGGAACGCGGCATCGATGGCCCGCTGGGTCAGCACCACCTCGCCGCGCCGGGCCAGCACCTCGCTCGGATCGTCCGCCGGTTCCGCGAATGCCGCGCCGGCCAGGCACAGGGCCAAGGCCCAGGATGCCGTCCGGGCTTTCTCGAAACTGTTCATCGTTCACTCACCTGCATCTCTCTCGGTTATGACGTCCGGTCAATCGGCCCGCAGGCACCTTGCCTCGGCGTTACTTTCGGGCTGGCGGGTGCTGCGGCGTTGACCGGAATCGAATCGACTCTGGTTCGACCTGCCCCATTCGATCCGCCAGAAAGCGGAAGGGGCTGCGATGCAGCCCCTTCCGGTAAAGCAGGTCTTGCGACCCGTGTGAACCTTATTCCGCTACGATACCGCCTGTATACACGTCATCCAGGCTCACGCAATCGTTCGGTGTTTCACCTGGTGCATCACCGTCACACAGGACCGAGCCCTTGTGCCGGAACAGGCCGCCGTAGTTGGCGAGCACGTCGTCACCGAACGCAAAGCCGTTGGTGTAGCGGGACACCCAGAAACCGGTGACCGGCAGACCGACGAACCCATTGCTGTCCTGGTTGACGTAATCGCCCTTGAAGGTGCCAGACTTGTAGGTGAGGTTGAAGGACATCCTCGCCCAGCCGGCATCCGGCGTCTGGGTTATCGTGTGGACGTTGCGCGAACCGAGGATGTCGTCACCGTCACCCCACTTCACCACGCTCACTTCGTAGCACAGCTGGAAGCTGGGCTTCGTGAACGTTGGGAACGTCCGGAGGCGGCGGTGAGACGATCGGCGGGATGTCAACGAACTTGGAGCTCTTCGGGCTCTCGTTGCGGTCCCAAACTTCCAGCTTCACATTCTCGCACGCCTCGCCGTCGAAGCTCGAGGAGAACGGTGCCGTCCCGAAGAACACGTTCACGTTGGAAACGAGAACGTTACAGTCCACTGGATCGGGGTTGGGGAAGAGATTGCCGCTAGAGGCGAGCCCCGAGCAGACAGGACCTGCGCTCCAGTAAACGTAAGGCCCAACCGTCCCAGCGCTAGCAAAGGTCGAGAATACGGACCACTTGCCCTGGATCCGATTTGGCACCTCATCCGAGTGGAGGCCGTCGCCGTCGGTATCAACGCACACGTCGTCGCCCGCCGGGAACCCACCTGTCGTCACGTCGTCGGAGTCGAAGTAACAGGCCGGCGCGTCGGGGTCGTTGGAGTAGACCTGCTTCGTGCCGGCTTTCTGCTTCAGGGCGTCATCCACGTAGAAGTTCTTGGTCGGGAATGACATCACCCACTCGGACGCACCGTTGATGTTGGCGTCGATCACGTATTCGTTCATGACGGCGTCGTGCATGAACAGTGAAGACAGCGCGTCGATGCTGCGGGAGTAGTTGCCGAAGAACAGGTCACCACCGCTGAACAGGATGGAGTCCTCCACCGACCCCGAATTCAGGCTCGGCGTGGAGCGGCCCGGGTAGTGGTGCATCTGCCCGATCGGATCGCCCTCGGTCGCCGTGTGGTAGCCGCCGATGGCGATGGCATCGTAGGAGTACATGGTGCCTTCACCCACGTTGATGACCGCCGCACTGCCGAACAGGCCGCCCGAGGTTCCCATGATGTCGGTTACCGCGGTGGCGTTCTCGTTGATCGCCGGCAAAGTGTTGGGCGGGAAAACCTCCCAGATTTCCTCGAACCAGTTACCCTGGACGCTGCTGATGACGCTCCAGTGGTCCACCAGGTACTGGCAGTCCCGCGGCACAGCCTCGCCTTCGGAATTGAGGATATGAGTTACTGCAGTTCCGAACGCGTAGTCACCCAGCGTGGTCGGCTCGTTGTAGCAATCGCCGTTCTCGATGTCGACGATGTCGTCGAGATCACATTCCGGGAAGAATCCCTGGAAGGTCTTGAAGTTGTCATGCCAGCTCGCTGGCCGACCTTCCTTCATGGTGCCCATCTCGATCATCTCGAGGTGGCCCTCGGCGGCACGTGCCATGTCTTCGCTGCCACCGTCCTCGTTGTCACCGGTGTAGTCGAAGTCGAGGAAGGCCTGCAGGCCGGGGGCCGTGCTGGCGCTCTCGTACAGGTACGGCACCGTGCAGCTGTTGTCGGCGGTGAACATGTGTGGAATGCCCACCACGGCACCGCCGGTGAAGTCGGCGCTGTCGGCCAGGGCCGCGGTCCAGACGTCGTATTCGGACAGGTACAGGTTGAAGTCCAGCACTTCGCGGGAGTTCTCGCCTTCCTTGAACCGAACCTTGACGGCCTTCGGCTTGCTGGTGCTGTTGACCACGGAGATCAGGGTCGAGTTACCCGCATTCGTTGAATAATAGGGGTAAATCAGCACTTCGCCCACGCCATCGGGGTTGATGTGCATCAGGTCCGACGGAAGTTGTACTCCCGGACCCGCACCACCCGCACTCGCTGTTCCGGCGATGCCAACAGCACCTGCCAGGCCTGCGAGTACGGCTGCAGTCAGATTTTTTCTGTTCATTACAAACACTCCTAAGTTGTGTACACAGGGCTTATAGCAACGCCGGATTTGCACACCGTCTGCCTTACTCCAGAGGCTAGCGACGGCCGCTCACCCGGACACTCGCCACGCAATGTTACGATACTTAAGGCTGCAAAGCAACAACTCGGGAAGCGCCGGCAACGGCGCCCGGTTCATTGCCTTGCGCGCCCCCAGGGGCCGCGCGGCCGTCGCCAGACACCCGAACTGGGCTTCGCCTTTACGCTCGACGCGCGGGCGCCCCGATCGGCATCAGTCCGGCAGGAACCACCACTGCCCCTGGGTGCGCACCCAGCGTTCCTGCACCAGCGAGGTGCTCTCCCACTTGTCCAGGCCGCGCACCGGAGCGGTGATCGAGTAGCCCACCACCACGCGCACCGTGCAGGCGTTGTCGGACTCGCACTGGTGATCCTGGTAGGCGGCCGAGGTGTAGCGGATCTTGCGCAGTTTCCACTCGATCTCGAAATCGGTCGCGCTCAGGCGCGAGCGGGTGCCGGGCGAGAGGTAGGCATGAGCGGACTCATAATCGCCGGCCAGCAGGGCATCCCAGCGGGCCTGGGCGCGATCGCCGAGCTTCGCCGACGGGTCGCCGGTGGTGGCGCAGGCGGCGAGCGCCAGGGCGGCGGCCAGCAGCGCCCGGCGGGCGTGCTTTTGAAATGGATTGCTCACGTTCATGTTCACTCCTGCAGGGTGTGCAGCCGGATCGGCTGGATGTCCTTGAATTCCTTGCGCATGTCTTCGCTGACGGCCTCCAGGTCGGCGGCGCTCTGGATCACCGTGGGGGTGAGCATCACCAGCGTCTCGGTGCGGTCGTTGGCCACCACCTTGCTGCCGAACAGCCGCCCGATGATCGGTATGCGGCTGACGCCGGGCAGGCCCGTCTCGGAGACGCTGGAGCTCTGCGAGATCAGCCCGCCCAGGAATACCGTCTGCCCGGATTGCACCGCCACCTCGCTGCTCACGGTCTTGTTGTTGATCGGCGGGTTGCCGCTGACCGAGATGTCGGGGTCGCGCTCGCCGGGGAAGCTGACGTCCTGGGTGATGGTGAGGTACACCAGCCCGCCGGGGTTGATGCGCGGGGTGACGTCCAGGGTCACGCCGGTGGAGACGTACTGCGCGCTGCTGACCACGTTGTCGTTGCCGGTGGAGATGCTGGAAGACTGCACCGGCACCTGGGTGCCCACCGTGATGGTGGCCGCGGCATTGTTGCGCACCAGCAGCGAGGGCGCGGCGATGGTGCGCACGTCCGAGACCGCGTCGAGCGCGGCGATGGTGAGCTCCACGAAGCTCTTGCCGCCGCCGCTGACCCGGCCCAGGGTGGAGAAGAAGGTACCGCCGGTGAGCCCCGCCGAGCCGATCACGTCGCCGAAGTCCCCGGTATCGATATTGGGGATGAGCTCGGTGTCGTTGGTCAGGAACCAGTTGACGCCGAACTGCAGGGTGTCATTGAGGGTGACGTCGATGACCTGCGCCTCGATCAGCACCTGCAGCGGCTCCTCGTCGATGCGGCGGATGGCCGCCAGGATGTTGTCGTACTGCGACTGGGTGGCCTGGATCAGCAGCGAGTTGGTCTCCAGCACCGAGGTGATGCGGATCTCGCCCTGTTCGGTGTCCACGATGCCGCCGGTGCCGGGCTCGCCCTGCGGTTCCGCCCCGAGGCGGTTGCGGTTGAAGTCGCTCACCGTCCCCACCTGTACTTCCTGCAGGCCCGGCGCCAGCATGCCGCGCGGGCTGCGCCCCTGTTGCCGCCCGGTGGTGGCGCCGCCGAACAGCTGGGTCAGGTAGCCGGCCAGCACGCTGGCCTCCAGGTTCTTGACGCGGTACACGAACAACTGCGTGCCGGCGCCGGCGGCGCCGCGGTCCAAGCGCTCGATCCACTCGCGGGCCTTTTCCAGGTACTCCTCGCGGGGGGTGATGACCATCACCGACCCCAGCCGCTCCAGTGGCACGAAACGGAACAGGCCGGCCAGCGGCGATTCACCCTCGGTGCCGAAGATGGCCATCAGTTCAGTCGAGATCGCGTCCACCCCCACCGTGGTCAGCGGGTAGATGCCCACCGACATGCCGGCCAGCCAGTCGACATCGAAGATCTCGACGGTCTCCAGGTAGTTGCGGATTTCCTCGCGGGTGCCGGCCAGAAACAGCATGCTCCGGGCGGCGTCCACGCTGACGATGGCGCTCTCGCGCACATACGGCTCCAGGATCTTGGCCATCTCGGGGGCGGAGATGTACTCCAGCGGCACCACCCGCACCTCGTAGCCCATGACGTCCTCGGAGCCGCCCAGGCGCGGCACCAGGTGGCCGCGGACGGCCTCCGAGACCGGCAGCACGTGGTAGCGGCCCTCGGTGTACACCAGCGTGGCGCCATTCCAGCGCAGCAGCAGCTCGAGGATCGGCATCAGCTGCTCGCGGGTCACCGGCCTGGCGGTCGAAAACGTCACCTGGCCGCTGACCCCGGGGCCGATCACGAAGGTCTCCTGCAGGACCTCGCCGAGGATGGTGTGCACCACCGACTGCACCGACTCGGCCTCGAAATTCAGCACGATCTCGCCATCCTCGGACAGCTCGCGGACGCGCGGCTGGGCCGCCTCCTCGTCGATGAAGCGCCCGCTGCCGGGATAGATTTCCACACCCTCGATGCCCGGGCCTTGCGTGAGCGAGGCGTCGGTCTCGATCACCAGCGCGGACTCGGCCTCGGCCTCGGCGGCCGCCTGCGCGGCGCGCTCCGCGCGCGTGCGCGGCGGCTCCGTGGTGGCGCAACTGCCTGCCACGATGGCGACGGTCAGTAACTTCAGGAATAACCTCATGCGCATGCGCTCCTCGCTGCGGTGCCGGGGGCCCGGTATTGCCGGGGACCGTTAATCGTCGTCTTCGTCTTCATCATCCGGGGCCTCGCGGCCGCTGCTGCCGGCGCGGATCATGTTCTGGATCGCGTCCCGGTAGGCGTCGCGCGAGCCTTCTTCCGTCTCCTCTTGCTGCGCCCGCCGCAATTCCTCGCGGCGCTCCTGGATGCGCTGGCGGATCTCCTCCGCCCGCGACAGCGGCCGGTCCTCGACCACCTCCTCATCCTCGTCTTCCTCCTCCGCGCTGGGCGGAGGAGGCGGCTTGGGCGGCTCGGCGATCTTGCGCTCGTTGACGATCAGGTCCAGGGCCAGGGAGCTGCCATCCAGCGAGGCCAGGGTGACGCTTCGCGGCTGGATGTCGGAGACCGTCCAGCCCTGGTATTCGCCCTCCAGCGGCACCCCCTCGTGGGCGATGAAGGTCTCGCCCTCGGCCAGCGGCGTGAGCGTGACCATCCGCAGCGCCGGGGTGATCACCACGCCGGTCAGGCGCACCTGAGGTTGCCCGGCCACCTCGGCCTCGTCATCTGCCAGGCCAGCCGCCTCCGCGCCAATGACCGGCGGGCGGCGCGATTCGCTGAACATGGGGCGTTCCGACACGCCGCGGTATTCGCTCAGCGGACCGAGGTCTGACGGCCGGGACACCGTGCCATCGGCCGCGACCCCGGCCGCGGCGTCCGGCGCCGCGGTAACGGATACCGGCAAGCTCCACACCCATGCCAGTAAGCCCGCGACCAGCACCAACAGGCCGCATACGCCGGCCAGGACGGCGCCCAGCGGATTGTTTTCGAACCAGTTCACCGCAGGTAGGCCGACATGTTGAAACGGACGTCCAGCGGCTGGTCCATGTCCACCACCTCGCGGTTGACGCGGCGGCGGGCGCGCGGGCGAATGACGTTGAGGTCATCCACCATCACCATCGGGATGCCCGATTCCAGCCGGTGCAGGATTTGCAGCAAATCCTCGGGCTCGCAGCGCATGCGCACATTGACGGTCACGCGCTCGTAGCGCTCCTGCACCCGCGGCCGCACCGGCTGGCGGCTGACGATCTGGCACTCGTCCCCGGCCTGGGTGCGCACCATCTGCCCAAGACGCTCGGACATGGCGGCCGCGGCCTCGTTGAAATTCGGCTCGGTCAGGAACAGCTCCGCGTCCTGCCGGGTTTCCCGGATCTGCCGCAGGCGCTGCTCCATCGTCTCCCGCTGGGCCGCCACCGCCTGGAATCGGCCCAGCTGCTCCCGCAGACCGCCCAGCTCTTCCGCGTATGCGCTGTGGCGCAATATGAACCAGTGGAATGCCAGCAGGTACATGAGAATCAGGGCGATGACCGCCAGCAGGATGGCCGTCAGGCGCGCACTGCGCGCATCGGGGAGCAACTGCATCAGCTCCCCCCTCCCACCACGATGGTGGCCGAGAGGTCGAAAATCTCCCGCTGGCTGCGGGAATCCAGCCGCGTCGGCCCCCGAAACGAGGCATCCGCGAACAGGGGCGACTGGTTGACCAGTTCGATCAGTTGCTGCGCATTGTGGGACTTGCCCTGCATCTGCACGCTGTCGCCCTCGATCATCAGCCGATCGAGGTAGGTGTCGTCCGGCAGCAGACGGGTTACCTCCAGCAGCACGGTGACCAGCGGCTCCGCCGTGGCACGGCGGGCCACCATGAAACCGGCCGCCTCGCTGGCGTCCTCGATCTGGCCGCGCACCTGCTGCACGCGCATGGCTTCCTTGCGCACTTCGTCGATGGCCGCCTGCACCTCCTCCAGCTGGTGCTGGCGCAGCAGGATGGACTGCGCCATCACCCCGGCCAGCAGCAGCACGGCGGCAAGGGCCAGCCACAAATTGACGCGGGCCCGGCGGTTGACCATGCGGTGCCGCCGCTCGGGGGGCAGCAGGTTGAGCCCCGAGGGCATCCCATCGGTTTCCACGTCCACCCCGCTGGGCGCCAGGCCGCGGGTCGCGAGCCGCTCCAGGTCCCGGTCCAGGGCCGCCCGGGGGGTCACGAACAATTCCACCCTGAGCTGCCCGGCGTCCCGGTCGCGACCGACCACGCGATGGTCGAAATAGACCTCCTCAGCCCGAAACGGCGTCTGGCGGTCCATCTCGAAGGAGAGCGCCTGACGCAGGCCGCCTTCCGCCGCGCTCGGCAGCATGACCCACTTGCGCAACACCCGTTCCGAGGGCAGCAACAGGTCCCGGTTCACCTCGACCAGCTCGCGCTCGACCAGCAGATCGCCCAGCTGTTGCTGCTGCAGGCGCGCGTCACGGTCGAGCGGGAAGACGTCGAGCTCCTGCAAGCTGCCTGACTCGTGCACGCTGAGCGCAAGCTCCGCTTCGCCCAGCCTGAGAATCAGGCGGCGCCGGGCATGCTGCAGGCGCCGGCGCAGGCCGGCCGGCAGCAGTTCTCGCAATTCCGCCAGCCACCAGCGGAAAAAAGTGCCGGCGGGGCTGTTTTGCAAACGCGCCGCAAAATCCTGTACTCGTGCCTGGAATGCCGTCGCCATGGATTTTCTCAGTGGTGAAATCCTTCCCGCCAGCGCAGGACCCGATAGGGACGGCCATTGTTCCCCCCGCCCAGGCGGATGGTGGCCTCGATCTGGTCCCAGACGCCGTTCGGCATGGTTGCCTTGGCCTGGATACTATAAATGAGCCCCCGGCCGCGTGTCATGATCGTCTGTCCGTTCGGGAGGGTCATCCCCTGCAGGCCCTCCGCGTCTTGAGAGTGCCGTTCCTCGACGAAGTTCAACGCCTCCTCGAGGCCAATGTCCGGGATGGCGAGCAGCGCCTCCGCGGGCGCGAAGCCCAGGTTCGGCAGCGCGGCCCGGGAGTGCACCGAAATGCCGGGCTCCAGGCGCTGGTAAAGTGGGTACGACACCCCGATGACCTGCAGCAGTTCCTCGGTCATCAGGAAATTCCGGTTGGCGGGGCCCAACTCCAGCCCGGCCGCCGCGTAGGCCTCCGCCTCCGCGCCGTTGACGCGCTCCAGCTCGTCCTCGTCACGCCAGTCCAGCACCGCGGCCGCCAGCAGTTCCGCCTCCGATGGATCCACGCCATGGTTGGCGAACAGGGTAAAGAGCGTTTGCTCGTCGGCGGCGTTCAGGTCCAGCTTGCCGCGCTCGTCGGTCACCCGGATCTCCACCACGACGCCGTCCAGCACCTGCTGATAGGCGCGGCCGTCTGCGATCAGGCGGGTTTCCTCGTCGTCGTCGCGCAGCGCCACCGCCACCAGGTTGATGCCGGCCTCGGCGCTCAGGCGCGCCTGGGTGCCCGCCAGCAAGGCATTGGCTTCAAGCCGGTCCATGCGCGCCATCAGGGCATAGGTGCCCGTGGCGATGGTCAGCAGCACCAGCACCCACAACACCAGCACCAGCGCGACACCCCGTTGGCGCAGGGCGGTCATGAGTCCGGCCCCCGACGTCCCCCCCGGATCATCTCGTCAATCGCCTCGCTGTAGCTGCTGGTTCCGCCCCGCACCCGCACCGATTCGGGATCTACCCGGACGATGGTGGTCAGCTCTGGCCAGATGGCCTGTCGATCGGCATGCGCATCCAGCACCAGCCGTACCGCCACGGGCAGCGCCTCGACATCCTCCCAGCTGCTGCTCCAGGGCGTCAGCTCGCCTTCCTCGTCCCAGCCCCGGAACTGGAATTCCGCGAACTCGAAACCCTCCAGCAGCGCCACCGGCTCGCGGTCGTACAGGCGCGCCTGGTCGAAGTCCTGCCACAGGGCGTGGCTGAACAGCAGGCTCAGGCCTTCGGCGCCGGGACCGATCTCGATCCGCTGTACCTGCGGCCCGCCGCGACCCAGGTAACCCGGCATGGGCGCGACGAACTGGACGTGCCGCGCACTGCCTTCGAAGATGATGCGGGTGTCACCCAACTCGCCCTCCTCGGCGTAGGCCAGCGGCACCATCTGGTTCAGCTGGCGGCGCACGAACTGGTGGGCCGAGCGAATGCCCTCGGAGGCCTCCAGCAGCACCTGGCCCCGCTCGCTGGCGCGGGTGGCCGCCCGCAGCCCGCCATAGGCGAGCCCCAGCAGCATGCTCATCAGGGTGATGGCCAGCAACAGTTCCACCAGGGTGAAACCGCCTGCACGGGTCCTGGCGGCTGGCCGCCTCATCGTTGTTCGAGTTCGGCGCCGCGCACCGTGCTGAAACGCGCCGACCGCTCGCGACGTCCGTCGTCCCAGTTGATGTCGAGATCCACCCAGTACAACTGGATACCGGAGCGCTCGGCCAGCTCCAGGATGCGCTCGTCGCCGGCCTCCGTCTGGTAGGCGGTGATCGCCATCTGCCACTGGTAGCCGCCGGGCGCCTCGCCCGCCAGGCTGCCCTCCTGCAGCGGCGCCTCGGTGCCGGCCATGTCCATCAGCGACTGGGCCAGCAGCGCCACCTCGGAGTCCGCCCGCGCCCGGGTGGTGCTGCGCATGGAGCCCGCCATGATCTCCATCACGGTGGCAAAACTCAGCGCGAAGATCACGAAGGCCAACAGCACTTCCAGCAGCGTGAAGCCGCGCGCGGTGCGCCGGGCGCAGGGAACCGGCCTGCGACGCCTCACGGCACTGGCTCCGGCGGCGCCAGCGTGGCCCGGCCCGTCAGCCAGGCCACGTCCACGCGATGCTCCCGACCATTGACGACCAGGTCCACATGGCCGCCGGTCGAGCCGCCGTCGGGGAAGAACCGGATGCCGCCGGCGGTCTCCGAGGTCAGCTCGGAGCGGGCGGTGGTCAGCAGCACGTCCACGCCTTCGGGCAGCACCACCGCTTCGCGCCCGGGCACCTGGTAGCTGCGCTGCTCGGTGTCGACCCGGAACACGGTTTCCTGTTTCTTGAGGATCGCCTGGGCGCGGGTATAGCGCAGGCCGGCCGTCACCTTGCGGGCGGCGGAGCGCGCCTCGGCAGCGGAAATGCTGCGCGAGAGCGAGGTGGCGACCAGCCCCAGCGCCAGGCTGGCGATGACCATCACCACCAGCAACTCNNCCGCCGCTGCAGCGGGCTCACTCCCAGCTGGTGATGTCGGCGTTCTTGCCCTCGCCGCCCAGCTGGCCGTCCGCGCCGTAGGAAAAGATGTCGAAATCACCATGCTCCCCCGGGGCGCGGTACTGGTACTCGCGCCCCCAGGGATCCTTGAGGATGGAGGTCTTGATGTAGGGGCCGGTCCAGCCGGTGGCCCCGCTGGGCTCGTTCACCAGCTCCTCCAGGGCGTCCGGCATGCCGCCGGTGTCCAGGTAGAAGCTCTCGACCGACATCGAAATGCGGCTGATCTGCGAGGCGGCCGCCTTGACCTTGGCGCCCTCCGCCTTGCCGATGATGCCCGGCAGCACCAGGCCGGCGATCAGGGCCAGTATGACCAGCACCAGCAGCAACTCCACCAGCGTGAAACCGCCCTGGCCGCGCGCGTGATTCATGTTCTTCATATCATCTCTCCCACCCCGAAAAAGCAATCTCACCGCCGCCGGCCACCAACGCCGCCCCTAGCCCACCAGTTCGTTGACGCTGAGGATGGCCAGCAGCACCGACAGCACGATGGTGCCGATCATGACGGCCAGCAGCAGGGTGACCACCGGTGTGAACACCGACAACAGCCGGTCGATGGTGTTCCGCACCTCGCGGTCATAGGTGTCGGCGACTTTCAGCAGCATGCCGTCCAGCCGCCCGGTCTCCTCGCCGACGCTGATCATCTGCAGCGCCAGGCGCGGAAAGCGCCCGCCGCTGGCCAGGTTGCGCGCCAGGCCGCCGCCGGTCTTGACCTCGCGCGCGGCATCCCGCACGTCCTGACGCAATACACTGTTGCTGACGACATTGCGCGCGATCGACAAGGCCGACAGCAGCGGCACGCCGTTCACCAACAGGGTGCCGAGCGTGCGGGCCAGGCGCGCGGTCTCCAGCTTGGCCACCAGGTCCCCCACCCAGCGGGTCGCCAGCACCCAGCCGTCCCAGCGGAAGCGCCGCTGCTCGTCGGCCAGCATCTTGCGGAACCACAGCACGACCAGCACCGCCACGCCGATCAGCCCCCACCAGAAATGCTGCAGCACGCCGCCCACCGCCAGCACCACCTTGGTGATCAATGGCATGTCTCCGCCCAGCTCCTCGAAGATGGGCGCGAATTGCGGGATGACGTACACCAGCAGGAGGATCAATGATCCCGCGGCGAGCAGGATCAGCAGCACCGGGTAGATCAGCGCCGAGACGACGCTGTCCTTGAGGTCCTTGGAACGCTCCAGGTACTCCGTCAGTCGCTCCAGCGTCCGGTCCAGGGTGCCGCCGATTTCGCCGGCCCGCACCATGTTGAGGTACAAGCGGCTGAACGCGCCGTGCTGGGCTTCCAGCGCCTCGGACAGGCTGTCGCCCTCGCGCACGCGATCGCGGATGTCCGCCACCGTGCGCCGGATGCGCGCGCTCTCGGCCAGTTCGATCAGCACCTGCAGGGACCGGTCCAGCGGCAGGCCGGCGCCCAGCAGCGTGGCCAGCTGCTGGGTGAACTGGCCGATCTCGCGCGCATTCATGCCGCGGCGGCGACCGAGGCGCAGCAGGTCCAGCTTCAGCCCGCCCTGCCCGGCCTCGTGGGCCGCCAGCGGCACGTTGCCGCCTTCCTGGAGCTTGGCGATCAGCCGTTCCATGCTGGCCGCTTCCATGACGCCCTGCACGGTCTCGCCCGTCGGAGACACGGCCTTGTACTCGAAGCTCGGCATCAGGCTTCCTGCGTGACGCGCAGCACTTCCTCGATAGACGTGACGCCGCGCAGGCACTTGAGCAGCCCGTCCTGGTACATGGTGCGCATGCCCTCGCCAATGGCCTGCTGCTGGATTTCGCCGGAGGTGGCATGGCGCATCACCAGGCGCCGGATGGGATCGGACATCACCAGCAACTCCATGATCGAGGTGCGCCCCAGGTAGCCGCCCGGGTTGTCCTCGCTGGGCACCGGCCGGTAGACCGTGTATTGGTCCTGCTCCACCAGCGAGGCCAGGCCGATCTCGGCCGCGACCTCGGGCAGCAGGTGCACCGCCTCGCGGTGATCGGGATGCAGCGTGCGCACCAGGCGCTGGGCCAGGATGGCGTTGACCGTGGAGGTCAGCAGGTAATCCTCCACGCCCATGTCCAGCATGCGCGTGATGCCGCCGGCCGCGTCGTTGGTGTGCAGCGTGGACAGCACCAGGTGGCCGGTCAGCGCCGACTGGATGGCGATCTGGGCGGTCTCCAGGTCGCGCATCTCGCCGATCATGATCACGTCCGGGTCCTGGCGCACGATGGCGCGCAGCGCATGCGCGAAATCGAGCCCGATCGACGACTTGGCCTGGATCTGGTTGATGCCC
>JABAHR010003427.1_pt1 | contig 31221 bp, 26 predicted proteins | sample 7062101 | NCBI WGS metagenome assembly JABAHR01 (sample SAMN14534553, study PRJNA622989) | marine sediment metagenome | biome: marine biome [ENVO:00000428]; feature: marine pelagic biome [ENVO:01000023]; material: deep marine sediment [ENVO:00002113] | place: India: Gulf of Kutch | collected...
ATGAGCACGGCGTTCGTTTCTATACCGAACACCTCAGCTATTGCACCGATGACGGCCACCTCTACGACCTGATGCCCATTCCGTTCACGGATGAAGCCGTGCGCTACGTGGCCGCGCGCATCCGGCGCACCCAGGATCTGCTGGAACGGCGCATCGGCATCGAGAACGTCTCCTACTACGCGGCGCCTGGCGCCGAAATGAGCGAACTGGAGTTCATCAACGCGGTGCTGGAAGAATCCGATTGCGCCCTGCTGCTCGATATCAACAACATCTACGTCAACAGCGTCAACCATGGTTATGATCCGGTAGGCTTTCTCCAGGGACTGCCGCGTTCGCGGGTCGCCTACGGGCACATCGCCGGCCACCATCGCGAGGACAAGGACCTCATCGTCGACACCCACGGCGCCGGAGTAATCGGGGATGTCTGGTCCCTGCTGGAACGGGCTTACGAAATTTTCGGCGTGTTTCCCACGCTGCTGGAGCGGGACTTCAACTTCCCGCCGGTGCAGGACCTGCTGGCAGAGGTCGACCGCATCCACGAACTGCAGGCTCGCTGGGCAGCCGATGAGCAAAGACAAGCTGGATAGCGCGCCAGGGCGCCTGGCGGCCGCCCAGCGCCGTTTCGCCGCCCACATCCGAGACCCGCAACGCCACCCGGCGCCCGCAGACGTCGACGATCGGCGCATGGGCATCTACCGGGAGCTGTTCTTCAACAACATCCGCAAATTCCTGGCCAACAATTTTCCCGTACTCCATCGTCTGTATGGAGACGAGGCCTGGGCCGAACTGGTCCGGGCCTTCTACGCCGAGCACCGGGCGCACACGCCGCTGTTTCCGGAGATTCCGCGCGAGTTCCTGCAGTATCTCGAGCAACGGCGTGGCGACCGGCCCGGGGACCCGCCGTTTCTGCTGGAATTGGCCCATTACGAGTGGGTGGAACTGGCGCTGTCGCTGGATGCGACCGACCTCGCGGAAGTGCCGGCCGACCAAGAGGGCGACCTCCTCGAGCGGGTGCCCGTGCTGTCGCCGCTCGCCTGGCCACTGAGTTACCGCTACCCCGTGCACCGCATTCAGCCTGAGTTCCAGCCCACCACGCCCCCCGACGAGCCGACGCATCTGCTGGTGTATCGGAACCGCGCCGACGAGGTGCGCTTCATGCACCTCAACGCGGTAGCGGCGTTGCTGGCCCAGATGCTGAAAGAAGACCGTGGCGAAACCGGTCAGGACTTGATGACACGCATCGCCGCGACACTCGAACACCCGGACCCGCAATCCGTGATCGAACACGGCCGCGAGCTGCTCGAAGACTGGCGGGCGAGGGACATCATCCTGGGTACCCGGCCGACGGATTGAGCCGGGTACGCCCAATCAGGGAGAGCAACCATCATGAGCCTGTTGACACTCTATGACGCCCTGACCGCAAGGCTGCGGGCGGTGGGCGACGGCCTCTGGCCGCTGGCATTGCGCATCATCCTGTGCTGGGAATTCTGGGAAGCCGGCATCACCAAGCTGCGCGGCAGCAACTGGTTCGCAGAGATTCCCTGGGCTTCCTGGCAGAAGGGCTTTCCATTCCCCTTCTCCCACCTTCCCGCCGACCTCAATTGGTTTCTGGCGACCTGGGGCGAGCTGGTCTTCGCGGTGATGTTGCTGCTCGGCCTGTTCACCCGCTTCGCGGCGGTTTCGCTGATCGTGGTGACCATGGTTGCGACCGCGGCCGTGCACTGGCCGGCCGAGTGGCAGGGACTGGCCGGCCTGTGGGAGGGTTACGTCATCACCGCCAAGGACGCGGGCAACTTCAAGCTGCCGCTGTTGTTCATGGTCATGCTGCTGCCGCTGGTGTTTCATGGCGGTGGAGCACTGAGCCTGGACCGCGCCCTGCTGCGCGCGACCGGCCGCCAGCAGGCGACAAGCATGGGCACGGTGGATGCCCCATCGGTCGGTCTGGCGATGCTGGTGGCCGGGCTGAGCGTGGTCTGGGTCGAGCCGGTGCTAGGGCTGCCGCTGTTGGTGGCCGGCATGCTGGTGGCGGCGCTGACATGGCGCTCGCGGGCGCCGCGCTGAGCTCAGCGCGACATCGCCAGCCGATCCGGCGCAGCACGGTCGGCAAATGGTGAGGCGAGCGGCTGCAACCGGTACCCTGCGCCCCGCAACAGGTTAAGCAGGCCCTCTTCGCCCGGCAGGTGCAGGGCGCCGACGGCGGTGAACAGCCCCCCCTGAACCAGCACGGGCTGCATCGTCTCGAGCATCCGCCGGTTGCGCTCGATGATGCCTTCCTGCAAAAACCGCGCCCGGGCCCCGGGGTCGAGCGTCTCCAGCTGCGCGTGCGCCAGGCGGTAGAGCGCCTGCAGGTCGTCCGACAGATAGGCCTCGACCATCTGGTCGTGCACCTCCTGCACCCGGGGAAACTCCCGCACGGCCTGATCCAGCAACGCGAGCTGTTCGTCGCCCGGCATGCCTTCCAGAAAGGCGAGCTGCTGCTCGAGCGTCTCCAGGCCGATCACCTTCAAGCCCTGGCCGGAGGCCCGCAGAGACAGCGAAAAATCCATGAACAGACCGGTCTTGGGCGGCGGCACGCTCAACGTCATCATCGCCGCCCACGGTTTCATCCGCGCCACCTGCTCCTCCGGAAGACCGTAGCCGCCCAGCGCTTGTGCGACCGCCCGAAAGCGCTGCATGCCGATGACCTCCGCCAAGTGGGTGCCGACAGGCAGGCGCATGTAGTCCGCCAGCCGGGCCAGGGTTGGCAAGTCCGGCACCAGCTCCATCGCGAACACGCGGCTGCCGCGCAACAGATCGAGGAATTCGGGCTTGAATTCCAGCACGCGCGGGTCTTCGCTGTGAATGGTGCCAAGCAGATAACCGGCATGGCCTTGCGGCCCCGTCACCGACCACAGCAGGGCACGATCCTCGCTGGCCAGGCCGGCGGCGGCCCAGGCTGCGCCCAGCACGAGCAGGAGGGCCCGGCGGGCCCGCGATGGCGTCTTCAGATACATGGTATTCTGCCGTGCATTCCCGTATGCTCGCTGCCTCGCACGGCCGGGGGCGCCCGGCGACTGGCGGGAACGCTCAGTATAAGGGTCTGCCGCGGGGATTGTCCCATGCCGAGAAATCTCGATCGACCGCACGCTGCGCCCCGCACCGGCGCCGCTGCCGCGCCGGGGCCCAGCGCCGCCGCCTCGCGCCCGAGCCGTGGCTTCGATTGCTGACCGCTTTCGCGGCTTTCTGCCGGTCGCCCTCGACGTCGAGACCGGGGGCTTCGACCCGCGCCGCGACGCCGTGCTGGAAATCGCGGCGTGCATCCTGCGCATGGACGCTGCCGGCCGACTCGAGGTGGCTGAGACCGTCAGCGTGGAAGTGGAGCCGTTCGCCGGTGCCCACGTCAGCCCCGCTTCGCTCGAGTTCACCGGCATCGACCTCGACGACCCCCGGCGCCAGCCACTGCCCGAGCCAGACGCCCTGCGGCGCATCTGCCAGCCGGTGCGGCGGGAGGTGCGGACCACCGGTTGCCAGCGCGCCATCATCGTCGCGCACAACCCCGCTTTCGACCTGGGGTTCGTCAATGCCGTGATCGAGCGCACGGGTTACAAGCGCAGCCCCTTCCACCCCTTCAGCAGCTTCGATACCGCGACCCTGGGCGGGCTCGCCTTTGGCCAGACAGTCCTGTCGCGGGCGGTGCTGGCGGCCGGCGGAGACTGGGACGAGTCGGCGGCCCACACCGCTGCCTATGACGCGGGCAAGACGGCGGAACTGTTCTGCACCATCGTCAACCAGTGGAAGCAGCTGACCGGCGTGTAAGGCCGGCACCCGCCATCAGCCGGCGCCGAAACCACCGCCGCCGGGCGTCTCGATGCGCAGCACCTGGCCCGCCGCCACCGGTTGCTGGCACTTGGGGGGTATTTGCTTCCCATCGAGCAGGTTGCGTCCCGCTGCCCCCGGTGCCCCACCCTGCGCGCCCCATGGGGCATGGCGGCGGCGCTCGCTGATGATGGAGCACTGCGCGGGCGCGAGAAACGCGTATTCGCGAATCACGCCGTGGCCGCCACGAAACCGCCCACGCCCTCCCGAATCGCGACGGATGGCGTAACGCAGGATGCGCAGCGGGTAGTGCCGCTCCAGGATTTCCACGGGCGTATTCAGCGTGTTGGTCATGTGGCTGTGGCGGGCGGAACGGCCATCGCAATCGGGCCCGGCGCCGAGGCCGCCAGCGAGCGTTTCGTAATAGTCCCAGCCCTCGGCCCCGCGCGCACCCATCGCCAGGTTGTTCATGGTGCCCTGGCTGGCGGCCGGAATGGCGTCCGGCAGGGCCTTGGCGAGGGCACCACACACGACGTCCACCACCCGCATGCTGGTCTCCACGTTGCCCGCCGCCACGGCGGCCGGCGGCTCGGCATTCAGCAGGCATCCCGACGGGGCCGAAAGGGTGAACGGGCGCATGGCGCCATGGCAGGCGGGCACCTGCTCCGGCATCAGGCAACGGAATACGTAGAATACTGCAGCGGCGGTAACGGACAGCGGGCAGTTGAGATTTCCCGGTACCTGCCGGGCACTGCCCGCGAAATCGAGGTGGATGCCGCCCGGGGCAATTTCCAGGGCGAGGTGAATGGCGATGTCCCGCGCCGCGACGCCATCGTCGTCCAGCACATCGGCGAATTCGTAACGCCCTGCCGGCAGCGTGCCGATGCTGGCCAGCGCCAACCGCTCCGCGTACGCCTGCAGGTCCTTGCTCAGCGCGCCGAACGGCTCCACCCCGAACGCCTCCACCAACGCCTGCAGGCGTTGTACGCCCAGTCGGTTGGCCGCAATCTGGGCACTGAAATCGCCGCGCGCGGCAGCCGGGTCGTTGAGCCGGCCCAGCAATTCCGACAGCCATTGCTCGTCAAGCTCGCCGCGCCGGATGAGCTTGCGCGGGGAGATCAGCACGCCCTCCTCCGCCAGGCTGCCGCTGACCGGCATGGAGCCGGGCGCCTCGGCACCGATGTCGGCATGATGGGCGCGGTTGGCACAGAACCCCACCAGCTGCCTCGCGAGAAATACTGGCGCCACGAAGGTCACGTCCGGCAGATGGGTGCCGCCCCGGAAGGGATCGTTGAGCACCAGCATGTCGCCTGGATGCCAGCGCCGTTTGCCGACCAGGTCGCGCATGGCAAAGGCCATGCTGCCGAGGTGGACGGGTATGTGCGTGGCCTGGCCCAGCAAATGCCCCTGCGGATCGAACAGGGCACAGGAATAATCGAGCCGGTCGCGAATATTGGGCGAAAACGCCACCCGGCCCAGCAGGGCGCCCATCTCGTCACAGATCGCCGCCACCCGGCTGGCGAACAGGCTCAGGCGAATCGCGTCCGCGGCCGCGCCGGCGCCGGGCGGAGCAGGCATTGAGCTCCCGGCCTAGCCCGCTGCCTGCCGTGGATCGGGCGCGGACAGCACCGCGTCGCGGCGTGCGGCGCGCATCTCATCCAGTGCGGCGCGGATGGCGGGATACTTGAGACCGAGAATCGCGGCTGCAAAGAAGGCGGCATTGACCGCGCCCGCCTTGCCAACCGCCAGCGTGCCCACGGGTATGCCGGGCGGCATCTGCACGATGGCCAGCAGCGCATCGATACCCATCAGGTCGCCCGCCGCGATCGGCACGCCCAGCACCGGCAACGTGGTCTTGGCAGCCAGCACGCCAGGCAGCGCGGCCGCCATACCGGCACCGGCGATGATCACTTCCAGGCCCCGCTCCGCGGCGGAGGCCGCATATTCATAAGCCACATCCGGCGTGCGGTGAGCCGAAATAACGCGCGTCTCATTCGGGATGCCGAGCCGGTCCAGCGTGTCTGCAGCATGTTGCATGATGTTCCAGTCCGACTGCGATCCCATGATCACGCCGGCCAGCACTTTTTCGTTCACCCGTCCACCCCTCGCGAAGCCGCTCAAAACCGCCGCCATTGTACCAGCGCCGGCCATTTCAAACAGGGCGGTCTTTTGCGTAGAATGCGCTCATCCATCGCCCCACCCGGACCGCCCATGCCCATTGACGGAAAACTGCTCGAAATCCTGTGCTGCCCGGTCAGCAANNGCCATTCGGGCCGGGGCCGTGAAATACGTCGGCGGCGGCGCGGTGACGGAAGAACTCGGCGAAGCACTGATCACCGAGGACCACAAGGTCATCTACCCGGTGCGGGACGGCATTCCCATCCTGCTCGAAGAAAAGGGCATCGGCACCACGCAACTGCAGGATTTTTGAGGGTGCCCGGCCAGCCCCGGTTACCTGGCGACGAAGAAATTGCCGCGCAGGTGGCCCGCGCCCTGGCCGAAGACATCGGTGACGGCGATTGCACCGCGGGCCTGATCCCGGCCGCGGCGCAACTCACCACCCGGGTCATCTGCCGGCAAGCAGCGGTGCTGTGCGGCGTCGCCTGGTTCCAGGAAGCCTATCGCCAGCTCGACCCGTCGGTCAGCGTCAGCTGGTCCGCCGGGGACGGCGACCCGTTGCAGCCCGGGCAAGCGGTGTGCCGCGTTCGCGGCCCGGCGCGCGCGGTCCTGAGCGGTGAGCGTACTGCGCTGAATTTCCTGCAGACCCTGTCCGCAACGGCCACCCGGGCCGCGCGCTACCTTGCCGCCATCCAGGGCACGCAGGCCCGTATCCTGGATACCCGCAAGACCGTGCCCGGCCTGCGGGCAGCGCAGAAATACGCGGTGCGCTGCGGCGGAGCCGACAATCACCGCATGGGGTTGTTCGACGCCATCCTCATCAAGGAGAACCATATTGCCGCCGCCGGCTCGATCGCCGCCGCGGTAAGCGCGGCCCGTGCGCAGCACCCGGACCTGCCGCTGGAAGTCGAGGTCGAGGGGTTGGCGCAAATCGGCGAGGCCTGCGCAGTCGGGGTCGAACGGGTTTTGCTCGACAATTTCAGCCTGGCGGACCTGCGCGCCGCGGTGCAGCGCTACGGCGACCACATCGAGCTGGAGGCCTCCGGGCAGATCGATCTCGAGCGGGTACGGGCGGTCGCCGAGACGGGTGTCGATTTCATCTCCGTCGGCGACCTCACCAAAAGCCTCGAGGCCGTCGATTTCTCGATGCGCTTTACCGCGCCGTCAACCGACCGCGATTAATTTACCCGGATTCATGATGCCCGCAGGGTCCAGCACGGCCTTGATGCCGCGCATGTGCTCGATTTCGGCGGCCGAGCGGCAGTAGCCCAGGTCCGCCTGCTTCAGGAGACCGATACCGTGCTCGGCCGAAATGGTGCCGCCGAAGGAGCGGGTGAGCGCGTAGATGGAGCGGCTGGCTGCAGCGCAGGCCTGCTCGAACGCCTCCAGCGCCATCCCGTCCGGCTTGAGCACGTTCATGTGCAGGTTGCCGTCGCCGATGTGTCCGTACCACAGCACCTCCAGCTCCGGGTACTGCGCGGCCACCTGCCCGTCCAGGGCGGCCAGGAAATCCGGCACCCGGGAAATCCGTACCGCCAGGTCGTTCTTGTAGGGCGTGGCGGCGGCGATGGACTCGGGGATGGCCTCGCGATAGCGCCACAGGGCGCGGGCCTGCGTGGCGCTCTCGCCGATCACCCCCTCCCGCACCCAACCCGTCTCCACGCACCGGTCGTAGATCGCGGCGGCGAAGCTGAGCCCGTCCTCACCATCCGGATTGTCGAATTCCAGCAGCACGAGAAAGGGGCACGCCTCCGCCAACGGCGGCGCGCAGCCCAGGTGGGCACACACCCGCTGCAGGGCCGTCGCGGAGAAAAACTCGAAAGCCGACAGCGCCAGGGCTTCGCGCGCAGCCCGGAATACGGGCATCAAGGCATCCAGCCGGTCCAGGCCCAGCACCATGACCGCCCGCGGCGGCGGCGGATCGGTGAGCCGCAGCATGGCCCGCACCACGATTCCCAGGGTGCCTTCGCTGCCAATCAACAGGTGGCGCAGGTCGAATCCGCTGGCATTCTTCACCAGCCCGGCATTGCATTCCAGCAACGCCCCGCGCCCGTCCACAAAGCTCAGGCCGGCGACCCAGTCACGGGTCAGGCCGTAACGCAGCACGCGCAGGCCGCCCGCGTTGGTGGCGATATTGCCGCCGATCTGCGAGCTGCCCTCGGCCCCGAAGCTGACCGGGTAGCAGAGTCCCCGCTCGGCCGCGTAGGCCTGCACGGCCGCCGTCACCACGCCAGCCTCGACCGTCACGGTGCGGTCGGTGGCGTCGAAATCGAGAATCCTGCGCAAGCGGTCGAGGGACACGACCACCTCGCCTGCCGCAGCGACCGCGCCACCGCTCAGGCCGGTGCGCCCGCCCGAGGGCACCAGGGGCACGCCGTGCTCGGCCGCGACCCGCACCAGGTGCACCACCTGTTCCACGTGCTCGGGAAACACCACGGCCGCGGGCCTGGGCTCGCGAAAACGGGTCCAGTCCCTGCCATGGCTCTGCAGCACCGCGGGCTCGGTGCTCACCGCAAGTTCGGGGCAATGGTTCTGCAGCCATTCCCGCCGTACATCGATCTCGTTCTGGTGCATCGGCCCACACCCCGCCCCGGACGCCGAACCCACGCCGCGCCTCGCTGGCATGGCCCGTGGCCGGCATCCCCACTGGATTATAATGGGCCGGGGACAGCAGGAGATTCAGAATGCGAAACACATGCCACGCGCTTGCGTTCTTCGCCCTGGCTTTCTGGCTGGGCGCGGCCGCCCAGGAAAACAGCCCCGAGCCCACGCCCAAGCCATCGAAGCTGTTCGAGTCCGATGCCACCCTGGCCATCTCGCTGCACGGACCCTGGCGCCGAATCCTGCGGGATGTGACCGACCCGCAGCGCTACGACGGCAGCCTGGAATTCACAGACACCGCCGGCCAGCGGCAGACCATCTCGGTGCAGATCGGTACCCGCGGGCTGACCCGCCTCGAGCAGGTGTGCGATTTTCCGCCGCTGAAGCTGTGGTTCGACAAGCAACAGCGAAAAGGCACGGCCTTCCGCGGCCAGGGCTCGCTAAAGATGGTCACGCACTGCTTCACCAGCAAGCGCTACGAGTCCTACTACGTCAAGGAATTCCTCGGTTACCGCATTTACAACCTCATCTCGCCCTACAGTTTCCGGGTGCGCGCGCTGGAGGTCACCTACCACGACAGCGAACGCGACGCCCGGCCGTTCACCCGCTTCGCATTCCTGATCGAGGACATCGACGACGTGGCGAAGCGCAATGACCTGGTAAAGCTCGAGGTGCCCGAGATCCACTACACCCGCCTCCACCCCGCCCAGACCAGTAATTACATGCTGTACCAGTACCTGATCGGCAACCTGGACTGGTCCGTGCTCAGCAGCCGGGACCCGGAGGAATGCTGTCACAACACCAAGCTCGTGGGCTCTGACACGGGCACCGGCTCGATCTACCCCGTGCCCTACGACCTCGACTCGACCGGCCTGGTGGACGCGCATTATGCCGGCCCGCCCGACAACCTGCCGGTGCGGGACATACGCCAACGCCTGTTCCGGGGGTTCTGCCTGCACAACAGCGAGGTGCCGCCGGCCATCGAGCGATATCTGGCCCAGCGGAACGACATCGTGGCGTTATTCCAGAACGAGCCGCGGCTGGACAATCGCACCCGCGGCGACGCCTTGCGCTATATCGAGGATTTCTACCGCGAACTGCGCCGGTCCGACGCGGCGGAGCGGCTCACTCGCACATGCCGGGGCCGGGCGCCAGCGGCAGCGGCTGACTGACCGGCGCCTGCTCCACCTCCGGTGGCTCTTCCACCCCGCTCGCCGCGGGCTCGGGCGGCGGCGCCAGCAGACTGGCAAGGCGCGCCTGCAGGGACCGGTTATCGGGTTTTGAGCCGACGACTTCCTGCAGGTAGGCGATGCGATCGGCATCGCTGGTGGGCAACGCCAGACGCCGCTCGCCGTAGCCCGCCATGGCCTCGGCCCCATTTAACTCCAGATAGGCGTCATGGCCGCCATAGTAGGCCGCGATGCCGGTATCGTTGACCACCACCCGCCCCCCGAAACGGGGCCACACGATGCCGCCGGTGGGGGTATGCCCCACCACGATGCGGCGCGCGCCATAGCGCTCGAGGATGGCGTCCACCACGGGTCGCAGGGTCACCTCGTCCTCCTCGGCCAAACCCCGGTACCACAGCGGGCCGTCCGGGTCCTCCACCACCCCGGGCTGCAGGGGGTCGAAATTCTCGAGGGTCCCGCGAACCATGGCGTTGATCTCCGCAAGCGTGTAGCGGCAGTACTTGGCACTGATGCCGCCGTGCAGAAACAGGGTGTCGTTGACCTGTATCACCGTCGGGTTGGCCATGACCCACTGGCCATACTCACCGGCAGGCTGCCAGGCCAGGCGATGCTCCACCCAACCCAGCGGCACCTGTTGCTCCCACTCCTGGCGGTATTGATCCAGATCCATGACCAGGAACTCCTCGGGCTTGACCTCCCTGATGCGCTGCAGCTGCGCTTCCCACTGCAATTCGCGCAGGCGCTCCGAGTTCCGTCCCGTGAACGCGTCGAACTCGCCCGAATCGACGTACCGAAGATCACCATAGGTGTTCATGGCCTCGTGGTTGCCGATCAGGGTGTGCACACGGCCGTCTTTGCGCTGTGCCTGTTTTGCAAGCCCGATGAGGTGGTCGATGATCTTGCGGCTGTCCGGCCCCCGATCCGGGATGTCGCCGGTCTGCACCAGGTGCGCATCACCACCGCTCCACTTGCCGCGTTTGTCCAGCAAGCCAGCCGCACGCATGACTTTCAGGTACTGCTCGTAGTCGCCGTGCAGGTCACCGATGACGACCACGCGGCGGGCGCCTTGCCAGTGAAAATCGCCCACCTGCCGCGCCTCACCCCACGCTTCGGGGGCGAGGAGACACGCGGCAAGAGCCGCGACGAGCCACTGCCTCATCATCGTTCGCTCAACTCCATCGTCAGTCGAAGATGCCCTTGTCCTCTTCCTTGGGCTCTTCATGGCTGGGTCGCATGTAGGCTTTGGCCTCCTCGGTGGCTCCATAGTTCAATGCCCACAGGGTGAGAAAGGCGTAATTGAAGATCAGGGTCATGATGCCGGCAATCATCAGCATGCCAATGCCGGCCGCCAGACCCACGCCCACCGCCATGAAGATGAACACCGAATCGGCGGTGTTCTTGAGGGCGTTGCGGAACCGCACGCCGGCGACCACGCCCGTCAGGCTGAAGGCCAGCGCCAGGCTGTTGTGCACGATCAGCACGATGCCGGTCACCGCGATCGGCAGGATGATCATGGTCTCCAGCAGCGACTGGTCGAGCTTGGACTTCTGGCGGATCGCCATGTACACCCAGGACACCGGCACCATCAGCACGATGGCTCCCAGGATGGCCACCACCAGCCACAATACCCCGCCGAACTCGGTGGTCACGTTGGAGGCGTGGATCTCGACCCCGGCGAGGCCGGTCGGGTCGCTTTCCGACAACAAAGTCTCGACCACGCCCAGCGGCAGGTGCCGGTGCAGGTCGGGCACCTGCGCGTAGGCCACCCACAGCAACAGCGCCAGCACCAGGTAGTAGGCACTCAGGCGGATGAGCAATCGCAATGCTTTCATCGTTCCAGCCTTCGCTTTTGAGACTAGGTTAACCGATTTCTCCGGACGATAACGAGTGCCGCGGCAGACCGATGGCTAAGCATGCAACTCGGGCGCCATCAAGGGGTCGAAGTGATGGGCAGAACTGCGACCCTGGGGGCCGACCGCTCTTGTCGGACGGCGATGGGGCATTGAAACAACAGGTACTGGCTCCATGTACACTAAGCGCAAGTCAATGATTCAACACCAAGGAGTTCTACAAATGAAGGTATCGCAAAGCAGGGGCGCGCTACTGACCGCCCTGTGTGCTGGCCTGCTGTTGTCATTCGGCGCCGTGGCCAAGGACGACCTGCCGGACATCACCGAGGAAGGGCTGCATCGAATCAAGGATTCGAACCTGGCCATCGTCTACGCCAAGCCGGAGGTCAACCTCGCCGTCTACAGCCGGATCTGGCTGCTGGAGCCGACCGTGGCGTTCCGCAAGAACTGGCAGCGTGACCAGAACCGGGGCTATCCGCTCAAGGTCAGCAACGCGGACATGGAGAACATCAAGTCCGAGCTGGCGAAACTGTTCGACGAGGTGTTTCGGGCAGAACTGAGCGAGGGCGGTTACGTGCTGGTCGATGAAGCCGCCGACGATGTCCTGCTGGTGCGCCCGGCCATCGTCAATCTCGACGTCCGGGCACCGGACACCATGCGCGCGGGCCGCAGCTATCAGTATTCGGAGTCATCGGGTGAAATGACGCTGTACCTGGAAATCTACGACTCCACCACCGGCGACCTGCTGGGCAAGGCTCTGGATCGACAGGCCGACCGCGAACGCGGCTATTTCCAGTGGCAGACCCGTGTCACCAACCGGGCGGCAGCCGACCGGATTCTCAAGGGCTGGGCCAAGATCCTGCGCGAAGGGTTGGATGAGGCGCATGCCGCGGCCGGCACGGAGGTTGTTGGGGACGACGCAGAATAACCTCGGGCGATTTGCGGTTCCCGCCGCCATAACCTCGAAACCCGGCTGCATGGCCGGGTTTCTTTATGCTGGGGGGTCGTGGTCGGCGGCCAGTTGCCGGGCCAGCGAATAAGCCATCAGCACTGCGATCAGCAGCAAGGGCAGCGACACCACGAGCGTGGCCGTCTGCACCACCTTGAGCCCGCCGATAAACAACAGTGTCAGGGGCAGCACGGCCAGGGCCAGGGCCCAGAATACCCGGTGCCAGCGCTCCGGATCGTCACCGGCCGGCAGGTTCGCCGTGGCGCTGGAGGCCAGGATGTAGGAGGCGGAATCGTAGGTCGTCACCGAGAACACCAGCCCGACCAGGGCGTAGAGCGCCATCACCACGCCGCCCAGCGGCAGGGCGTCGAGGATCGAGGCAGTGGCTTGCGCGGCGCCCTGCTCCTGCAAGGTCTCACTCACCGCGACCGCTCCGCTCAGCTCGAGGTGCAGCCCGAAATTGCCGATGATCATGTAGAACAGCGCACAGCCCAGCGTGCCATAGCCCAGCATGCCGAACACCACCTCCCGGATGGTGCGCCCGCGCGAAATGCGGGTCACGAACAGGCCCACGAACGGCCCGTAGGCGATCCACCAGGCCCAGTAGAAAATGGTCCAGTTCTCAACGAACTCCGATCCCGTGAATGCGTCCGTCCAGCTGTTCATGCGGATGAAGTTGTCCAGCATCAGTCCGACGCTGTTCAGCGATGTTTTCAGCAGGAACAGGGTGGGGCCGGCCAGCAGTACGAAGGCCAGCAAGGCCAGCGCCAGCCACAGATTGAACTCGCTCAGGCGCTTGATGCCGCGCCGTAAACCCAGCCAGACGCTGACCGAGAACAGCGCCACCGACGCCGTGATCACCCCGAACTCCATGCCGAAACCGATTGTCAGTCCCGTCAGGCGGCCCAGCAACGCGGAGATCATCGGCGTCGAGAAGCCCAGCGAGGACCCGGCGCCGCCGATCAGGCCGATCATGAAACACAGATCGATCAACCGCCCGGCGCGGGTGTTCTCGCGCCCCCCCAGGAGGTACAGGCAGCTGTTGCTGAACTTCAGGCCCCGTGTGCGCTTCACGTAATAGGCGTAAGCCAGGGCGACGGTCGGCAGGCAGTAGAAAGCCCAGGCCGTGAAGCCCCAGTGGAATATGCCGTAGGTCGCAGCCCACTCGACGGCTGCCACCGAGCGCGGCTCGAAGCCGAACGGGGGGGCATCCAGGTAGTAGGCCCACTCGATGGGCGCCCAGGCCAGCAGGCCGGCGCCGATCCCGGCGCAGAACAGCATCGCGGCCCAGCTGGTGCGACTGAACTCGGGCCCCTCGCCGGCCGCCGCCAGCACCACCGTTCCGAACCGGCCCAGCGCCAACCAGGCGAGAAACAGCAGCGTCGCCATGCCGCCGAGCAGGTACAGGTAGCCCAGTTCGTGCGCGATCCAGTCGTAGAGGTCCAGCAGCACCTGGCCCCCGGTTTCCGGATAGCGGGCCAGCGGCAGGCACACAAGCAGGATCACGGCCACGCAGGTTGCGAAGCTGACGCGATCGATGGTGTGGCGCCCGGACATCAGGGTCTCACCGGCGCGGACCCAACCACAGGCACAGGTCGGCGTCAGGGGGCTCGATGGCGCCGAGGTGGTCGCCCAGTTCCATGACCAGCGGCCGGCCGGCGCGGTAGCGCGGCCACTCCGGGCGGCCGAGCACGTTGGGGTCGCCGCTGCGGGCAAACTGCACCCAGTAATCCATGACCGCCTGGGTCAGGCGCAGGTCGGCCTCGTCCACCGACTGCCAGGGCTCATGCTGATTGAACACGTAGCCGATCTCGGTGCCGTGGTAGACGCCGAGCTTGCGGCCGCCCGGGCCCGGCCGCTGACGGTTGAAGTAGTACACCCAGGCCCGTCCGCCGGCCGCACTGACGCGGCCGGCCACGTAATGAGAGGGGCACAACATGCGCTGCGCGGTGCGCAGGCGGTCCAGGGCCCGGCGCGGGTCGGCCTCTCCCGCGACCAGCGAGCGCAGGACGGTGGCGCTGGCAGGTGCGTTGGTCTGCAGCCAGGTCTCCACCTCCTCCCAGCCCGCCGATTCATCCACATACATGTACCATTCGTGGGCATTGGTGCCGATGAGGATGTCGACCTCCGCGATCTTGGCGCTGTCGTAGTTGTCCAGGGGCTGTGCCGCGAACGTCAGCCCATCCCTCACCACATCGAAGTAGTGGCCGGGCAAGGCCTCGTAGGTGGCGCGCACCAGGTCTTCGGCCGGTATCGCACGCAGCTGCGCCGCGCTCGGGCCCTCCCCACCGAAGCCCAGGTACGAGATCAGCCGGCGCCCGAGTGCCTGCTCCTCGGCCAGCGTGCGCAGTTCACCCGCTGCGCTGCCGCTGCTCTGGACGATCACCCGCCGGTAGAGGGCCTGCTCGGCGATCTCGCTCACCAGCCAGTTACCGATGTTGCCGCCGCCGGAGGATTCCCCGAAAGCGGTGATGTTGTCCGGGTCGCCCCCGAAGGCCTCGATGTGCCGCTTGACCCACTCGAAAGCCCGCAGCGCATCGAGCAGGCCGAAGTTGGCGACGGGTTGACCGGGCCCGTTGTCCAGCGCGGGGTGGGCAAAGAATCCGAACGGGCCCAGGCGGTAGGCGAAGCTCACCACCACCACCCCTTTCGCCGCCAGGCGCTCGCCATGGTAATTGGGCTCATAGGACCAGCCGCCCTTGTTGCTGCCGCCATGCGACCACACCATCACCGGCAGCTTGGCCCCGGGGCTCGGATCCGGGGTCCACAGGTTCAGGTACAGGCAGTCCTCACTGACCCCGTTGGGCTTGCCGACGCTGTCGGGGCCGTGCCCGAACTCGGCTGCCACACCCGCGTACCAGTTGGTGATGTGCGGCCCCTGCATGCAGGCCGGCGCGAACGCCTGCGCTGGCTGCCGACCCGCCCGGGCCACGTGGGGTTGCGGCGCCCGCCAGCGCAGTTCCCCCATCGGCGGCGCGGCAAACGGCACGCCCTTGAACGTGGCGATGTCGCTCCGGTCACCCTCCCATGACCCGATCAGCGTCTCGCCGTTGGCCTCGACCACCGGCTCCGTCCGGGCCCAGGCAGTGGCCAGCGCGAACATCGCCAGGCAGGCGCCGGCGCCCCCCCGTCGCAGCGCGGCGAGCCTCACGGCTCGACCACCACGCAACCCCGGAATCCGCCCTGNNGGGCACGCGATGGGCGATGCGGTGCTTGAGGGTGCCCGCCTCCAGGTGCGCGTTGATCGCTTCGATGGCCTGCTGCTTGGCGGCCTCGGGCATGTCGTAGACGATCACCAGGCGCACCGTGAGGTCCATGAACATCATGCGATAAAACGGCAGCCGGGGCTCCGGGTCCTGCATGGAGGCATAGGTCGCGATGGTGCCGCCAGTGCGCAGCAGGTCCAGCACGCGGGGCAGGTTGGCGCCAAAGTCGACCTCGATGACGCGATCCACGCGATCGCCTCCGGTGCTTTCCAGCATCGCGGCCGGCCAGTCCGGGGCGCGATGGTCGACCACTGCCTGCGCGCCGGCTTCGCGGCAGGCGGCGGCATCCTCGGCGGTGCTGGCGGTGGCGAGGACTTCTGCGCCCGCCGCCTGCGCCAGTTGAATCGCATAGTGTCCGACACGTCCCGCGCCGCCGGTCACCAGCACGCGCTGGCCGGCGACCGGGCCGTCGGCAAACACGCAACGATGCGCGGTCATGGCCGGGATGCCCAGGCAGGCGCCCACCGCGAAGCTCGTCGCGGCGGGCAGTTCCGGCGCGCGGCGCGCGTCAATCGCCACACACTCCGCGGCGGTGCCGAAGCGCCGCCCGTGCTGGGCCTGGTAGACCCAGACCCGCTGGCCGACCCGGTGCTCCGGAACGCCCGCGCCGACGGCCGCGATGACCCCTGCACCGTCGCTGTGCGGGATCACCGGGCCTTCGTCCAGCAGGCCCGGCATCGAACCGGCACGTTTTTTGACGTCGGAGGGGTTCACGCCGCTGGCCTCGAGCGCCACCAGCACCTCCCCTGCGCCCGGGACGGGCGTGGGTTGCGCTCCGGTTTGCAGCACCTCGCGGGCCGCGCCAAATGTCTCGAACCATGCAGCCTTCATCGTCTCTCCCGGGGGTGCGTGGGGGCACCGTGCGCCGCGTTCAGATGGCGAACGTTTCCGTGTTGCCGTCCAGGCCGATGGCCTGTCCGGAGATTCGGGCTCCGGACTCCGAGGCCAGGAACATCACCATGTTAGCAACATCCTGCGGGCTTACGAACGTGCGCAGCGAATTCTGGCGCAGGTAACTGGCGCGAATCTCGTCCCGCGTCCGGCCCTGGGAGCGGGCGTCGCTGTCGATCACGGCATCGATGCGCCGGCCCTCCACGCTACCGGGACAGATCGCATTGACCCGGATGCCCGCCGGCCCCAATTCCATCGCCAGGGTCTTGGTCAGGCCCAGCAGGCCCCACTTGCTGGCCGCGTACGGGCTGCGCAGCGGGCAGCCGAAAAAGGCCGCGCTGGAGGCGATCATGATGATCGAACCACCGCCCTGGCGCTTCATCAGAGGGATCGCCTGGCGCGCGCACAGGAAATGGCCGCGCAGATTCACCGCAAGGGTGCGGTCCCAGTCCTCGGGGGTGATGTCCTCGGCCCGCGCCACCGGCCCGACGATGCCGGCATTGTTGACCAGCACGTCCAGGCGCCCGTCGCGGGAGCCCAGTTGCGCGAACAGCTGCTCGACCATTGCGGCGTCGGCCACGTCCGCCAGGCCGGCGACCGCCCCGGGGTTGGCGGTCGAGAATTCGTCCACCGTCTCCGGGTCGATGTCGCAGACGTGCACGCGATACCCCTTGGCCAGGAAGGATTCGGCGATGGTGCGCCCGATACCGCTGGCACCGGCGGTGACGAGGACCACCAGGGGCTCCGTGCTCGGGCGGGAGGCGTGCGCTGTCATCGGCTGAGTGTAGCGTGCCGGCGCCGGCATGGAAATGTGCCGGGCACCGCTCTTTCCCGGTGCCGGAAAGGGCATTAAACTGCGGCTACCGACCCCGCGACCGGCGGCTGCATCGCCGGGTCCGCAACCCGATCCCGGACGAGGTGGAACCATGGCCAGCCAATCCGCGCCGCAGTCGATCCAGCCGGGCATTTCCATCGGCCCGCGGGTCCGGAAATCGCCGTTTTTCGACGCCACGCTGCGCAGCGGCGCGCAGATGTTCACGGTCTACAACCAGACCTACCTGCCCACGCTGTACACCGACCCGGTGGACGAATACTGGAAACTGGTCACGGGCGTCACGCTCTGGGACGTGGCCTGCCAGCGGCAGGTCGAGATCACCGGCCCGGACGCACTGCGCCTCGTCCAGCGCCTGACACCACGGGACGTTTCCCGCTGCCGCCCCGGCCACTGCTGGTACGTGTTGCTGACCGGCGAGGACGGCGGCATCGTCAATGACGCGGTACTGTTACGGTTTGAGGATGACCGGTTCTGGCTCTCGCCGGGTGACGGCGACGTCCTGTTGTGGACCCAGGGCGTGGCCGTTGACAGCGGCTTCGACGTGCGCGTGTCCGAACCGGATGTGTCACCCCTGCAGCTGCAGGGACCCTACTCACCGCACGTGGCGCAGGCGCTGTTCGGTGATGCGGCGCTCGAGCTGCCCTACTACGGCCTGCTGCAAACCTCGCTGGACGGCATTCCACTGGTATTGTCCCGCACCGGCTGGAGCGGCGAGCTCGGCTACGAGCTCTTCCTGCGCGACAGCGCGCACGGAGATCGACTCTGGGATGCGGTGATGGCGGCGGGCGCGCCGTGGCGCATCGCGCCGATCGCGCCGTCCACCATCCGCAGCATCGAGGGCGGGCTGCTGTCTTACGTAGCGGACATCGCGCGCACCGACAACCCGTTCACGCTGGGCCTGGAACGGTTGCTGGACCTCGACAAGCCGGGCGGCTTCATCGGCCAGGAGGCGCTGCGCCGGATCGCTGCCGAGGGGGCCCGGCGGCGACTGGTCGGCGTGGAACTGCTGGGCGAGCCCCTGCGGACATCGAACGAGCATTTCTGGCCGGTCAGTCATCGTGGGGTACGGGTTGGCCACGTCACGCGCTGCACCTATTCCCCTCGCCTGCAAAAGAACATCGGGTTCGCGAACGTGCCCATCGCGCAGGCCGCCGAAGGCACCCGCCTCGGCGTCGACGCGCCGTTCGGCCCGTTGCAGGCCACGGTGTGTGCCTGGCCCTGGGTGCCCGCGGAGAAGCGCCTGCCCGAGCGCCTCCAGCCCGACGGCGCGCAAGCGCCCTAGTTCAGCACCCGGTCACCGCGCCCGCGCAGGCACGCCCATCAGGCGTCGAAGCGCGGGATCTCGAACGCCGCCAGCGCCTTCCCGCCCTGCATGATGATCTCGTGCAGCGCGGTGACCTCCGGCAGCACCTGCTCCATGTAAACCTGTGCCACCTTCAGCTTGTTGCGGTGGAATTCGCTATCCCCTGCCGCGGCCACCACGGCCAGCTCCGCCCACAGGCAGCCGATCACCGCCAGCGCGAAGAGGCGCTGGTAGTCGGTGGCGGCGCCGAGCGCCGCGGCCTCGTCGGCAAGCAGGTCGTCCCGGACTTTCGCCGTCGCCTCGCGCAGGCGATCGAACGCGGCCTCTGCCGGGGCCGTAAACGGCGCCAGCGCCGGGGCCCCGGCGTGCGCCTCGAAGAAGGCGTCCCACTTGGCGAACAAGCGCTCGATAAGGCGCCCGTCGTGCAGGTTCAGCTTGCGCTTCACCAGGTCCACGGCCTGGACCTCGTTCGTGCCCTCGTAAATCGGGGCGATGCGGGCATCCCGCACCAACTGCTCCATGCCGTGCTCGCGAATGTAGCCGTGGCCGCCGAAAACCTGCTGCGCCTCCAGCGCGCTGGCCACCCCCAGGTCAGAAAGAAACGACTTGACCACCGGCGTCAGCAGCGCCACGAAGTCTTCGCCCTCCTCACGTGCCTCGGGATCCGAGGCGCTGACCATGACGTCGGCATAGTAGCCGGCCAGCACCGCCAGCGCCCGGCTGCCTTCCACCTGGGCGCGTATTTTCAGCAATTTGCGCTTGATGTCGGGCTGGTAGAGGATCGGGTCGGCGGCCTTCGAGGCATCGGGCCGCGGCGCGGGCGCCTTGCTTTGCAGCCGCTCCCGGGCGTAGGCGAGCGCATTCTGATAGGCGATTTCGGCGATGCCCAGGCCCTGGATTCCCACCGCGATGCGCTCCAGGTTCATCATCCTGAACATGGCCGCCAGGCCACGATGCTCCGCCCCGACCAGGTAGCCGCAGGCGCCGTCGAAGTTCAGCACACAGGTCGCCGAGGCCTTGATGCCCATCTTGTGTTCGAGGGACGCGGTATGCACCGCGTTGCGCTCCGCCAGCGAGCCGTCCTCGTTGACCAGCGTGCGCGGCACCAGGAACAGGCTGATGCCGCGTACCCCGGCCGGCGCGCCGTCCAGTCTCGCCAGCACCAGGTGCAGGATGTTCTCCGTCAGGTCGTGGTCGCCGGAGGTGATGAAGATCTTGGTGCCGGTGATCGCATAGCTGCCGTCGCCGCGCGGCGTGGCGCGCGTATTCAGCAGCCCCAGGTCCGTACCGCAGTGCGGCTCGGTCAGGCACATGGTGCCGGACCATTCGCCCTGCACCATGCGCGGCAGGTAGCGCTGCTGGAGATCCGGCGCGGCCTCGGCGGCCATCAGGTGGTAGGCGCCGTGCGTCAGCTCCACGTAGAGCTTGAACGCCATGTTGCAGGAACCGAGCATTTCGTCCACCAGGAACTGCAGCAGGCGAGGCAAACCCTGCCCGCCATGCTCGGGGTCCGCGTCCAGCCCGGCCCAGCCGTTGGCGACGAATTTCCGATAGGCCTCCACGAACCCGGGCGGCGTGCGCACTTCACCATCCGCGAGTACCGCACCGTGCTCGTCGCCCACGCGGTTGAGGGGCAGCAACTCCAGGCTGCAGAACTTGGCCGCCTCCTCGAGCACGAACCGGAACACGTCGGCATCCACGTCATCGTGGCCTGGCAGGGCGGTGATGCGGTCCATGCCGAGCCATTCCTCGACGAGAAACATCATGTCCTTGACCGGGGCGTTGTAGATCACTGCATGGCTCCGTCGTCAGTTTCTGAGTGGGGTTCCGAAATCCAGCATGTGGGCGATGCGCGCGCGCGTCTCGGGGGTCCGCGCCAGCGCCAGGAAGGCGGCGCGCTCCAGGTCCAGCAGGTCTTCCTCCGTCAGCAGGGTGCCGGCCGCCACGCCCCCGCCGGTGACGATGCTGGCGATCTGGCGGCCCACGTTCACGTCGTGCGCCCCCAGCCGTCCCTGCTGATGGGTATCCTGCAGCCACGCATCCATGGCCTCCCGCACCGCCGGGCCCGCCGCCGGCAGCGGCTCGCGACCCGCGGGCCGGTAATCGCCGGCCAGCTCCTGCACGGCCCGCACGGCCTGGTCGAGCATGCGATCACGGTTCATCACGAACGCGTCGCAGCCCTCGCGGAACATCTGCAGGGATTGAGCCATCACCGGCGAGTGCGCCGTCTTGCCGTAACCGACCTGCTTGAACGCCTGCCAGGCCGCCCTGGCCGGATCGCCCTCGTGCTCGAACCAGCGGTACAGGGTCTCCTTCACGCCCCCGCCGCCGGGCACCAGGCCGACCAGGGATTCCACCAGCCCGGTGACCGAGTTGGCGTGGAAGATCACCCGGTCGCAATGCAACACGACCTCGAAGCCACCCCCCAGGGAGAGCCCGGCGGGCGCCGCCACCACCGGTACCGGGGCATCGCGCATGCCGAGCACGGTCTGTTGGAAGTGCGCCAGAAACGCATCGAGGCCGTCCCAGTCCTGCTGATCGATATAGGCGAGTACGCCGGCCAGGTTCACGCCGCAGGAAAAATGCGCGGCGTCGTTGTGGATCACCAGGCCCGCGCAGTGAGCGCTGGCGTGCTCCACCGCATCGGCCAGCAAACCCATGGAGTCGCCATCCAGGGTGTTGGCCTTGCTGTGAAACTCGACCAGGCCCACGTCCTGGCCGATATCGTAATAGCTGGCGGCAGGGTTCTGCTGCCGGGGCGTCCGCGTCCGCCGCTCCTCGCTGAAGCGCCGGATGCCGGCCGGGCGCTCCAGGTCGCGGTAGGCGCCGTCCGCGCCCAGGTATTGCAGGCGCGCCGCGCCGACGCGGTAGAACGACCGCCCGCGCGCCTGCTGCAGGAAGGCCGGGGCGCTGCGCCCCTCAGCCTCGAGGCGCTCGAGCAGGGCATCCACCCCCAGCGCATCCATCAGTTCGAACGGGCCCTGCACCCAGTTGTAACCCAGCTTCATGGCATCATCGATGGCCACCAGCGACGCGTTCACCGCCGGCACCAGCGAGGCCGCATAGCACAGCGTGCGGGACAGCACATCCCAGGCGTACTCCGCGTAAACATCGTCGCCCGCGATCAGCAACGCCGGGTCGCCCGCGCGTTCCGCGCGGGCCGCCGATTCCGGCACGCTGCGCTCGAAGGCGCGATACGCAAAGGTTTCCAAATCCAGCGTCTGGCGGCTGGTGGCGTCGCGCGGGTCCGCAAAGCGATAGAAGCCGCCCTGCCCGCCCTTGTTGCCGATGCGGCCCTCGGCAATCATGCGTTTCATCACCGGAATCTCGCCGGCCACCGCGTGGAACGCGTCATCGGGCGGCAGGATCGATACCAGGCTGCGGGCCACGTCGCTCATCAGGTCGATGCCGATCAGGNNCGGCGAGCGCGCCGTCTTGCCGTAGCCGACATTCATGAAGGCCTGCCACGCGCCCTTGACGTTGTCGCCGAGCGTTTCCGACCAGCGATACACCATCTCCTTGACGCCGCCGCCGCCGGGCACGACGCCGACGAGCGACTCGACCAGGCCGGTGACCGAGTTCGCGTGGTAGATGACCTTGTCGGTATGCAGCAATACCTCGTAGCCACCGCCCAGCGACAAACCCGAAGACGCAGCAACCACCGGGATCGGGGCATTGCGCAGCGACAGCACCGTTTGCTGGAAATGATCGAGAAATCGATCGATGCCGTCGAGGTCGTCGCGGACGATGAAATCGAGCACGCCCTCGAGGTTGACGCCGCAGGAGAAGTGCTGCGCGTCGTTGTGCACGAGCAGAGCGCGGCAACGGGAACCCGCGTGGCTGACGGCTTCCTCGATCAGCTGCATCGAGTCGCCGTTCAGGGTGTTCGCCTTGCTGTGGAACTCGACGAGGCCAAGCTCGTTTGGCAATACATAGTAGGAAGCAACGGCATTGCCGAGTACGGGCGACAGGGTCCGGCGTTTCTCGGTGAACCGGGTGACGCCGGGCGCGCGTCGCAGGGTCGTATAGGACCCGTCGGCGAGCAGGTACTGCAGTTCGCCGTCGGCGACTCGATAAAAAGATTGTCCGGCGGCCGTTTTCAGGAAGGCCGGCACTCTGCGGCCCTCGCCTTGCAGGCGCTCGATGAAACGATCCGCGCCGATGGCGTCGATCATCTCGAACGGACCCTGGATCCAGTTATAGCCCAGCTTCATCGCGTCATCGACGGCGACCAGCGATTCATTGACGTCCGGCACGAGTTCCGCCGCGTAGCAAAGCGTATTCGAGAGGATCTCCCAGGCGTACTGTCCGTACTGATCGTCGGCATCGAGCAGCAGGGTAAAGTCGCCCGCCGCCTCGGCATCGACGGCAGCCTGCGGCTTGTCGTTGTCGAATCCGCGATAGCTGAACGCCTCGAAGTCCAGCGTCTCCTTCTGCGTCCCCTCGGTTTTATAGAAACCGCCTTTTGTGCCCTTGTTGCCGATCATCCCGGCTTCGATCATGCGTTTCATGACCGGGATCTCGGCGGCGACGGAGTGGAATGCGTCTTCCGCAGGCAGGATGTTCTCGAGGCTCTTCGCGACGTCGCTCATCAGGTCGATGCCGATCAGGTCGTAGAGCCCGAACACGCCGGTTTTGGGCACGCCCATGGGCCGGCCGAAGATGGCGTCCGCCGCTTCGGGCTTCAGCCCCAGGCGAAAGGCCGCGTGCAGGGCGGTCTGGATGGCGAACACGCCCACCCGGTTGCCCAGGAAACCCGGCGTATCGTTGCAGACCACGATGCCCTTGCCCATGCGCGCCTCGTTGAACTGCGCCAGGCACTCGATCACCTCCGGGCGCGTATCCTCACCGCGCACCAGCTCCAGCAGGCGCATGAACCGCACCGGGTTGAAGTAGTGCGTGATCGCGAATTCGCGTCGGAACGTTTCCGGCATGCCGTCCACCAGCAGCGCGATCGGAATGGTCGAGGTGTTGGAGGACACCATCGAGCCCGGCTTGCGGACCGCGTCCAGGCGCCGGTACAGGGCCTGCTTGACGTCCAGCCGCTCGACCACGGCCTCCGTGATCCAGTCGGCATCCGCGAGCCGCTCCAGGTCGTCCTCGACATTGCCGATGGTGATGCGGTGCCGGTACTCGGGGTGCAGCAGGCCAGGCTGGCGCTCGTCGAGCAACCGCTCCAGGCCCCGCGCGGCGATTGCGTTGCGCTCGGGCCCGTCGGACGGCAGGTCCAGCAACAACACCTCGACGCCCGCATTGGCCAGCTGTCCGGCGATGCCGAGCCCCATGGTGCCGGCACCGATGACGGCGGTTTTCTCGATGCGGTACACGGCGCTCGCCGGCCGTCTCAGGCCTGCCCGGCGGGATTGTGGGTGAAGATGAAATCGCGCAGTAGCTGGCGGCACGCGTTCGGCGCCTCCAGTGGCACCATGTGGCCGCTGCGCGGGATCACGTCCACCCGGGGCGCCGACAGCGCGGCGACCAGTTCCGCGGTGGCCCGCGCCGGCGCCATGCGGTCCCGGCCCCCGATGATCACCTGCGCCGGCGCCTGCACGCCGGCTGCGGCCGCCTCGCCGTTACGATAGGCATCGCAGGCCCGGAGGTCGGTGGCCAGTGCTTCGGGCACGTTGACGCCCATGACCTTGCGGCCACCTGCCATCATCGAGCTGCCCGGCACCGGGCCCTGGTGGAAGTGCCCCGCCGGGCCGAATCCCCAGGCGATCATCATGCCGACGGCGGCCTCCGGGTCGTTCTCGGCCGCTTCGATCAACCCCGGGTTGACCGGCGTAGCGAGGCCGCTGGCGATGAAGGAAACGCTGCGCAGGCGCTGCGGGTACCGGGCCGCGTATTCCAGCGCCACCAGGCACCCCTGGGAATGCGCCACCAGCGAGAGCTTGCCGGTGTCCAGGGTCTGCGCCACGCGCTCCAGCCAGTCCGCCATGTCCTCGATGCGGGCCAGTTGCGGGCCGGCAGACAGCGAATGGCCGGGCAGGTCGGGGGCCAGCACGGCGTAACCGCGGAACGCGAAGAAACGCGTGTACAGCCCCCAGAAGGTGTGATCCAGCGCGCTGCCGTGCAGGAACACCACGGCCGGCCATTCCGGCTCGAACGGCTTGCCGCCGGTCGCCGCGAACACCCGCATGCCGTCGACCTCGAAGTACATCGGCTTCAGCCGGCCGCCTTGCGCGCGGCCCGGAAGCCGGTTTCGAAATCCGCCTTGAGGTCCTCGACATCCTCCAGGCCCACGGACAGGCGCACCATGTCCTCGGTGATGCCGGCCGCCGCCAGCGCCTCGGCGTCGATGCGCGAATGCGTGGTGGTCGCCGGGTGGATGATCAGCGTCTTGGCATCGCCCACGTTGGCCAGGTGCGAGGCCAGCTGCACGTTCTCGATGAAGGCGCGGCCTGCCTCGCGGCCGCCCTTGACGCCGAAACTGACGATCGAACCGGCGCCACGGGGCAGGTACTTCTGCGCCATGGCGTGGCTGGGGTGGTCGGGCAGCGAAGGGTGGTTGACCCAGGCCACCTGCTCGTGGCCGCACAGGTACTCGAGCATCGCCCGGGTGTTGGCCATGTGACGTTCCATCCGCAGCGGCAGGGTCTCGATGCCCTGCAGCAACAGGAAGGCGTTCATCGGGCTCAGGCAGGCCCCGATGTCACGCATCGCCTCGGCGCGGATGCGCGTGGCGAAGGCGCTGGGCCCGAATTCCTCCCAGAAATTGATGCCCTGGAACGGCGCGTACGGTTCGGTGAGGGTGGGGAATTTGCCGGCCGCCCCCCAGTCGAAGTTGCCGCCGTCCACGATCACCCCGCCGATGGCGGCGCCGTGCCCACCCATCCACTTGGTCACCGAGTGGATGATGATGTTGGCCCCGTGGTCGAAGCAGCGGCACAGGTAGGGGGTGTTGAAGGTGCCGTCGATCATCAGCGGCACGCCGTGCTCGGCACCGATGGCGGCGATGGCCTCGAGGTCCATGATGTCCAGGCCCGGGTTGCCGATCAGCTCGCCGTAGATCAGCCGCGTGTTGTCCTGCATGGCGGCAGCGAAGCCCGCGCTGTCGGTCGGGTCCACGAAGGTGGTGGTGATGCCGAAGCGCGGCAGCGTGTTCTTCATCAGGCTGACATTGCCGCCGTACATCTGCGACGACGCCACGATGTGATCGCCCTGCCCCAGCAGTGCCGTGATGCCGCAGAAGGTGGCGGCCATGCCGGAGGCGGTGCATACCGCGGCCGACCCGCCCTCGAGGGCGGCGACCCGTTGCTCCAGCACCCCGACGGTGGGGTTGGTGATGCGCGAGTAGGCATGCCCCCCGCGCTCCAGGTTGAATATCGAGGAGGCGGTATCGGTATCCGGAAACACGTAGGACGTGGTCTGGTAGATCGGCGCCGCGCGGGCGCCGAATTCCTCGTCCACGGTCTGGCCGGCATGCAGCGCCAGCGTATCGAACAGGAAAAAATCAGGCATTCAGCTCACCTGCGACATGGGGCCCGGACCGTGCTCAGATGCCGGCCAGCGCCCGGTCCAGCGCGCCGATCAGGTCCTCGGCGTCCTCCAGGCCGACCGACAGCCGCACCAGGCCGTCGATGATGCCGACCCGCTGGCGTTCCTCCGGCTCCACGTCGGCATGGGTCATGGTCACCGGGTGGGTGATCAGCGACTCCACCGAGCCCAGGTTTTCCGCCAGGCTCCAGAGTTCGACGCCGTCCATCAGCTGCTTGCCGGCCGCCAGCCCACCCCGGACCTCGAACCACAACATGGCGCCAAAGCCACTCGCCTGCCGGCAGGCCAGTTCGTGCTGCGCGAACGACTCCAGCCCCGGGTAGCACACCTGTGCGACTTTCGGGTGCGCCTCCAGGAACTGCGCAATGGCCAGCGCGTTGGCGGACTGACGCTCCATGCGCACCGAGAGCGTCTTGCAGCCCTGCAGGGTCAGCCACGCCACCAGCGGCGACATGATGGTGCCGGTGCTGTTCTGGATGAACCGGACCGCCTCGTCCAGTTCCGCCGAGCGACTGACTGCGGCGCCCCCCACGGTTGCATTGTGGCCATCGATGTACTTGGTGGTGCTGTGCACGGACACGTCGGCGCCCAGTTCCAGGGGGCGCTGGTAGTACGGGGTCAGGAAGGTGTTGTCCACCGCGTGGATGGCCCCGGCCTGCCGCGCGATCTCCGAGATGGCGGCGATGTCCGTGAGCTTCATGGTGGGGTTGGCCGGCGTCTCGGTGAAAATCAGGCGCGTGTCGTCCTGCACCGCCGCGGCCACCGCCTCCGGGCGCGCGGTGTCGGCAAAGGTGAAGCGGACCCCGAAGCGGTTCAGCACCTTGGTGCAGAGCCGGTAGGTGCCCCCGTACGCCACGTCCGAGACGACCGCATGGTCACCGGCATTCAGGAACGCCAGCATCACCGCCTGCACGGCCGCCATGCCGGTGCCGAAACAGGCGCTACCGGCCCCGCCCTCGAGATCGGCCAGTTTCATCTCCAGGGCCCGCACCGTGGGGTTGCCCGAGCGCGAGTAGNNCGACGGTTGCACGTAGGTGGTCGACTGGTAAATGGGCGTCAGGATGGAGCCGGTCACCGGGTCGGGGCTGACGCCGGCGTGTATCTGCCTGGTGCTAAAACCCATCTGTGTGGTCCTCGAATACGCTTGCGTGCCGCGCCCGGCGATCACCGTTCGCGAGGCCGACCATGATACACGCCCGCGGGGTTCGCGGCGAAGCCCGGAGACCGCGCGCGGCCCGGGGCCGGAGCCGCTCAGAACCCGTCCCGGCCCAGCAGGCCGAGGGGATCCTGCGGATCGATGCCGGGCATGAACGGGATGCCGCGGTCCACGTCGGTCAGCCGGTATACCAGTCCGAGCCAGTTGTTGAATATGGCCTTGCCGGTATCACGCCAGGTGTTGTCCACGTACGGCAGGATTTCCGCCTCCGGAAATGCGTCCCGGCCGCGGGCAGTGCGCTGCGCCCGGTCGATGAATTCCGTGGCGATGGCGGTGGCCTGGGGGCAGAAGTAATGCTCCGGTGTGGGCGGTGGCGCATCGAGTTCGCCATCCAGGTAACGGAAAACCTCGCGCTTGTATTCCTTGAGCAGGCTGTTGGCGTCGTATTCCGGGTGCCCCTGGAAATACACGATGCGAAACAGGTCGGGGCTGACCGCCAGGTGCACGCCGGCCTCCTCGCTGGCGGCCAGCACTTTCAGCCCGGCCGCCTCGAACTGTTCGCGGGTGATCGTGTTCCAGCGCGAATGCGGCGCGTCGAAACGCGTGTTGATGTCCCGCACCAGCGGATGCTCGGGCGCCGTGAGGCGGTGACTGTAGACCCCCCAGCGCTTGCGCTCCATGAGCTGGCGCTCGATGCCGTGGTGGTGCTTGAGCAAGGCGTGGGTGGCGAGGCAGGAACACAGGATGGAGGTGGTGTGGTGCTCGGCCCATTGCACCACCTCCATCAGCGGCGCCCAGAACGGCTCCTGGTCCAGCGCCGGGTTGGCAACGTTGGCGCCGGTGATGATGAGCGCGTCGAGCCCCGCGGCCTGCAGGTCGCGGAAATCGAAATAGTAGCGGTCGATGTGCTCGCGCGCGTCCCGCTCCCGGTCCAGGGCGGACAGCGAGAAAGGATAGACGTAGAACTGGGCGATCTTGTTGCAATTGCCCACCAGGTTGATGAACTGGTGCTCGGTGGCGGCCAGCGCCGCGTCCGGCATCATGTTCAGCAGGCCGATGTGCAGCTCGCGGATGTCCTGGTGCACGGCCTCGTCGAGCGGCAGGATTTCCAGCCCGAACTGGCGCAGGCGGGCGAAAGTGGGCAAATCGTTGTGGGCAACCAGGGGCATGCGCGTTCACGCCGGGCCGCTGCCGGCGGCCACGCTTAACAATCCACCCCGGATACTAGGATAATGGGCCGGAACCCGCAATTCACGACCGTTTGCAGGAGCCCCGCCATGCCCGACGCACCGATGATCGAACCCGCCCCCATGTGCTTCGCCTGCGGCCCGGACAACCCGATCGGCCTGCGCATCGATTTCAAGCTGGACGGCGACACCTGCACCGGGCGCTTCACGCCCTCCGCCCACCACGTCGGCTTCAGCGACACGGTGCACGGCGGCATCATCTTCGCGGCGCTGGACGACGTGATGGCCAACCTGCTCTACCTGCAGGGCATCAAGGCGCATACCGCGCGTTGCGAGATACGCTACCGCCGCGCCCTGCGCGTCGGGGAGGAAATCCTGCTGAGCGGCCGGGTCGAGAGCCAGCGGCGGCGGCTGGTGGTGCTGCAGGGCGAGGCCCGGCTGGCCTCCAGCGGCGCGCTGGTGGCCGACTGCGAGGCGCGCTTCATGCTCGAGTGACGGCCGGCGCCTGCGCGTCGATCAGCTGCCGCAGTCGCCGGATGTGCGGCGGCCCGATCTCGCAGCACCCGCCGATGATGGTGGCGCCGTCCCGCATCCAGCGGGCAGCGAATTGCGCATATTCCTCGGGCCTCAGGTCCTGCCGCGACGGCGGCAGGCTCTCGTTGCCCCGGTAATCCCAGCGCTCCGGGATCGGGGTGAAGCCATTGGCGTACGCGCCCACCGGCCGCTCGCTGAGCCCGGCCAGGCGGGGTACGGCCCGGGTGATGGACTCGGGCGTCGAGCAATTGACCAGCAGCGCCTCCACGCCCAAGCCGGCCAGCGCCGCCAGGGCCTCGTCCAGCGTCTCGTCGCTGCGCAGCCGCGTCGGTCCCTGGTCCGCCAGCGTCCAGGACACCCACACCGGCTTGCCGGTGGCGCGCGCCGCCGCGGCGGCGGCGCGGGCCTCGACGGCGCAGGACATGGTCTCGCACAGGAATAGGTCCACGTACTCGGCGAGGAAATCGGCCTGTTCCCGGTACAAAGCCTCCATTTCCCGTTCGCTGGCGACCCGGTCCGGGCGGTAGCTCCCCTTCTGCGGCGGCAGGGAGCCGGCAATCCGCACCGGGCGGCCGCATTGCTCGCGCGCCTCCACCGCCAGCCGCCCGGCCAGACGGTTCATGGCTTCGAGCCGGTCGGCCAGGCCGGCCGGCTCGAACTTGTTGCGGATCGTCGAGTAGGAGTTGGTGGTGATGACGTCCACCCCGGCCTCGATGTAATCGACGTGGATGTCGCGCACGACCCCGGGCGCGGCGAGCAGCGCCTCCGCCGCCCACAACAGCCCGTGCCCCCCGGCGCCGCGGTTGATCAGCTCCTGGCCCATGCTGCCGTCCAGCAGCGTGACGGCCACCGGGCCCGTCCGCGCCGTCAGGGATGCGGTGTCGTACTGTTTCAGGCCACGCCCTCGACGCTGCCATCCGGGTTCAGGCGCACCTTCAGCGCCTGCGGCCTGGCCGGCAAGCCCGGCATGCGCAGGATGTTGCCGGTCAGCACCACCAGGAATTCGGCCCCGGCGCTGACCTGGATGTTGCGCACCGTGACCTGGAAGTCACGCGGCCGGCCATGCAGCAGCGGTTCGTCCGACAGCGAGCTGGGCGCCTTGGCGATGCAGATGGGCAAGCGATCGAGGCCGATGTCCTCGATCAGGTGCAGGTCCCGCTCGGCATCCTTGGTAAAGGCGATGTCGTCCGCTCCATACATGGCCTGGCAGATGATGCGGACCTTCTCGTGTACCGGCATGTCGAGTTCGTAGAGCGGCTGGTAGGCTTCGTTTTTCGCCACCGACGCCATCACCTGGCGCGCCAGTTCCGCCGCGCCCTTGCCGCCCTCCATGTAGTGCCGCGACTCGGCGAATGACACCCCGTGCGCGGCGGCGCGCTCGGCCACCAGCGCGATCTCCTCGTCGGTATCGTTGGCGAAGCGGTTGAGCGCCACCACCGGGTGCTTGTTGAACCGCGTCACGCTCTCGATGTGCTTGTCGAGATTCTCCAGCCCGGCGCGCACCGCCTGCGGATCAGGGGCCTCGAGCTGCTGCCGGGGCCTGCCTCCGTGCATCTTGAGCGCGCGTATGGTGGTCACCAGCACCACCGCGTCGGGATCCAGGCCCGCCGTTCGGCACTTGATGTGAAAGAACTTCTCGGCGCCGAGATCGAAGCCGAAGCCGGCCTCGGTGATGGCCCAGTCGGCGTAGTGCATCGCCATGCGCGTGGCGAACACGCTGTTGCAACCGTGCGCGATATTGGCGAACGGTCCGCCGTGGATGAACGCGGGCACTCCCTCGAGCGTCTGCACCAGGTTGGGGTGCACCGCGTCCCGCAGCAGCGCCAGCAGCGCGCCGGTCACCTCCAGGGCGGCGAGATACACCGGCTCGCCCTCGCGGGTGAAGCCGACCAGGATCTGATCCAGCCGCCGCCGCAGGTCGTCGAGATCGTTCGCCAGGCACAGGATGGCCATGATCTCGGAGGCCGCCGTGATGTCGAAGCCGCCCTCGCGCGGAATGCCCTGCATCTTGCCGCCCAGGCCCAGCACGATCTTGCGCAGGCTGCGGTC
>JABAHR010000436.1_pt1 | contig 31164 bp, 48 predicted proteins | sample 7062101 | NCBI WGS metagenome assembly JABAHR01 (sample SAMN14534553, study PRJNA622989) | marine sediment metagenome | biome: marine biome [ENVO:00000428]; feature: marine pelagic biome [ENVO:01000023]; material: deep marine sediment [ENVO:00002113] | place: India: Gulf of Kutch | collected...
TGCTTCGTCCTGTCCGCTGAGAATCTGCTCCATACGGAACAGCCTGCCCTCAAGATCGCTACCGGACAGTGAACTCGGAGCGGCGGTCGGCTGGGATTCACTAGGGCTTTGGTTGTCCTCATCAGGACGCTCTGCGTTCACGATATGATCGGCGAGGGCGTCGAACCGATCGCCAATAGCTGCGACAAGCCCGTAGCCGCCTAGTGTAATCGTCTGGAGCGACTCAGGTATGTCGTCGATGTTCATGTTCCAGACCATGTCACGTATACCGCGCAGGCGCTCGGCGAGCCAATTCACCTCCTCGTCTGTCCCCGTGGCACCGATCACCCTGGAGTCCGCCTCGATTNNTCCGCTGAGAATCTGCTCCATACGGAACAGGTCGCCCTCAAGATCGCTACCGGCCAGTGTACTCGGAGCGGCGGTCGGCTGGGATTCACTAATGGTTCCGCCGCCGCGCCCATGTGTCGATTGGTCGTGATCGTGCTCAGTTCCCGCTAAGTGCTTTGAGCATACAGCATCGCCAGTGCGATCGCCGTTGCCGTGCGTGAGCTGATCCGCCTTTGTGTTGAGGGCGCGTCGCCAAGCCTCATCGAGCAATTCGACATCCTCGTCTATGGCGATATATTCCTCCTCCTGCCGTTCGCGATTTGACGGCGACGCATCTTGCATGTTTTTGGCAGGCATCGGGTATTCGTCGACCACGCGAATGCCAACCTCTTCCGATGGCGTCTGTTGCAATTTGCCAGCCAAATAGTTGTCAAATATGCGGCTATGCACACTGTCTGGGTGTGTGTCAAACGTCAAGCCTATTGACCAGCCGTTTTGTTTCCATAGTTTGCGACCTTCCTGCGTTGCCATTATTTGATGTAATGACACACTGGTCGCGCCAGGGTCAATGTTATCTGGCAACTCTCCCAACTTTTCTGTAGCTTTTGCATAGGTGCCTATAGAGCGGTTAAAGCCTAGCCGAGGAAACGTGTAGTACCCGTTGTAGTTTGATGCCCGCATGCCAAACAAACGGATGTTCTCGATGTTTAACCAACGTGCAGCGTTTAGCTGATTGGCAAAGAGTACCGTACCAATGCCTTTGCCGCGTAAACCGGCGCGTATGCGTAAATAGTCATTGACTAGCATCGGTGTATTAGTGTCATTATTCCACGCAAGCTGTCGCCTGCTTGTATACAACGGATGCGTTGCAGAAATAAAAAGCTCGCCGTCCTCTAGATGGAGCTGTACGCGAGTCTGGTTATCCAGCACCCCACCTAGCATTGCTACCTGTTCCACTGTGGGTCGCATGTCAGGGTCGTCATTATCAAACAGATCGTTGATAACAGACTCTACGTCATACCTGTCGACAACCTCAATGGCTCCTGGTTGGCTAAGCCATCCGGTTTGCGTTACAGGGCTCGCGACGACAAAGTCGGTTGCAGAGTGGACATAGGCCCAGGCCGCCTGTTGTTCGCGCAGCGTGCGGAGCTGGTTGTCAACTTGCGCCCATAACGGATTGAGGAATAGCGCGTAATCGTCGCTATTGTGCTTCTCTATCTCGTCAACCGCCTGCTGAAACCTAGCATCCTCATCAGGCGTGAGCAGCCACTCGACATCGGCCCAGCTAGAGGCCAAGCCCACGCGGTCAATTCGCTCTGCGTGAATTTGGTAAATATCCCAAAACAGACTTTCTACAGCGGGGTCAATTTGTGCCGCCCTGTAAGCGGCACGCCGCACTTGCTCTTGCTGCGTGGAAGCCTCATCAACCAACGCAGCAAGCGATTTGCCGTCGTCGCTGTCCGTCACGGCGTCAGGCGCAGCGGTTTCGCCGCCCCCTCGTCCATGCGATGATTGGTCGTGATCGTGCTCAGTTCCCGCTAAGTGCTTTGAGCATAGGGTGTCTCCAAACCCTCTTGCCAATATGCCAGGGAACATTTCGCACCACGGACGTGTTGCAACAAGCTGTAGCCGACGCATGTCTAGCACCACCCAAGCGCGGGCCAATGATACGCGGCGCGCCATCGCTCGTGTCTCGCTCGGTGCAGCGAAGACAGAGCTTGCGATTGCAGCGAGGGAGATACGGGCAGACTGATTGTGGCTGGGAAAGACGCCGCCAATTGTTTGTGCAACACCTTAATGCGGTGTTGGACAAATGTGTCGCCGTCGTCGTCGGCAAACTTCGCATACAACCATTTCAGCGTTTTTGTCGCGTGCCGTTCCCAGCAACGATGCTCGCGCAAATCGGACGGAACTGAGATCATAAAAAAATCGCGCGCATCATATTGAAGTTCCAGGTTGTTCATCAAACCTCCCTCAGACGCATGCGGTAGTGCCCAGTATGATAGTGATGCGGCATGTAGCCGATTGGTGGCGATTCAACTCCCTCCCAGTAATCGGGAATATCGTCAGGAATGCGGCGACCGTCTTGGTCATAAAATGCTACGTCGACGACCCGGTACTGCACGCCTTTTGGAAGCACAATTTCTTTTTCGCTGACGAACCCAGTCTGAGGATCGTCGCCGTAATACACCCGCGTTAGTTCGCCAAGATTGCGACCGCTTTCCTGCTCCAGTTGCCACAGAATGCTGACGTTTGACCGCGAGCGCCCCGTACCAACGTATTTGTTCACATATTCGCGGTCATAGGTGGCTGACTGGTCGTTAGTCAATTGAATGATGGCACCGACGCCCCACGCAATCAGCACCGCTTCGGGCACACGGCTCAAACCGCGATAAACCTCACCGGCATACGTGGGCGCCCGATCTGTCGCTGCCTCCCAGTGTGGCAAAGCACGAGCACACGCATCCCAATGGTGTTTTTCATAAACAGTAGCGTCATCAGACAATTCGTCGCCACGCTGCTGCATACGCATGTGGAGTCCAGAACTTCCCCACCGCATAATTGCTTGTTGTTCCTCGCGGGACAAACCGTCTGCCCATCGTTTCAGCAACTCGGGGTCGGTGCCGTCCACCACGTCGGCACCGGGCGCGCTGTCGACGGCAGGAACTGTGTCGGAACGGCGGCCATGTACGGATTGGTCGTGGTCGTGCGCCGTGCCCGACAAATGCTTGGCGTTGACGACGACTGGCGTTTGTTGCGCCAATCGCACCGCAGAACGAATGATGCTTCTAGCGGTGTCGGTAAATAGGCTACCATCGAACGACGGATGTACTGCAATTGCGAATGCCTCGCAAAACCCCTCCTCTGCATTGGTAGCGCTATAAGCCGTGAGCAACTTGCCAATGCGATCGGCATGCTGATGGTATTGTTCAGACCATGCGCGCAATGATTCAACGCTTAATTGAGCGTAAATGCCGTGCGCATACGCATGAGCAAGGACGTGCTGGAGACTATTGCAGCCGCCCGCCGCATCGCCTGGGGCAGGCGGGGCGTCGTGACAGCGAGCCTGAAACGAATGATCGTAAACCCAAACGACGTGCGCCGTATATTCCGAGGCGACGGCTTGGCGGCGGTCGGGAGGCAGTGCCGCCATAATGATGCGCAGCGGCGCGTTGTGTGCGATGACCACCTGCCGAAACGCTTGTTGATTAAGCAGCGAGGTGGCTGCTTTGGTGACATCGCTGCTAAAGTCTCGACGCACGGCAAATTCGATCATTCGCGGCGTCAACTTGCGATGCCAAAATTTTGATGCTTCGCTGAAACCCGGCCATTGGTCGGTCTGGCCGTACCGTTCCATTAACGCGGCGGCGATTAGATCCGCTGCATGCGATCTCGTGTGTGCGATTTCGAGTAGGTCGCGCACGTCCTTGTTTTCCACAGCCTTGCCCCACCCCAAAATGCTGGCGTAATCAATTGCAGGCTGCTGTGCTGTAGGAGCGTCATCGGTTGGTGCATCGCCAGAAGCCGCGTTGGCGTCACTCCAGCCCAATGCACTAGCTCCATCGCCACCGGGCATTCCCTGAGTTTCGGCAGGCATCCCCGGCATACCGCCACCCATCGGGTCCATGTTTTGCTGCGGCTGCGGCTCGGGAATCATTTTTTCCGCCGCCTTTTCGTCGATTTCAAAAAACGCGACGATTATCTCGATTGCCGCCTGTCTATCCAAACCACCCGATTGCACTGTCTGAGCAAGCGTCGCAATCTGAGCCATGCTCTGGGGCGTATCAAACAATTTGCTACGGGCAGCCGGGTCGTCCAGTTCATCGAGAGGCGAAAGCCCCAGACGCTCAGCGCGGTACTCGTCGCGCGTTACATCACCAGCAGTTCGCGCCTGACCCCATTCGCGGCTCATCATGTCCTCATCAAGAGGCGAGCAGCGATCAATCCAAATTATCAAATTGTCGCGTTTGCGTTTTTTGCGTCCGGTCGCGTTGGGCTTCAAAGCGTCGTGATTTACGTCGTCTTTGAACCACGGCGTCAGCCAACGATTAAAGCCTTCGCTAATTTTGGTGGATAACGGGTTGACCGCGCTATCAAGAAAATGTTGTTCTGCAACAATAGCCTGCGCTCTATTAGCTCCCACCACCTCGCCGAGGATAATGGGGTTCACGCGAAACGCCTGCAAGATTCGTTTTTTGATGATTTCGCTGCTGCTTTGATAATCCATTTCCTGGGGTGTGTTTTGCAGCTTGTGGATGCTTTCAATGAGCCCGTCGATGATTGCGGGGTCGCCCTGCCCTACGGATTGTTTCCAAAGCTGCTTTACAGCTCTGACAATTTGCCGACGCTGGTGCCCCTTTAGAATCGGCCTCGCTTCGGTAAGTTGGCCCTCGGCGTTTCGCAGCCGCCCAATACTAATGACGACGTTCGGATATAACCCCGTGTCGAACGAGTCCTCCTGAGTGCGTTGAATTTTTGTGTCGGTCTTTGCTGAATCGAATACGGCTTCAAGTGGCGAGTACGCCATTGTGAAATCGGTCGGATTTGGAATATGCAACCGCAACACTTGCTCATTTTCAAGCAGCACCGGCTGCGCCAAAGTTCCGCCAAAGGTCAGCGCATAGTGGGAGAACAGATTTTCATTGTGCAGCGGGGCAATCCAATTCGTCGGAATTGCCCACAGTTCCATGCTGCCATCTTCTAGCTCGCCGCCGATTACATACGCCTCGCCAGTAATTAGCAGGCTGACAGCGCACATATACAGCAGATCGTTACCTGTCTGCACATGGTTTGGTGAACTAAGCAAATCCAGAATCGGGTGGCGATCGAACAGCTCGAAGTTTGACCCGAGGTTAGGCGCTTTTTGCCGCACAAATCCAGGCAAATGACGATAGGCGGCCAAATGCCGTTGACTCATGTCAACTGACTGAAACGCACGACTGGCTTTTAGCGGCACGCGCGTCTGCCCTGCCATCCAAGGTTGGCACGCAACACGTTCGCCGATGGCATTAGTGGCAGCGTATACCCAATTGCGAAACTCTGAGAACAATTGGGACGGGCGGCTGCGCATGCCGATTTGAAAATTTTGCGCTAGCCCTCGGCCGACCGTTTGCGAAACGTCGAGAATAGACGGCTGTTTAGCAATCAGGTCTGTCGCTGACCTAGCGTATGCGGCTGAGTCCTGCGCAAACTGATTAGCGTAGTCGCGGAACGCCATAGTTACGCCTCTGCGGTGGGGCGGGGTAAGATATGCCCGCAAAATACCGCAAAAATGCCCTGGCGTCTATTTTAGTCGTCCGCGTCTATCGAAGTATCTACGCCGCTTTGCGCAAGGCCGCGTCGCAGCGCGTCGGTCGCTGCCTCGTATCTCAGCCGCTGCAATTCGCGCTCACGCCACGCAGACAGCATCTCGACCTCGCCGCGTAGAAGCTCGACAGAATTTTGCAACTCATTGTTCGCGCGTTGCAGGCCGTTTCGCTGTGCCGTTGTTTTTTCTAGCTCGGATTCCAGGTATTCGATGCGCTGCTCAAGCGTCGTTTTCGTCGCCATTCTCAGATTTGCCCTGCGTGATGACGGGGTAATCACTGGGACGCACTACAGAACCGCGCTGCGGCGGGAACACGGTCGGCATGTCACGGTTAGCCATCGGAACCTCATTCTCGGCCTGCAACATTTTGTCGAGCATTGCCACGCACTCAGTAAACGCCTCGCGGGGAAATTCCTGCGTCATGCGGTACAGGCTGAGAGGCCCGTCGGCAAACGACCAAATTGCGACCATGTATTTTCCCGAGCGAATCGCCCGCTCAAGCTGCTGGGCGACCTCGTTAGTAGGTAGCGTTGGATCTGCTTCGGTGGAGGTATCAAGCACCATCACCGGAACTGGCTCGTTAGTTGTCGGGTGCATGTACCAGTGCGTGTAAGGCGGAACGGGCCGCTGATACTGGTGCAACTCGACGCTGATAGGGTCGCCGCTATAAGGGCAAGGTACGTCTAACTGATGTGCCATAGTGTGTTTGCTCCTGACGGGGAAGGGTTAAGGTGATCGCTTAATCGTAATCATCCAGTTCTGCGTCGTAAAGATAGCCGACGATGGCATCGCGCACGCCGTCAGGCAATTCATCGACCTCGTCTCGGCTTAATGGCGACGATTCTAGCTCTGGGTTGCCCCCGCTGGTCAATAGGTTATCGAGCACTGGAATACCGCCAAATGTCAATTTATTGTACGCCCCCGTGCTGGCATCAACACGGTCCTTGAATTTACCCCGTGGGAACACTTCAAGTTCGTCCAAATACGCACGGTTCCACTCTCCACGAAGTACATATACATTGCCCGCTTCGACCATTGCGGCCAATCCCATTGCTCGGTTGATTTTGTCACCGCTGACTTTATCGGCAAAGCATGGAGCTGGCGCCAGCAGGCGAATTAAATTCAAGCATGCCTCTTTGCCGCTTGATCCCGGTTCCTGTTCCACGTAGACCTGATATTCAACCGTCGGGTCGTGGGCATACCGCGCGTAGTCCATTTCGACCACCTGCTGAATCGCTGCATTGCGTCGATGTGGTTCAAGCTGCGCCGCGAAAACGTGTTCCACAAAAAAACGACCTTGTGCGAATCGCATCAACACACCCGCCGTGTTGCAACCCGCTGCTTGCGTGCCTGCCAAATCCCAATATCGCACGACTTTGCCGCCTGTCGGCACATGATCGACAAGGTGCATTTGTTCGACGCGAAAGAAATTCCCGCCCGGCGGCGCTGGCCGCTGCTGCAACTGTCCTGCGGAACCTAGACTGCCGAGCGTTTGCTCCAGCGTCTTGACCTGCTCCTCGGTGTATGTGTCGCCCCACAACAGCTCGCCGTCTTCGTTGCGCGGATCTGTCCAGCCAATCGGGCTCCAAAATGTTGACGTCGACTCGTATCGCATGGGCAACCGCAAATGTACCCAGTCCTGCTGAAATAGCGGGCTTTCCATTATGTGTCCGCTTAAATCATCTTGCTTGAGACGCTGCATGATGACGATGTGCGGGCAGTTGTGCATTTTGCCTCGCGTACTGACGGCGTTGTCGTACCAGTTTGCGACTGAACGCATGCGATCTTCCGATTCTGTTTCGCGCACATTATGCGGGTCGTCGATAATGATTGCGCCCGTTGGGTGCTCACCCGTCACCTGACCGCCAGTCGTGCTGCCAATGCGCCACCCTCCAGCAGTGGTGTCGTATCGCAGTTGCGTGTTTTGATCGGCGCGTAACGCTACGCGATCGCCCCAATACCTTCGATACTTGTCGCTCAAAACGATGTAGCGAGTCTGGCGGCAGTCGCGGCTGACCAGGGATTGGTGATAACTCAACGTCAGGAATCGCTTAGTGGCGTCGTGTATCCACGACCAGCAGTTGAAAAACACACTGATCGTCAACGATTTCGAGAAGCCTGGAGGAATGTTGACCAGCAGATTCTTGATCTCGCGACGGTCAACAGCTTCGAGATGCTCAGCGATACAATCTAGGTGCCAATTCCATCGCAGTGCCACATCGCCGACTACCGGCCAGCCGATGTGTTGATAAAAAGAAGCAAACGACGCTTCTGCTCGCAGACGCTCCTCATGCTCCTCATCGGTCAGTCCGCCAATCGCGGCCAGTCGCATGAGAGCCTCGGCCATGTCTGTGCTAAGGTCGCCTGCTGCAATCTGCGATCGCAGGTCGCCGAGCTGGTCGTCAGTCAGATTGCGCAATAGCTCGTGCATTTACCGGCGCCGTCGTGACCGCCACCGAGGGCGGTAGCTGCGAGATGATGTCGACGTGGTACTGTGCGACGGGCGACCGCCGCGAAACGCACCTGCATAATACCATTGCCCGCTGCTCGATTGTGCGGCCCCCCATCCGACGCGAGTCGAGCTAGACAGCAGCCAAGCCCGATGACCTGAGCTATTCATCCATGCCGTAAACGCGCGGGGCACCGTCGAATAGCCTCGCGCAATGATCTGCTCGCCGCCACCGTGATACATGGAACTTTGCGTTGCCATGTGCTCTGCCCAGCGTTGCGCGATTGTATTCAGCTCAGCGTCCATTGTCGGCGATGGGCGATCACCCCGCCGACGCAGCAGCTCTGCGTGCATTTCGAGCTGCTTTGGGGTTGCCTCAGTGACGACGACGACAGCAGTTACAATTAAAAATACCATAATGTTCCTAACTTGTTGCAAGCAAACGATTTACGCGAACCCCCCCCAACCAGGGTGTATCGGTGCATTGTACCGATGTGCGGTGTATTTGTGCAACGCCCTTCAGCGTTTGGGCTTGACTACGCCGGTCCCGGTGGTATAATGTAAGTGTTGGATGATTCTTGACTTACCCCAAACCCGAGGAGACAAAGATGACCACGCTCAGTCACGTCGAACTCACCCCCGCCACAATCGCCAGCATTCGCTCCGACCTGGAACGGATCTACGAGCACGACGGGGCCTGCACGGCCTGCACGGCCTACCCCGAGGGTATTCGGATCGAGCTGGACTACCTTGCGGGCTCGTACAGCAGCAAGGGCGCCTGGATCAACATTCGCCTGGGCATCGACAACGTCCCCTGCTTCGACGGCGGCACGTACACCGCTTGGCTGGACCTGGAAGCCCGCAGCCCCCGAGGCGCGATCACGGTCATTCGCAACGCCCTGAAAAAGACAGCCGTCAGGCTGTAGGGCCATTGGATGATTCTTGACTTACCCCAAACCCGAGGAAAAACATGAAACTGATCGCCAAAACGAAGAACAGCGAATCCGAGATCGAACGCAACTACGAGGACAAGAACGACAACGCGATCGACATTTACCACAACACCGACCTGGATGAGTACGACTTTTGCTGCCACACCGACGGCGACAGCCAGGGCGACGGCCGCACCTACTGCACGCTGGCCGACTGCCTGCGAGCCGCCAAGTCCTTCCTAAAGTCGATGTAAAAAAACAAAACCAAAACCGGGCGGCCCCTCCTGGGGCCTCCCAGTAGAGGGCGGCCACGCGGGCCGCTCAGGCTTCAACCCGAGGAGACTCACATGGCAGTTCGGTACGAGTGGTGTGTCGAGACGATTGACAACGAGCACGGGGACGTGCTGGCCCTCGACCACGCGGAAAGCCTGCGGGACGCGCTGCAGGGCGCACTGAGGTGCCCGCCCGAGGAGGGCGAGCACTACGTCCTGGTGCTGGTGCGGGAGGTCTGGGACGAGTTCGACGGGTTTCGAGTCGACCGAGGCTGGGCTTACGTCGGCGGTGAGGAGCGAAGGCTTCCCGAGGAGTTCAGCGGCGGGCTGGACGAGGCCAGAGTACCGAAGCGGTTCCACCAGGAATACGCTCGGGAGATCGCCCGCGCCAACGTCAGCTTAGAGCGGGCTGGCATCAGGATGACCTAGCGCGACCGGCCCCTAACCCCAGGACAAGCCAGCAGGCCCGGAAGTGCGGCAGTCTGTCAGGAGAGTAGAAGGCGACGAATGATTGACGGAGAACGAATGACAATCAAATGGCTACAGCGAGCGAAACGCTGCGACACACAAGTCGCGAAGCGGCGCCGGTGGGATTCCCGATGCCGTCGGTTCGCTATCGTGGAATCGGTCAGCCCGCATTTCGGGCGATGGTTCCAAGGAATCCAGGTCATCCCCAACGGGGAGGTGCTGGTGAAACGGTCCCGCAGCCGTCGTGTGGTGGAGCGGGCACTCGACCGAATTGTTTTGACGCCGACATTGGGAGGAGAACGATGAAACGACGAACCTGGGACCGCGTGCAGCAGTGGGCGATCACCGTCTATATCGAGGGAGGCGAAGTTTTCGACGACAACGACGAGCGCGTCCCCGAGCTTGACGCGATATGGGAGGATTTGCAGCTAGCCGACAAAATTGGCGAAGTTGGCGAGCTGACGATCGACTTTCGAGCAAGGGGCTGGAGTGACCCCGGCAGCAAGTATGGTGGTCCGCAGAATGTTGGGTGGCCCCCCGAGGATTGCGACGAGCGGTTCCCGCTTCAGGCCAGCCTGGAAAGCGACACGCTCGTCGTCAGGCTCGACGACGACGTGCGAGACGAATTGTACGGCCGCTACGAGTCGAGAGTATACGATGCCGAAATAGACGACATTGATGATTGACGGCTGCCGTTGACCCCACCGACCCCGGCGTTATAATGAAGGCATGGCATTGGACACCCCAAACTGAGGAGAACGAGATGGCGACAATGCAAGAAAGAGCGCGAGAGCGCGCAGAGATTGTCAAGCAGCAAATTGCCAACCTGGAGGATCGACTGCTTGAAACCAACCGGGATCTGCTGGGGATGCTTCAGCAGACCCTGGAGGCCGAGCAACCCGAGGGCTGCACGGCCTGGGTCGGATCGGCCGCGATAGCGGCGATCGCGGCCGAATTGCAGCGGACAGAGGCTAAGCGGTTACGGCTCGTTGGGATGCTACAGATCATCAACTCGTTAACCCTGGGCGATGATTGACCATTTTTATGGAGGGACGTCAGGCTGGGTGCCTTGAATTGGAGTAGGTTCGCCCTACCCTGGCGTCCCTTTTTTTCAAAACGAGATCGTCGAGATCACCACCCGCCAAGCCCACCCCAAACTGAGGAGAACGAGATGGCGACAATGCAAGAAAGAGCGATCGGCGACTTGAGCGTCGGCGAGTTTTACAACGTCGGCGGCCGCTATTTTCAGGTGACTGGCTGGTGGCAGCGGGGCAAGTGTCCCGCCGATATGCTGGCCCGCGTGGTCGATCTGCTGACCGGCGAGGAGTCCACCGCGTGGGGCCACGGAATCGTGACCACGGCCACGCCCTCCGAGGTCGAAGCCTGGGAGCGTCGCGTGATCGCATCCTCGGTCGAGTACCCAAACCTGCGGCGGGTGATGGTCCAGGCGATTGAGGCCAGCCTCCCCTAACCAGCCGCTAACCCGAGGACAACAGAATGACCACTTTCCTGGAACGACCCTGCGACGACTGCCAGCACTGCGAAGCGGTCGCCGACGAGTAATCGAAAGGTCTAGCAAGTACCAACCTCCAACCCGAGGAGAAAACAAATGATGAGTTTAGAAGCGATCCGACAGATGGCTGACGATGCTACCGCCGAGGCGGCCCGGCGCGGGCTTCACCCCTATCCTATCGACAGCGATGCGCTGTCGCGCATGCCGGGCGGCACCGACTGGGACGGTCGTTCGCCGTACCCGTTTCCTTTTTTAGGGGATCATACGGGCGGGTGGACGCTTGTAGAAACCCACCTCGCAGATGCGTCTGGGTGGGGGGCCGACGACGAGCCCGCACTCACTCGCGAGCAACTTAACAGGCTGCTCACGAAGCTATGCGGGACCGGCGGCCCTGAAATCGGCGTCGGCATTGTCGAATGCGGACAGTTCCAAGTCCGCATCGGGATTTATCACCGGGGGGGCCAACATGAAGTGGCATGACTATCGCCCCATGTGGCCCGCCATCGAGCGGGCCGTCAACTTCGCAAGAACGCGCGCAGGAGTGCCGAAGCTGCGCCGCGTCGACCGCCGCACGATATACGAGCAAGGGCACGACGCCCTGGCTCGTGCCGGTGATGTATACGGTGCGGCACATTCTAATTTCGAGGTCAATTGGCGGTCAGCTCGCCGCCCGTACTATGCGTGCTACCCGCGAATTGCCAAAGCATTGTCGACGATAAGCCTTGACTTCGCCGTCGATCTGCTGATCGACCAAGCAACCTATATGCCTGACATCTTGGTCAGGTTTAGCGACGACTCATGTATGTGGCCCATCAGCGGCCGAAGCGTAAGAACACTTTGGATTTCGTCGCGCAGTATAGCAAGCGATGACGCCATTGAATTGATCGACGCAATGGCTAGTGAACGCGGCGAGGCACCTGTCGCGCACAAGCACAAAGGCGCAAACGTCCGTGCCATGTCGCTGTCTATTGGCGCCGATTATGGGGAGTTATATGAGTGGTTCCCTGGCGTTGAGATGCCCACGAACAACGTGCTGCGTCAGCCTCTTTTTTCAACGGGGTTGCCCGGCGATCGCTCCGTCGAGGAACAATTCAAATACGTGCAGGCGTGGCAAGCTCCAGCCACTTGGAACAGTCGCGTCGGTGTCAACGGCGAGGGGAACCGTGCCCTTGGGAACGGCATAGTACCCGAGTCGCTGCCGTATGATATGTTGCAAGGGATTCTGCGATTCGCGGTCGCCATACGGCTTCTCGCCTCGGACCCTTGCAGCGAGCTGACAGAGCGCGTGGTGCTGAGCAAAGACGCGCACCGTGTAGCCGATGCGACACCCGAAGAACTAAAGCGACTTGTCAATCGCGCGATGAAACGCGGCGTTAATGGCTGGACGATCGGCGCTGCGATGGAGGACGACCGGAGCGTAGCTCCCCACATGCGGCGACCGCACCCCGCGCTGATGTGGACGGGTAAGGGGCGCACGACGCCGCGAATCGTTATGCGGCGCGGCAGCGTTGTGCATCGCGCAGCACTAACGGCTGTGCCAACTGGGTATCTGGACGACGGAGGCGACGAATGATTGAGCGAAAAAATCTAAATGCCTATGCTGTCACACGCGGCGGACCCATAACTGTGCGGCGACCCGAAGACGCCGACCTAAGCTGGTCAGACTTTCGCGTGTACGTGCTCGGCGAAAATGAGTGGTTCGACCCGCAAACGAGCAGACAGATGGACCGGGTCAGTCACAAGTATTCTGAGTCGTGTCCCTCGCCTCACGCTATGTATGGTCCCGGCATCATTGTCGTCAGCTACGTGGGCGGCACGATGCGCACTGTTGAAAACCATGTTAATGATCCTCGGGTTTGGGCATGGGTGCGCCGTAGCATAGCTGAAGGTCATCTCAGCGCGGCAACCTTGGACGCGACACTGTGCAATAATGAGTGCGATGTGGAAGTTGCGGGAGACTAATTTGGGGTTGGTGGCATGGATGCAGACCCATGTAGGACCGGAGCATGCACCACCCGCCGCCAGCAGTTGCACTGTCGGCTGGCGGCTCATTCGCGGGGCGCACGCGGGTTCCCCGTCGCTATCTCCTCATGTTTCTATGTAGCGAAACGTATCCGGTTGCCCGCGTTTTTCGATCGGGAAAGTCTATGCCCGGCGACCAGTGCGCTTGTCGCGCAGAGCGGTTTCTCTTAGCCGCTTGAACAGGCTGGTCGCCGGGCGATTTTGTTTGTTTTTGAGGAACCCGTGAGAGACTCGAACCATGAGTGATGGGGTTAACAGCCCGACCTGGGAATCCGACTGCGGTACGGTCAAGCTGTGGCTGGGCGACTGCGTGGAGGCCATGAAATCGTGGGATGCCGGGGCTGTGGATGCGGTATTTGATCCTCCATACGGCTTACAACTGGCAGAGGGCAGAAGGCTGCACGCCTACAAATCCGCAGGCAAACATAAAGGCAAAATCGGAGGGAATGGCGCAGCTATGAGTTCTGAATACGGCGAAACGGATTGGGACAGAAGACCGCTAACAGTGGAGCAGTGGGACGCGATTCGCAGGGTGTCGGCCAGACAAATAGTGTTCGGGTATGAGTACCTGCTAGATGTGCTTGGTAGAGCGCCAAGAGTGCTTTGTTGGGACAAAAAGTGCAAAAACGGATGGGACGACCACTTTTCAGACTTTGAACTTGCATGGTGTTCGGAAGCGGGTAGGTCGAAAATGTTTCGGCACATGTGGATGGGGATGTTACGGGACAGCAAAGAGAAGCGACTGCACCCAACACAAAAGCCAGTGCCGTTGATGGAGTGGTGCTTTGGTTTCGGAATCGGGCCAATAGTGTTTGACCCCTTCATGGGTAGCGGAACGACTGGCGTTGCTGCTGTGCGGTCAGGGCGATCTTTTTTGGGATCGGAAATCTGCGTCCAGCATTTCGATACAGCCCAGCGGCGAATCAAAGACGAACTACGCAAAGTCGATTTCCTCGAACCACAACGGGTTAAAGACAGGCAAGCGAAGTTGTTTAGCGACGAGGACTGATTTCTACGAACCCGTAAGGGACTCGAACCATGAGTGATGGACGCCAGACGGCAGAGGTCAAATGCCGCGACGGCAAAACACGCAGATTCGTCACCACCGTCGATGGCGAGGTGTTGCACTTCCAAGGCCGCAAACACTGTTATTTGCTGTGGGATGAATTAGAGGGGCGTGGCATGGTCACGATGATGGTAGCTATGGAGGACGCCCGGCGGGTGTATATCCTGGCTCCCAATCACATGCAGCCAGTGCATGTTGTTGCCCGAACCTGGGCAGGTCAATGGGAATGGAAGGCGTTGGGCGATGAGTGAGTCGAACATCGGTTCAGCAATTCTCGGCCTCTACGCCGGGATCAAAAGCGGAACGACCGCAGAAGTCGCCCAGCGGCTAGGAAGAAAATGGGTCGGGATTGAGCTGAACCCCGAATATACTAGCCTCATCAAAAAACGAACCGCACAAAAAGCCCTGTTCTAGTCATGGCCGACCCCATCCGACGCGCTACACTCCTCGCTCAATTCCTGAAAACGCAAAACGTCCACACCGGAATTGAATACGGCACACGCAAAGGCGACGGCACAAAGGTGCTACTAGAGCTTGTCCCGCTCACAAGCCTCATCACCATCGACTCCTGGCTCCCAGACCACCATCACGACGAAAACACGCAGGACCAACACAAAGCCCAAGCTGTCGCTCTCCGACTCCAATACCCACAACTCTCCGTCTGGCAAATGGACGCCCTCGCCGCTGCCATCATTCTGCAACAGCACCCCGCCGATTTCGTCTATCTCGACGTTACATACAACAGCCAATGGCTCGCACGGCATCTACCCGTCATACGAACAAATGTAAAACACGGCGGAATCATCGCGGGCAGCGGAAAACACCGATGCAAGGTCATGGACGTCGTCAACCAAAACGTCCACAAATACGGCGGCCAAATCAACAAGGCTAGCTACGGGTCGCTATGGATCTGGACTGCCTGAAGGTGCGCGATCCGCAATAAGCACGACTCATAACTCCTCCTTTTACGGTCACAACACAGACACACAACATAACTCCTCCTTTTACGCGGGGGGCAACTATACCAGACCTATGGCGGTTAGTTGACGTTTCAAAAAAAATTTGCGATGGACTTTCGTGTTACGAAAAAAATTTTCATGGTGACACGTTTGTGTCACACTGACACGTTTGTGTCACGCAGGGGCGCAGGCAGGGCCGGGCAGCGCAGGGCCGGGCAGGGGGCAGGGCGCCGGGCAGAGCCGGGCAGAGCCGGGCGCAGGGCGCAGGCAGGAGCTGCGCGGTGGCCTCGCGCGCGGTGACAAGATCTTGTCATGACACAAATGTGTCACCATAGGGCAGGAGCGGCGCGGTGGCCTCGCGCGGGGTGACAAGGTTTTGTCATGTCACAAATGTGTCACCTCAGCGCGGCACCTTGTCGATGCGCGTGTGCATGTCGTCGCTTGGCATGATGTGGCACAGCTCCAGCGCTGCGGCCCTTCGCACGTGCGCGTCGGCTCGCTCTAAAATCTTATAGTCGCGGGCTAATGAGGTGAATGACGGCGTGGGGCACTCGACCTCCCCGGCCGATACGGCCCAGCTCAAGCGCTTGTTGCGCTTGGTGCCCAGGCTGAGCGGGCAATGGCGGCAAATGTCCATTGATGGCTCAAGCACAGGCTCGTCGCTGATATACGGCGCGGGATCTTTGCCGAGCGCGTGTAATAGCGTGCGCGCGACTGAGCACTGCATGAAACCTTCGGGCTCGACTCCGCGCCCACAAAGCACCATTGCCGTGCAATGCCTGATGTCTTTCATTTCATGCTCGATGCCCAGGTCGTGCGGCGATACAAAAAACGCATGATGGTCCTTCTCGTTCAGCACCATGCGCTTATACCGGGCGCCATTCGGAAGCGGCGGTAAATCCGGTTTAAGATTGTTTGTAACCACCCAAACCTTCGACGCTACGCTTAGAAATAGGTCGACCAACTCAGGCAGTCGCGCGTGCAATGTCGGCTCGCCACCCATCAATTTGAGCTTTTTAACGCGCAGCGTATCGCTTCGCTCGCGAATTGCAGCGACTATCTTTTCCGCCTGCTCCAATGTCATATCGGGCACGCTACGCCAATTGAGCGCGCCAATCCCACGGTTACAGTGGGCGCAAACCGTGTTGCAGCGATAGGTGATATTTACCGACAGGTTGATGGTGCGCATGTTTCGGGTCCGTCAATTTCCAGCAACTCACGTTGCGCTTGCTGAGGCACATTGCAGCGATTTAGCGCTGCGGCGAACGTCGGCGTTACGGCGGGAAGATGCCCTTGCCGTTGCATTTCAAAAATACCGTCGCGAATGGGGCGGTGGATCGAATGTATGCAATGCTGGCAAACTCGCGGGTCAGGGTCCAGAACGGGCTCGCTTGAATGAACTGGAATGTCAAGCAATCGGCCCAGCGAACCGGCGACACCACAAAAAGTAAACCCTTCCTTTTCGTATACGCGGCCGCATCGGCCCAGCACGTCGCAAGGCGGCTCGCCCTCAATGCGCAAATCGCGCGGCGATATTAGGAATGGCTCGTGGTACGATTTCCCCGATCGCATATCCGACATATCGTCCAAACCAGAGCGCCGCCAACGCCAACCCGGCGGCAACTCGACCGACGCGCGGTGTTTAGGGCGCGTGGCGTTTGTCAAAACGCGGCCCGGCCCGTGAACTATCGGCGCGAAGATATGCAAAATCTCGGACAGGTGCTCGTTCAATGCTGGCTCGCCGCCCGTGACCTTGCAGCGATAAATCGAAAACGGCGCGGTGCGCAACTTCCGCACCGCCTCGCGCGCATCTTCAGGCGTCATATCCCGATCACCGGCAGGTAGCACGCCCACAAGCCGATTACAGAACTTACAAACGGCGTTGCAGCGATACGTCACCTGCAACTCAAACGCGATGCCCGGCTTGCCGTTGATGAGTCTAGGCGTCCGAGGCATTGTCCAGGTGCTCCGCGTCATCACGAATTGCCATGCCGTCGTCAAAATACGTCGACAGCATATCGTCGCTCAGTTCCTGGTCCCCATACGACGGAGACGGCGGACTTGACGATACGGGCGGCATGGCGGCAGGCGGGCTAACGTCCACGGTCGGCGACGAAGGCCGAACTACGTTGGCATTGGCGGCGGCATCATCCTGCCCTATTAACGGCTTCGGCTGAACTATAATTTCGCCGCGCTCGACGGCACGGCTGCGCTTGGATCGTTCCACGTCGATGATCGCCAAGATGATCCGCGCGACTTCTCCGCTGTCGCTCATCCCGCCCGATCCACCGTCTGCTGACAATTGCCGCAGCTTACGGTCCACCTCGTAAAACTCATCCCGCTGGTTTTGAGACTCTGCCATCAAATGATTACGCACCGCAGAGTCGCAGATTTTAGCGGCTAGATTAGAAAGCTGAATTGACGGCGCCGGGCCTGTCCCCTGTTCAAACGCTTCCAACTGCTCGCGATATTCCCGCCCAGGTCCAATGTCGCCCAGCCCGAAAGCCGCTGAGCGCGCCAGCAGCGCGTCTTTCACTTCGCTCGTGACGTTCCAGCGTCCATCACCCGGCACAAATGGTTTTGCGTTAGCCACGATAAACTCCAACGTCGGCGGCGTCATCGGTGACACGTTTCTGTCATGTCACCTTTGTGTCACTGTGACAACTTTGTGTCACCGCGCGCGAGGCCACCGCGCCGACGGCGTCAGAGGCGGCCGCTGGTGGGCGGTGGTGGTCGGCGTCTCGCGTTTCGTGTTCCGCTGTTGCTTGCTGTTGCTTGCTTGCAGTAGCGGCTTTGTTTCGGTCGTCGTCTTCCATAGCGGCGATTGTGAGTATCATCTCGTTGACGACAGTCGGCGTTGCGGTGTTTATCTGCTCGCGAATGTCTTTAATGATTTTGAGCTTAACGTACTCTGGGATGTCCCAGCCTTGCGTGATTGCTTTTCTGATGAACCGCAGATCACGTCGTTTAAGTTTAAGCCCCTCTCCCCACCCTTGCATGTAGCCGGGTGTGCGTGTTCGCCGCATCGGGTGGCTTTTGTGCGCCATCACGAACGGTCCCGATAAATGTGAGGTAAGGCGACGGCCCCATCGGGAAGGCGTACCAATTGGGGCTCGTCACCTTATGGCGAGCTGCGTTTCACGCGGGCGGGCAATGAAGATCGCAGCTTGCCATGTATTGTGGGGCGTGGGCTTTGATTGGCGGTGTACGCGCCTTCGCGCGCTCCGTTGCTCTTGGCCGGTCGCCCTTGACTATTGTTGCTGATCCAGCGTTTCAACGCAAACTTTGCAGTTTGCTAGGTGTCGGAACGCGGGCCTGACATAGGTGCGTCGCGACCAGTCGGCGGCATCCCAGTCCAGCTCGGGCTCGCAAACCAGGGTCCGGGGTCCGGTGATGATGCACACCTTGGTCCGTTTGGCGTTTGCGAGCTTTGCCAACTCCCCGCTTGCGGGCGGGGCGGGTTCGGCGGTTTCATCTGTTGGTTTGACTCGTGCCATGTTGCTTCCTTTAACAAAGCGGTTGTCTTTTTGTTTGGGTGGAAGGCATTAGCTGATACAGCGTTTCTGGTTCAGCGAGCTGCCGATATTGCCTGAGCCCTTCGCGGTAGGTTTGCGTGGGGTGCTTTATATCGCCGGTCTTGGTTTGTTCGATAATTTCGCGTTGCTTAGCGCGTGGTAGCCCGTAAATACAGTGACGGCAAATGTTGTCATCATAGTCGATAACGGGGTCAACTGGGTCGTATGGGTTGATTTGCAGCAACCGGCCCAGCACGCCTGCGACTCCGCACATAGAAAAGCCGAACGCATCTAACCCGCGCCCGCAGTATCCGCGAACTGAGCAGTGCTCGCCGCTGGCTTGGATGTTTAGGTCGGCGGGGCTAATTAAAAACGGCGTGTGCTTGTCTTTGCCGGTGTGATCGTCCAGCGGTGCGGGCACCCATCGGTAGGTGATATGCTCGACATTCGGGAACGTGTATTGCTTCTGGCGCTCAGTGTCAACGGCGTTTGTCAGGCAGCGCACGAGCCGCAGCCATTTTAGCCTGGGCAACTCATCCAGCAGTCCCTGATAGTGCGGATTTAGAAACGGCTCGCCACCGGCTAGCGTCACCAGGGTGACTTTAACTCGCTGCTCGTTCAGCGTGTCGATTGCCCGGCGTAGCTGTTCGGGGGTGATTTCACCGGGTATATCGGCTACGCCGACAAGGCGATTGCACCATCGGCACGTTGCGTTGCATTCATAGGTGGTGTTTATTTCTAGTCGCATGTACCGATTGTACTGTAGCTGCACAATTGCCGCTAATCGGGCACTTCCTCGTGCGCTGGCTGTTTAGCATCGGACTCGGCGAGCAGCTCGCGCAGCCAGTCCAGCATTTGCGGCTCGGTGATTACAGGCGCCCGTTTGGGATAATACGGGACATCTGCGAACACGCGGGGGAATTGACGCCTTGCGTACTGAATGCGCATGGACAGCGTGGCGCGGCTGGTTTGCAATTCTTCGGCGGCGTCAGCCAGCGTGGGGTATTTATCGCGTTCGATAATTACTACGCGCAGAAACTCGGGCCATTGGCGATGTTTAGGCAACTCAGCTTGTGCGGTTGGCATGGCTCACTCGCTTCGGTGGTGCTTTTAATTTGTCCCGACACATTATCTTACATTGTTTGTAAAGAATCACCAACGGTGGGGACAAAGCAACATGGCGTGCTGAGATGCTGCGGCGTCAGAAATCAGAATTGGTCGCGTCGATTAAAGATGACGGCGTCAGAGGTGGGCGTTTGGGTGGGGATTGGTGGGGATTGGTGGGCGTTGGTGGGCGTTGGTGGGCGTTTGGGTGGGCGTTTGTGGGGATTGGTGGGCGTTTGGACGATTCTGATGGATCTGGGGCGCACCTGGGGTTTACCTAGGGTTTACCTGGGGCGCACCTGGGGTTTACCTGGGGCGCACCTGGGGCGCACCTGGGGTTTACGTGGGGCGCTGGTGGGGCGTCGTTGNNTCGTTGAAGCGGATCACCAGCGGGCCGTGCCGAGTCAGAATTGCCTGACGCTATTTCTGACGCCAAAAGGCGGTGTGATACGTTGCCGTAGCGTGCTGCACCAAGCGAAACAGTGCCGAAAGTCTGCGGCGTCAGGAATCAGAATTGGGCGCGATCAAAGATGACGGGGAGCAATTAAGATGGTCCGATCACATCTGAGGCGTTCAGCACGTATTCTGTCAATTCGCGGTACTTTTCGCCGCAAAGTTGAAAGTTGATCGGTGCGATGATCGGATCAATGCAAGCAAACGCGACTTGCTTGTGTTCTTTCCACGGGAAACGATAAGCGGTAAAGTTCGTGATCGTGCCGCGATATGCGACGGTCGACATCGCTTGCAGGCTGTTCGTGTAAAAGTCTTTGTAATCGTCGATCACAGCGTGCAGGGCGACCGTCTGTTCGTGAATGTCGGCGTCAATTGACGTTCCGATCGCTTGCCAGTCTTCATTTTTCCAGTCGCGACGCACAGCGTGCCAAATGAAGTCTTCGTCAGGGTACAACAGGTCGGCGTCGCAATCGTGACATTCGATGATTAGCCAGTCTTCGCCGTCGTCGCAGGCGTTGAACGCAAAGTATCCAGCGTACACTTCCGTCAGGTACACATGATCGGGTCGCGACAGGCATTTGAAGTTCGACTTGCGATCTTCACGCGGTCGCAGCCCGTTGTTCATAATGTCCTTGACGAACTTCATCGAAGTGCCGTGATATAGTTTTTGCATCATGTTGCCTTTCGGTTATTAAAAACAATGGGAGGCCCCGGAGGGCCTCCCGTTGGCGGCTGTCGCCCCTGGCGGTTAGTTGACCAGGAAGCCGACGACGTCGTCTTTCGCCGTCTCGACGTGGTCGAAGATGCTCTGCCCTTGCTGCTCCATCGGGCGGAACCACAGGCGGTTGCTGCGGTCCCAGCGGAAACCCTTTCGCTTCAGATTGTCCTTGAAGCGGTAGGTGTTGCCCTCGACCGTGGTTTGGTGCTGGTAGTGGCAAGTGGCATCCTTCAGGTGGCCGCCCCAGCAGGTTTTCACGTTGGTCATTTTGACCAGATGCTTGCGGTAGCTGACCTTCAGGCCAGCGCCTCGGATGCGGTCGTCTCGGTCCATCGTGGCGGTGTATCTCTCGAACGCGGCGTCGATTTCCTCGTCCGTCGTCTCGGGTCGGCCTGCTCGCAGCAAATCGGCCCAGTCCTGGCGGCTGCTGCGCCGCTCAAACTCAACTCGCTCGTCGTCGGCCGCGAAGTCGTGGACGCCCCAGTCACCCAGGTCGACTCGTATTCGCTCGTCGCCGTTGAACACCACGGTGCCTTCGACGTCGCCCACGGTGTTGCCGTCGACGGTCCAGTTGCGGACGATGGCGGGGCGGGCAAAAGGATTGGGGGTAGTCGTGGTCATGTCGAATCTCCTCGGGTTCAGGTCGTTTAGGATCGTTTACGGACGACTCGGTAAATCTCTTTCGGGCGGCGGCGGCTGCCCCGGCTGTGGTCGTGGACCTTGCCGTTTTTCATCGCCAAGGCGTGGCGGCTCGTGTGGATCAGGAAGCGGCCTCGCTTGCTCAGCTTGGCCTCACACTGGTTGACGGTTTTCGGCAGTCGCTTCAGCCGCTCCAAGGTGTAACCCAGATCACGCAACACAGATCGCGTGATGTAGCCGTAGGTGCCTTTGCCGCGTCGGCGCCCCTTGGCGCGAAACAGGTCGTACACGTCCTCGTAGGACTTGCCTGTCAGCACCGCGACCGCGATCAGAGCGCAACAGTTGGTGTCGCGCAGCCGCGAAGCCTCAGCGTAGACGTCGGTGTACTTGTCGGTGTAGGTGCGGGAAGGGGCCATGTCGTTTCTCCTCGGGTTTGGGTTTCGTTAGTCTGCCACCAGCAGGTCGTTGATGAGCTGCTGACCGAGGCCGGTCAGCTTGGTCTGCACCATCGCGCTGGCGCCAATGGGTGCCTTTTTCACGAGGCCCTTCGCCACCAGTTGGCGGTAGGTTTCATAGTTGCAGTCGCGGTGCCGCCCGGAGACGGCCAGCCACCCGGCGGAGGCTGCTTGCTTGAACGCTCGTCGCTGTGCTGCTGTGAGTTGCATCGTCATCTGGTTTTCCTCGGGTTTGAGTTTCGTCAGTCTGCCACCAGTTGGCGGTTTTAGACTCCTGCCCATTTGGCGGCTTCGGCTAGGGTTCGGAACACGGTGGCTTCGCCGTCGACGTACACCAGTTTGCCGTCGACCGTCACGGCCCACTCCAGGCCGCCTCGGCCGTAGGTCAGCTTGACGATGTTGACCTTGCCGCTGACCGTCGTGCCCAGACCCAGGGTGAATTTCGTGGTGCCCTCGGTCCCGTAAAACACGGTCCCGTTGACCTCGAAGTGACCGTTGCCTACCGGCTCGCCGCAGTTGACGTATTCGCCGATGCGGGCTGTCGGTGTGTGCCGTGTTGCTCTTGGGCGTGCCATGTCGTTTCTCCTCGGGTTTGAGTTTCGTTCCTTCTGCTTCCATCACTTCTATTATAGCACCGGGAACGGCGGGGTCAAGCCCAAACGCTACGAATTACTGCAACTACACCGACCGTAACTTGTTTGCTGGTAAGCACTTGCGTGCATTGCACGAAAAACCACCTTGCCTCCGAACCGTCAGCGTCACAAACGTGACGTTCAGCGTCACAAACGTGACGTTCAGCGTCACAAACGTATTTGTGTCGTCACAAACCTTTTTGTGCCCGTGCAGCGCCCAAGCCAGCATTCAGGCCCGCTGTGTGTTTGGCACGGCAATTGCATTGTTACTTTTACAGATCACCGACAAAACAAAGCCCGGCGGGGATTGACTGGCGGCACTCCCGTTTCGACGGCGAGGGCAGGTAGTTCACGAAATGAACCGGGCAGGCCCAACCGAAAGGCGGCCGTAGCATCACGAGGAGTTTAGTAGTCATGGGATAGCGAGAGCGCTAGGTGCGGAGATGTCGAGCGGCCCGCACCAAGTCAGCCGAAATCAGCCACTAATCAGGACGCTGACGAACACTGATCGACGCTGGCGAAAGGCCCAGAGGCTGGGCTGATCACCCGGCCAAAGGCTCGGCGACTTGCCGTGGACGCGACAGTGGATGAAGCGAAGCGGGTGGAGGGATACCGCAGAAGCCTGCAACGTGGACACGCCTATGGGGGCCGGGCTAGTGGCCCCCCCTTTGTTTTACACTTGCTGCCACAAACGTGTCAGCTAGAACAAGTCCCACAAACACAACGGGTAAAGCACGGGCCATTTGATCGCGTGCGCGCCTTTGAATGGCCCCGACTGCGTAATTGGCGTTTGCTTTACGATTGATTTAGTTGTCCATCCGACAAGCACAACTTCGTCAGTTGTTGGGTCACTTAGCGCAAACACGTAGCGTGCGGCCTTCACCTCTTTGGGCCTGACGGGCAAATGATATTCTGGAATCGCCATATACGCATTGCGAGTTGATGCCTTGACGTCGACTGTGTACTTGTTCGCCGATTCTAACGGCCCACTGTCTACGATCGCATCGTATCCCGCATCGCCTGCATGCGGTCGTAAATTTCGTGCGCGTCGGTTCGCGTCGTAGGCGGCAAATCCCAAACCAGCCCACAAATACAAAGCCGCTTCGGCCATTTGCCCCACAAGCTGCCAGCACTCCTGCCGATCACCGCGATCTGCGGTGATTTGGGATCTGCCGCCGATGTCCGCTCGCCTCGCGTGCTCGCGAACAACCTCCATCATCGGATCGGTCAATGCTATCGTGACGCATTGATCAACGTGGTACATACGGCCAACCCGCTCGCGCCATTTTTGCATTGACCGATTCATCTTCGCCAACGATGTATACGGTCGCGAGGTAGCGACCGTATTTGCCCGTGCGGTCTTTATGCGTTCGCAACATTAGCGGCTTGCCGTCCAGATGCTCGCGCAACATTGCTGTTGCGCGTGCGTAGTCTGGGTGGCCGCGTTCTGGCGTGTCGACTCCTACTAATCGCAGCCGCAGCTCGATCCGCAACCGAAACCCTAAATCGACCGTAACGTCAATGGTATCCCCGTCGACTGCGCGCACCAATGTTGCGCGATAGGTCCAACCACCGCTCGCAAGATCCTCGTTGCTTGTTACGATTTTTTGAGGCATTGCCAACTTTGCCCTCGCGCTAAACGGTTCGCCGTTTCGGCGCTTATTTTGTATTCGCGACACAACCGCTGCCGCAACTTGGCATAGTGCGCACTTCGCGGCCCGTGCTTGTCTCGTACTGCTACCAACAAATCACGAATCAATCGCGCTTGTTCGTCAGTTAGTTTCGCGCGTTTATTTCGACCACCTTGCGAACCTTCCAAAAAAATCAATTGCGCCTCTCCTCAAATAAAGTGGCGCGTACTTGTTCTGACACGTCACGTTGCCGTTGTTGATGGGCTGCCCTTTCGTGAAATTGCAAGTAGGCCCATGTCACGATGAGCAATTCCTGCAACACCAACCCGGCACATGCTGCAAACAACACACACGGCCACACCCCAAACGCGATATAGCAGGCAATTGCCCCAGCAATAAACAACACCAACGCCAAAGGCAGCGCGTACGTGTTAAGACGAGGCATGACGCGAATGGCGATCGGCGTTTGGTAGAAATAGTATCGAACACGGCGACCGTCGGCAAACACCGTCGCGTTGTCCACCCACAGCAACGGGACGCCAAACAGTAGTGCTACAAGAGGCCACACATGATCGGGCGGCGTTAGTGCTAGCCCGAACAACCCCGCGATTATCAAACCCGTGCCGATTATCACTATGACGCCGCTGCGCGCGGCGTCGGATTTGATCGCTGACTCAATCGTGTCGTCACGCATCATCACAATTCTTTGGATTGGCTAATGTCACGAGCCGCCGCATCTCATCTATACGCGGTCGATACTCCGACAACGCAACTGATTGCTTTGCCGTACAAGCCGCCTGCGTCACCGATAGCGCCTGGTAAATTCCGCGCAGGTCGCCATGCTTGGTAAGCATGCGAGCTGCTGAGCGGTCCCCAATGCCTTTGCACCCGCCGTACCCATGCCAGCCAGTTAAGATACGCCAATCACACCACATACGGGGCGAAATGCTAGCGCGGCGCTCAAAGTCATTTGCCGTTTCCCAAACTGCCCGCTCGCCCGGCGGTTCCTCACCCTCGCGCAATGTGCGCAACATGACTACTCGCGAGGCTTGCAGTAATTGACGGCACTGGTCGCTGTTGGACACACACACGACGCGATCATCGGTTGTATCAACGACCCATCGCAACCAATCACGCGATTCTACGCCTGGAGCAATCAACGGCGTAATCGCTGAATGCGGCAATGGCTCACGGTCAACGGTGAATCGCAGTTGCAGCATGTCCAGCGCTTCCTCGGCGAGGCTGTTTGCGTCCCCTATTCGATAGTTCGGCCAAATGCACCGCCGCGCTGCACACGCCTGATCGCCGTCAAAAGCGACAAACACCTGTCTTGCTTGCCAATGTCCACAAATAACATCAAGCAAACGCCGAAAACGCATCAATTGCGCATCAAGCGGTTTGTGCGAATCATCTGGTGACGGGCTTCGGTAGAACACCGTGTGCATCCAGTTTACCGCGTCGATTACCCACACCGTCGACATCTACAATACCTCGCGCAACTCAGACGGCGACAACGCTTGAGGATATGTCTGCGACATTTCCTTACGGATTCCGTTCGCATACCAATCGCGAAGATCGAATGGCTGACGCTGAATTAAACCGCGACATTCCGCAATCGCCTCGCTAAACGTAGCCGTCGGAAACACTTGGCACGCAGAGTCTGCGTTGCAGTTGTAAATTGTCACGCCACGAGCCGATAGATGCGGGAGCAGTTCTCTATACATTCGGTCCATTTTGTCATACGCGCCGAGGCCACCGCTGCCGCGTTCACCCCACGCATAACCATCGGCTTTGTCTGGTCGCGAATGATCCACGCCAAGCAAAAAAATGCGACGCACGCCCAGGTAATAAAGCAACCGAATCCCTAGCAGCGTTGAGCACAGCCGACTATACGGCCGCGATGAGTTCTTCCCGCCATATCCCCAATGCGCAAACCATGTGTCAAAAAATGTGTTTGCACAGAATCGCCCACTACGTGGCATGCCATACGTTGCAGGGCAATCCGCCACCGCAATTGTTGACATTCTGAATGTCTTATCGGGCAACTTAAATCGCAAATGTTTTCGCAATTGCGTATGCGGAACAAAAGTCAAAATCCCTGGGTCGAGCATGATCGAGGGGTGCATTTTGTAGCGTGGGTCGCCGAACGTCGCGGCAGCAACTGGCGCGTAAGCGCTGGCGTTGTTTATTCCCAGCGAGGCGACGCCGCGCTGCCTCAGCATCGACACAGGATAGTCGCGCAAACTTGGCCCACCGCAAACCAAAAACGCCGAGCAGTTGCGCCACAGATTACGCAGGCTTACTGGCGCGAAACCGCAATTTGCGCAGCGAGAACACGCTCGCCTGCGGTTGCGCGTGCCACCGCATTCGGGGCATGATGCTGCGGGGTCGAACAGTTGCAGCGCGTCCTCGGTCATGGCCTGACTCACACATTCAACGACGCATCGTGTAAATCATCCTCAGATACGATCACGCTGTATACGACGCTGTGCCCCCGACTGTGGCAATAATGGGTGTCGTCCTGCACCGATAAATCGTTTGCCATTTGCGCAAAATCATGGGCGTGCCGAGGCTCTATAAATTCGGCGACAAACTGCACTGATGGATTGGTCAGTGGCTGTCCAGCCAAAAAAGAGTTGCGACAAATGACCGCCGCACGGTTGCGTTTGATTGCATGCTGAACCAACCCCAGCTCTTTGGCAATCATCGCCTCATGCGGGTATAGTTGCCGACGTTGCGGTGTAGTCATCTGCGCCACCAGCTCATCTATCAGTCCGTCGTTAGATTTGCGGCCGATGGCGCAGACTGGCAGTCCGTGCCTTTTGCATTATTACGCTGGTTCTGCACATTTTCCAGAATCGCAAGCGCCGCCCGCTCAGTTTGTTCTCGCCGTTTTGCCGCGTATTGCCGCAACGCTTCGATGCGTTTGCGTTCCGATGCGGCAGGAGTTTGCCACGACTTGCGCCCGACAGGTCGCGGTTTCGCAGCAAACTGCCGCGCCCCAGCTCGCGGTATCACCCATGCGTGCCCGACTTTTTGCGCTCCCATTACTCGACCTTCCGCGCAATACTGCCGCATCTGACGCATCGACAAACCGCACGCCTGCGCGGCTTGCGACACACTCATAGTGTCCCCGTACTGCTCCCAGTGACCTGCTTCGGCCTGAATCATGTTACCCCTCCATCGCAAACAACTTACCACAAAAGCATTATATCGCCTGCCTCGGTGCAGTCAAACACGATGACGCAAACAGCCTTCCCCGATATGCTAGTTATGTAGCCGCTATCCTACCGAGGATTACAAAATGAGCCGCAAACTTAAACGCTGGTATCGCTCGCGCACGGTTTGGGTCAATGCAATAACGGCGCTGATTTCGGCGCTAGGTTTAGTTGCCGCATCCGACCTACTGAAAGCCCACCCTGACGTAGTTGTCGCCATCACCGGCTTGATTATTCCTGCGCTAAATGTCGCGTTGCGATGGCTAACCACCGAACCGATCTCGGCAATTCACCCGATCTTGACACGCGAGACAGGTAAATGACACCGGACATTGCTTTATGGATCTTGGGGGCCAGCGTTGCGCCGTTGATCACATGGGCTGTTTGGCACAGCTACCATGCGATGACGATTCGACGAAACATCGACGAACTGCTGGAAATGCACCGCCGACCCGACGACTACGGATTCGGCACCGAACAATGTCAGACTAACCTGATTAGCCAAAAAACCAGCATTGACGACAACACACGAGCGTTGCGCGAATTAACGCATTACATGCGATGGTTTGCTGAGCACGCCACACAGCAAACACCGCCGCCGCCGTTATGATTACCTTCCCCAACGTCGCACCGCGCAACAAAAACGGCGCCGAGGAATCTGGACAGATCGACGCCGTTTTTGCTTAACGACACGCTCAGTCGCAGGATGAGCACGTCGCAATTCGACGAAACACCCACACCCTCGCTCGAAGGCGAGCGGTTCGTTCCACGGTGCGTTCCACGGTGCGTTCCACGGTTTGCTTAGCGACCGTTCGCTGCACTGCCCAACTGCCGCGCAATACGCGGGTTCGCGAACAACTATCGCCGGTACATTCGGCAACGCATGTGCTCGTAACGCAACCACCTACCACGAAAGCTGCTACTACTAACCACGTTTTCATAATTGTCAACTCCTACGACTCGTCGGTAAACACATCAATCAATTGCAGCAGAATTGCAATAAGCTCTGGCGCAATCTCGATCATGTAGTCTACCAGATTTTTAATTCTCTCAATAACCGCATCCCAGTCCCAGCTTTGCGCGTCCCAGCGTTGCGAGGCGGTGATGGCGCCCTCCTCAATCAATTTGGCTTCGACGCGGTCACACATCAGCTCGCAAAACGCATCAAGCCGCATTAACACCAGCAGCCGCCGTTTCTGCGCCCGCGTCAAACTTGAACCTTTAACCGCTGCAACTATCGCAGAACACGTTGACCGATCGCTTGAACGATGTTGCGCCATATTTCACCTCACACGGCTGGAGTGTCCGATTCTCGCAATTCCAAAGCGCCGATAGTTTTTTGCGTGCTCGATCGACACCACTGATCGTGTTCTGAAGCACGAATAACAAAGTAGGGACCGTCGCGGTGCGCGTTTTCGCCCCATGAATTTCCTACGATCACAAACTCATCGCTCCACTGGTCCGCACCGATGCGCTTTTCTGGTCGAAAGGCCCACCCCGAGCATACCATACTTGGCTCAAGTCGCTCGCCGATTGCGGCCTTGGCTACATCACCCGACGTGATGTCTGTGCTATGCGTCAAGTCGTACACGCGGCCGTGTGCCGCAAACCGATCCAACAGCCTGTTATTGGCACCCCATCGTCGATAGGTGCCAGTGTCTTGTGGCTCGGGCCACGCATCGGATTCTAAGTCCTCTGTTTGGCAAGGCAAAAACCCGTCGTTCATTAACCCGCGAATTTGTCCGCTGCACGTCGACCCGTCCCCGTTCCCGTTGATGTTTGAGTATTTGCGCCCGCTGCGGTAGTGATACGGCGCGAATGGCGCTAAGTTGTTTCGGTCGTCCCAAGTAATTCCTAGCGTTTCTTCCGGTTCGCCCAACACGACAATTTCCGCCAGCATTCGCATTACCAAGGCGCGCATTGCTCCCGATGCTACGCACGAGCCAATTAACTGTGCGCGATACGGGATGGTGCGACCGAACAATATGATTTCTAGTGATCGCAGCCACATGCCACCCGCACCCTCAATCGTCATATTGTGCGCCCATGATCGACTGCGATCGCGTGTGTAAAGTGTAAAGCCGCGATTAAAGTGCTGGGCCGTGACTTGACGCATGCGGGCAACTAACGCCTCATCTCGCCGCTTTGCCACCGGCTCGGCACCGAAACGCTCTGGCGCCGTTTCCTGCATTTCAGCCAAAATTCTGTTTTCGTGCGCCATCGTGCGCAGCGATGATTCGTGTTCATCTACCCACCAGCCCATTGGGCCGACGCTGTCACTGTTTGTCAGCATTATTCTGCCTTTAATCCCGCCGCCAAAGATTTGTAGTAGTCAATCAAATCAAATCTGTTTAATTCCCGCCCGTCTATATCCGCAGACACGCGAGCGCGAACCACACCCCACGCACTAATTTGCGCGGTCGTCGTCAGCACTAAACCAATGTCCTCCGCGATGCGTTGGTTGTTGTCGCCGATATCCAGCACTTCATTGTTTTCCAACCGTGAGGCAGCAGACAAATACACGCGAGCCATCATTGGAGCCATCGCTCGCATTTCAGGCGGCAACTCCGCAACCCACTCACAAGCCCTGCGGCCGATGTTGTCGTACTCGTCATCAGGCACCTCGGCACAACCCGCTGGGGTGGGGTCTGGGTTAGGTTCGGGCGGCCCAGGTTCCGGTGTGCCTGGAACAAAAATTGGAAGATGCAAAAAACTTTGCTCGGGATCGTCGGGCGCAAATAGCACCGAGTAACTACCGGGCGACCCTGCAAAAATGCACACCAATTTGTCCGCCGACACATGCGTTCGTTTTTCGTTTAAGCGAGGCTCACCGATGCCAGGGGCCAGCTCTTGGAGTTGCAGCACACCGGGACCAAGCACCTTCCAACGCCCCGCCTCAGTGGCTCGCAAGACGATAATGTCATCGCGCGACACAGTGCCATCAATCTCGATGGAGACTGGTTCCTGAGCCGATGCAAATGAAGCAAACAGTAGCAACCACAGCAACGCATGCTTTCTCATGTGTTAGTTCCTAAAACCCAGCCGGTCGATTCCACCCATCGCTTACAGGCGAAACGGGCACCCATGTCATCGAATGCGGCGAGTGCATATCGTATGATCGCATGTACTCGACGCTTGGCGGTTCGGGTAGAGGCAACGCTCCGCAATGGCACGAAGCCAACGCAGCCTCATCATACCATTCGGGGTCGCGAGTCATCTTCAGCCACATCATATTAGCCAATGTTAAACGCGGCCACGTTGGAGCGCCGCATACATTTGCCCCATGCGATCTCAGGTGGCACACCGCGCATAAAATGTTAACTGCCCATCTTTGCTCGACGCGCGGACTATTAACGATATGTGCGCGGTGCAGATCGACTGGGCCGGTCCAAACCGCAGCGCGAGTTGCACCGCAGGCATAGCACCACGGCTTGTCAGTTCGCAACAAGTAGTGCGTGTAATCCTCACTCGCACCCCGATTCC
>JABAHR010003204.1_pt3 | contig 31056 bp, 25 predicted proteins | sample 7062101 | NCBI WGS metagenome assembly JABAHR01 (sample SAMN14534553, study PRJNA622989) | marine sediment metagenome | biome: marine biome [ENVO:00000428]; feature: marine pelagic biome [ENVO:01000023]; material: deep marine sediment [ENVO:00002113] | place: India: Gulf of Kutch | collected...
CAGGTCCAGCATCGACAGGCGATAGATGATGATGAAATCGGCACCCACCGCCTCGCGCATGCGCGCCACGATTTCCTCGGCGATGCGGTATCGGTTGGCGGGGCTGCCGCCCCACTGGTCGTCGCGGTGGTTGACGTGGGTGGTGGTGAACTGGTTGATGAAATACCCCTCCGAGCCCATCACTTCGACGCCGTCGTAGCCGGCCTCCCGCGCCAGCCGACCGGCGCGCACGTAAGCCGCGATCTCGCGTTCCACGCCACGCGCCGACAGCGCGCGCGGCCGGAACGGGGAGATCGGCGACTTGATCGCCGAGGACGACACCACCAGCGGCTGGTAACCGTAGCGGCCCGCGTGCAGGATCTGCAGGCAGATCTTGCCGGCATGCTCGTGCACCGCCCGCGTGACCCGCCGGTGGCGCGGCAGCTGGCGCCGGGACACCAGCGTGGAGCCGAACGGCGACAACCAGCCGCGCACGCTGGGCGCGAAGCCGCCGGTGACCATCAGGCCGGCGCCGCCGGCGGCCCGTTCGGCAAAATAGGCCGCCAGGCGGGGAAAATCCCGGCCGCGGTCCTCCAGGCCGGTGTGCATGGAGCCCATCAGCACGCGGTTGGCCAGCCGGGTGAACCCCAGGTCCAGCGGCGCGAGCAGGTGTGGAAAAGGCGATGACATGGCAGTAACCTAGCCGAAGCGCCAACCGGCAGCAACACCGGTCCGGCAAACCATGATCTCCATTTCGGTGACAGTTCTCATGAGCGGCAGGACCTCGGGATTATTCAGCGCCATCGTCAGCTTCGAGGATGCCCGTGGCCGCCTGCTGACCGGCAAACGCTGGCGGGTGGTCGCCTTCGATCAGGATCCCTTGCTGGACCATCGCCTCGGCCGCGCGGAGATTGACGACCAGGGCGAGGCGACGCTGCTGATCGCGGTGGCCGACATCAAGTCGCTGGACTCCCCCGGCGAGCGCACACCGGACCTGTACTTCGTGCTGTACGACGCCGGCATGCAGGTATTCAAGACGCGCGTGCTGCCGGATGTCGATTTCGAGGAACTGGATCCGGTGAGCGGCGAGCCGGCGCACATCACGCGCCGCTTTGGCCCGTTTCGCGTGGACTGGGACGCCTGAGGCAGGGCCTCAAACAGGCGGCGGCTGGCCGCACAGCGCCTCGATCAGGGCGCGGATTTTCACCATCCCCTCCGCCTGGGTGGCCTCGATGGCCTCCATGGTGATCGGTTCGCTCCCGACCCCGGCGGCCCAGTTGGCCACCACGCAGATGCTCGCGTAGTCGAGCCCCAGCTCCCGCGCCAGCGAGGTTTCCGGCATCGAGGTCATGCCGACCAGGTCGCAGCCGTCGTCGTCCATGCGGTGAATCTCCGCCGCCGTCTCCAGCCGCGGCCCGTTCATGACGCCGATGCAGGCGCCGTCGATCAACGCCACGCCGAGCCGCTCGCCGGTGGCCAGCAGTTCCTGCCTGAGCGGGCCGGCGAAGGGCTCCGCAAACTCCACGTGCTGTAGTCGCACCTGCTCGTTGTCGCTGTAACTCTGCGCGCGGCCCCAGGTGTAATCGACGAGCTGGTCGGGCACCACCAGGCTACCGGGCGTGTAGCGGGCGCCGATGCCCCCCACCGAGTTGACCGCCAGCACGCGCTGGGCGCCCTCCTGCCGCAGGGCCCACAGGTTGGCCCGGTAGTTGACCCGATGGGGTGGAATGGTGTGCGCCTGCCCGTGACGGGGAATGAACAGCAACCGGGTGTCGCCCACTTCGTAGACGGCGATCGGCGAGGACGTGCTGCCGAAGGGGGTCTCGCCGCTCAATTCATGCTCCAGGCCGCCCCAGCGGTCCAGGCCGCTGCCGCCGATCAGCCCCAGGTCCATCAGCCGTCCTCCAGCGCGCGGATTTCTTCCAGGTGCCGCCATTCTTCCCAGGCATCCATGCCGCAACCGAACACGTAGACGTCCGGCACGTCGAGCCCCACGAAATCGGCAAAATCCCGGGGCAGGCCACGATCGTGGTCCTTGCGCACCAGCACCGCCATGCGCACCGATGCAGCCTTGCGCCGCTCGCAGGAACCCTTGATGGCGGCCAGCGTGTCGCCCTCATCGAAGATGTCATCCACGATCAACACATCGCGCCCCTCGAGGTCGAGGCGGGGGGGCACGCGGTATTCCAGTTCGGCCCCGTGCAGCCCGCCCTGGTAGCGGGTGGCGTGCACGAAATCCAGCTGTACCGGCATCCCGAGCCGGGTGGCCAGCCAGGTCACGGGAATGATGCCGCCGGTCATCACCGCGATCAGCACGATCGGACGGTCGCCGTAGGCGGCGTTGATCTCGTCAGCCATCCGGTCGACGGCCGCGCGCACCTGGTCGCGGTCGTAAACCACCCGCGAGCGCTCCAGGATCGCTCCGGGTTCGGGAGGGGTCGTTACGCCCATTTCGATTGCTCCAATGCTGTCATGGATTGCCGCCAGTGCCGCCATTCCCCGACCTGTTCCAGCTCCTCGGCGGTGTAGCGGTTGCGTCCCCGTAGCCGCAACAGGGCGGCGGTGGCGTCGGCGGGCTCTTCGCTAAGTTCATCCAGCAGCCGCGCGCTGTCACCGGGATCACACACCAGCACCGCGTCGCAACCGGCGTCGAGTGCGGCCTGCATGCGTTGTGCAAGGTTACCAGCGACCGCCGCCGCATGCATGCCGAGATCGTCGGAAAAGACCGTGCCCGACCACGCCATGCGCCCACGCAGCTGCCCTCCGATCCAGTAACGCGAATACCCGGCCGGCTGCCGGTCGCAGGCCGGGTACACCACGTGCGCCATCATCACCGCATCCAGCCTGCCGGCCAGCGCCTCGAAGGGCTGCAGGTCCGCGCCCTCGATGTCGGCCAACGCCCGCGGGTCGTGGGCGTCCGCCACGTGCGAATCGGCCGTGACCGAGCCGTGCCCGGGGAAATGCTTGCCACAGGTGCGCATGCCGGCGTCGTGCATGCCGGCCAGGTAGTGGGCCCCGAGCGCAGCCACCGCCTGTGGCGCGGTGGCAAAGGCCCGGTCACCGATGACCTCGCTGCCGCGGTCGAGGTCCAGTACCGGCGCAAAGCTCAGGTCCACACCGTGCAGCAGCAGCTCCGTGGCCATGACCCGCGCATGACGATAGGCGAGATCGAGCGCGCGCTCGGGGTGATCGGCATACACCCGCCCCAACACGCCCAGGGGCGGCAGGCGCGTGAATCCCTCCCGGAACCGCTGTACCCGGCCGCCCTCGTGATCGACACAGATCAGCAATGGCCGGCGCGCGGTGGCGCGGATGGCCTGGGTCAACTCCGCCAACTGGCCGGGGTCGCGGTAATTGCGTGTGAACAGCACCACGCCTCCGACCGCCGGGTGGCGCAGCAAGCCCTCCTCCTGGCGGGCCAGGCCAGGCCCCGACAGGCCGATCAGCACCGGCCCCAGTCGCTGCCGCTGGTCCGTCATCAGCGCTTGCACCCCGCGTCCATCGTCACCGCGCCCCTCACCAGTCGCAATACGGGCGACGTGCCAGCGTCACGTTGTAGTAACGCTCCTCGTCGGTGACCTCCGGCCCCAGCCAGGACGGCCGCTCGAAGGGCTCGTCGGGCGAGCGCAGCTCGATCTCCGCCACCACCAGGCCCTCGTTGGGGCCGTGGAACTCGTCGATTTCCCAGCGGTGGCCGGCGTGTTCGACGAAATGCCGGGTCTTGTCGATGCCGCCGTTTTGCGCCAGCGCCATCAGCCGCACTGCGTCGTCCATCGGCACCGGGTATTCGAATTCCTCGCGCGCCCGGCCGAGGCGGGCCTGCTTGATATTGAGGGTGGCCTGCTCGCCCGCGATGCGCGCGCGCACGGAAACGCCCTCGCCACCCAGGTAGGCCTGGCGGACCGGCACGCTGCGCTGCACCCGCTCGCGCCAGCGCTCACCGCGCAACAGGAATTTTCGCTCGATCTCCAGAGCCATCACGGTCGCTCGAACAGGGCCATCGACTCCATGTGGGTGGTGTGCGGGAACATGTCCAGCACCCCGGCCGCGCCCAACAGGTAGCCATGCTCGGTGACCAGCCGGGCTGCATCCGAGGCCATGGTGACCGGATTGCACGACACATACAAGATGCGCCGCGCGCCGAGGCCCGCGAGCCATGCCAGGGCCGGCCCGGCGCCAGCCCGCGGCGGGTCCAGCAACACCAGGTCGAAGCCGTCGGCCAGCCAGGCTGGCCGGCCACCATCGGCGTACAGGTCCGCGCTCTCGAAGCGGGCGTTGGCGACCCCGTTGCGGCGGGCGTTGTCGCGTGCGCGCTCCACCAGAGCGGGATCGGCCTCGACCCCGGTCACCGCCCGGCTGTGCTGCGCCAGGGGCAAGGTGAAATTGCCCAGGCCGCAGAATAAATCCAGTATGCGATCGGAGCCGGTGGGCGCCAGCAATTCCAATGCCTGGCGCACCATCAGCCGGTTCAGGGCACCGTTGACCTGAATGAAATCCAGTGGCCAAAACGCGAACTCCAAAGCGTATTCGGGCAGCGCATAGCTGAGTGGGGCCGCATCCGGGGCCAGGGGCTGCGCGGTGTCCGGCCCGCCCGGCTGCAGCCACACCGCGAGCGAAGTCTCGCGCTGAAACGCGCGCAAGCGCTCGCGGTCGGCATCGTCCAGCGGCACCAGGTGGCGAAACACCAACGCGCAGCGCTCGTCGCCGCAGGCGACTTCGATCTGCGGGATGGCCGCGCGGGCCGCCAGTGAATCCACCACGCGCGCCAGGTCGCCCAGGCGCTCTGCCACCGGCGCACGCAGCACGTGGCACTCCCCCAGGTCCGCCACGAAACGGCCGCCGCGCTCACGGAAACCCACCAGGACGCGGCCCTTGGCCGCCACGTAGCGCACCGACAGGCGCGCCTTGCGGCGGTACTGCCAGGCGTCCGCCTGCAACGGCGCCAGCATCCGCCCGGGCTTCAGGCCGCCGTGCGCCTGCAGGTGGTCGAGCAGCCACTGCTGCTTGCGGGCCACCTGCGCGGGCAGCGCCAGGTGCTGCAGACTGCAGGCGCTGCAGGCGCCGAAGTGCCGGCAACGGGGAGGAACCCGCTCCGGCGCGGGGTCCAGCACCTCGACGGTCTGTGCCTGGCCCCGAAAGCGGCGCCCGAACAGGTAGCGGGCCCGGACCCGCTCGCCCGGCAGCGCGTCATGAACCTGCAGTGATCGGCCCTCTACCTGCGCCTGGCCGCGGCCGTTCTCCAACAGGTGATCGATGCGCAACTCGAAGGGCTCGGCGGGAAGTTTGCGGCGGCGGGCCATGAGAGGATTTTACAGCGCTTGCGCGACCCGCACCGGGAAACCGGGCCCGCCGGAAGCGTCGCGGCCGTTTTTAGGCCAGCAACCTATCGCAGAGCTGAGTGTTTGCGGGTATTCATGCCGAAAATTTTTTTATGGGTACCCTCGGGTGATCATGCGCCCGGCCGGCCCCGAGCCGGCCCGTCTCGCGCCATCAGCGCACGCATCTCCCGCACCGCCTGTCCCAGCCCGACGAACAGCGCGCGGGATACGATGGCGTGACCAATATTGAGTTCCACCAGTTGCGGTATGGCGACGATCGGCTGCACGTTGGTGTAGTGCAGGCCGTGGCCGGCGTTCATCTGCAGGCCGATGGCATGCCCGAATTCGGAGGCGTCCCGGATGCGCTGCAATTCAGCGGCCTGGTCGTCGTCATGGGCATCGGCGTAACTGCCGGTGTGCAGTTCCACCACCGGCGCGCCGCAGTCTCTTGCGGCCTGCAACTGGTCGCGATCGGGATCGATAAAAATGGACACCCGGATGCTGGCTTCCGCCAGCCGTGCGCAGGCATCCCGCACCGCGGCGAACTGGGCCAGCACGTCCAACCCACCCTCCGTGGTCAGTTCCTGGCGCTTTTCCGGCACCAGGCAAACGTCGGCAGGCCGATTGGCGAGGGCAATCGCCAGCATCTCCTCGGTGACGGCCATTTCCAGGTTGACGCGGGTCTTGACCTGCTTGCACAGGGCCTCGACCTCGTCGTCCTGGATGTGGCGGCGGTCCTCGCGCAGGTGCACGGTGATCGCATCGGCACCCGCCTGCTCGGCGATCTCCGCGGCCCGCAGCACGCTGGGGTAATCCGTGCCGCGCGCCTGCCGGATGGTGGCGACGTGGTCGATGTTCACTCCGAGTAACAGGCGATCGCTCATGATTCATGCCCCTTGTCCCGGCTCGGCCCGGCGAACAGGGCCTGCGAGGCCAGCGGCCGGTCACCCAGGTGGTAGGCGATGACACGCCGCATCAGCCGGCGCAGCTCGGGCAGATGGCGGTCTTCCAATTGCCCGGATTGTAACGCCAGCAGGGCGCCGCCGGACACCGCCCGGCCCCTTCCGGCGGCCTCGCTGACCCGCACCGGCCCGCGGTCCGGCCGGTAGTCGTACCAGGCGCCGGCCTCCAGGGGGGCATCGTTGCCGAACTCCCGCTCCAGATGCAGCCCATAGCCGATCGCGTCCAGCAGATGTCGCTCGAACAGCCGCAGCACCGGCTGCGGCGCGGCCCCGGAGGCCAGCTCGGCGAGCGCCTGGCGGTAGTGCTGGAAGACGTCCGGGTGCGGATCCCCGCGATGCAGCAGTCGCATCAGCAGTTCGTTGAGATACATGCCGCAGTACAGGGCCTCGCCGGCAAGCGCAGGCGGCGCCGCGACCTGTTCGGCGCCCGTCAGCGTGCCCAGATCGCTGCGCTGGCTCCAGTCCACCAGCAATGGCCGGAATGGCTGCAACGCGTTGCGCCACCGCGAGCGCGAGCGCTTGGCCCCGCGTGCCACCATCGCGACGCGCCCGTGGTCACGGCTCAGCAGGTCCAGCAGCAGACTGGTCTCGCGGTAGGCGCGCGCGTGCAGCACGTAGGCCGGTTGCTGGTGTACCCGGACCGCCATTCACTCCCCGTATCCGAAGCGTTCCAGCTGGCCCTGCTTGCGGGTCCAATCCTTGCTGACCTTGACGAAGGTGCTCAGGAACACCTTTTGCCCAAACAGTTCCTCCATGCTGTGGCGGGCCCGGCTGCCGGCCTGGCGCAGTGCCTGGCCGCCCTTGCCGATAACGATCTGCTTCTGGCTTTCGCGCTCCACCCAGATGACCGCGCCGATGCTCAGCAGCCCCCCCTCGCGTTTGAAGGATTCGATTTCAACGGTCAGCGCGTAGGGCAATTCCTGGTGCAAGCGTTCCGTCAGCGCCTCGCGGACCAGTTCCGCGGCCAGGAAGCGCTCGCTGCGGTCGGTGATCTGGTCCTCGTCGTAGAACGGCCGCGAGAAGGGCAGGCACTCGAGCACGCGGGCCTCCAGGTCGTCGATGCCCTCCCCGTTGAGCGCCGAGACCAGCAGCACGTCGCCGAACTGCTCCGGTATCAGGTGATGGGCGATGAAGGCCAGCAGCTTCTGCCGCTCGGGCAGCAGGTCGATCTTGTTGACCACGACGAACACTGGCACGCCCGCCTGTTTCAGAGCCGCGGCGATGGCGCGGTCCTGGCGTGTCCAGCGTTCTGCCTCGATCAGGAACAACACCAGGTCCACGTCCCGAAACGTGGCGCGGGCGACCCGGTTCATGTAGCGGTTGAGCGCCCTGCCCTCGGTGCGGTGAATGCCCGGTGTGTCCAGGTAGACCACCTGCCCCCGGTCCGTGGTCTTGATGCCGGTGATGCGGTGGCGCGTGGTCTGGGGCTTGGCGGTGACAATGCTCAGCTTCTGGCCCAGGATGCGGTTCAGCAGCGTGGATTTCCCCACGTTGGGGCGCCCCACCAGCGCCACGTAGCCGCAGCGGTACTCGGTCTCGCTGGCCGGCCCGGTCACCCGTCATCCCCCCCAAGGCCAGCCAGCACCTGTGCGGCCGCCGACTGTTCCGCCTTGCGCCGGCTGCTGCCGTCGGCGGCCACCTCCTGGCCGGTATCCGTCAGGCGGCACGCGACGTGGAAGCGCTTGGCGTGTTCCGCCCCCTCTTCGCGCAGCAGGCGGTACTTCGGCAGCGGCCGGCCCCTGGCCTGCAGCCACTCCTGCAGGCGGGTCTTCGGGTCCTTGAGGGTCTCGGCATCCGGCAAGGAATCGATGACCGGGTCGCACACCTGCCGGATCACCGCCTCGCAGGCAGCAAAACCGCCGTCGAGGTAGATGGCGCCGAACAGTGCCTCCAGCGCATCGGCCAGGATCGACTGGCGCTTGCTGCCACCGGATTTCAGCTCCCCTTCCCCCAGGATCAGGTGGTCTCCCAGGCCCAGCCCCAACGCCAGGCGTGCCAGGGTATCGCCACGCACGACCCGCGAGCGCAGCCGGCTCAAATCGCCTTCCGGGCTGTCCGGGTGCAATTCGAACAAGCGCGCCGATACCACGAAATTGAGAATGCTGTCGCCCAGGAATTCCAGGCGCTCATAGTTGAGGCGACCGCGGCTGCGGTGCGTCAGGGCCTCCTGCAGCAGACCGGGATCCCGGAACCGGTACGGAACGCCCGGCAGGTCCANNCGCGTCATCCTGTCGAACGAGGCGACCACGTCGAGGTTGCCGATCAGGGGCCGCCGCACCTCGTAGGCGACGCGCAGCTGCTTACCCCCCTTGCGTACCACCTGGATGTCTTTTTCCTTGACGCTGCCCGCCGCATAGCTCACGTAAAGCCGGTTCATCATTCCCACCCTCAGGTCGAACAGCGATTTCTGGGCGCTACCGCGTTCCTTGGCAACCGCGTTCATGGCGGTGACCACCGAGTAGTATTCCAGGTAGATCGGCGTGATTCGCATGGCCATGAAGGCCGTGAATACGACCAGCGCGAGAACCATGATGAACCCGACGATGCTCATTCCCTGCTGCTTGCGCATGTTGAGTCTCCATCCCTTGTCGATAATGGCGTGGCCCAATGATATCGCGAGTCCCGGCGCAATTACACGAAAAAGTTGCCTGCCGGACCCGCAAGTGAATGAATTGGAAACGTTTTCGGCTGCTACTCAATACCGCTGCCGATGCGGGAGAAGTCGGCGCAACCGCGCGCAAAATCGAAGTTGAGCCAGATGCCCACTGCGCGGCCGACCAGGTTGCGCTCCGGCACGAACCCCCACTCACGGCTGTCGTTGCTGCGGTCGCGGTTGTCCCCCATCACGAAGTAGTGGCCCTCGGGCACCACCCATTGCCCGTCGCGCCCGCGGGCCATCTCGTGCAGCACGATGTCGTGGTGCACGCCTCCGAGCTGCTCGGTCATCCGCAGCGCATCGCGCCGCGGCGTGGAGCACTTGACGTCGCTGGTGGTGTAGGCGCGCGTCCCCCGGGTCGCGACGCGCTCTCCGTTCAGGTACAGCTGCTTGTCGCGATAGGTGACGGTGTCGCCGGGCAGGCCCACCACGCGCTTGATGAAATTGACGTTGGTGTCCACCGGGTAGCGGAACACCGCCACGTCGCCGCGCTCGGGCTCGCCGACCTCGACGACCTTGTTGTTGAGTACGGGCAGACGCAGGCCGTAGGCGTACTTGTTGACCACGATGAAATCGCCGATGAGCAGGGTCGGGATCATGGACCCCGATGGAATCTTGAACGGCTCGAACAGGAACGAGCGGAACAACAGCACGATGAGCAGCACCGGGAACAGCGAACGCGAGTATTCGACCAGCACCGGTTCACGCGCCACCTCGAGGCTGTCCTGCACCGACTGGTCCCGGCGGCGCTGGCGGAAGAACAGGCTGTCGAACAGCCAGACGACGCCCGTCAGGAACGTGAGCACCACCAGCACCAGCGCAAAATCGAAATTCATGCTGCGAATCCTATTTCTTTGCTTCCTGTTGCAACAGTGCCAGGAAGGCTTCCTGCGGAATCTCCACCCGACCTACCTGTTTCATGCGCTTCTTGCCCGCTTTCTGTTTTTCCAGCAGCTTGCGCTTGCGCGTGACGTCGCCGCCGTAGCACTTGGCGGTGACGTTCTTGCGCAAGGCCTTGACCGTGGTCCGCGCGATGATCTTGGAGCCGATGGCCGCCTGGATGGCGACCTCGAACATCTGCCGCGGGATCAGCTCCTTCATGCGCACCGCCAGGTCGCGCCCACGCCGTTCCGACTGCTCACGATGCACGATCAGCGACAAGGCATCAACCCGCTCGCCGTTGATGAGGATATCGACCCGCACGAACGGACCGGGCGCGAAACGCAGAAAATGATAGTCGAAGGAAGCATATCCGCGGCTCACGGATTTGAGGCGATCGAAGAAATCCAGCACCACCTCGGACAGCGGCAACTCGTAGCGAATGGCCACCTGCCCACCCAGGTACTGCAGGCTCTTCTGTCGCCCCCGCTTCTCCTCGCACAGGCCGATCACCGCCCCCACGTGATCCTGCGGCACCAGGATATTGGCCTCGATGACGGGCTCGCAAACCTCCTGCACCTGGTTGGCAGGCGGCAATCGGGCCGGGTTCTCCAGCCTCAGTACCTCGCCGTTTGTCAGCACCACTTCGTAGACCACGCTGGGGGCGGTGGTGACCAGGTCGAGGCCGTACTCGCGCTCCAGGCGCTCCTGCACGATCTCCATGTGCAGCAGCCCCAGGAAGCCGCAGCGGAAGCCGAAGCCCAGCGCCTCCGAGGTCTCCGGCTCGAATTGCAAGGCGGCGTCGTTCAGTTGCAGCTTGTCCAGCGCCTCGCGCAGGTCCGGGTAGTCGTCGGATTCGGATGGGAACAGGCCTGCGAACACGCGCGGCTGCAGGGACTTGAAGCCGGGCAGCGGCCGCTTCGCCGGATCGCGGGCGCTGGTGATGGTGTCACCGACCGGAGCACCATGCACGTCCTTGATGCCGGCCACCAAAAAGCCCACCTCGCCGGCATTGAGCGTCTCCCGGATTTCGCGCTTGGGGGTGAACACACCGACCTGCTCCACCGGATGCTGGTTGCCGGTGGACATCAGCCGGATCTTGTCACGGCGGTTCACGCTGCCATCGACCACCCGCACCAGGGACACCACGCCCAGGTAATTGTCGAACCACGAATCGATGATCAGCGCTTTCAGCGGCGCTGCGGGGTCGCCGCTGGGCGGCGGGATGTCCCGCACCAGCATTTCCAGCACCTCCGGCACGCCGGCACCGGTCTTGGCGCTCACCAGGGGCGCGTCCCCGGCCTCGATGCCGATGATGTCCTCGATTTCCTGCTTGACCCGTTCCGGCTCCGCCGACGGCAAATCGATCTTGTTGAGGAGCGGCCGGACCTCCAGGCCCAGTTCCACGGCGGTATAGCAGTTGGCCACGCTCTGCGCCTCCACGCCCTGAGCGGCGTCCACCACCAGCAGCGCCCCCTCGCAGGCCGCCAGCGAGCGCGATACCTCGTAGGAAAAATCGACGTGACCCGGCGTGTCGATGAAGTTGAGCTGGTAGGTCTCCCCATCCGCAGCGCGATAGTTCAGCGTCACGCTCTGCGCCTTGATGGTGATGCCGCGCTCGCGCTCCAGCTCCATCGAGTCGAGCACCTGGTCGGACATCTCGCGGTCGCTGAGCCCGCCGCAGATCTGGATGAACCGGTCGGCCAGGGTGGACTTGCCGTGGTCGATGTGCGCGATGATGGAAAAATTGCGAATGTGCCGCTGGTCCATGGGCGAGTCGTGCTTCACGTCGTACGTTGAAAGGCCACCCGCCTCGCTGCGAGGCGGGTGGCCCGGGTGCGTACCGGATTATAGCCCACCGCGGGATAGGACCCGCGGTGCGACCTCACTCGATCTCCGGCGGCTCCGGGGTGTAGGCGATGAAACTGGTGGCGCCGTTGCGCCACACCCGCAGCGCCACGGCCCGATCGGGATCCACGTCGGCCACGATGGCCTCGAAGTCGTCCATGTCACCCACCACGCGGTTGTTGATCATCAGCACCACGTCGCCCGGCCTGAGCCCGGCGCGGTAAGCGGCGTCGCTTTCGACGTCGATGATCACCACGCCGCCCTCGGGATCACCGAGCTCGCGTCGCCGGTCGCCGGAGATGCTCTCCACCGCCAGGCCCAGCGCATTGCTGGCGCGCTCCCCGCCCGCGGCCGGCGAAGCACCGCCGTCGGCATCGGTTGGCAGGGCGTCCAGCACGACGGTGACCGTCTGCTGCTCGCCATTGCGACTGATCAGCACGTCCACCTCGGTTCCCGGCGGATTGGCACCCACCAGCGGCGGCAGCTCGTTCCAGGTTTCCAGCACTTCGCCGTCGAACTCCAGGATGACGTCTCCCGGCTGGATGCCGGCACGCGCGGCCGCACTGCCCTCGTTGACGTCGTTGACCAGCGCGCCCACGGGACGATCCAGGTTCAGGGCCTCGGCCATCTCGCGCGTGACCTGCCCGACGATCACGCCCATCAGGCCGCGCCGCACCTCGCCGGTGGTGCGCAGCTGCTCGACGGTCCGGGCCGCGACTTCGATCGGGATCGAGAACGAAAGGCCGATGTAACCGCCGCTGCCGGTCAGGATCCAGGAATTCACACCCACCACCTTGCCATCCATGTTCAGCAGCGGACCGCCGGAATTGCCGCGGTTGATCGCCACGTCGGTCTGGATGAACGGCACGTACTGCTGCGCCCCGTTGGAACGTCCCTTGGCGCTCACGATGCCCGCCGTGATGCTCTGCTCGAAATTGAAGGGCGAGCCGATGGCGGCCACCCATTCGCCCTGGCGCAAGGCCCCGGAATCGCCGAACTCGAGAGCGGTCAGGTCCTCCGCCTCGATCTTCAGCAGCGCGATGTCACTCAATTCGTCGGAGCCGATCAACTCGGCTTCGAACTCCCTGCGGTCCGCCAGGCGCACGATGATCTCGTCCGCCTCTTCGATCACGTGGTGATTGGTGATGATGAACCCCTCCGTGTCGATGATGAACCCGGAGCCGGCGCCGATGCGGTCGGGGCGCCGGGGCCGCCGGTCATCGGGGACGTCGAAGAAGCGGCGGAAAAACTCCGGCATGTCCTCCTCATCGTAGGGCTGGTCCTCGGGGCCCTGCCGTGGGCGCGCCCGCTGGCCGAACTGGGCGACGCGAATGTTGACCACCGCCGGCCCCGCCGACTCCACCAGCTCGGTGAAATCCGGGAGCCCGCTCACCCTCGCCAGCCCGGCCTGGCTCGCTGCGCTCAGCGCCAGGCCGACCATCAAGACCGTCATCAGTTTCTTCACTTCAATCCTCGTGCTTGCCATCGCAGTCAACTCCAATTCAGTCATAGAGGCCTTCGGCCTGGCCGCAATCGCGCGCCCCGGTGGCCCGCAGGGCAATGTCCGCAGCCCCGATCCGCAACCCCTTGTTCCAACGCAGCACGGCCGCGGTCCCGAGCAGCAACCCTGCCAGCGTGACCGCATCCAGCGCGGCGGGCGATATCGTCATCATCATCCCTATCTGGTGGCTGATGGCGGCGGCTGCAAGCCCGCCCAGCAGCGGCAGGCCGTAGAGCCTCATGACCATGCGCAGGAACAGCGCCTCCGGCAAGCCCGCGATGACGGGATCTCCCGGCGCGGCCCCGGCCCGGTTCGGCACCCTGAGTTCCAGCGGCCGGCGCCGTAACAGCCGCCCGAAGATGCCCGCACCGCAGCCACGCCCCGCGTCGCAGGCCGTGCATCCGCTCTGCCCGCCCAGGCGAATCCACACCTCCCCGCCCTCGGCACGCAGCACCCTGGCCTGTTGCTCGATCACGTCGTTCTTGGGGCGTGTTCAGGGATTCGGCGCGGCGGCCGGAAAGGCGTTGCCGATGGCGCGCACCGTGGCTGGCGGCACCTCGCCGATCACGGTCAGGTGGCGCGCGCCGAGGCGACGGTAAAAGGCGTTGGCCGTTCCCAGCCGGCTCAAACCCTCGGCCACCCCGAAATCGGGGTCGGCCTGCTCGATATAGACCGACACGGAGGCCAGGCCGTCACTGTAGACGAGGTGCTCGAACACGTTCTCTCCCGCCTCTTCCTGGTGGCTGTGGGCGGCGAGTGTGAACCCCGGCGGGAGTTCGCTCGGCACCCAGCGCGGATCGGCACGGGTCATCACCTGCCGCTGCGGCATGTGGGACTCCAGGCGGGTGAATTGCTCCAACGGCGTGGTGGAGTGCAGCTCGTCCCGGACGATGTCGTTGCCGAGCCGCAATTCCGTGAACACCAGGCGGGCCAGCATGTTGTCGTGGGCATCGAACAGCACCCATTTGAGCAGCAAGCCCGATTTCTCTTCCAGCCACAGGTCGTAGCCATAGCGAAACTCGTCGCGGGGCGTGATGGTGATTCGCCGTCCGTGGTGGCCCGCCAGCCGCGCCAGCGGACCCGTCTTCACGCCATACGGGCTGGTGGGCTCGTCGAGCCCGGCANNCCCGGCAATCGGAATGTCGGGGAAGATGGCGCCCGTCACCACCGGGTCCTCCATCACGGCCTGGCCGTCCCCCAGCACGCAGCGCACGCCGTCGCGGTCGCGGATCACCTCTCGCTGCGGCCCGTCTATTGAGTACAGGCGCTCGCGGATGCCCTGTTCATCCACGATGTGGGTGATGCGCATGGTTTCCATGCCGGCGCCCCGCATGTAGACGAAGGTGCCCTGGTAGCTCATCTGGTTCATGGCCGTGGCCATGCGTTCCAGCCACTGCCGGGCTTCCACGCCGGAATCCGCCAGAGCAGGCAGCGCGAAAATCGCCATCGCGGCTGCGCCCAGCCACTTCAGCGGCGCTCGATTCATGGTTGGGGCGATTCGCGGTTCGCGTCGGGTTCCTGGGTTTCGGCGGGCCCCTCGGCGTCCATCGCCTGGGCCGTGTCGGCGGTGATGATCGGCACGAAGGACACGAACCCCTGGCGCCCGGACGCGCCGGCCAACTGGTTGTGCCGCAGCAGGTAGGAGTTGAGGCGCTGATAGGAGCGCTGCGAAGCGGCATTGAAGCTGGCAGGCTGCGACACCGGCACGGCGGGCAGCGTGTTGGGGCTGGTAAACGGCTGGCTGGAGGCCGAGCCCGACAGCGCATCCGCAGTTGGCGGCGCAGGCGCCGGGCCGACGGCAACGACCGCCAGCAGCGCCACCGAGGCGGCAATGGCCAGGCCGGAAACGGGTTTGAGCCATGCCGCGGCCGGCCGGGTCTCGGCAGTCTCCACGGCCAAGGCGGCGCTCAGGCGCTGCGAGAACCCGCTCGCCGTCCGCTCACCGCCGGGCCGCCGAATACAATCGCGAATCAGGTGATAGCGTTCCCAGGTACCCCTGAGCTCACCGTCGGTGACCAGGCGTCTAGCCACGAACAGGCTGGTCTCGCGCGACAACTCGCCATCCATCAGGCTGGACAGATGCTCCAGAGAATCTTTATTCATGGTGCGTTCCTAAACCTCTGACACTGCAATGCGTACAGTCCCCGGTCATTATTGACCACCAACCAGGGGTTTTAGTTTCTCGTCGATTGCCTCGCGGGCGCGAAAGATCCGCGACCGCACCGTGCCGATGGGGCATTCCATGGCAGTGGCGATCTCCTCGTAGCTCATGCCTTCGATTTCGCGCAGGATGATGGCGGTGCGCAGGTCCTCGGGCAGCGCGGCGATGGCACCATAGACGGTGCGCTCGACCTCCTCGCGCATCAGTTCGTTCTCGGGCGTACTGCGCTCCTTGAGCGGACTGTCGATGTCGTACTGCTCGGCGTCCGCCGCATCGATGTCGCTGGCCGGCGGCCGGCGATTGCGCGCCACCAGCCAGTTCTTGGCGGTGTTGATCGCGATGCGGTACAGCCAGGTGTAGAAGGCGCTGTCGCCGCGGAAATTCCCGATCGCGCGGTAAGCCTTGATGAAGGCTTCCTGCGCCACGTCCATGGCCTCGGAGGGGTCGGAAACGTAGCGGGACACCAGGCTGATGATGCGGTGCTGGTATTTCTGGATGAGCAGGTCGAAGGCGTGCCGATCACCCTTCTGCACCCGTTCGACCAGCACCTGGTCGACCAGCGCCTCGCCGGCCCGCTCCTGGGCTGCGCCCGTTTTCCTGCCGGCGGTCTTGGTAGGCGTCTCCGACACGCTGCCTCGCATGGACGTTGAACGGCTGTTGACCCTGGCCACCGCATTCATCGGCAGCCTCCCGGCGATGAGGATAACACGGTCATACGCACTCCCCGCGGTTCTTCTGAACACCCGCGCTTGGTGGCTTCTGACTGCCCCGGGCCGGCCAAGTTCCCCGCTGCAGGCCCGTCGCCCCCCCTGCCCTTACACTGCGAGCGGCGCCGATGCGATAATCAGCGGTTCGACAAACCACCTCGCCAAGGAAACCGCAAGCCATGGAATTTCTCGACACCCTGGGCATCAGGCCCGGCAACCCGGGCGCCTGTTTCGGCCTCGACGAATGGTCCACCACCGAGGCCAGCCAGTTCGACGCCGTCAATCCCGCAACCGGCGAGGCGATCGCCAGCATCTACGAGGCCTCGGCGGCGGACTACGAGCGCGTGATGGAGCGTGCGCGGGAGCTTGCGGGTAGTTGGCGCTCGGTGCCGGCGCCGCGACGTGGCGAGGCCGTACGCCTGTGCAACGAAGCGCTGCGGCGCCACAAGGATGCCCTGGGCAGCCTGGTCAGCCTGGAAATGGGCAAGATCAAGGCCGAAGGCGACGGCGAGGTGCAGGAGATGATCGACATCGGCGATTTCGCCGTCGGCCAGTCGCGCATGCTGTACGGCAACACCATGCACTCGGAGCGCCCCCAGCACCGCATGTACGAGCAGTGGCACCCGCTGGGCGTGGTCGGCGTCATCACGGCCTTCAACTTCCCGGTCGCGGTGTGGTCGTGGAACGCCTTCATCGCCGCGGTGTGCGGCAACGTCACGGTGTGGAAGCCCTCGCCGAAGGGCGCGCTGTGCTGCCTGGCGGTGCAGAATCTCTGCAACCGGGCGCTGGCGGACGGCGGCTTTCCCCCGATCTTCCTCAGCTTCATCGAGCAGGGCCATGCGCTGGCGGAACGCTTCGTCGATGACCCGCGCGTGGACCTGATGTCCTTTACCGGCTCCACCGCGGTGGGACGCACGGTGGGGGCGCGAGTGGCCGCCCGCATGGGTCGCAGCCTGCTGGAACTGGGCGGCAACAACGCCATCATCGTGGACGCGACCGCCGACCTCGACATGGCGGTGCCGGCCATCGTGTTCGGCGCGGTGGGCACGGCCGGACAGCGCTGCACCACCACCCGCAGGCTGTTCGTGCATGAGTCGATCATGGAGCGCGTCACCGCCGCGCTGGTCGGCGCCTACCGGCAGGTGCGGATCGGCGATCCGCTGGCGGCGGACACCCTGATGGGGCCGCTGACCGATGCCGGCGCGGTGGAGCGCTTCGAGGCGGCGGTGGCCGCCGCCCAGGCCGAAGGCGGCGAGGTGCTGACCGGCGGCCGGCGCATCGACCGGCCCGGGTTCTTCGTCGAGCCGACCCTCGTCACCGCCCGCAATGACTGGCCGGTGGTGCAAACCGAAACCTTCGCACCCATCCTGTACGTGATCCCGTTTGCCGATCTCGACGAGGCGCTGGCGATGCACAATGCCGTGCCCCAGGGGCTGAGCTCGGCCATCTTCACCAACGACCTGCGCAATGCGGAGCGCTTCCTGTCGGCGGCCGGTTCCGATTGCGGCATCGCCAACGTGAACATCGGCACCTCCGGCGCCGAGATCGGCGGCGCGTTCGGCGGCGAGAAGGAAACCGGCGGCGGCCGCGAATCCGGCTCGGATGCCTGGAAGGCGTACATGCGCCGCCAGACGAACACGATCAACTGGGGCACCGAATTGCCGCTGGCCCAGGGCATCAAGTTCGAGCTCTGAGGCGTGTACGGGCTGCTTCGCAAGGCCCTGTTCGCCACCTCGCCCGAGACGGCTCACGAACTGGCGCTGGAGAGCCTGCGCCTGGGCCATGCCTTCGGCGCCACGCGCCTTTTGTGCCGCGACGGTGACCTGCCCCTCACCGCCATGGGCCTGGAGTTTCCGAACCCCGTCGGCCTGGCGGCGGGCATGGACAAGAACGGCGATTACATCGATCCACTCGGCGACCTCGGCTTCGGGTTCATCGAGATCGGCACCGTCACCCCGAGGCCGCAGCCCGGCAACCCGAAACCGCGCGTATTCCGGATCGAGGCGGCGCAGGCCATGATCAATCGCCTCGGCTTCAACAACAAGGGCGTCGACCACCTGGTCGAGCGCGCGGCACGCCGCCGCTACCGCGGTGTGCTGGGCATCAATATCGGCAAGAATTTCGACACCCCCAACGAACGGGCCGGCGACGATTACCTGCATTGCCTCGAGCGGGTATACCCGGTGGCGGACTACGTCACCATCAACATCTCCTCACCCAACACCGAGGGCCTGCGCGACCTGCAGGCCGAGGCGGCCCTGGATGGCTTGCTGGGCCAACTGAGCGCGCGGCGCGCGGCGCTCGCGGATCACCACGGCAAGTGCGTGCCGCTGGCCGTCAAGGTCGCACCCGACCTCGATGCATCCGCCATGGCCGACATCGCCCGACTGATCGTTCGCCATCGGATCGACGGCGTGATCGCCACCAACACCACCGTCGCCCGCGAGGGCGTCACCGGCCTGCCGCATGCCGACGAGCAGGGCGGGCTGTCCGGCGCCCCGCTGCGCGCGCAGGCGGACCGGGTGCTGGCGTCGCTCCGCGCCGCCCTGCCCCCCGAGGTGGCCCTCATCGGTGTCGGCGGCATCCTGTGCGGTGCGGATGCCGCCCGCAAGCTCGAATTGGGTGCGAGCCTGGTGCAGTTCTACACCGGCTTCGTGTACCGGGGCCCGGAACTCGTAGCTGAGTGCCTGGAGGCCATCGCCGCACAGGAGGCGGCGGCATGAAAACGGGCGAGAACCTCGCGCTGAAGTCATTCACCACCTTCGGCGTCGCCGCCAGGGCCGCGCGCGTGGTGGAGATCGACTCACCCGCCGACCTGGCACGGTGCCGCTTCGAGCCGGCCACCGACCTGGTGCTGGGCGGCGGCAGCAATGTGCTGCTGGCCAGCGACATCGACGGCACCGTGTTCCTGAACCGGATTCGCGGCATGCGGGCGGTCGAGGACCGCGGCCAGTCCGTGCTGGTCGAGGCGCGCGGCGGACAGTTGTGGCACTCGCTGGTGTTGTGGAGCCTGCGCGAGGGACTGTCTGGGCTGGAAAACCTGTCCCTGATACCGGGCCTGGTCGGCGCGGCGCCCATGCAGAATATCGGCGCCTACGGAGTGGAGCTCTCGGAGGTTCTGGAACGCGTCGAGGCCTGGGACTGGCAGCAGGGCCGGATGGTCGAATTCAGCACCGCGGAATGCGGCTTCGCATACCGGGACAGCCGCTTCAAATCGCGGGACGCGGGGCGTTTTTTCATCACCCGCATTTTCCTGCGCCTCGCGCGGCACTTCACGCCGCGCCTGGATTACGACGAGCTGCGCGAGGAACTGGGGCGCAGCAACATCGCCGCGCCCGACGCGCACCAGGTGAGCCGGGCGGTGATCATGCTGCGCCGGCGCAAGCTGCCGGATCCGACCTTGCTCGGCAACGCCGGCAGCTTTTTCAAGAATCCGCAAGTGAGTGCCGCCGAGGCCGAGTCCCTGCGGGCCCGTTTCCGCGACCTGCCCTCCTTTCCCGCCAATGCCGCCACGGTGAAGCTGAGCGCCGCCTGGCTGATCGAGCAGTGCGGGTGGAAGGGCCACCGCGAGGGCGATGCCGGCGTGTCCGACCGCCATGCCCTGGTGCTGGTCAACCACGGCAATGCGAGCGGCGCGGAGATCCTGGCGCTGGCCCACCGCGTCCGGGACTCGGTGCTCGAGCGCACCGGCGTGCGGCTCGAACCCGAGGCACGCATCTATCCCGAAACCCGCACCTGACGCGCGAGTAAACTTGATCGCGCGCGGCAAAATCGCTACCTTCTGCGGCCCGCACAGCTTCCGACCGGAGTCCGCCGTGAGCACGAGAACCCTGGTATTCATCCTGGCCCTGGCCGGCTGCCTGGCCGCCTGCCGCGAGGCCGAGCCGCCCGCCGCGCCCCCACCGCCCGCATCCGAGGCCGCCCCGGCCTCCGGGGCCGCCGACCGGATCGAGCCGGACGGCCTGCTGCAGCGAATCGCCACGCTGTCGTCCGATGAGTTCGGCGGGCGCGCGCCCATGTCGGAGGGCGAGCGCCTCACCCTGAACTACCTGGAAACGCAGTTTCGCGAGTTGGGGCTGGAACCCATGTTCGGCGACAGCTACCGGCAGTCGGTGCCGCTGGTCGCCCTCGAGGCCGACCCCGACCTGCCGCTCGAAATCCAGGGGCCGGGCGTGCAGTTCACCTACACGTACGGTCCCGAGGTGATGCTGGGAACCCCGCGGGTGGTCGAGCAAACCGGGCTCGAAGGCAGCGAGCTGGTGTGGGTGGGCTACGGCATCGTGGCGCCCGAGTATGGCTGGAACGACTACCGGGACGTGGACGTGAGCGGCAAGACCGTGATCGTGCTCGTCAACGACCCCGGCTTCGCCACCCAGGACCCGGAGCTGTTCAACGGCAACGCCATGACCTATTACGGCCGCTGGACCTACAAGTTCGAGGAGGCCGCCCGCCAGGGCGCGGCCGGCGCGCTGGTCGTGCACGAGACCGACGCGGCGGCCTACGGCTGGAATGTCGTCGAGGACAGCGGCAAGGGACCGCAGTTCTACCTGGCCACCGAGGACGGCAACGCCGAGCGCATGGCCGTCGAGGGCTGGATCCAGCACCATGTCGCCGGGGAGATCCTGGCCGCCGCGGGCCACGACCTGGCCGCGCTGGAGGCCGCCGCCGCCCAGGGACCCGTCACGCCCGTGCCGCTGGGCCTGAAGGCCAGCGCGCGCATCCGCAACAGCATCCAGTTCGCCGAATCGTTCAACGTCGGCGCGATCCGCCCGGGCACGGCCCGCCCCGAGGAACTGTTCATCTACATGGCGCACTGGGATCACCTGGGCAAGGCGCCGGCCGGCGGCGGTATCGATGGTGACGTGATTTTCAACGGCGCCGAGGACAACGCCAGCGGCACCAGCGGCCTGCTCGAGATTGCCGAGGCGTTTGCCGCCGCACCGGACCCGCAGCGCACGGTCGGCTTCCTGGCGGTCACCGCCGAGGAATCCGGACTGCTGGGCTCGAAGGCTTACGTGGCGCAGCCGGCCTTCCCCATGCAGCGCACGGTGGCCGGCATCAACATGGACCGGCTGAACTTCCGCGGCAAGATGAGCGATGTGGTCGTGATCGGCCACGGCGCCTCGGAAATGGAGGACATCCTGGCCGCTGTGGCCCGTGAGAAGGGCCGCACGGTGACGCCCGAGGCCACCCCTGAGAAGGGCTACTACTATCGCTCCGACCACTTCAATTTCGCCAAGCGGGGGGTGCCCATCCTGTACTCGCGCGGCGGCACCGTGGACCGCGAGCACGGCGCGGAATACGTCGCGCAGCGGAATGCGGATTACACGGCCAACCGTTACCACAGCGTCAAGGACGAAATCCAGGCCGACTGGGACCTGGAGGCGGCGGTCGAGGACCTGCAGCTGTATTTCACCATCGGCTGGCGGCTGGCCAACTCGGATACCTGGCCGCAGTGGTATGCGGGCAATGAGTTCCGGGCCATCCGCGAGGCGTCGCTGGCAGAGACCGGGCAGTAAGGCCAGCGCGCGCCGCCGGGCGGCGTCGCAGCGGGCCGCCGGGCTATTCGTTCATCACCCCGTGCGGCACGTGCCCGGTGGCCACGTGTTCGCGGGCGGACTCGCAGTGCCCGCGCTGGTCGTCGAAGAAAATGTCGGCGCCGAACGCCTTGAGGAAATCGCCCTTGGGCTTGCCGCCGAGGAACAGCGCCTCGTCGATGCGGATGCCCCAGGCGCGCAGGGTCAGGATCACCCGCTTGTGGGCCGGCGCCGAGCGCGCGGTCACCAGCGCGGTGCGGATCGGGTTGTCCTCGATCGGGTAGGCCGACTGGATCTGGTGCAGCGCGGACAGGACCGGCTTGAACGGGCCGGCCGGTAATGGCGTGTCGGCGGCCTCGCGCTCGGCCCGGGCAAAAGCCTCCAATCCCTCGGCCTGGTAAATCCGCTCGGCCTCGTCACCAAACAGCACCGCGTCACCGTCGAAAGCGATGCGGAGCTGGCCGCTGTCCGGGCGGTTGGCCGCCCCGGGCAGGATCAGGGCCGCGGCGAAGCCGGCCTCCAGCGTGCGCCGCACGTCCTCGCCATGCGTGGAAAGGAACAGGTGGGCGCCGAAAGCGGGCATGTAGCGATAGGGGCTGGCGCCGTTGGTGAATACCGCGCGCTCGATCCTGAGGCCGTGGTGTTCGATGGTGTTGAAGATGCGCAGGCCGGTATCGGCGCTGTTACGCGACATCAGGATGATCTCGACGCCCGGGTGCTCGACGGCATCCTCGTTCAGGGCCAGCAGTTTTTTGACCAGCGGGAAGGCCACGCCCGGCTTCAGCACATCGGCCTCGTGGGCGACCTGGTACTCGGCATAGTCCTCCAGCCCGCGATCCTCGAACAGGCGATGGCTCTCGGAAAGGTCGAACAGCGCCCGCGAGGAGATCGCCACCACCAGTGGCGCGGCGTTGAGCTGATGGATCTCCGCACTGTTCATGGCTGCAGCTTACACCGCCCGTTTCTCAAAGCGCGAGAAACGCCGCCAGCGCCGAATACCCGGGCCTCACAGGAACTGCTCGTCCAGGATGCGCTCTTCCAGCGAGTGATCGGGGTCGAACAGCAGCGTGAGCGTGATGCCCTTGTCCTCGTGCACGTCCACCGCCACCACGTCGCGCACTTCGCTGGAGTCGGCCGTGGCGCTCACCGGGCGCCGGGCGGGGTTGAGCACCTCGAACCGGACCTGCGCCGAGCCCGGCAGGATCGCACCGCGCCAGCGGCGGGGCCGGAACGGGCTGATCGGCGTGAGCGCCAGCGCCTCGGTGCCCAGCGGCAGGATCGGGCCGTGCGCGGACAGGTTGTAGGCGGTGCTGCCGGCAGCGGTGGCGAGCAGCACCCCGTCGCAGACCAGCTTGGCGACCCGCTCGCGGCCATTGACCAGGATGCGAATGTGCGCCGCCTGGTTGGTCTGCCGCAGCAGCGAAACCTCGTTGATGGCCGGCGCGATCACGGTTTCGCCCTGCCCCGTCTCGGCTCGCATGCGCAGCGGGTTCAGCCGCACCGCGCGCGCCTCCCCCAGGCGTGCCGGCAGGTCCTGCTCGGCATAGCGGTTCATCAGGAAACCCACCTCGCCGAACTTCATGCCATACACCGGCAGGCCGGTCTCGATATGGTGGTGCAGGGTTCTCAGCATGAAGCCGTCGCCCCCGAGCGCCACGATGACGTCCGCTGCGTCCGCCTCGTGCTGGCCATAGGTCATGGTCATGACCTCCAGCGCCTCGCGCGCCGCAGTCGACGAACTGGCGACGAAATGGATGCGTGGCGTGCTCACGCGGACGGCTCCGCGGCCAGTGTTTGCAGTTGGCCCAGCGAGCGAATCGCGACCGACAGCGTCGCGTAGTCGGCGCCCTGCATGTTGCGCATGTCCTCGATCATGTCCTTCACGCGCGCCACCGCGTCGGCGTGCAGGCCGATCCAGCACGCCACGGGGTCGGCCGCCTCGCCGCAACTGTGCAGCACCTGGTCCGCCAGGCGCCGATGGTGCGCATACAGCTCGTCCCGCAGGTTGCCGCGCGCATGGGCATGCCACTGGCCAACCACCGGCAGGTTCTCGATGCTGGCGCGAATCCACTTGAGGCCCAGCGACTCCCCGAGCCCGAAAAAGATTCGGGCCACCCGTCGCACATCGAGGTTTCGCTCGGAAGCGGTCGCCACCACGTCCAGGGCCGGCGCGGCCAGCAGCGGCAGCAGCGCCAGGCGGCGCGCGAGGTTTTTCGGGAAGCCGCCCTCCACCAGCGGTGCCTCCGCCGCTGCCACCTGCGCCTGTTCGTCCTCGCCCATGGCACGCGGCATCGTCTTCGCGAGCTCGCGCATGCCGGGCTTGAGGCGTTCCACGGCCGACGAAATATCGGCCCCCAGGCCCGGGTTGTTGGCCAGCCAGCGGGTGGCCTGCCGCAGCAGGTTCCAGACGATCATCAGGGCGTGGGTCTGAGGTTCGGCGGATACCTTGTTGTCCAGGGCTTCGATCTTCGCCCACAGCTCGCGCGCATCGAAAATCTCGCGGGCCACGGCATAGGCCTTGGCCACCACCGGCGGCGGCGCACCGGTGTCCTCGCGCATGCGCAGAACGAAGGAGACGCCCATGCGGTTCACCAGGCTGTTGGTGACCATGGTGGCGATGATTTCGCGCTTCAGGCGGTGCGCCGGCATGAGGTCGGCGAACCGTTCCTGCAGCGGGCGGGGGAAATAATTGACCAGCTCGCGGGACAGGAAGGGGTCCTCCGGCACGTCGGAATCCAGCAACTGGCGGTACAGCCGTATCTTGGCATACGACAGCAGCACCGAGAGCTCGGGCCGGGACAATCCCTCGCCGCGGTTGCGGCGCTCTACGAGCTCCTCGTCGTCCGGCAGCGCCTCCAGCTTGCGGTCGAGCTGGCCCTCGTCCTCCAGTACCGAGATGAAATGCTGCTTCGCCCCGAGCCGCGGCCCGGACAGCTGTTCCATCATCGAGATGGCCTGGGTCTGCAGGTAGTTGCTGCGCACCACCAGCGCCGCCACCTCGTCGGTCATGTCCGCCAGCAGGAGGTTGCGCGCCCCTGAATCCAGGCGGCCGCCCCGCAGCGCCAGGTTGAGCAGGATCTTGATGTTGACCTCGTGGTCGGAGCAATCGACGCCCGCCGAATTGTCGATGAAATCGGTATTGAGGCGACCGCCCGCGCGGGCGAACTCGATACGCCCGCGCTGTGTCAGGCCGAGGTTGCCGCCTTCGCCGATCACGCGGCAGCGCAACTCGTTGCCGTCGACCCGCAGCGAATTGTTGGCCAGGTCGCCGACGTCCGCATGGCTTTCCGCCGACGCCTTCACATAGGTGCCGATGCCGCCGTTCCACAGCAGGTCGACCTCGGCCCTGAGCAGTTCCCGGATCAGCAGGTGGGGCGGCAGCTGTTCGTCCTCGATGCCGAGCCAGGCCCGCACCTGCCGGCTGATGGGGATCGACTTGGCCTGGCGCGAATAGACCCCGCCGCCCTCTGAGATCAGCTCCGGGCGGTAATCGGACCAGCTCGAGCGCGGCAGCGCGAACAGGCGCCTGCGTTCCCGGTACGAGGCCTTCTCGTCCGGGTCCGGGTCGAGGAAGATGTGCAGGTGGTTGAAGGCCGCGCGCAGCCGGATCTGCCGCGAGAGCAGCATGCCGTTCCCGAACACGTCCCCGGACATGTCGCCGATGCCCACCACCGTGAACGGCTGTTTCTGGATGTCCATGCCGAGCTCGCGGAAGTGGCGCTTGACGCCCTCCCACGCGCCGCGGGCGGTGATGCCCATGCCCTTGTGGTCGTAGCCGACCGAGCCGCCGGACGCGAAGGCGTCGCCCAGCCAGAAACCGTACTCCTCCGCCACCGCGTTGGCGGTATCGGAGAAGGTGGCCGTGCCCTTGTCGGCCGCCACCACCAGGTAGGGATCGTCGCCATCGCGCCGCACCACCTGCGGGGGCGGCACCAGCGCGTCGTCCACCAGGTTGTCGGTGACGTCGAGCAGGCCGCGTATGAAGCAGCGGTAACAGTAGGTCACCTCGGCCATGACCGCCTCGCGGTCGCCACCCTGCGGCAGGCGCTGCACCACGAACCCGCCCTTGGCGCCGACCGGCACGATCATCGTGTTCTTGACGTTCTGGGCTTTCATCAGGCCGAGAACCTCGGTGCGGAAATCCTCCTTGCGGTCGGACCAGCGCAGGCCGCCGCGGGCGATTTCACCCATGCGCAGGTGGATGCCCTCCACGCGCGGCGAGAACACCCAGATTTCGCGGAAGGGCCGGGGTTTAGGCAAATCCGGGACGCGCGCCGAATCCAGCTTGAAGCTCAGGTACTCATGCAGCAAGCCATTGTCGGTGCGCTGGAAGAAGTTGGTCCTGAGCGTGGCGAGGATGGTGGCATAGAAGGCATGCAGGATGCGGTCCTCGTCGAGGCTGGTGACGGTGGTCAGCCCGCGCACGAAAGCGCGCTTGATGCTGGCCACCGCTTCCGCGCGTGGCCGGGCGCGCGCCTGCGCCACCTCCGCCAGGTATTCCAGAAACACCGGGTCGGCATCCCCTGCCAGCGCCTCCAGGTCGCGCCGCAGGTGCTGATCTTCCCGTTGGGCCTTCTGCTCGCTCTCCGAATCGCGGGCCGGGTCGAACAGCGCCTCGAACAGCTCGACCAGCAGGCGCGCCAGCGCGCGGTGGCGTGACAGGGTCTCGGCCATGTACGCCAGCGAGAACGGGATGCCGGTCTGCAGCAGGTACTTGCAGTAGGCACGCAGCATCTTGACCTGCCGCCAGTGCAGCTGGCAGGCGAGGATCAGGCGGTTGAACCCGTCGCTGACGGTGACGCCGCGCAGGGTGTATTCGAAAGCCTCCTGGAAGGCATTCCGCACCAGGTCCAGGTTCAGGTCGCGCCCCTGCCCGTAAACCATGTCGAAATCCTGGATCCACACGGTGCGCCCGCTGGCCAGCTCGAGCTCGTAGGGACGCTCGCTGACGATGTGCAAGCCCATGTTCTCCAACAGCGGCAGCACCACCGAGAGCGGGATCGGCTCGTCGTACCGGAACAGCTTGAAACGGATCAGGTCGGTGTCGCGCCGGCGCGGTCGGTACAGGCTCATGCCCAGGTCATGCGCATCCTCGAGCGCGGCGACCTTCTCCACGTCGAAGCTGGCCACCCACGGCGACACGTCCTCGATGTACGCCGCCGGAAACGCCTGGCCGATTTCGCGGGCCCAGCGCAGGCCGGTATCCTCGCCATGCTTCTGCACGAGGATCATGCTCAGACCGTCGTTCCAGGAGCGGAGCGCCTCGATGATTTTCTGCTCGAGGGCCTTGACGTCCGGCTTCGGGTCGCTGCCCGGCCTGGGGCGGATGATCACCTGCAGGCGTGCCAGCACCGACTCGGACACCTGCACCACGTAGTCCAGCGACTCCGCCTTCAGCGCATGAGCCAGGATCGCCTGGATCTTCTCGCGGTTCTCGGTGTTGAAGCGGTCCCTGGGCAGGTACACCAGGCAGGAGAAGAAGCGATTGAAGCGCTCGCGGCGAATCAGCAGCCGGACCCGCTGGCGTTCCTGCAGGTTCAGCACGGTGGTGGCCATCTCCGTCAACTCCTCGACGGTGGCCTGGAACAGCTCGTCGCGCGGCAGGGTCTCCAGGATATGGCCGAGCGCCTTGAGGGCATGGCTTTTGGGCCTCAGGCCCGCATGCTCCAGCACCGCCCGGACCTTCATCCGCACGAGCGGCGTGTCCGCGGCCCGACGGAAGTAGGCGTTGGAGGTGAACAGGCCGATGAAGCGCCGCTCACCCACCGTCTCGCCCTGCTCGTTGAAGCGCAGCACACCGATGTAATCCAGGTACCCGACCCGGTGCACGGTGCTGCGTGAACGCGTCTTGGTGATGATCAGCGGGTTGTCATGGTTGGTGCGCGCCGCGTCGCTCAGCGTCGACAGCGGACGGCTGAAGATGGTCTTTTCGGTCTCCCGCAGGATGCCCAGCCCACTGCCCTTCACCACGTCGAGGGACTGGGCCTCGTCGGTCCGCACCACCGCGTAGTCGCGCGCGCCCAGGAAAATGAAATGGTCGTCGTGCAGCCAGCGGACGAATTCGCGGCACTCCGCCATCAGTTCGGAATCGACCACCGCGGCCCAGCCGGGCAATTCATCGGCCGCCTCCTCGGCGCGGGCCACCATGGTCCGCCAATCTTCGACCGCGGCGCGCACCGCGGCCATCGCGTTCTGCAACCGCGCCTTGATGTTGGCGAGGGCCTCGGGGTCGTCCTGGCGGTCCACCTGCATGTGGATGATCGACTCGGGGTTGCCCTTGCCTTCGGACGTGGCATGGAAGGAGCTCACCCGGCCCTCGGCGTCGCGCAGCACGTGCACGATGGGATGCACCATGAAGTGCACCCTCAGGTTGAGCTCCGCCATCACCACGTTGGCCGTGTTCACCAGGAACGGCATGTCGTCGTTATTCAGTTCGATGACGGTGTGCTGACTCTCCCAGCCGTCTTCGTCGAGCTTCGGGTTGAACACGTCGACCTTGCACTCGCGCGGCTGGCGGACCTGGACGAAGCCCATCTGGCTCTGGACGATGGCGGCGAGGCCATCGGGCGTCATGCGCTGCAGTTCCTCCAGCGGCACGCGCCGGAACAGTGCATCGGTGTAATAGGCTGCCTGGCGGGCGGCGGCGGGTGATTTGCGGCGCCTGACGATGGCCTGCACCTGCTTGAGCAGGTCGTTCTTGGTCTTGTCGTGGTCGGCCGCCATGCTAGACGCTCCGTTGACCGGGGCTCCCGGCCCCTATCCTAGCGCAATCCGGTCTCCAGGCGGCTGATGACCATGCGCTGGATCTCGCTGGTGCCCTCGTAGATCTCGGTGATCTTGGCGTCGCGGAAGTACCGCTCCACCGGCATCTCCTTGCTGTATCCCATGCCACCGTGCACCTGCACCGCCTGGTGGGTGATGTACATCGCCGCTTCGGATGCGAACAGCTTGGCGGCGCTGGACTCCAGCGTGTAGCGCTCGCCGGTTTTCTGGGCCTGCTGCTTGGCCCACGCCGCCCGCAGGGTGAGCAGCTCGGCCGCCATCAGGCGGCTCTTCATGTCGGCGATCTTGGCCTGGATCATCTGGAACTCGCCGATGGCCCGGCCGAAGGCCTTGCGTTCGCGCACGAACTCGACGCTGGCCTCGTAGGCCGCACGCGCGATGCCGACCGCCTGCGCGGCGATGCCGATGCGCCCGGCGTCCAGCACCCCCATGGCGATGCGGAACCCCTCGCCCTCGGCGCCGATGCGGTCCGCCGCCTCGACCCGGTAGTCCTCCAGTTCGATCTCGCAGGTGGCGGAGGCGCGGATGCCCAGCTTGGGTTCGGTCTTGCCGCGCCGGAAGCCGGGCTTGTCGGTGTCGACGATGAACGCCGAAATGCCCTTGGCCCCCTGCTCCGGATCGGTGATGGCGAACAGGATGATGTAGCGGGCGACCGGCCCGGAGGTGATCCACGATTTCTTGCCATTGATGATGTAATGGCTGCCGTCTTCCGATCGCACCGCCCGGGTGCGCATGTTGGCGGCATCGGAGCCCGACTGCGGCTCGGTCAGCGCGTAAGCGCCCACTTCCTCGCCACTGGCCACCGGCCGCACGTATTTCTGCTTTTGCTCCTCGCTGCCGTATTTCAGGATGCCGTTGCAGTAGAGGGTGTTGTTGACCGACATGATGGTGCCGTGGGCCGCGTCGGCGGCGTTGATCTCGATCAGCGCCAGCACGTAGCCGATCGCGTCCAGCCCGGCACCGCCATAGGCTTCCGGCACTTCGATGCCCATCAGCCCGAGCTCGCCCATCGCGCGGATGGTGGCCACCGGAAACGCCCCGGAGCGGTCGAATTCAGCCGCGATCGGCACGATCTCGCGCTGCGCGAAATCGCGCGCCGCGGCCTGGATCATCTGCTGTTCTTCGGTGAGTTTGAAGTCCATGGGCGCTGCGTGCGGCGACGGTGCGTGCGGGAGGCCGATTATAGATCGTTTGCAAGGGGCCCGCAGCCTGGGCCGCGTCGGGTGGTGCGCCCCGATTGACCTCGGCGCATCGTGCCGGTACCCTCCATATATCTTTTCATCAAGATTGGAAGATATATGTCCTCACGGCTGGATTTGCAACAGGCCACCCTCCATTGCCGCCTGTTGGCCGACAGCACGCGCCTGCGTCTGTTGTTCCTGCTCGAACGCGAGGAACTGACGGTGGCCGAACTGGCGGCGATCACCCAACTGGCGCAGCCCAGGGTCTCGACGCATCTGGCCAAGCTCAAGGAGGCGGGCTTGGTCAACGACCGGCGCCAGGGCGTATTCGTGTTCTATCGCATGTCGGGGCGCATCGCGGATGCCAGCCTCGCGGCAATGTGGGAACTGCTGCGACAGAACACGGACGATCCCCTAACCCAGCAGGACCTGGAGCGCCTGCCGCAGGTGCTGAACGCGCGGGACGGGGACTCCAACTGGGCCGACAGCGTGGCCGGCGACATGGAACGGCACTATTCGCCCGGGCGCACCTGGGAGGCAACCGCGCGCGCGTTGGCCCAGCTGGTGCAGCTTGGCGAGGTGCTCGACATCGCCTCCGGGGACGGTGTGCTGGCGGAACTGCTGGCACCCCAGGCCCGGCGAATCACCTGCCTGGACATCAGCCGCCGGGTGGTGAAGGCGGGACAGGCGCGGCTCGCGGACGTCGGCAACGTCACCTTCGAGCAGGGCGACATGCACGAGCTGCCGTTCGCGGACCGGCATTTCGACACGGTGCTGCTGATGCACGCCCTGACCTACACGCGCCGGCCCGCGCGGGTGTTCAGCGAGGCGGCACGGGTGCTGAAGCCCGGCGGCCAGTTGCTGGCGGTGACCCTCAGCCGCCACAAGCATGAGAAATCGGTGGCGCCCTACAACCACGTGAACCTCGGATTCACGGTCGGGAGCCTGGAGAAGCATTGCCGCGACGCCGGGCTGGAACCGGTCGCCTGCCGGGTGAGCGCGGTTGAAAAACGCGCCCCGCACTTCGCCGTCATCACGTTGCTGGCCACCCCGGGCTGAGCCCCGGCAGCCACACCCCACCCACCGTGACGTCCGGCGCCCGACCCACCGCCCTGCCGTGGCGTGACCCGGAGCGGGTCGCGTTCCTGGAGGCTGCGCTCGCCGAGCGCATCCTGCTGCTGGACGGCGGCATGGGCACCATGATCCAGGACCTGCAACTGGAGGAAGCGGAATTCCGGGGCCAGCGGTTCGCTGGCCATGAGCGGCCCCTGCGCGGCAACAACGACCTGCTCACCCTCACGCGGCCCGATGACATCGCCGCCATTCACCGTGGCTTCCTGGCGGCCGGCGCGGACCTGGTGGAGACCAACAGCTTCAACAGCACGCGCATCTCGCAGCAGGACTACGGCACCGAGCACCTGGCGCGGGAACTCAACCGCGAAGCGGCGGCCCTGGCGCGGCGCTGTTGCGAGGAGTTCACGCAACGCGACCCGAGCCGGCCCCGCTCCGTGGTGGGCGCGCTGGGCCCGACCAACCGCACCGCC
>JABAHR010004158.1_pt1 | contig 31053 bp, 31 predicted proteins | sample 7062101 | NCBI WGS metagenome assembly JABAHR01 (sample SAMN14534553, study PRJNA622989) | marine sediment metagenome | biome: marine biome [ENVO:00000428]; feature: marine pelagic biome [ENVO:01000023]; material: deep marine sediment [ENVO:00002113] | place: India: Gulf of Kutch | collected...
TGGGCCGTGAACGGCTCAGCTGGGAGCGCAGGCCGCTGGACGCAGACCGCATGCACGAGGCGGTGGTATGCCTTGCCGGGGAACATGATTTCAGCGCGTTTCGCTCGTCCGGCTGCCGGGCGCGCCACGCCATCCGAGAAGTGACCGGCGTCGGCGTGGTGCGCGAGGAAGACATCGTCCACCTGGACATTTCGGCCAACGGCTTCCTGTATCACATGGTGCGCAATATTGCCGGCTCCCTAGTGGAAATCGGGGCCGGCGAACAACCCGTAACCTGGCTCGAACAGCTTCTGGAAGGCCGCGACCGCACCCGTGCGGGTGTGACCGCCGCCCCCGAGGGGTTGTGCTTCATGGCTGTGCGATATCCCGAGTATTTCGGGCTGCCGGATGGCAAGGCGGCTTTTCCGCACGGGCAGGGGGCGTCGTGAACCGAACCCGCGTGAAGATTTGCGGCCTGACCCGTGCGGAGGACGTGGCTTGCGCTGTGCGCTCCGGGGCTCACGCCGTCGGTTTCGTTTTTGCCCGTAGCCCGCGCCGGGTGGAGATCGAACAGGCCCTGGAACTGGCGTCCGCCACCGAAGGCAGCGCGGTCAGGGTCGGGCTTTTCATGGACCAGCCGGAGGGCTCCGTTCGCAGCGTGCTGCGGGCGGTTCCGCTCGACATGCTGCAGTTTCACGGACGGGAACCGAATGATTTCTGCCGCGCATTCGGTCTTCCATTTCTCAAGGCGATACCGATGGGCGACCCGGAAGGCAGGCAAATGCTGTACCGTTACCCCGATGCGGCAGGCCTGTTGCTGGACAGTCACCAGAAAGGTGGCGCCGGCGGCACGGGTGTTGCATTCGATTGGGCGCGGGTACCAGAATGTCCGCAACCGGTATGGCTGGCCGGCGGGCTGGAGCCGGCCAACGTGGCAGAGGCGATCCGGGTCGTGCAGCCGTGGGCCGTCGACGTCTCGAGTGGAGTAGAGCAGGCGCCCGGCCAAAAAAGCCACGCCAGGATAGAGGCATTCATGCAGGCAGTCGGCTCCGTCCAGGGGTCCCCGCCGGAGTAAACCAGGAGAAACATGGAAAACTTCCCCGACACACAGGGCCATTTCGGCCCCTATGGCGGAACCTTCGTATCAGAGACCCTGATGTACGCGCTCGAGGAACTGCGTGAAGCATACGAGCGCTGGTCCGGTGACGAGGAGTTCATGGCACGGCTGGACGAAGACCTGGCGACTTATGTCGGCCGTCCCTCGCCCATCTATTTTGCCGAGCGCCTGACGGCCCGGTGCGGGGGTGCGCGTATCTACCTGAAACGCGAGGATCTCAACCACACCGGAGCACACAAGATCAACAACACCGTGGGCCAGGGCCTGCTGGCCCGGCACATGGGCAAGCCCCGCGTGATCGCCGAGACCGGGGCCGGGCAGCACGGTGTCGCCACGGCGACGGTGGCCGCCCGTTTCGACCAGCAGTGCGTTGTGTACATGGGCGAGACGGATATCCATCGCCAGGCCATCAACGTGTTCCGCATGCAATTGCTGGGCGCCGAGGTCCGTCCCGTCACCTCGGGCTCCAAGACCCTGAAGGACGCGCTCAACGAGGCCATGCGCGACTGGGTCACCAATATCGACGATACCTTCTACGTCATCGGCACGGTGGCCGGCCCTCATCCGTACCCCGTGATGGTGCGCGATTTCAATGCCGTGGTCGGGCGCGAGGCGCGGCGGCAGATGCTCGAACTGCAGGGCGTCCCGCCCGATGCGCTGGTGGCCTGCGTCGGCGGCGGCTCGAACGCCATGGGGCTTTTCCACCCCTTCATCGGTGACGCGGACGTGCGACTGGTCGGCGTCGAAGCGGCCGGGCGCGGACTCGAAACCGGGGAGCACGCCGCCTCGCTCTGCGCGGGAAGGCCGGGCGTGCTCCACGGGTGCAGGACCTACCTCCTGGACGACCGCGGCGGGCAGATCCGCCACACCCATTCCGTGTCCGCCGGGCTGGATTACCCGGGCGTTGGGCCTGAACACGCCTGGCTCAAGGACCAGGGCCGGGCCGAATACGTCAGCGTCGATGATGCGGAGGCCCTGGAGGCCTGCCACCTCCTGACCCGGCTGGAGGGAATCCTGCCTGCGCTGGAAAGCAGCCATGCGGTGGCCTGGGGGATGCGGATGGCTGCGGATATGGAGGCCGGGCAGAGTATCCTGATCAACCTGTCCGGACGCGGCGACAAGGACGTGCAGACTCTTGCGGCCCTGGAGGGCCTGTCACTGTGAGCGGGCGGATCGACAGGTGCTTCGCCACGGCGCGCGAAGCCGGTCGCAAGGTGCTCATCCCGTTCATGACGGCCGGGGATCCGGACCCGGATCTCACCGTCCCGTTGATGCACGCCCTGGTGGAGGGTGGGGCCGACCTGATCGAGTTGGGCGTGCCGTTTTCCGATCCCATGGCCGACGGGCCGGTCATCCAGGCGGCCAGCGAGCGGGCGTTGGACAAGGGCGTTGACCTGGCCCGGGTATTCGGCTGGGTCAGGGAATTCCGGCGGGACAACGAGGTATGCCCGGTCGTGCTGATGGGCTACATGAATCCGATAGAACGATTCGGCTACCCCGCGCTCGCGGCCTCGGCCAGCGAAGCGGGCGTCGACGGCCTCCTGCTGGTCGATTGTCCGCCCGAGGAGATGCAGGACCTCCAGGAATCCCTGGACACGGCGGGCATACACTGCATCCGCCTGGTGGCGCCGACGACCACGACCGACCGTTTGCGGACCATCCTGGATTCGGCCGGAGGATTCGTTTACTACGTGTCCTTCAAGGGGATTACCGGCGCGGGGCACCTCGACGCCGGGGCTCTGGCTGGACCGGTGGGCGAAATCCGCGCCCGGAGCGATTTGCCCGTGGCCGTTGGATTCGGCATCAAGGACGCGGGTTCGGCCGTTGCCGTTGCGGGTCATGCCGACGCGGTCGTAATTGGCAGCGCCCTGGTGGGACTGCTGGCGGGCGCCACTGGTGCTGGCGAAGCACAGGGCGCCGCCCGGGACTTTGTTGCTTCCATACGCCAGTCGTTGGACAATATGACCCGGTGACCGTGCGGCTGCGCGGCAGTTAATTCAGGGAGTTATCGCCATAACATGAGCTGGTTTCAAAAACTGATGCCTTCGAGGATCCGAACCGAGGGCGGAAGCAAGAAGAGTGTTCCGGAAGGACTTTGGACGAAGTGCAGGTCCTGCAGCGCCGTACTCTATCGGCCAGAACTGGAACGCAACCTGCTCGTTTGCCCGAAATGCGGCGAACACATGCCGGTTGGCGGACGCATGCGCCTGGAGCAGTTCCTGGACCCTGGTGGCCGGCGCGAGATCGCAGGCGACCTGGAACCGTCCGATCCCCTTAAATTCCGCGACAGCAAGAAGTACCGGGACCGCCTGGCGGCGGCACAGAAAAAGACCGGCGAAACCGATGCGCTGGTCACGATCGCAGGCGAACTGAAGGGTGCGCCCATCGTTGCCTGCGCCTTCGATTTCCGATTTCTTGGCGGGTCGATGGGTTCGGTGGTCGGTGAAAAATTCGCGCGGGCCGGGCAGGAAAGCCTGCGCCTCCGCGCCCCGCTGGTGTGCTTCTCGGCAACGGGCGGCGCGCGCATGCAGGAGGGGCTGCTGTCCCTGATGCAGATGGCCAAGACCAGCGCGGTGCTGGCGAAGTTGGCGGAGGAGGGGATTCCCTACGTTTCCGTGCTCACCAACCCCACCACGGGCGGCGTTTCCGCCAGCCTGGGCATGCTCGGGGACATCAACATTGCCGAGCCGGGCGCCCTGATCGGTTTCGCCGGGCCCCGCGTCATCGAACAGACGGTGCGTGAAAAGCTGCCCGAGGGGTTTCAGCGCAGCGAATTCCTGCTGGAGAAGGGCGCGGTTGACCTGATCGTGGACCGCCGGAACCTCCGTGACGAAATCGCATCCCTGCTGAATCTCCTGGGCGGTGGAAGCCGCCCGCGCCCCGTGGACGGCGAACTGGTGGAGAGCTGAACGCGTGTGACGTCTGAACGGAGCAGCCCGGGCAAGCCGGGCAGGCTGCGGGACTGGCTGGAGCTGCTGGAAGCGCGACATCCGAAATCCATTGACCTGGGCCTGGACCGTTGCGGCGAGGTGTTCCGCGCCATGGGGTCCCCGCGGCCCGCTCCCAGGGTGATCAGCATTGCCGGGACAAACGGCAAGGGCTCGGTCGCCGCGTACCTGGTCGGCATGCTGCGGGCGGCCGGCGTCAGCTGCGGTGCATATACCTCCCCCCATATCCTGCGTTTCAACGAGCGGATCGCGATCAATGGCGCTTGCGCGACGGACGATGACATCGTCCGGGCCTTCGAGGCGGTCGAGGCGGCCCGGAGAGGCATTTCCCTGACCTACTTCGAATTCGCCACCCTGGCAGCCTTTCTTCTCATGCGGGAGGCCCTGGTCGAGGCGGCCGTGCTGGAAGTCGGCCTGGGTGGCCGCCTGGATGCGGTCAACCTCGTTGACGCGGATTGCGCCGTGATCACGGCCATCGGACTGGACCACCAGGATTTCCTGGGCGATGACCGGGAAGCGATCGGGCGCGAAAAGGCCGGCATCATGCGGGGGGGTATGCCGGTGGTATGCGGTGACGCGGATCCGCCCCATAGCGTTCTGCTGGCGGCGACAGGACTCGGCGCCCCTCTCGAGCGCATCGGGGAGGATTTCCGGGTGCGGAACCTGGCGGACAGGCTGGAAATCAGGTTGGCGGAGGGCCCGGTCAGGTTGCCGAACCCCGCCTTGCCAGGCGTCCACCAGGCGACCAACCTCGCGACGGCAGTGGCCGCGCTGAACCGGGTGTTCCCCGATCTTGCGAGAAATGAGGCGAGCCTGGCGAAGGGCGTCTCGGGTACCCGGCTGCGTGGACGGCTGGAGCGTCACGCGGCAGATTCCAGGATACTGCTCGACGTGGGCCACAACCCGCAGGCGGCCGGGGTGGTCGCGAAATACCTGTCCGAATCACGCCGGGGTCGCTGCATTTGCGTGTTGGCCATGCTCGCCGACAAGCAGGCCGAAGCGGTCGCAGACCGGTTGGCGGGGGTTGTCGACACCTGGATCTGCGCCGGGCTGCAAGGGCCCCGCGGTCAAACGGGAAAATCACTGGCCGAGCGGATTGCAGGCGGCGCCGGGCCGGGCCGGGCATGGGTGGAGCGAGACGTGTCCGGCGCGCTCGACCGGGCGAGGGGTATCGCCGAAAAGAAGGATACGATACTGGTGTTCGGTTCATTCGAGACGGTGGCCGCCGCCCTGCGGCATCTTGAGTGAGACGGGGTACAAGTCGCGGAATTATTGATAGAATCCTGATTCACTGTTTACCCCCATCCTCCAGGACCCTCTGAATGGACAAGGCACTCAAACAGCGATTGGTCGGCGCCAGCGTACTCATCGTCCTGGCTGTGATCGTCCTGCCCATGCTGCTCAGTGGGCAACCCGAATCGCAACAGGACACCCGTGGCATCGAGGTCCCTGCGAGGCCTTCCGAGCTTTCTTTCGAGACGCGGCGTTTCCCGATCGGGGAACAGGCGGGGAGTCCCGCCGCCACGGCGGGAGCGCAATCTGCGGCGGTCCCCGGAGGCGAGCAAACGGGAGATGCCCCGGAAGAGATTCCCGCAATGACCGAGCGCGCTCCGGAGAGCCCCGGCCGGCAAATTGCGCCGAATCCGCAGCCGCCTGCGGTGGCGGTCGAACCGGCGGCGCCTGGGCGCTACCTCGTCCAGGTCGGGAGCTTCAGCAGCTCGGGCAACGCCAACCGGCTGGCGGGGCGCCTGCGTGAGGGAGGCATGCCCGTTTTGCTCGATACCGTGGAGACGAGCGCGGGCCGTTTGCACCGCGTCCGTGTCGGCCCTTTCGACGCCGAAACCGGCGCCCAGGAGGCGGTTCAGGACATCCGGGCGCGTATTCCGGACCTCAAGGACCTGAACCCGCGGGTTCTGGATCTTCGGCCAGACGAGAGCGCCCCGGTGACGGAGCCCTCCGATCCCCTGGTGCGCTGGGTGGTGCAGGTCGGCAGCTTTGCCGAGGAGGGCAATGCCACCGACCTGGTCCAACGGCTGAGGGACAATGGTTTTTCCGCCTTCACCGCCGCCGTGACGGAACCCGGTGGAGTGAGTTACAAGGTTCGGATCGGGCCCGTGATCGAACGGCAGACCGCTGTCGAAACGGTGGCACGGTTGCAGAGCGAACTGGCCATGGAAGGCCTGGTCATTAGCGTTGACTGACGGGGCATGAATCACGGGGAAAGAAAACCGGAAAAGGAGAACTCCGTTGAGCTGGCCTGACTACGCACTCATTGCAATCATCCTGCTGTCGATCCTTGTCGGCGTCTGGAGGGGCTTCGTCAAGGAAGCCTTTTCGTTGGCGGTCTGGGTAGCCGCATTCCTCGTGGCTTTCCAGTTCTCCGGGTCGGTCGCAGAACTGATGGAACAGTCGATATCCCTGCCGTCGGCCCGCACGGCGCTGGCCTTCGGTGGCCTGTTTATCGCGGTGCTGCTGGTCGGTGGCCTACTGACTTTCCTGGTCGGAAAGATGGTGGAAAAGACCGGGCTCAGCGGGACCGACCGGATGCTGGGCGGTGTTTTCGGAACGGCCCGTGGTGTCATCCTGGTGCTCGTGCTGGTCCTTGTCGCCGGCCTGACGCCCGTGCCCAGGGATCCCTGGTGGAAGCAGTCAGCGACCATCCAGTCACTGCTTCCGCTGGCCGATTGGGTTTCCGGCATGTTGCCGGAATCAGTCCGGGAATACATCGACCTGTATCCGGATGACGGGGAGTCTGCCGCGGCCTGACCGGCACGGCGTTCCATTCGAATCGCCGCGTGCTAGAATCGCGGCTCGGCGCCGCAACGGCACTCATCGGGGATTCGGCAAGATGTGTGGAATTATCGGGATCGTCGGACAGCAGCCAGCGGCACCCGCTATTTTCGACGCCATGTCCATGCTCCAGCACCGGGGCCAGGATGCCGCCGGCATCGCTACACTGGACGGTCACCGTTTGCACCTGGCAAAGAATAACGGTCTCGCCAGCGACGTGTTCGACGGACCGGAACTGGCGCGCCTGAGGGGAAATACCGGCATCGGACATGTCCGTTACCCTACGGCCGGCTGTGACGACTCCACCGAGGCGCAGCCTTTTTACGTCAATTCCCCCTACGGCATCGCGCTGGCCCACAACGGAAACCTGATCAATACGGACGAGCTCAAGGCCGAACTCTTCGAGAGCGACCGGCGTCACCTGAATACGGAATCGGATTCCGAGGTCCTGCTCAACGTCCTGGCCCACGAACTGCAGGGCGGCGGAGCCGGAGATGTCGGACCGGAAAATGTATTTCAGGCCGTGGACGCGGTGCATCGGCGGTGCCGGGGCGCCTACGCGGTGATCGCACTGCTGGTGAACCAGGGTATCCTGGCCTTCAGGGACCCCCACGGAATCCGGCCCGTTGTGCTCGGTTACCGTGAGACAGGCGCCGGCACGGAATACGCCATCGCATCGGAAAGCGTGGCGCTGGACGCCATCGGGTTCCGGCTCATGCGGGACCTCAAGCCGGGCGAGGCGGTCCTGCTGGGCCTGGACGGCGAACTGCACACGCACGAAAGCCCCCTGGCAAGAGAGCCGTCGCCCTGTATTTTCGAATTCGTTTACTTCGCGCGGCCGGACTCCATGATGGACGACATATCCGTGTACAAGGCCCGCCTGCGCATGGGGCAGGCCCTTTCCGCCCGCATACTCGCCGAGCGCCCGGACCACGATATCGACGTGGTCATACCGGTGCCTGACACGAGCCGGACCTCGGCCCTGCCGCTGGCCTACGACCTCGGCGTGAAGTACCGCGAGGGATTCATCAAGAACCGCTACATCGGCCGCACCTTCATCATGCCGGGCCAGGAACAGCGCAAGGCCTCGGTTCGGCGCAAGTTGAACGTGATCGACCTCGAATTCCGCAACAAGAACGTCCTGCTCGTAGACGACTCGATCGTGCGGGGCACCACTTCAACCCAGATCATCCAGATGGCGCGGGAGGCCGGCGCCCGTAAGGTCTATTTCGCCTCGGCCGCTCCGCCGGTCCGTCACCAGAATATCTACGGAATCGACATGCCGGCACCTGGCGAACTCGTGGCCAGCGGCCGGAACGTCGAGGAGATACGCCAGTTGCTGGGCGCCGACTGGCTGATCTACCAGGACCTGGATGACCTGGTGGAGGCTTGCCGGGAAGGCAATCCGGGCATCCGGCAGTTCGACACCTCCTGTTTTTCAGGTCAATACGTCACCGGGGTCAGGGAGGGTTATCTCGAAGCCCTGCAGTCGAAGCGCTCGGACCAGGCCAAGTCCGATCGCAGGCTGCGCCCGGCCTCACGGCTGGCAAGCTGAGTACGCCGCAGGGCCGCAAGCCCGGGTTCCACGCGTTGACGCTGCCCGGGGCTCATGCTAGAAGTAAGTTTAAAACTCACAGTAAATTGTCTGAATTGACAGATAAAGTTCACAGAGAACCGGTCTCGAAAGTCGATACCGCCTGGCTGCACATGGAGCAGCCGACCAACCTGATGATGATCAACGGGGTCATCGTCATGGACCGCGAGATCGCATACCCGGACCTGATCGAAACAATCGAACAGCGTTTCCTGGCGTTTCGACGTTTTCGCCAGAAGGTCGAGGAAGGCCCGCGCGGTGCCTACTGGGTGCCGGATCCGGATTTTGATATCCGCAACCATGTCCGCCGTGTCACGCTACCGGGAGAGGCGGGGCGCGAGGAACTCGAGGCGCTGGTCGCCGACCTGGCCAGCACCCCGCTGGACAAGTCGAGGCCGCTCTGGCAGTTCCACCTGGTCGAGAATTACGCCGGCGGACCGGCCACGATCATCCGGATCCACCATTGCATTGCCGATGGAATTGCCCTGGTGCAGGTCTTTCTTTCCCTGACGGATCCGACGCGCGAGGGGCGGCCATCGGCCCGCGAGCCGAAAACCTGGAAAAAGCGCCGCGCGGAGGAATCCCGCGTGTTCCAGCGCCTGCTTGAGCCGGCCCGCGAAGGTTTGGATTTTGCGACGCACCTGGGACGGCGCATGGTGGCCGAGGGTCGCAAGATCCTCGACAACCCGGCGCTGGCCGGAATGTACGCCACCGAGGCGGGCGAGGTTGCGGGCGAACTCGTGCACTCCCTGACCCTGCCGGACGACCCCCGAACCCGGTTCAAGGGCCGCCTCGGCGTGCGCAAGCAGGTCGCCTGGGCCGAGCCGATTCCGCTGGATGAGGTCAAGGCGGTGAGCAAGGCCTTCGGGTGCACCGTCAACGACATGCTGATCGCCGCCGTGAGCGGTGCGATACGTCGCTACATGATCGCCGCGGGCGACGATCCGGCAGGGCTGCAGGATATCCGGGCCACCGTGCCGGTCAACCTCCGGCCCCTCGAACACGCCTTGGAACTCGGTAACCACTTCGGGCTCGTGTTCCTGTCCCTGCCCCTGGCCGAGTCCAACCCACTGCGGCGGCTCTACACCGTGAACGAGCGGATGAACGAGCTGAAAGGCTCACGCCAGGCGGCCGTGACTTTCGGATTCCTCGCCGCGCTCGGCATGGGTCCGTCGGCATTGCAGAAACCGGTGCTGGACTTGCTCAGCGAAAAGGCCAGCGCGGTGCTCACCAACGTACCCGGGCCGAGGGAGCCCGTCTACATGGCAGGAGCGAGGATCAGGGAAATGATGTTCTGGGTGCCCCAGAACGGACACATCGGTATCGGCATCAGTATCATCAGCTACGCGGGTCAGGTGCTGTTCGGATTGATGAGCGACCGCCGGCTCGTGGCGCGGCCTCAGGAGATCATTTCACTGTTCCAGCCGGAGTTCGAAAAGCTGATGTACCTCGGCATGATGCTGCCACTTGACGGGCGCCCCGACCCGGAGAGCGCCGAGGTCCTCCTGGAAGAGTCGGGCGGCGACGCAGCCTGAACCGGCTATTCCAGTTCGGCCAGCGCGGCCTCGATATCCAGTTTTTCCATGGCGTCCCGGGGACTCATTTCGGAAGCTTTCACGTACAGTTCCGTGACCTCGTCCAGCTTGCGGTCGCCGAATAGCAGATACAGGCCGTTTCCGTACTCGATGTGCGCGATAGGTGCATCCGGGGTCAGTTCCAGTGCCCGCTCAAAATGCGACATGGCCTTGTCCACGCTCGCGCCATAGGTCATTCCGCCGATCAGCTTGCCGACCTTGTCGATAATCTCCGCGTGATACATGCCGAGGGCGGTATGCGCCTCGGCGTGGTCCGGTTCCAGTTCCAGGGCACGCTCCAGGCTCGCCAGGACCTTTCCACCGACTCCCTGGCGTAGCGCGTCGACCACCGAGATGCTCTGGCTGTGCCGGCCCAGGTTGAGCGCGTGGAAATAATGGCTGTTGGGGTCTTCCGGCAGGGCGTCGATGGCCAGCTCGGCGCGCTTGACGGCCTCTGTGAAAACCTTGTGCTGTCGCGATTCGTCTGCCTCCAGGTAGGTCGCGTAGATGCCGGCGGCCTTGTTGGCGGGTGCGTGCGCCAGCAGGCCACAGTCGGCAGCTCGGGAGACGGCCTCGCCGAACCGGCCCGCGTGGAATGCACGCCACGCATCCTGCACTCCAACGGCGAGGCCGTCGAGGTCTCCGTCGAACGAGCCTGGCGCGGCGCCGGGGGTGTCGTCGAGCGCGCTTTGCACCCAACCCCTGTCCGGATAGGGCGCGCGGTCTCCCCGGTGCAGTTCATCCCAGGCTTCCTGAAGGGCGTTTCCCTCGTAGCGAAACGTACTGTCATCGTGGGGAAAAGGTTGCCAGTCAGCCATGCTCGTCCCTGCCGGTTTCTAGTGTGATTACTCTAAATTTCACGCCTACCATACGCTCATTCCCCATGGGTCTCCGCAAAGCGAAGGAGCAGGAAATGGCGACCAAGACAATGAGCAAGAAGGTACAGGCGAACCCCGTTGCAAGCAAGCTGACTGCGCCCGTCATCGAATCGGCAAAGGATATCTTCCTGGCCGGAATCGGCGCACTGGCGATCGTGCAGAAGGAAGGCGGCAGGTTGCTGGAAGAAGGCGGCAAGCTGTTCGGGCGGTTCGTCGAGGAAGGCGCACGGTTCGAGGACCGCACGCGGGGTATGGCCGAGGACGCGGTCAGCGAACTTCGTGACGGCGTGGAAACGACCGTAGGCACGGTTCGCAAGCAGGCGACGGACGGGATCAACCGGCTGGAAGACGCCCTGGGAATCAGCGTCAACGATACCCTTGGCCGGCTGGGCATCCCCACGACCGGCGACCTCAACGAAGTTTCGACCCGCGTCCAGAAGATGTCCCGACAGGTCAACGAGGGCTGGAAAGGGCTGAACAGGACGGTCGACGACCGGGTCAAGTCCGTGTTGAACAGGCTGGAAGTCCCGGTCGCGGGAGACATCAGGAGCCTGGCCGACAATATCCAGGGCGTGACCCGCGAGGCCGCCGAGGGCCTTGCCGAGCTGGAAAAGAGGCTGGAGGAAGGACTGGAAGGGAAGGTGACCACGATCCTGGAAGGGATCGGCGTGCCGACCCGCGAAGAGATCGGGAAGCTGGCCGAGAGCGTGGCCGAACTGTCGAAGCAGATTGCGGCGCTGGAGAAGTCGGCGGCGGCGCCCTCCGGCAAAGCGGGCTGACCGAATAGCGTGGCCTGGGCCGGGGCGATCTTCCAAGTCGTTCAGATACAGATTGTTTTAGGGTGAATACTCTAAATTCCGGTTCTAGGATATGGATAACGATTGACCAGGCTCTGCGGAGCTAAGGAGCATGAAATGGCAAAAAAGACTTTGAAAAAGAAGCTGAAGGCGAAGCCCGCACCGTCCAGTGTGGCGGCCCCGGTCGTCGATTCGGCACGCGATATCTGGCTGGCTGGCCTGGGCGCATTTTCATTCGCGCAGCAGGAAAGCGGCAAACTGATCGAGCAGGGCAACAAGCTGTTCGAAAAACTGGTTTCCGAGGGTTCCAAGCTGGAAAAGAAAACGCGGAACCTCGCCGAAGACGCCGTGGGCGATATTCGCGGCGGCATGGAATCCAGGGTGGACTCGGTTCGCCAGCAGGCGGTCGACAACTGGGACAAGCTGGAGAACATTTTCGAGGATCGTGTAGCCCGGGTGCTGGGTCGCCTCGGCGTGCCCACCGCGGACGACGTTAACAAGTTGTCGGCGCGCGTGCAGAAACTGTCGCGCCAGGTGGCAGACATGTCCAAGGCCGGCACCAAGAAACGCACGACCACGCGCAAACGAACCACCAAGAAAGCGACTACACGCTCAGCGGCAAGCTGATCGCGGCGCTTCAATCTCCCTCTCAGTGGTGTTTCAGGGCCGGTCCCGCCGGCCCTTTTTCTTATGCCCGGTAGCGTTGCGCGAGTTCGCGAACCTGCCCGGCCTCGGGTTCCCGCAGGTACGGCAGGACAAGGTGTAAAACGCGCGCCACGGCGTCGGTCAACACACGGCCGTCAGCCAGGCCGGGATCACCCCTGACCTCGGCATAGGGAATCCAGTAGGTCATGTGCAACATCATGTTGTCGGCCAGTATTTCGCTGTCTGCGGCGCCAATTTCCAGAACGCCCCGTTCTCCCAGGGCCGTGATCTGTTCCAGCAGGGTCGCCCTCAGGCGCCCGAGGAGGCCATTGAACGCCTGCCTCAGGTTCCGGATCCGGGCGTGCAGGTCGGACAGGTTCCGGTACAGGAACCTGAAGCGGCCCATGGCCTCGAATATCAGGTGCAGGCGCAGCCACAGGTCCTCGGCTTCGGGTTCCGCCTCGTCGTCGAAATCGAGCAGTGGCCTGACATGCAGCAGGAAGCGCTTGAACAGTTCGAGCACGATGTCGTCCTTGCTGCGGAAATGGTAGTACAGGTTGCCGGGGCTGATGCCGGCCTCGTCAGCGATATGGTTGGTGCTCACGTTGGGTTCGCCGTGGCGGTTGAACAGCGCGAGGCTGGTCGAGAGTATCAATCCCCTGGTGTCGCGGCGCGTCATGCCTGCACGGCCGGTCGTCAGCCTTCGACCTCGCCTCCCAGGCTCTCGACGAGATCGGCGTAACGCTGCCTGGCCTCTTCGCCTGCAAGGCCCCGAAGTTGCTCCCAGGCCTCGTACTTGGCCACGCCCACGAAGTCGAAGAATCCGGGTTTTTCACCGCTGACATCGCCGACGGACCCCTGCTTGTACAGCGCGTAGAGTTGCAGGAGCGTGTCATTGTCGGGCCGGTCCGGCAATGATTCGGCCGCCTCGGCGGCGCGTTGAAACCTGGCATCGATGTCTGTCATGCAGCTTGAATTCCGGTGCGGTCTGGAAAGCGTATTTTACAAGAGTTTCTCATTCATCCGATCTGCTAAGATCGTATCACGACGATGGGGACAGCGAGCAGGCTGGGAGCGACTCCATGAACTACTTCATCACCGGCGGCACCGGTTTCATCGGATTTCACCTGATCGGCGAAATTCTCCGTAAAAAGAAGAAAGCGACCGTCTACGTACTGGTCCGCAAGGAATCCCGGGACAAATTCGAGGCGATGCGGCACCGCTGGGGAACCGGCGCGAAGCGCGTGGTTCCGCTGACCGGCGACCTCACGCGATCCATGCTGGGCGTGCCGGCCCGCAAGCGGCGTGAACTCGAAGGCGTCATTACCCACGTGTTCCACCTTGCGGCGGTCTATGACCTCATGGCGGACGCGCAGTCCCAGGTCCGCGCAAACGTGGAAGGCACGCGCAACGCGGTCCGCTTCGCCGCCAACGTCGGCGCCCGGAAATTCCACCACATGAGCTCCATTGCGGCTGCAGGCCTGTATCGCGGCATATTCCGCGAGGACATGTTCGAGGAGGCGCAGGGCCTGGATCATCCCTATTTCCGGACCAAGCACGATTCCGAGGCGCTGGTGCGCAACGAGTGCAAGGTGCCCTGGCGGATTTACCGCCCCGGAATCGTCGTGGGTCATTCGCAAACCGGCGAGATCGACAAGATCGACGGGCCGTACTACTTCTTCAAGCTGATCCAGAAAATGCGCCGGATGATGCCGGCCTGGATGCCCACCCTCGGCCTCGAGGGCGGACGCATCAATATCGTGCCGGTGGACTGGGTGGCCCGGGCCACGGTGCATATCGCCCACAAGGGCGGACTGGACGGGCGCTGCTTCCACCTTACCGACCCCGCACCCAAGCGGATCGGCCAGGTCCTCAACCTGTTCGCCGACGCGGCGCACGCCCCGCAGATGACCATGCGCGTCGATGCGCGGATCTTCAATTACGTACCCTCGGCCATCAAGCAGGGGCTGCGCATGCTGCCCCCGGTGCGGCGCATCTCGGACCAGGTCATGAAGGACCTGGGCCTGCCGCCGGACCTCCTGCAGTTCATCAATTACCCGACCAAGTTCGATTCGCGGGAGACGCAAAAAGCGCTCAAGGGCAGCGGCATCGAGCTGCCCCGGATTGACGACTACGCCTGGCGGCTGTGGGATTACTGGGAGCGCCATCTCGATCCCGAATTGTTTATCGACCGCAGCCTCAGGGGGCACGTGAGGAACAAGGTGGTCGTAATCACGGGCGCCTCCTCGGGCATCGGTTACGCGACCGCGGTGATGATGGCCAACGCGGGGGCCCGCGTCATGCTGGTCGCCCGGGGCGAGGACAAGCTGGCCGAGGTGCTTGACGAAATCACGCACGAGGGCGGCAAGGCCTGGACCTACGCCTGCGACGTTTCAGACATGAAGGCCTGCGACGAACTGGTCGACCGGATCGAGGCCGACCACGGTGGAGTCGACATACTGGTCAACAATGCCGGTCGCTCGATCCGCCGCTCGATCGCATTGTCCTACGACCGCTTCCACGACTTCGAGCGCACCATGCAGCTCAACTATTTCGGCAGCCTGCGGCTGATCATGCGCGTGCTTCCCGGCATGACCGCCCGTCGGTCGGGGCAGGTTATCAACATTTCCTCGATCGGTGTATTGAGCAATGCCCCGCGGTTCTCCGCCTACGTGGCATCCAAGGCCGCGCTGGACGCCTTCTCGCGCTGCGCGTCGTCGGAATTCAGCGACGCCGGCGTGTCGTTCACGACCATCAACATGCCACTCGTGCGCACGCCCATGATCGCGCCGACCAAGATCTACGACAACGTACCGACCATCACGCCGGAAGAGGCCGCCGATTTCGTCAAGCAAGCGGTCATCTACCGCCCGCAGCGGATCGCCACGCGGCTTGGCATCTTCGCCCAGATGTTGCATGCGGTGGCGCCAAAGGTGTCCGAGATCATCATGAACAGCGCATTCAGGATGTTTCCCGACTCGGCGGCCGCCAGGGGGATCGCGGAGGATCAGCAGCAGGCGTCCCAGGAACAGATCGCGTTTGCCAGCCTGATGCGTGGCATCCACTGGTAGTACGGCGCTGTTTCAGACGGCGGCGCGTTCCAGCAGGTCTTCCAGTTCGTCCAGGGTTCGGGCCAGGTCACGGGTTACCAGCGTGTGGCTGGCCTGGCCCTCGTGCATGCTGTCCTTGAGCGTGCGCTCCCGGTCCCGCAGCAGGTTGACCCGCAGGCGCATGCCGCGCCCGGCCAGAAGCGGTTCGAGTTGTTCGCGTCGCGCCAGCAGGTCGTTGCGCGTGACCTGGTAGGCGTGCTCGCAAAGTGCGTTGCGGCTCGCGTAGCTGAAAATGTTGGTGAAGAAGATCTCCTCGTCGCCGCGGTCCGGCTCCAGGAGCACGAGATCCGCTTTGGCGTGACTGCTGCGGTACTTGGTGAACCCGATCTTCATGCGCGACTGGATCAACGCGCGAAATGTCTGCGAGAGGATCAGCGGCAGGCCGCCGCTGATGAGCTGCCGGGCCGGAATGTGCGCATCGGTCTCGCACTTCGTGGCGTCGAACGGCACCAGTGGATTGATGCCGAGCAGCAGGTCGACGCCCTGGTCCAGGGCCACCGACGCATGCAGGGTCCGGCGCAGGGCGCCGTCCACGAAAAAGCGCCCATCGATTTCGACAGGAGGGTAGAGACCGGGCAAGGCGGCGCTGGCCTGCACGGCCCGCGCGATGGTCACGTCGCGATGAGACTCACTCCCGAAGCGCACGGCTGCGCCCGTGTCGAGATCCACGGCGACAATGTACAGCTCACAGTCGAGGTCTTCGAAACGGTTGCCATGCCCGGTCGCCGTAAACGACTGGCTCAGGAAGTTATGAATGGTCTCGTTATCGAAAATCCCGCTGGGGACCGCCTTGCCGAGTTCCCCGATCAATTGCGATATGCTGGAGCGCCGGGGGCGCTTGAGCATGCCGATGAGCGAATTCGTCAGGATGGCCGGCACCTTGCTTGCCCGACGGAAATACTCCGAATAGGCGGGGCGCAGAAAGCGTTCCGGCTCGAACCGCAGCTTGGCGTAGTCCTCGCCCATGAAGATCCGGCATAGCTCGGCCGTGGTGATGCGGTTGGCCAGGCTCGCGGCAATGAAGGCGCCTGCGCTGACGCCCACGTACACATCGAGTTCGTGCAACCTGAGCCCGTCGATGCTCTCGTCCAGGGCGCGCAGGGCGCCCAGTTCGTAAACGGCGCCGACCGGCCCGCCGCCGGCTATGGCCAGCCCGGTTTTCGGCACATTGCCGCTTCGGTCGGAACCCGTTGCCTGGTGGATGGTGAGCATGCGTGGGAACCCGCTGTGTCGGGCTTCGATTTTAACGGCGGGCATTGCGATTGGCCAGCATGGCGCCATATTGTGATTAACCCGGGCGACAGCGCCCGGATGACGGGTATTTTGTTATGGTCAATTTGAATGAGAAAGCGCCCGGTTTCAGTCTGGGCGACGACCAGGGCGGTACTTTCCGTCTCGCGGACCACCTGGGGGAAAGGGTCCTGCTCGTGTTCTACCCCGGAGACGACACACCCGTATGCACGGCACAGTTGTGCGACTACCGGGACGGTATCGAGTCGTTCTCTGAACTGGGCGTCAAGGTGGTCGGCATCAGTGCCGACGGTCAGGAATCACACACCCGCTTCCGGGCGCGGCACGATCTGCCCTTCGTCCTGCTGTCGGACCCTGACCTGGAGGTCTCGGAGGCCTATGGCTGCCGGGGCCTGCTGGGCGTGAAACGGGCCGTGTTCCTGGTGGACGAAGAGGGATTGGTGCGCTACGCACATGTCGAAACGCTTTCCCTGTTCCGGCGTCGCGCGGAGGAGTTGCTGGAAGTGATCAGGGCCCTGGACGGGGCGTGAGCCCGTGAAGCGGTACGCCCCGCGGCTCGAGCAGGCACTGGCGGACAGTCACCGGCTGGCCGAGAGGCTGGACGATCCTGGTTTCCCGCTGCAGACGCTCGAATCCCTGCAGGACTGGCAGCGCGACCGCCTCGCCGGGACCTACGCCGACCTGATCGCCGTGGACCGCTACCGCGCCGCGGCGGAGTTCTTCCTAGCCGAGTTGTACGGCGGACTGCACTTCCGCGAACGCGACCAGGAGGTGGAGCGTGTTCTTCCCGTGATGATCCGGATGCTGCGCGACGACATGTTGCTGGCCCTGGCCGAAGCCTTCGAATTGCAGGCGCTCAGCCTGGACCTGGATATCTGCATGGGTTTCGCCATGCGCGATGCAGGCTGGAATAGCCTCGATGTCGACCGCTACGGGCGGGTCTACCGTGCCTGCGGGCGGGAAGGGGACCGCACCCGGCAAATAGAACTGATCCGTCAATTGGGCCTGGTGCTGAACGAACTGGTGCACCACCGGCTGGTGCTGTTGATGGTTCGCATGTTGCGTGCCCCCGCGAGGGCGGCTGGTTTCGGGCGATTGCAGTCGTTCCTGGAGGAGGGGTTATTCGCGTTCCGTGCCATGGGCGACGGCACGGAGTTCGTCGAGGCCATCCACCGGCGGGAAACGGAGGCTATGGAAAGGCTGTTCCGGGGAAGCGAAAACCCGTTCGGCTAGAAGGTGCAGCCGAAATGTTCCTCCAGGTAGCGCACGATCTCGCGCTCGATCGGGCCTTTCAGCATGACCAGCATGAAGCCCAGGTGAGCCTGGATGTGGAGGACGCTGTCATTGACCAGAATCTGCCCGTGCACGCCCGGCCTTTCGAAATGGATGGTGTCACCGTCCCAGCCGTAATCGATGCCGAATTTCTCCGCCAGGTCGCGCGAAAGTTCGTCGGCGGCATGCTGTGCCTGTTCGTGGCTCATCTGGTGATGGGCGTGTATATCGATAGTGGACAAGATCATTCCGGCTGAATGGGACGCATTCAGTTTAATCAAGCGGGTAAGGGTTTGGCCAGCAGTTGGATTTCTGGTGAACCTTTGACAATTGGAACCGGGCTGGCCGGCCACGCCGCCTGGGCGTAAGATGCCACGCCTGGATTCAGGACAGGGTATGCACTAAAAGTGACAGAACGCGCCTACAATTTTTGCGCAGGCCCTGCCGGGCTTCCGCTGCCTGTCATGGAGCGGGCGCGCGAGGAATTGCTGGATTATCGGGGCACCGGCGCCTCGGTGATGGAGATCAGCCACCGGAGCCCGCTTTTCGACGAGATTGCCCACTCAGCCGAGCGACGCCTGCGGAGCATCCTGGGGCTCGGGGATGACCGTGCCGTGCTGTTCCTGGGTGGCGGGGCAACCTTCCAGTTTGCACAGGTACCGCTCAACCTCGCCAAAAGGGACAATCCGGGCGCCTACCTGGTGCACGGGCACTGGGGCCGCAAGGCCCATTCGGAGGCGCGCAGGATGGGAATGGCGCACCTGGTGGCAAGCAGCGAGGCGACCGGTTTCGATTGCGTGCCCCCGCCCGGGGAATGGGACCTGCCCGGTTCCTGCGCCTACCTGCACGTGGTCAGTAACGAGACGATCACGGGCGTTCGCCTGGACCCAATTCCGGATGTGGATTTCCCCCTGGTCGCCGACATGTCGTCCGACATCCTGTCGGGGCCCATGGAGACCGAAAGGTTCGGCGTGATCTACGCGGGCGCCCAGAAGAACATCGGCCCGGCGGGAATGTCGCTGGTCGTGGTGCGGCGCGACCTGCTCGAACGCGAACCGGACGACCTGCCGGGCATCCTGTCGTGGCGGACGCAGGAAGCGTTCCAGTCGCGATACAACACACCCCCGACATTTGCCTGGTACATGTCCGGGCTGGTGTTCGAATGGATCGAGGATCAGGGCGGGCTCGCGGCAATTGGCGCCCGGAATGAGCGAAAAGCCGGACTGCTATACGGTGCGATAGACGCAAGCGGGCTGTACACGAACACGGTGGAGCCGAGTCTGCGCTCGATCATGAACGTACCGTTCCGCCTGCGCGAACCGGAACTGGAGGGCGCCTTCCTGGAACACGCCGATGCAGCCGGGCTGCTGGGTCTCAAGGGGCATAAATCGGTGGGAGGGATGCGGGCGAGTATCTATAATGCCATGCCGGAACAGGGCGTGGCCGCGCTGGTCGATTTTCTGCGCTGGTTCGAACAGGCCAGGGGTTGAGGGGTAGGAATATGGCAAAGGAAACAAAACCAGGAAAGGCCGGACTCGACGAGGTTCGCGGGCGGATCGACGCGCTCGATGAACAGATTCAGGTCCTGATCAACGAGCGGGCCCGGCTGGCCTTCGAGGTCGGCGAGTCCAAGGGAGCGCTGCCGCATGCGGTGGATTACTATCGGCCGGAACGCGAGGCGCAGGTTTTGCGAGCGGCCCTCGAACGCAACGAGGGGCCGCTCAGCGACGCGGAGATCCTGCGCCTGTTCCGCGAGATCATGTCTGCCTGCCTGGCACGTCAGCAGCCACTCAAGATCGCCTACCTCGGACCGGAGGGAACATTCACCCAGCAGGCCGTGCACCGTCATTTCGGCCATTCCGTGCAGGCTCTGGGGCACCCGGCCATCGAGACCGTCTTCGAGCAGGTGCAGGGCGCCGAGGCGGATTTCGGCGTGGTGCCCATCGAGAATTCCACGCAGGGCGTGGTCAGCCACACGCTGGACATGTTCCTGGAATCAGATTTGAAAATCTGCGGGGAGGTGGAGATGCGCATCCACCACAACCTGCTGACTCATTCGGACAGCCTCGCCGGCATCGAACGGGTTTACGCGCACCACCAGTCACTTTCGCAGTGCAAGGCCTGGCTGCGCCGCAACCTGCCTTCAGCTGAAATGCTGCCGGTGGCGAGTAATGCCGAAGCTGCGCGGCGTGTGCGTAACGCCCCGGAAGCGGCCGCCGTCGCAAGCCAGTCGGCCGCGGACATTTATGGCGTCCCGATCCTGTTCAGCAACATCGAGGACTATCCGGACAACACGACCCGCTTCCTGGTCATCGGCCGGCGATTGTTCAGTCCCTCCGGTGACGACAAGACAACCCTGCTTCTGGCGGGGGGCGAGGGCCCGGGTCAGCTCTACAAGCTCCTGGAGCCCCTGGCCAGGTACCAGATCAACATGACCCGCATCGAGTCGCGGCCATCCCGGCTGGGCAACTGGAAGTACGTGTTCTTCGTGGATGTCGACGGGCACGCCGAGGAGCAGCCCCTGGCGGAAGCCCTGGAAGATCTTGCCAGTCGCAGCGACCAGGCGCGCGTGCTCGGTTCCTACCCGCGCGCGGTGCTGGCGAGCCTGCCGGGGCGCGAGAACGGCTGAGCGGTGGTCACGGATCGCCAAAAGCTTCACTGCGAGATTCCCGCAATGGCGGCGCCGGGCGTGCGGCGCCTGCATCCCTACCAGCCGGGCAAGCCCATAGACGAACTGGAGCGCGAATACGGCGTCAGCGACATAATCAAGCTCGCCTCCAACGAGAACCCGCTGGGCAGCAGCCCGCTGGCTATCAGGGCGATGGAGGGTGAGCTGGCCGACTTGTGGCTGTACCCGGACGGCAGCGGCTTCGTTCTGCGGGAGGCGCTGGCCCGCCACCATGGGCTGGATCCCGACTGCATCACGCTCGGCAACGGATCGAACGACGTGCTGGTGTTGCTTGCCGAGGCGTTCCTGACGCCGGAGCACGAGGCGGTGTACTCACAGTACTGCTTCGCCGTCTACCCGATCGCCTGCCAGGCGGCAGGTGCGGTGGGGCGCTGCGCGCCGGCCCTTCCGCAGGACGGTGGCCAGCCGCTCGGGCACGACCTGGCGGCCTTGCGGGAACGCGTGGGCGAGCGGACCCGGCTGGTGTTCATTGCGAACCCGAACAATCCGACCGGCACCTGGCTGGGTGAGGCGGAGCTGAGGGCGTTCATCGACTCGCTGCCGGATCACGTGCTGGTGGTGGTTGACGAGGCCTACCACGAGTACTCGAAACCCATGGGCGTCCCGGACGCAACCCTCTGGCTCGCAGACTGTCCCAGGTTGATCGTCACCCGTACCTTTTCCAAGGCTTACGGGTTGGCCGGCATCCGGGTAGGTTACGCCCTGTCGCACCCGGAGGTGGCCGGCATGCTCAACCGGGTGCGCCAGCCGTTCAATGTCAACAACCTGGCGCTGTCCGGGGCCGCCGCAGCTCTCGGGGACCGCGAATTCATCGATCGTTCCGTGGCGGCCAACGCCGCCGGCCTCGAGCAACTCGCGGATGGCCTGCGGCGGCGGGGTATTACGGTGGCTCCCTCGGCGGCCAATTTCCTGCTGGCGGACATGCAGCGGGAATCTGGGCCGGTCTACGAAGCCCTGCTGCAACGCGGGATCATCGTGCGGCCGGTGGGCAACTACGGGCTTCCGAACCACCTGAGGATCACCATCGGAACCGGGACGCAGAACGCCGCCTTGCTGGATGCCCTTGACGACCTGGCCCGGCAGGGCGTGATCGATGCGGCTTGAGGTTTCCGCCGCCCGTGCGTCCCTGCATGGCAGGCTTACCCCTCCTGGCGACAAGTCCATATCGCACCGGGCGCTGATCCTGGCGGCACTGGCGCGCGGCCGCTCCCGGATCACCGGGCTGCTGGAATCGGCCGACACGCTGGCTACCAAAGCCGGGCTGGAGCAACTGGGCGCGGGGTTTGCGGACGAGGCCGGATGCCTGGCTGTTACAGGCCTTGGGCGGGAGGGGCTGCAGCGTCCGGCCGCGCCGCTCGACATGGGCAATTCGGGAACGGCCATGCGGCTGCTGGCGGGCGTGCTGGCGGCGCAGCCTTTCGAGTCGGTCCTGGTCGGCGACGCCTCGCTCTGCAGTCGCCCGATGCGGCGCATCATCAAGCCGCTGCAATTGATGGGGGCCGAGATCGAAGCCAGCAGGGAAGGGACCGCGCCATTGGCCATCCGCGGCAGGCGGCTGCACGGAATCGACTACGCGTCGCCCGTGGCGAGCGCCCAGGTCAAGTCCTGCGTGCTGCTCGCCGGCCTGTTCGCCAGTGGCACGACCCGCGTAAGCGAACCGGGCCCGAGCCGCGACCACACCGAGCGAATGCTGCCCGCATTCGGCGTGGCGATGCCTGCACCGCGCACGGTCACCGGTGGCGCGGAATTGTGCGCCACGGAGCTGGCCATACCGGCTGACCCTTCTTCGGCGGCATTTCCGCTGGCGGCCGCGCTCCTGGTGGAGGATTCCGAATTGGTGCTTGACGGCGTCGGCCTTAACCCCACGCGCTGCGGGTTCTTCGACGCCGTGCGGGAAATGGGCGGATGGTTGGATGTCGAACCCGGTGATGTGCAGGGCGGCGAGCCCGTCGGGCGACTGCGTGTCCGTCAGCGAGGCGGCCTGCGCGGATTCGACCTGCCGCCCGGGTGGATTCCGTCCATGATCGATGAAATACCGGTCCTGATGGCCCTGGCGGCATGCGCCAACGGCACGACGCGCATCCGCGGGGCTGGCGAGCTACGGGTGAAGGAGAGTGACCGGCTAGCCGTCATGAGCGAGGGTCTGCGCAGGCTTGGCGCGGACGTCACCGAGTATCCGGACGGAGCCGATGTGACCGGCACGGGGCGATTGCGGGCCGGCGAGGTCGACGCGGCCGGTGATCACCGTTGCGCCATGAGTTTCGCGGTGCTTGGCCTGGCAATACCCGGGGGCGTTAAAATCCGCGGCTGCGAACAGATCGATACGTCCTACCCCGGTTTCGTGCGTGACCTGTCGGACCTGGGGGCGGAAATGGCGTTGCGGGAGGGAACATGACGTCGCAAACGGCGAATCCGGAAGTACCGGTCGTCACCATCGACGGTCCGGTGGGTTCGGGCAAGGGTACCATCGCCTCGGGCCTGGCCCTGCGCCTGGGTTGGCACGTGCTGGACAGCGGCGCTCTCTACCGCCTCGTGGCGATCGCCGCGATGGAGGCCGGTGTGGGGGAAGACGACGGGGAAAGCCTGGCCGGAATAGCCCGTGAGCTCGAGTTCGAATTCCGTTTCGAGGAGGGCAGGATCGTTCCCATCCTCGCCGGCCGGGACGTCAGCGACCCCCTGCGCAGCCAGGAGGTCAGTTCCATGGCCTCGAAAGTGGCGGTCATACCTTCCGTCAGGGCCGCGATCGTGGGGCGCCAGAGAGCGTTCCTCCGCCCTCCCGGCCTGGTGGCCGACGGGCGCGACATGGGCACCGTGATTTTTCCGCATGCCCGCGTCAAGATCTTTCTCACCGCGGACGTGCAAACGCGCGCCTGGAGGCGATATAAGCAGTTGAAAGAAAAAGGGGAAAGTGTTAATCTCTCGCGCCTTTTCCGGGAAATGGAAGCGCGCGACAAGCGGGATTCGAGCCGTGCCGTCGCACCGCTGAAGCCGGCCGGAGACGCCATCATCATCGATACCAGTGATCTGAGTATCAATGAAGTGCTGGAAAAAGTTTATCGGTTGGTTGAGGAAGTTTACCTATCCAATTGATATTAATTGTAAATATGGTGCTGCTCTGATGAGCGGTGAATTGTAACGGCAATCTGCCATCAACCTGGGTGGGCCGCGTGAACAACACGCGTGCCTGTGAGTATTGAACCAATGACTGAAAGTTTTGCAGAGTTATTCGAAGAGAGCCTGATAACACAGAATCTGAAGCCGGGCTCGATAGTGACCGGCACGGTAGTTGAAATCAGGGACGACGCGGTCGTCGTCAACGCCGGGCTCAAATCCGAGGGCATCGTCCCGATCAGCCAGTTCCGTTCTTCCGATGGCGAACTGGAAGTGGAAGTGGGAGACAACGTGGAAGTCGCGCTGGATGCCGTCGAAGACGGTTTCGGCGAGACCCGCCTGTCCCGCGAAAAGGCCAAGCGTTCGCTGGTCTGGGACAAGCTGGAGAACGCATTTTCCAGCGAGGACACCGTGCAGGGCAAGATCAGCGGCAAGGTGAAGGGTGGATTCACGGTGGATATCAACGATATCCGCGCGTTCCTGCCCGGTTCGCTGGTCGACGTGCGGCCGGTGCGCGATCCGGCCTATCTCGAGGGCAAGGACCTCGAATTCAAGATCATCAAGCTGGACCGCAAGCGCAACAACATCGTGGTTTCGCGCCGCGCGGTGGTCGAGTCCGAGTTCAGCGCCGAGCGCGAGCAACTGCTCGAGCAGCTGGAAGAAGGCGCGATCATCAAGGGCGTGGTCAAGAACCTGACCGACTACGGCGCGTTCATCGACCTCGGCGGCATCGACGGGCTGCTGCACATCACCGACATGGCCTGGAAACGCGTACGTCACCCCAGCGAGGTCGTCAATGTCGGCGACGAGCTGGACGTGCGCGTGCTGCGGTTCGACCGCGAGCGCAACCGGGTATCGCTGGGTCTCAAGCAGCTGGGCGAGGACCCCTGGAGCGACCTGTCGCGCCGGTACCCGGTCAGCACACGCCTGTTCGGCAACGTCACCAACATCACCGACTACGGTTGTTTCGTGGAGATCGAGGACGGCGTCGAAGGCCTGGTGCACGTCTCGGAGATGGACTGGACCAACAAGAACGTCAATCCCGCCAAGGTCGTGCAGACCGGCGACGAGGTCGAGGTCATGGTGCTCGACATCGACGAGGAGCGCCGCCGCATTTCGCTGGGCATGAAGCAGTGCACGCCCAATCCCTGGGAGGCCTTCGCCGCGATCCACAACAAGAACGATCGCGTCACCGGCGCCATCAAGTCGATTACCGACTTCGGCATCTTCATCGGCCTGGAAGGCGGCATCGACGGGCTGGTGCACCTGTCCGACATTTCCTGGTTGACGCCGGGCGACGAGGCCGTGCGCAATTTCAGCAAGGGCGAGGAGATCGAGGCCGTCGTGTTGGCGGTGGATCCCGAACGCGAGCGTATTTCCCTCGGCATCAAGCAGCTCGACCAGGACCCGTTCGCCACCTTCATGGCCGGCCACCCGCGCGGCAGCGTCGTCAAGGGCACTGTCAAGGAAGTGGACGCGCGTGGTGCGGTCGTGGAACTGGGCGAGGGCGTCGAAGGTTACTTGCGCGCTTCCGATATCCGGAAGGAGCGGGTGGAGGACGCCAGCAAGGTGCTTTCCGTAGGCGACGAGGTCGAGGCCAAGTTCATCAGCCTGGACCGCAAGAGCCGTTCTCTCAGCCTGTCCATCAAGGCGCTGGAGGACGAGGAGCTGGCCGAGGCTCTGGAGGAATACCAGCAGACCAGCACCGCCAGCGGCAAGACGTCGTTGGGTGAACTGCTGAAGGAGCAGCTCGACCAGGGTAGCTGAACCGAGTTCCGGGTGGCTCGGCAAGGGCCACCCGGAGATTTTTCTGGCCCGCTCTAAGCTTATGAGTTATATTGGAATTGTTATGACAAAGTCTGAGTTGATCGATCGTTTGGCCGAACAGCAGGGCCACCTCGCCCACCTGGATGTGGAGTTGGGCGTCAAGTCCGTGCTGGAACAGATGAGCAGCTCGCTCTCTGCGGGGGAGAGAATCGAAATTCGCGGTTTCGGCAGCTTCTCGCTGCACTATCGCGCGCCGCGAATGGGACGCAATCCCAAGACCGGCGAGGCCGTGGCGCTGCCCGGCAAACACGTTCCGCATTTCAAGCCCGGCAAGGCCCTGCGGGAACGCGTCAACAACCGCTGAACCCCACTCAGCGGATAGCCGGCAGCGATGAACCGGATCGGATTCGGCCTGGTGGCGGTCACGGCAGTCGTGCTGGGGCTGCTGGTCGGCACGTTCAATTCCGACGGTGTTCAGCTCGACCTTCTGTGGGTGCAACTGGAATGGCCGCTCGGCCTGTTGATCCTGATCGCTTTTGCCTTCGGGCTGCTGCTGGGCGTCTGCCTGGTATACCTCTCCCACGTTTTGCCCCTGCGCCTGAAACTGCGCAGGCAGCGGGCGCTCACGGCCCGTGGCGGCGAGAGGAACCCGGCCGGCCCCGATGACTGAAATCCTGCTACTGCTGCTGTTGCCGGTCGCCGCCTGGTTCGGCTGGTGGTTCGCGCGTGGCGCTGCCAGGCGCGGGGAGCGCAAGCGCAACCGCATATTCAGCAACCGTTACTTCCAGGGACTCAATTACCTGCTCAACGAGCAACCCGACAAGGCCATCGAAGTGTTCATGGAGATGGCCGAGGTCAACAAGGATACGGTGGAAACCCACCTGGCGCTGGGCAGCCTGTTCCGGCGCAGGGGCGAGGTCGACCGGGCCATCAGGCTGCACCAGAACATCATTTCCAAGAGAAGCCTCGACGGCACGCAGCGCACCCTGGCCCTGCTGGAACTGGGCGAGGACTACATGCGGGCCGGCCTGTTCGACCGGGCCGAGCGCCTCTTCAGTGAACTCATCGAGCGGGAGACCCATGCGCCGTCGGCGCTGACGCACCTGCTTGACATCTACCAGCAGGAGCGGGAGTGGGAAAAGGCGCTGGAAATCGGCGCCAGGCTGCAGCGACTGGACACGCCCGGCATTGCCGCGAACATGTCGCACTTCTGCTGCGAACTGGCAGAGGGCGAACTGGCTGAAGGACGCGCCGAGGCGGCTCGGAAACACCTTCGAAAGGCACGGCGTCACGATCCGCAAAGTACCAGGGCGCTGCTTTTGGCAGCGCGCATCGAGGAACATGGCGGACACTTCGAAAAGGCCATGGAGAACTACGAGAAGGTGGCAGCGATGGACGAGTCGTTTCTTCCGGATCTCCTGGAACCCTATTTCGAGTGCGCCGAAAAAGGCGGCCAGGCCGAGCGCGCCCGCAGTCAGCTTGAGTCCTGGGCCGAGCGGTACCACGGCGCCAGCGTCACGCTGAAGCAGGCCGGCATCCTGGAGCAGGTGCACGGCGCGAGCGAGGCGGCGGGCTACCTCGCCGCCGAACTGGAGAAACGGCCCTCGGTCCGGAAACTTGAGCGCCTCATGAGGCTGAAGCACGAGCATGGGCTGAATATCGAGTCGGCGGAAGAAACCCTGCGTTCCGTGGCGCGAGGATTGCTCGACAGCCAGTCCACCTACCGCTGCGCAAACTGCGGATTCAGCGGTCACGCACACCACTGGCAATGCCCGAGCTGCAAGACCTGGGGCACCACAAAAGTCATACGCGGCGTACTCGGCGAATAGGGGCATTCGCGGAAGATGATCCTGCATTCCGCCACCGGGTTCGCCGTCGCGGTGACTGCGACCGCCCTGGTCTCGCTGGGCCTGGTCCGCATGGTGATCGCGCTTGCCGTATCCAGCGGGAGGCTGGACGAGCCGGGCCATCGCCAGAGCCACACCCGGACTACGCCAACCGGCGGAGGGCTCGGCCTGGTATCCGCCGTGGTGCTCGCAACAGCCGTGCTCTGGGCGTTGGACGGAATCGCGGTCGAGTGGGCGGCTGCCGTGTTACCCGGCATGTCCCTCCTGGCAGTCACGGGCTGGCTCGACGACCGCCGGTCCCTCTCGCGGACATTCCGACTGGCCGTTCAGCTTGGCGTCAGCTTCTGGTTGCTAGTCTTCCTGCACCTGAAAGGACAGGCGCCCGGCCTGCCCGGACTCGCGATGGGAGGGATCGTGATGGTATGGGTGATGAACATGTACAACTTCATGGACGGAAGCCATGGAATGGCCGGTTTCGAGGGGGTGTTCGCAGGTATCGTGGCCGGCGTCGTATTCCTGCAACAATCCGATGTCGCGATGGCCTTGCCGGCATTTCTGGTGGCTGCGGCCTGCGCCGGCTTCCTGCCATGGAATTTCCCGCGTCCCCGCATTTTCATGGGCGATTCGGGCAGCGTTCCCGTGGGCTTTGCACTCGGGAGCCTCCTCCTGATCGGTGTCGTGCGCGGGTCCGTGAACCTGCCGGTCGCCAGCCTGGTGCTGGCCGTTTTCCTGGTGGATAGCTCGCTGACCCTAATTCAAAGGGTAATTAGGGGGGAGCGATGGTATACTGCGCACCGAAAACACGTGTATCAACGGCTGATAGCAAAAGGGTGGCCGCACAGCCGTGTTCTGTTGCTCTACCAGGCCATCAATATAATTTTAGTGATGCCGGCCATAGTGCTGGCGATGATGTACCCGGAGTACGCCTGGCACGTGGCGGGGATCACGGTCCTGCTGCTGATGGCGGGGTGGTACTCAGCATCTCTTAGGCTGGAGGTGCGAACATGAGCGCTAAAAAATGAATCAGATGCTCCACTTTCTGCGTCACCCGCGCGCGGCCGTCGTTGCACACGACATTTTCATGGTCGTGGGCGCCTGGCTCGCAGCCAGCTGGCTGGTCGAGCGCATCTCCGGAACCCCATTCGTAGGTAACGCCTCGCTGCTGCTTGAAGTAGGGGTCGTGGTGGCGTTGCAAAGCGTCGTCCTGTGGTCGATGGGCCTGTACAAGGGCCTCTGGCGCTTCGCCAGTTTCCAGGACATGTGGAACATCGCCCGGGCGGCGCTGTTCGGCACGATGCTGGTGATCACGGGGCTGGCGGTGCTGCGCGGTTCCATGATCCGCCAGTGGCTGCCCTCGCTGTTGATCTATCCCGTGCTCCTGTTCGTACTGCTCGGGCTGCCCCGCATGTGCTACCGGTTCTGGAAAGATTCGATATTGCCGCAGCCCAGGCAGAAGAGCGGCCTGAAACGGGTGATCATCCTGGGAGCCGGGCGTTCCGGCGCCTTGCTGGAGCGCGAACTGCGCCACCGCGGCGGATTCGAGATCGTTGGCTACCTTGACGACGACACGCGCCTGCGCGGCGCGCAGGTGCACGGCGTGCCGGTGCTCGGCACCATAGACCGGCTGCCCCAGGTGGGCAAGGAACTGGACGCGGAACTGGTCATCATCGCCATGCCATCGGCCACCAACCAGCAGATGCAGCGCATCGTGGAGATCTGCGAGCAGAGCGGGATCAAGTTCCGCACGCTGCCGACGCTGCAGGATCTCGGCAACAATGCCACGCGAATCGGGGTCCTCAAGCGCGTGGCGATCGACGACCTGCTGGGACGCGAGCCGGTATCGCTAAACTGGGAATCCATTCGCGAGGGTCTTGCAGGCAAGCGGGTGATGATCACCGGTGGCGGAGGTTCGATCGGGTCGGAGCTGTGCCGCCAGATCGCGCGGCTCAATCCCGTGGAACTGATCGTGGTCGACAACTCCGAGTATTCCCTGTACCGCATCGACCACGAATTGCGCAGCGACTACCAGGACCTGATTTTCTATTCGATCCTGGGCGATATCTGCGATCCGGCGACGGTCGAAAAGGTGGTTGGCGAATACAAGCCGGACATGATTTTTCACGCGGCCGCCTACAAGCATCTGCCAATCCTGCAAACCCAGATACGCGAGGCGTTCAGGAATAACGTTCTCGGCACCATGCGCCTGTCGGAAGTGGCGGAGCGCCACGGGGTCGGCACCTTCGTGCTGATTTCCACCGACAAGGCGGTCAACCCGGCGAACATCATGGGCGCCACCAAGCGCGTGGCGGAGATGTACTGCCAGAACATGAACGCGCGGTCGAAGACCCGGTTCATCACCGTGCGGTTCGGCAACGTCCTGAACTCCAACGGAAGCGTCGTGCCGCTTTTCCAGGAGCAGATCGAGAAGGGCGGCCCGGTAACGGTGACGCATCCGGAAATTTCCCGCTACTTCATGACCATCTCCGAGGCCAGCCAGCTCATCATGCAGGCGGCCGTGCTCGGCAGCGGCGGCGAGATCTACGTGCTCGACATGGGCGAACCGGTGAAGATCACCTACCTCGCGGAGCAGTTGATACGCCTGGCCGGCCACGAGCCGGGCAGGGATATCCAGATCGTCTACACGGGACTGCGACCGGGCGAGAAGCTGTACGAGGAGTTGTTCCACGAACTGGAGCCCTACGACAAGACGACCCACGAAAAGATTTTCCTGGCCCATCCGCGCCAGGCCGACTGGGACGAACTGAGGGCCGAACTGCGCAACACCGAACTGGCGGTCCGGCGTTACGACACCAAGAGCCTGCAACGAATCCTGTTGCGACTGGTGCCCGAACTGGCCAAATCCAGCGTGACGGTCGAGCCCGCGGAAGTCATTCCCATCAACAGGCCAGGCTGATCGCCCGGTTTCTGACGTATCCGGGTGCATGAGGGGCTGATGCCGGCGTTTCCACCCGTTCGCAAGGCTGTTGTGCCCGTAGCCGGGCTCGGTACCCGGTTCCTGCCCGCGACCAAGTCCGTTCCGAAGGAGATGCTGCCGGTGCTGGACAAGCCCCTCATCCAGTATGCGGTGGAGGAAGCCGCGGAGGCGGGCATCGAAACCATCGTGCTCGTAACGCGCGGCAACAAAAGCGCCATCGCCGACCATTTCCGCCGCGATGCAAGCCTCGAGTCTTTCCTCGACCGAAAGGGTGATACGGAACGACTGACGATGGTGAAAGGCATCCTGCCCGCGGGAATGCAAATCGTGGAGGTAGTCCAGGAGGAACCGCTCGGGCTGGGACACGCGGTGCTGTGCGCCCGGGAGCAGGTCGGTGACGAACCGTTCGCGGTCATTCTGCCGGATGACCTGATTCGGGCCTCAGGCGTTGGTTGCCTGGCCCAGATGGTGGGCGTCTATTCGGAAACGGGCAGCAGTGTGGTCGGCGTCGAGCAAATCCCCCGACACCTCACAGGCAGTTACGGCGTTGCGGAAGTCGAAGAGGGCTCAGCCGGAAGGCTGGAGATCAAGGGGCTGGTCGAAAAACCGGAGCCCGACCAGGCGCCCTCGAACCTCGGCGTGGTCGGGCGTTACCTGCTGCCCCCGGACCTGTTTCCCGTGCTTGCAGGTATCGGAGCGGGCGCCGGCGGCGAAATACAGTTGACCGATGGCATCGCCGCACTGCTCGG
>JABAHR010001964.1_pt1 | contig 30914 bp, 34 predicted proteins | sample 7062101 | NCBI WGS metagenome assembly JABAHR01 (sample SAMN14534553, study PRJNA622989) | marine sediment metagenome | biome: marine biome [ENVO:00000428]; feature: marine pelagic biome [ENVO:01000023]; material: deep marine sediment [ENVO:00002113] | place: India: Gulf of Kutch | collected...
TCGACCATGCCGGCGGATCGACCGCTTCCATATCCCATCGGTTCCAGATCGCGCCGTCCTCGTCCTGCGACACCGACTGCACCCCGTGGAAGATCGATCCGTTCACGCCGAAACTCTCCGCATGGAGGAATTCGGCATGCGTCAAATCCATCAGATTGTCGGTCATCAGCTCGTAATTGCCGCGGATGCGCAGGTAGTTGCGGCGCATGCCCTCACGCACGACGAAGGCAAAATCCGGGATCGATGCCGGATCGGCCAGTGCCGGATCACCCNNNNCATGCTCTCCGCCCTCACATGCGCCGGCGGCGCGTCGGGAAAGGGGTTGTGCACGCACGTACCATCCGGCCCGAACCCGAGGCCGTGATAGGCGCAATGGATCACATCGCCATCCTTGCGCCCCATTGAAAGCGGTACGAAACGATGCGGGCAGCGGTCCTCCAGCATGGCGTAATCGCCATTGTCGAGACGGTGGATCAGCCACTTGCGGTCGAGCAGAACGCGCGAGAGCATGCCGCCTTCGGGCACCTCATCCTGCCAGGCGGCCATGTACCACAGCTTGCGGACATAGGGTTGCATGCTCGGTGTTCGCCCTGATCCTCGACCTGCTGCGATCGGATCAGGCAGCCAGCGCCAGTTCCTTCACGTCCTTCGTGGTCGGGACGAATGGCAGGTAGGAAACGCGCATCCTCACGGCAAAGCCCAGCGTGTGCCTGCCTTCGCCAAGGCCGCCCTGCTTGAGCGCAATGACGGTGGCCTTTTCACCGAAGTTCCAGCGATCATCGTAGACCGTTTCCATCTCGTCGAGCGTGTAGCTGTTGCCGTGGACGCAGAGGCGAATGTCCTCGCGCGCGATCGCCTCGCCGTCGATCTCGACCTGGATGTCCTCCACCATGGAGAGGCCGAGGCCGCGATAATAGGGAAGCCGGCCGAGGAAGCTGAAGCCCGTCACCGCGCCGCCTTCGACGTGGTTGGCGAGGCTGCCCTCGACGATCATCTTGTTGTCCATCATCGGATCGTACTCCTTCAGGCGGCCTTGAGGGCGGGGACTTCGGGTTCGCCCAGCAGCCGGGCCAGCATCACCTGTTGGCGGCGGACCTGCTCGACGCTGTCGGGTTCCTCGGCATCCTCGATCCAGCGATTGCCTTCGTATTCGGAGCAGATGTAGCCGTCATATCCGCCGGCCTGCAGCACCTGGACGATCTCGTCATAGGGGATCGAGGGTTCCTCGTAATCCTCGGTCACCTCGTAGAACTTGCCGTGGATGTTGTGGATCATGTCCATGTAATCGAGCATGCGCTTGGGCTCGAAAGCGGCATTGTGCCGCAAGGTCTCGGCCATGGCGATGGCCGCCCCTTCACCGCCCATGTCGCGCACGCCAAGGATCACATATTCGCTCAGCACCCGGTCCTCGTAGGCCTTGACGATGTAGTCGGCGATTTCCTTGGAGACGCCCAGGCGCTCGAACTTGGCGCGCCACACTGGCGGGAAGGAATGGAGGAACATGCCCATGTCGGGAAGGAAGCCAAGCGCGGGCGAGCCGCTCTTCTGGAACGCTTCGGCAATGCGGACGATCCACGGATGGTCGAAATGCAGCGGGGCATGCACTTCGGTCAGCAGNNCCCTTGTCCTCGGCATGGGGAGCGGCAGCGACCAGCACTTCGGGATCGATCGAGACCAGCGAACGGATGAACGGCATGCCCAGCCGGGCGCCGAAATCGATATCGCGCTTCACGCTTTCGACCTGTTCGGCGAAGGGCATGATGCGACCCTTGTAGCGCTTGTAGTCGAGCATGTAGTCGTGGCTGACGGGCACGCAGTCGTACTGCTTGATCAGCCTGTGCCAGTTTTCGATGGCAGCCGGGTCGACGTCGTATTCGGGCCAGCCCCAGAAGGTCTGCTCGCCGATCACCTCGATACCGTAGGCGCCCAGTTCGGCGCAGGTACGGATGCAATCTTCCAGGTTCATCTTGTCCTGGAATGTCTCGTTCTGAAATGAATAGAGGCTCACGCCCCGCTTGATCGCCATCGGATTTCTCCCGCATCGCACCGGCCTGCATCGCGCCGGGATCGGCGAAACCGCATGACTTGACGAGACCATGAAATTATTAGAACCTACATTCTATATTTGATCGCAAAAATCAAGTGCCAAGTTGGGAGACGGGCGATGAATAATGCGCGAGACGGGCGAGGAGCCTTCTACTGGCCGGGCCTTGCCATACTGGTGATTCTGGCGTTGGTGCTGGGCGGATTCTCGCTCTTCGTCGGCTATCACAAGTCCTTCTCTCCCCTGGAAGAATTGCGCCAGCACAGCGCCTGGACGGTCCATCTCCCGGTCCTGCTTGGCCGGCTCATCGGCTGGGCGGAGCTGGCCGCCGCGACGCTGCTGATTGCCGGCCTCGCCATTCCTCGCCTCGCCCGCGCCGGCTATTATGCCGCGATCTGGATCACTCTCAACCATATCGCCGCCGCCATCGTCCATGTGTCGCAGGAAGAATGGCACACGCTGACGCAGAGCGCCGTCGTCATCACGCTTTGCCTGCTGATGGTCGCGCTCTATCGGCGGCACGCGCGCTGAAGCAGCGAAACACGGCTCAGACAGGCTGCGCCACCACCTCGAACATTTCGGCGGCGGCGCGGCCCATGTCGACCGGCTCGCCCAGCCCCTGCTGCCCGCGGCAGATCGCCAGCGAGCTCTCGACGATGTAGCGGCACCGCGGCGCACGGCGGGCGTAATAGGCGGCGAAGGCTGCTTCTGGATCGTCGTGGCGGGAGACTTCCTCGGCCAGCACCAGCGAATCCTCGATCGCCATGCCCGCGCCCTGCCCCAGGTGCGGCGTGGTGGCATGGGCGGCATCTCCGAGCAGCACGATCCGCCCGCGATGCCACGGCCCTTCCACCAGCACCGTATGCAGGGGGCGGTAGACCACTTCCGAATCCTCGGTAATCCCTTCCCCAAGCTCGCGAATGGCCGGGGCACAGCCCACGATCCGCGCGCGCATCTCCCCCGCCAAGCCTGCCTGCGCGACATGGCCCTCGGGCTCGACGCTGACCACGAACATGTACATGAGTTCACGCGAAATCGGCGCGAGGCCGACGCCGGGCGTGCCGTTATAGGTCCTGAGCGCGTCCATTTCCGCAGGGCGCGGCAGATTGTACCGCCACACCGCCTGGCCGGCATAGGCTGGCGGAGGGGCCTCCGCGAAGAACTGGCGGCGGATTTGCGAGCCGAGCCCATCGGCGCCGACCACGAAGGCGAAATCTTCCTCGCGACCGTCGGAAAAGCGCACCAAGACCGCTTCGCCCCGGTCCTCGATCGCCTCTGCCGTCACACCGAGTCGGATCTCCGCCCCATGGGCAGTGGCACTGTCGCCCAGCACGCGATTCAAGGCCGGGCGGGCAATACCGATATTGGCGGGATAGCCGGGGGCCAGATGCGGCGAGGGAACGCGGGCGATCAGCGAACCGTCGGGCGCATAGGCTTCGACCGCCTCATAGCCGAACCCGGCATCGAGATAGTCGTCGATGATGCCGAGCTCCGCGACGGCACGGACAACGTTGGATTGCTGGGTAATGCCCACGCCTTCCACCGACCAGTCCGGATCGCGTTCGATCACCAGCACCTCGATCCCCCGCTGGCGCAAGGCGATGGCGGCGGTCAGCCCGCCGATCCCCCCGCCGATGATCAGTGCACGTTGCATTGGCCTATTCCTCTGCCGGTACCGCGAAATCGGCCGCCTTGTCGAAGGGCTCGATCGTAACCTCCCCGGTCGCCGCCCATTCCGTTCCGCGCATCATCAGCGTGTGGACGCCGTCTGCCGCCAGCGATTCCGGTCCGTGCCCGAGCGTGATCGAGAAAACCCGGCCTTCGCCGTAATCCTGCACCCACACCTGCGGGTGGGAGGCGTCCATGCCTTCCATCTCGGCCAGCCGCTCGGGAGCATAGGCCTCGGCCGGATATTTGGGACCGGCGATCTCAGGAGCGTAATTGTCGGCGTCGTCATATGCGGTCGCCAGCACACGCACCTCAGCCTCGGGATCGAAGACCATGTTGGCGTACATGTCTTCCATGAAGGTCCAGTGATGTCGCCTGAGGCCCCGCGTGATGGGATGCTCGCGGTCGACCAGCTCGAACATGAAGGCATCGGGCGGCGAGCGGCGCGAGAAGCCGGGCTGCATCACCGCGCCCACCAGCCGGCGGTATTCGGGAATGTCGCGTCCCCAGGTGAAGCTGGAATGGTAGGCAACCAGCCCGCCCCCTTGTGCGACATAGTCGTAGAGCGCCTGGAACGCCCCGGGCGACCACAGGTGCTGCTGCTCGTCGGTGTAGTTCCAGCGGCTCGAGAAATTGAGCATCACGACATCGTAGTCGGCAAGCATCGCAAGATTGCCCTCGTCGAAATCCTCGGTCACGCGCACGTCGAAGCGTCCGGTCTCCTGCAGCTGCCAGCGCAGCAGGTTGTTCACCCCGGTCCAGTCGTGCTCGTAGCTATTCTGGCCGCTGATGATGAGCACCTGCAGGCGTTCCTCCGCCGGATCGACCGGGACCGCCACGCGTTGCACCGTCTCCGGCGGGCGATAGGTGGATTCGACTACCGGCTGTGCCTGCGCCACGCTGCCAAGCGTTATCAGCGCCAGAAATGCCAGGATTGCGCGGATCATTTTCTCACTCCCTTTGAGTCTTCGATCGGCCAGTACCACACTGCCGCGCCCTGCAACGCCAACAGAACCGCTGCGCCACCGTAATAGGACCAGCGGATTGCATCTTGCGCCGTTTCGGTAACCGCATCGGGCTGGTAGCCAACCCAGCCGAGCAGGAAGGCGATCCCCGCCGAACCGATCGCCATGCCGAGCTTTGTCGCCAGGCTCACACCGGCGGAAAGGATGCCCTCGTTGCGGCGCCCGAATTGCTTCTCGTGCCAGTCGACCGTTCCCGCGATCATGGTGAAGGCGGCGGTTATCGGCAGCGAGGTGGCGAGGCATGCGGCGAAATAGATTGCCAGGAACAGCACAGGATCGCCCTCGGCCAGAGACAGGGCAAGGAACAGTGCCGCCGAAACGAGCATGATCGCCAGGCAGCCCCTGCGGATGCCGACGCGCGCGAAAAACGGCGGGGCGAGGAAGGCGGACAGCAGCACCGTGCCCGAGACCGCCGGCAGCATGACGGATATCATCCACGGCTGGCCCAGCACGTCGATCGCCAGATAGGCCGTTTCGGCCATCATCGCGCCGAAGCGGATGAAGTAGAACAGGATGAACAGGAAGGCCACGATCCAGGCGCGGTTGCGCAACATTTCGCCCACCACCGGCAGGATCGCGAAGCGCGGCGGGCGCTCTTCCGCCAGACGCTCGCGGCAATTGCGGAACAGCGTGAGCATCGCCACCAGTCCGACCAAAGCGAACAGAAAAGCGGTAAGCGCAAAGCCCCTCGCCTCGTTGCCGGCGCCCAGCCAGCCGACCAGCGGCATCGTGGCCGCAGTGGCGAGCACGACCCCAACCGAAGTGCCGACTGCGCGCGCGCCCGACAGCTTCAGGCGATCGTTGGTATCGCCGGTGATCATCGGCAACAGCGCAGTGTAGGGGATCGTACCAAGGCTCATGAGGATGCCGAGCGCCTTGAAGGTGAGGAAGGCATAGACCAGCTGCGCGGTCTGCCCCCAGCTTCCCGGCACGGTGAACACCGCCACCGAGAACAGCGCGTAGGGCAGCGCCGTGAACAGGAAATAGGGACGCGTACGGCCCCAGCGGCTGTGCGTGCGGTCAACCGCAACGCCCACCACCAGGTCGATCACCGCGTCCATCAATCGTGCGGCGAGGAAAATGAACCCCACGGCACCCGCAGGCAGGCCCACCACGTTTACGTAATAATAGAGCAGGAAGCCGCTCGCCATGTTGTAGGCGAGGCTGGTGCCCATGTCGCCAAAACCGTAGCTCCAGCGTTCGAGCGGTCGCAGCACTGGCCGATCAGCCACCCAGCGCCTCGCGCGCCGCCGCTAGCGATTGCTTGCTCTCCATGGTCGGGAAATACTCGAGGCCGATGGGGCCGGTATANNCGGTATAGCCCAGTTCGTCCAGCGCACGCATCACCTCGCCATAGTCGAGATCGCCCGTACCCGGCTCGTTGCGGCCCGGCCATCCGGCAACCTGGACGTGTTCGACCAGGTGCATGCGTCCGGCCAGCACTTCGCGGATATCCTCGCCCATCACGCGGCTGTGATAGACGTCGTAGAGCAGCTTCAGGCGAGGACTGCCGACCTCCTCAATGATGTCGAGCGCGAGATTCGTGTCGACCACGTACATGGTGGCGAAGAGCTCGGTATTGAGGGGTTCGAGCATCAGCGTGACGCCGGCCTCCTCAGCCAGCGCGGCAGCGCGTTTCAGCACCGACACGGCCTGCGCGAAGTGCTCTTCCTCGCTCATGCCCTCGACGCGGAAACCGGAAGCGATAATCAGCGGGGGCGAACCAAGCCTGACCGCCTCGGCCAGCGTATCGGCCACGGCGGCGAGCATTTCCTCGTGCTCGGCGGGATCGACGATGGACCGGCGCGGGTCGACGCAGAAACCCGTGAGGGTGACGCCGGTTTCGGCCAAGGCTGTGGCTATTCCTGCCATGTCCTTGTCGCGCCAGAGATGGAATTCGACCTGTTCAAACCCGGCAGCGGAGGCCGCGCGGATCCTAGCGGGAAGGTCGTCGCCCGCTTCGGCAAACTGCCACTCGATACAGGCAGACAGCCGCATGTCCGCTAACCCTTGTCTGGTCGGCAGGCTGCCGGATGGCGGGGGGCGGTCGCCAGTCGCCCCCCGGTATTCACCCTGTTAGTAGTCGATCGCGAAGCGCACGCCATAGGTGCGCGGGCGGCCGAACTGCCAGTTGAAGATATCGTCCGGACCAGCCGAGATGAAGCCGCCGTAGCTTAGAGGACGCTCGTTCTCGATATTCCGAACGAAAGCCATGAAGGAGTACTGCTCGTTCTCCGGCCGCCACTCCACGCTCAGGTCGGACTGCGTGAAGCTGTCCTGCTCCCCGTCGCTGTAGTTGTAGAAGTCGGTGAAATAGGAGCTCTTGTAGGTCGTGTTGCCGAGGAAGGTGAGGAAGCCCATCCCGCCCAGGTCAAACGTGTGCTCCAGGCTCGCGGTGAGGACGAGCTCAGGCGAGAACGGCGCACGGTTACCGGCAAAGTCCGGCTGCTGCACGCCCGCGGTGTTCGGATCGAGATCGCCGATACCGTTGAGGTCGCAGCCGACGCAGAACACGTTGAACTGCGCCAGCAGCTCGTCATAGGTGGCATCGAGATAGTTGGCCGAAACCGTCAGTACGGTGTTGTCGCCAAGCGCGAAGCTGCCTTCGGCCTCGAGACCCCAGATGGTCGCCGCACCGGCATTGAAGGTCTGGCCGCCTACCGTCGTGTCGAGCAGCACGGAAACCTGCAACCCGCTGTAGTCATAGTAGAAGGCACCGACATTCACGCGGTGCTGGCCGGCATCGCCAAAGGCGAACTTGCCGCCGATTTCATAGGCGGTGTTGGTTTCCGGCGCATAGGTGCCGACCGCGTCAAAGCCGCCGCCCTTGAAGCCGGTCGAGACCTTGGCGAAGATCAGCGTGTCCGGATTGGGCTCGTAGTTGAGGCCAGCCAGCCAGGTGATCTTGTCGTCCGCGCTGCCGAGCGGAAGGGTCTGCAGGTACGGCAGGGACAATATGTCCTTGCGGGATGTGCCGGTGTTGAACAGGCAGTTGGTCGACGTCGCACCCTCGCCAAGCCGGAAGCAGTCGGGCGGACCGGCGCCAAAGGGCGAACCGTTGAGGAACAGTGCCGAACGCTGGTTGTCCGTGTAGCGCAGACCGCCGACAGCCGTCAGCGTATCGTTCAGCGGGACTTCGACCTGGCCGAAGACCGACCAGCTTTCGCTTTCCACGTCGCGGCCGAAGTAGCTGAGATAAGTGCCGTTGGGTCCGATCGGCAGGAAGAAGCCGCTCTCGCGCTGGAGCTGCTCGTTGAAGTAGAATCCGCCAACCTGGTAGACGATGCCGTTCACGTCGCCGTTAAGGCGCAGTTCGTGGCTGTGCGTCTGGACTTCATCCATGAAGGTGAAGCTGCGATAGACGACCGGCAGGGTCACGAAGTTGTTTTCGTCGCCGGAGAATTCGCGATAGCCGCCGATGTAGGTCAGCGTCGCTTCCGGGCTGATCTCGTAGGACACGCGGCCACGCATGGCCCAGCTGTCCTGCTTGATCAGGCCAAGGCCGTAAGCCGGGGAAGCATATTCGCTACGGTCGACGCCATCGAGGAAAGTGGTCTGCGAAGGAACGCAGAGCGTTTCCGTATAGGCCGGTGCAACTGCGTCAAAGCCCGCAGCGTTACAGCCGGGACCGGTCGGGCCGTTGCCGGGGAAGTTGAGATCGGCTGAGGCGAATGCCTGCGGCGTGTATTCGCGTTCGGCGTATTCGCCGGCAAGATAGAAGGTAAAGGGACCGCCGTCGTCGAAATTGAACCCGATACGGCCACCAATTGCGTCATTGTCGTCCGAACTGCCGCCGAAGAACTCGGGGAACGGTCCGAAGCCCCAGCCGGCGGGATGATCCACGTAGCCATCGCGATTTTCGTAGAATCCGGAGACACGAACGCCCATGCCTTCGCCGAGCGGCAAATCGGCGCCTGCGTCGGCACGAACCGCGCTGTAGTTGCCAACCGAGAGCGAGGCGTTGACAGCGAGCTCGTCACCCGGCTTGCGGGCGATGAAGTTGACCGCGCCGGCGGTCGAGTTGCGGCCGTAGAGCGTACCCTGCGGGCCGCGCAGCACTTCGACGCGTTCAAGGTCGAACAGGGCAATGCCAAGCACGTTCGGGCGGTTGATATATTCGCCGTCGATGCTGGTGACGACCGAGGTATCCTGCGCTTCGTCGTTCGATGTCGTGCCGATGCCGCGCATGGTGATCTTGACCGTGCCCTGGTCCTGGTTGACCTGTACCACCGGAGCGATGTCGCTCAGGTCGTTGGCATCGTTGAAGCCGGCATTGACGAGATCCTGCGTATTGAAGACCTCCATCGCAATCGGCACGTCCTGCACGTCCTGCTCGCGGTTCTGCGCAGTAACGAGAATGATGTCGTCATTCGCCTCCGCGTCTTCCTGCGCAATTGCAGGCGTGGCCATGATCGCCAGGCCGCAGCCGGCCAGCAGGATGGATTTTGGTGAAAGCAGGTGCATGAATTCCTCCCAGAGAGCGCAATGCGCCGTCAAATAATACAACTAGAACTGATATTCTAATCGAGACCGCCTAATCAAGGCCGCCTGCATGTCGTCCGCGCCAATTCCTGCGACTGTGACATTGACGCATCACCAGCCGCAAGGCGCAATTGTCCCCGAAACCGCGCACAAATGCCTCACTGTAGCCATTGAGTAAAATTGTATGAATCCATGGAACCGCATAGATGTGGTCTATAGACGGAGCGGAATCCGCTCAGCCTGGCCGGGGTCACCTGGGCCAAGCCAGATTGGAATTGATGTTCGGGTATAATTGCGCGATGGCATGCGCCATGTCAGCTATCGGACCGGAAACCAAGGCGCTTGCCGCCAACGCGCCGAGCAGCAAACCGCGCCAGGGGCGCAGTCTCGCCTCCTTCGAACGCATGCTCGAGGCGACCAAGGCGCTGATGCTCGAGCGCGGCAATGACGAGTTCACGCTGCAGGAGGTGAGCGAGCGCGGCAATGTCTCGATCGGCTCGATCTACCTGCGCTTCGAAAGCAAGGATCGCCTGATCCACGCCGTCATTGCCGCCGAACTCGAAGTGGTGATAGCCGGCGAACGTGTCATGCTCGACAAGGTTCTCGCGAAAAGCGGCAGCCTGTCCGAATTCCTCCCGCTCTACATCGAGAGCTATTCCGCCTTCCTCGCCGCCAATGCATCCATGCTGCGAACGATAATGCAACGCGCCGCGATCGATCCAGCGGTGTCTGGACCGGGTAAGGAAACCGCCCGCAGATCAGCCTCCATGTCGATCGAGGCCATTCTCCTTTTCGCGAAGGAGATAATGGGCGCCAATCCCGCGGAAAAGGCGGACGCAATGTTCCAGGTTATCTTTGCCACCATAGCCCGCCAGTTCGGCCTTGGCGCGACCTTGGAATCGAAAGATGCAAAGGTGTGGCAGGTAACCAAGAAGGAACTTGCAAAAATGGCCCTCGCCTATCTGCACTACGACGGCTGACTTTCACCCTGGTCGCAAGGCTCCACGCTGCCCATGCAGGGCCAATGGATAGATCATTGCAATAGATTGATCGAACTTCCATAAATTGCGCCCATGCGTTTCAAGGGCCTCGACCTCAACCTGCTGGTGGCATTCGATGCCCTGATGAGCACACGCAGCGTCAGCAAGGCAGCCGACCGGCTGAACCTCAGCCAGCCGGCCATGAGCGCGGCATTGGCGCGACTGCGCGACTATTTTGGCGACGAGATCCTGGTGCTGCAGGGCAAGCGCATGCATCCCACGGCCTTTGCCGACGAACTGATGCCGCAGGTCCGGCAGAGCCTGCAAAACCTCGAGAGCATGATCGCCAAGTCGCCCAACTTCGATCCGGCGACATCGCGACGCACCTTCCGCATCGTCACCTCGGACTATGTCCAGGCTTCGATCATCGTCCCGCTGACAAAGGAACTGGCCCGTGAGGCGCCGGCAATCGTGATCGAGTGCGAACTGCCGCAGCTGACCACGGCACAGCATCTCGACGAAGGCCAGATCGACCTCGTAATCACACCGGAATATATCCTCAGCGGCAACCACCCGGCCTACGAACTGTACGAGGAACCGCAGGTCGTGATCGGGGCGCGGGAGAACCCGGTGCTCGCCAAGGGATATATCACCGAGGAAGAGTTCGAGGCGGCCGGCCACGTGGCGGTCGTCCTGGGTGAGCAGCGCATCGTCTCCTATGCCGACCGCCAGCTGGAGATCATGGGCAAACGGCGCAAGATCGAAGTGACGACCTCGGTGTTCTCGTCGGTTCCCTGGTATATCGAGGGGACGGAGAGGCTGGCGCTGCTGCACGGCAGGCTGGCCAGAAACATGCAGAACAGATTCGCGATTTCGCTGGTTCCGGTGCCGTTCGAGTTCCCGCCGATGCGGCAAATGCTCAGCTATCATGCGGGCCGCGAAGAGGATGCCGGACTGATCTGGTTGCGCTCGCGGATCGAGGCAATAGCGCGGGAAAACCCCTAGGCGCAGAGCGAGCGGATATAGGCGAGCGCTTCGGCAGTCGAACTACACGTCGGCTGGCATTCGACGCCGATCACACCAGCATAGCCGAGTTGTTCCAGCAATTGCAGCCGCGCGGGCCAGTCGATGGTGCCCGATCCCGGCTCGCCGCGCCCCGGCGCATCGGCGATCTGCACGTGCTCGACGAGATGCATCGCCGGGGGCAACACCTCGGCCGGCTCCTCGCCTTCGACAATCGAATGGTACATGTCGTAGAGCAGTCTCACCTTGGGGCTGGCGACCTGCAGGGCTACCGCGAGCGCATCTTCGGTCATCGCAAACAGCACGCCGGGATGATCGACCCTTGTATTGACCGCTTCGAGCATGATGGTGACGCCGAGCTCCTCGGCAATCGGCACGATGCTGGCGACGGCATCGCCGACGATCTGCAGTTGCACGGCACGCTTCAGCCAGGGCACGCCCGGCCCTGAGGCGACAACCACGCGGGTGCAGCCGAGCGCCAGCGCATCCTCGGCAGCCTGGCGGAACAGGTCGCGAAATCCCCCATGCGTATCGGGCTCGACCAGGCGGGTGCGTGGATCGGCGACAGTGCTCCACAGTTCCACGCCATTGTCCGCCAGCGCACGCGCCAGCGAGGGCACGTCGCGATTGCCTGTGGTGAAGATCTCCGCCTTGCGGAATCCGGCTGCAGCGGCGGCCTCGACACGGTCTTCCAGCCGCTCGCCGGCTTCGTGGAACATGTATTCAAGGTTGACCGACAGGTCGAACGTCATTGGCCCGTTCCTCAGTCCGCCCAGATACGCCGTGCCATCGCCTGGTGGCGGCGCACCTGCTCGAAGGCGTCGCGCGTGTCGTAGGCATGGCCTTCCCACTCGCTGACCATGGTGCCGGTGAAACCACCCTGCTTGAATAGCGGCAGGATGGTGTCGTAATCGATCGCCTCTTCAACCAGGTCCTCGCCAACGCCGTAGAATTTGCCGTGGATATGGATCGTCCGGTCGACCATCGAGGCCCAGCTCCTGGGAGCGTGGTTGGAGAGGATGAAGAAGGCCAGGCACGCCGCCTGGATGTGCACCGGCTCGTGCCCGTGTGCCGCGCCCCACTGGCCCAACCGGACAGCCTTCTCATGGCTCATGCCGTCTTCCAGCCAGACTTCCTTGAGCTTGTCGAGCAGGTCTTCGCGTGCACCCTTGGCGCGTGCGGCATCGACCATCGATTCCGGAATCCGGCTGGCCGTGCCGCCGAAGTCGGGGATCCAGCCGAGGTAAGGCGTGTCGAGCTTATCATACATCTCGCCATATTCCTGCACCGCCGGGTGCCCGGCCCACATCGGCGCATGGACTTCCACGCCCATCCTGATGTCGAGTTCCTCCGCGTAGGGGGCGATCTCGGGTAGCAGGTGGACCGGAAGGGCGAACTGGTAGCGCACAAGCGAGAAGCCCATCTTCTTCGCCGAGCGCAACTGGCGCTTGTGGTATTCCACCAATGCAGCATCGTCGATCGGCTGCTGGCCCGGCTTGAGGAAGCGATCGGAATTGATCGCACAGGAGACCGCATTGAGACCGGTCTCTTCCGCCAGCTCCCGGAAGCGGGCGGCGAACGCATCCGAGACATCGGGAAACTCCCGGAAGCTCTGGAAGCCGATCACCTCAATGTTCGGGCCCAGTCCGCGCTTGGCAACCTCGTGCATCAGGGAATCGAGGTCGAACTGGCGGGTCAGCCATTCGTTGGTGAAGGAATAGAGAGTGACGCCGATCTGCGGCCCGCTTGCGGTGTTCATGGTGGAGTCCCTTCTCAGGCCGCGACGCGCAGGGTTTCGACCTGCTCGTTATGCCGCTTCATGCCGGGAATGTAGGGCGGGTTGACGTTGAGGGTCAGCGCCACCTCGTGCTCGCTGCCAGGCGCAAGCGCGTGGCCGGGCAGGATCAGGAAGGCGCTGTCGCGCACGAACCAGAAAGTGTCGACCTTTTTGCCGTTTTCCGCCATCGGCCAGCGTTCGCCATCGAATTCCACCTGAGCATCGGAGAGGTCCACGGCTTCACCATCGACAGTGGCGCCGGTGAATTCGACCGTGGAGAACGGCAGCGAGCGATACCACGGCAAACGACATGCGAGCACCAGGTCGCCATCGACCAAGCGCAGCCCTTCCTCTCCAATAATCCGTTCAACCGGCAGCATATTCCCTCCCATCGCGCCCAGCACGACCCGGGCAAAGGTCATTAATTAGAATATTCCTTCTAATTTTCTTTACGAGGAAGGTCAAGCGGGCTAAGGCCTTGAATATCGTGATCTGGCTGAACCGGGCGAAGATGAGCAGTTTCGATTATGTGATTGTGGGTGCAGGCTCTGCAGGGTGCGTGCTGGCGAACCGGCTCAGCGCCGATCCCGCCACCCGCGTGCTGTTGATCGAGGATGGCGGCGACAACCAGCATCCCTTCATCCGCATGGCCGGCGGCTTCGTGAAGATCATGGGCAACCCGGACTATTTCCGCGTTTTCCCATTAAAGCCGCAGGCGGGCATGCGCGGCGGAATCCACACCTACGGGCGCGGCCTCGGAGGTTCCTCCTCCATCAACGGGACCTGGTACCTGACCGGCATGCCGGGCGACTTCGACAGCTGGGTCGACATGGGCCTCGCCGGCTGGAGCTGGGACGAGATTGCCCGGTGCTACGCGAGGTTCGAGGACTACCGCGACCCCGGCGCCCATGCGGGCCGTGGGCGAGGCGGCGAATTGCAGATCACCCCATCGACCTACCAGTCCCCCGTGTTCGATGCGCTGATCGAAGGCATCGGCACGCAAGGAATGCCATGGCTGGACGATATCACCACGCCGGGTGCCCATGGTGTTGGCCGCAGCCAATATACTGTCGACCGCAGAGGGGTGCGCGAAAGCACATACAAGGCGTTCGTCAAGCCAATCGTGAAGCGGCCCAACCTGACGATCGCGATGCATACCGCGGTCAAGAAGGTGGTGATCGAGGATGGCCGCGCCACCGGTGTGCTGTGCGAGGCAAACGGCCAGGACGTGACTTATACGGCCACGCGCGAGGTGATCCTCGCTGCCGGGGTCTACGGTTCACCGCAGCTTCTCCAGCTATCGGGTGTGGGTCCGGGCGCAGCGCTGCAGGACCTCGGCATTCCGGTGGTGAAGGAACTCGCCGCCGTCGGCCAGAACCTTGCCGACCACCAGAAGATCGGCGTCTCCTTCGACCTCACCAACAATCCCGGCACCAATCGCGAATTCTTCGGCTGGCGGCTCTATCGCAATGCCCTGCAATACTTCCTCACCGGCACCGGCCACCTCGCCCGCGTCGGCATGCCGCTGACCGGCCTGATCGCCAGCGATGGCGTTGATCCGGCGTGGCCCGATTTCCAGGTCGCCGCCGCGCCCTTTGCCATGCGCACTGTGAACGAGATGGCGGAAACGCCGGGCAGTCCCGCTTACGCCAAATCCCGGCCTCACCTTCTCAGGTTATCACCTGCGCCCGAAGAGCCGCGGCTCGATCGCCCTCACCTCGCCCGATTTCCGCACCCCGCCGACGGTTGATGCCGCGATCTGGGCTGATCCCTACGACAAGGCCAAGGCACTGGAACTGTTCCGCCTGTTCCGCGCCATCGCTCGCTCGCAGCCGCTTGCGCGCTTCATCGGCAATGAACGCATGCCGGGCGACGCGGTGCAGGATGACGAAGCCCTCTACGCCGAATTGGCCAAGATGGTCGAAGGCGGGCTGCACGGTGTCGGTACCTGCTCCATGGGCGCGGACGAAGCCACTTCGGTCACCGATGTGCGCTGCCGGGTGCATGGCGTGGGCGCACTGCGCGTGGTCGATTGCTCGATCATGCCGACGCCTGTTTCCGGCAACACCAACGGCCCGGCCATGGCCGTCGCCGAGCGCGCGGCCGAACTGATCCTTGAGGATGCCGCCGCCTGCCGGGCCTAGACCCTCGCCGTGGCGATCATATTCCTGCCCTCGCCCTGCTGGGTCCAGAGTTCGGCCCCGCCCTCGCCCGGTTCACCGCAAACATGCATGGCAATGCCATCGAAGGCAGGCGCCTGCCCGCCCCTTCTGCGCATCAATCCGGCGATAGCCTCAGTCGGATGCCTCGCTCAATCTGCCCGAACGATCTTCACCGGCCAGATCATAGCGGGCTCCATCCCGCCTTTGCTGCAGCGGCCAAAGTCTTGCCGTGACCTTTGGCAATTATCGGGGCACAGTCACCCGGGCGAGGCAAGGGAGGGAAATCTATGGATCTCGGCATTCGTGGCCGCAAGGCGATCGTCAACGGGGGCAGTGCCGGAATGGGCCGCAGCGCCGTTCTCGCGCTGGCGCGCGAAGGCGTGGATGTGGTGGTGTCCGCGCGCGGGGAGGAAAGGCTGGTCGCCGCCTGCCGCGACATTGCCGAGGAAGCCGGAGCCACGATCACGCCTGTCTGCGCCGATCACAGCACGGCAGACGGCCGCGCCCGGATTCTCGCTGCCTGTCCCGAACCCGATATCCTGGTCGGAACCTGTGCGCCCCCGCCGATGACACCGGACTATCGCGCAATAACCGAGGAACAATGGCACGAGGCGATCGACATCTCGCTGCTGTCTCCCATCGCCTTCATGCGCGAAGTGATCGACGGCATGGCCGCGCGCAAATGGGGCAGGATCGTCAATATCGCCACGGTCGCGGCCAAGTATCCGGGCGAGATCCGCGCCCTTTCCGGCAGCACGCGGGCAGCGCTGGCCAACTACACTGTCGCGGTCTCCAAGGTGGTGGCGAAGGACAATGTCATCATCAACAACCTGCTGCCCGGCATGCACCACAGCGCCACGGTGGAAGAGCAGTTCAATGAGCGTGCCGCCGCCAGGGGCATCACCTACGAGGAGGAAGTGGCCGAGTTCTGCCGCGACTGGCGCATTGCCTGCGAAAGGTTCGGCGATTGCGACGACGTGGGCGATTTCGTGGCCATGTTCTGCAGCCAGCAGGCCAATTATATCACCGGCCAGAGCCTGGTGATCGATGGCGGGGCGACAACCTCGATCTTCTGACCTCTCAGTCTCCGCCCTTGTCATAGACCAGCCCTGCCAGAGGTGGCGGCAGTGGCCGCGCGACGCGTTCGCCGGTCTGTCCGGCAATTCCGGCAAGGACCGGTCCCGACCAGTCGCGGATCGTGCGCTTGGCGAGCTTCCAGATCTCGTCCTCGCGGCGGAAACGATCCTCGTACCAGCCCATGACGTTGAGCAGGTGCGGCCCGTCACCCTGGCGCAGGGCAACCGCGACAAACGCCTTGCCGCGCGCGCCCTCGCCGTCCGGTTCGATCAGGAGATTGGTCACGTGATGTTGCCGGCCTGCCGTACTCGGCTGGTCGCGCATGAAGGACGCGAAATGGCGCAAGGCGTCAGAGCCCTGCCATTGCAGCGGGACGTCAAAGGCGTCCCACACCAGCAATCCATCACTGGTAAAACAGGAGACGAAACCCTCGACATCGCCGGTGTCGAGCGCCCAGCAATAGCGCGAGACAACGTCGCGGATCGCCAGCTGGTCGGACGTCGAAAGCTCAGCCGTCATGGTCAGCTCACCGCGTAATAATCGAAGAAGGTGGAATTGCCGCGCCGCTCCGCCGTGCCGACGAAAATCGTGCGGTTAAGCCAGGCGTGCGGTCCTTCGGGCGCTTCGAAACGCGGGGTGACGCGCACGTAATTGTCCTGGGGCGCCACGCTCTCACCGGCCTCGATCCGCGCCAGCACTTCCGGGGCGGACCAGGCGATCCCGCGATTGTGGATATAGATCGGCGTGCCGTCGTCCGCCTCCAGCATGTAATGCGCCTCGAATTCGACCAGTCCGCTGTCCCACAGGCGCGGCCAGTCGCCGCCCGAGCCGGGAACCACCCGGCCCGACAGGCGCGGCCCGCTCACTTCGCCCCCTGCCAGCCCCACGAAGCCGCGCGTGTAGTTCTGATCCGCCGGGGTGAAGCGCGTGCGCGGGCCCTCCTCAAAGTCGAGCCGGATGTGAAAAGCCAGTTCCAGAGCGGGCGTGTGCAGCGCAATCCTCCCCTTCCGCACCAGCGCGTGTTTGCGCTAGGCCTCTTGCCGGATACCTATCGGAGAGGCGCGCGCAGTGGAAGAGTTCGACTATGTCATCGTCGGTGCCGGCAGCGCCGGCTGCGTGCTTGCCAACCGGCTGAGCGCCGATCCATCCGTCCGCGTGGCGCTGGTCGAGGCGGGCGGTGAATGCCGCCACCCGCTGATCGACATGCCGTTGACCTGGATGCAGGCGGCGGCAGACCCTCGCTTCGGCTGGGGCTACGAGAGCGAGCCCGATCCGCATCTCGACGGGCGCAGCCAGCCGATCCCGCGCGGACGGGTACTGGGCGGTTGCTCCTCCATCAACGGCACGATGTATATTCGCGGCGCGGCGGCCGATTACGACGCCTGGCGCGATGCCGACCTCGAGGGATGGGGTTACGACGACGTGCTGCCGCTGTTCCGGCGTTCGGAAACGAACTGGCGCGGGGTGAACGAAATCCACGGCGGCGACGGGGAGATGCATGTCAGCGCGATGGAGCCGGACCCGCAGCTCTTCCCCGCCTTCCTTGCGGCGGCGCAGGCGCTCGGCCATGACCCATGCCCGGATTTCACCGTTGCCAGCCCTGAAGGCTTCGGCATGCCCGATTGCACGATCCGCAACGGCCGTCGCGACAGCACGATCCGCGCCTTCATCGATCCGGTGAAGAAGCGCCCCAACCTCAAGGTAATCGCCAATGCGCCAGTGCGCCGCGTGCTGTTCGAGGGACGCCGCGCCTCCGGTATAGAAATCGCGCCCGAAGGTCCGGTGCGGCAGATCGCCTGCCGGGGCGAAGTGATCCTCAGCGCCGGCGCGCTCAACAGCCCGCAATTGCTGATGCTGTCCGGTATCGGGCCGGGCGCGCAGCTCGAGCAATTCGACATCGCCGTGCTGCAGGACCTCGCTGGCGTTGGCCAGAACCTGCAGGATCACCCGATCGCCATGCTGCTCTACAAGGCGGCGTGTGACGTCGATTTCAACCGCCAGATCCGCCTTGACCGGCTGGCAGTGAACGCCCTTCGGTGGCAATTGCTGGGCACTGGCCCGATGAGCCAGAGCCCGATGTCGATCCAGGGCTTCATGCGTTCCGGCGAGGACCAGCAGCGCCCCGACCTGCAGATGCAGATCGTCCATTCCGGCTATGACGCGCGCCCGTGGTTCCCCATCTGGCGCAAGCCGCCGACGGCCATGTTCTCCTGCGGGGCAATCCTGCTCAATCCGGAAAGCCGGGGCGAAGTGACGCTGAAGACTGCGGACCCTCTGGCGCTGCCGGCAGTGCAGTTCAATTTCATGAGCACCGAAGGCGATCGGGAAAGGCTGCGCCGGGGCTTCCGCTTCTTCCGCACATTCTTCGAGACCGAACCGGCAAAGGCGCTGGCGGCGTTCGAAATGGCTCCCGGGCCCGACGCGCAGGACGACGAGGCCATCGAGGCGTGGATGCGCGCCTCGCTGATCAGTGCCGGCCATCCCACCAGCACCTGCGCCATGGGCAGCGTGGTCGATGCCCGACTGAATGTGCACGGCGTGGAGGGGCTGCGCGTCGCCGATGCCTCGGTCATGCCCAATGTCATTCGCGGCAACACCCATGCGCCGGCGGTGATGATCGCGGAAAAGGCTGCCGAGCTGATTGCTGCTGCTAGGCGCTAGGGCCGGCACTCCGCGCCCGCCCGGTGCCATCGAAGACGATCACCAGCAGCGCTATCACCAGCAGCGCTGCAAGCACGGCAATGGCGGCGGAAAAGCTGCCGCTGCGCTGGACGAGGAAGCCGGTCAGCCAGGGGCCGACGATGCCGCCCGCCGTGCCGAACATGCTGATGAGCGCAATCGCCCCCACCGGCACCTTGTCACCGCCGAGGCGCACCGCCCCCGGCACGGCCCAAAACACCCCTTGCGCCGCACCAATCCCCACGCCGGCAAGGGTAAGCAGGGCCAGCACGGCCCAACCCGGCGGGAGGAAGGCAGCCGCCATCATGGCAACTCCGGCCAGTGCGCTGGGTATGCCGACATGCCACAGGCGCTCGCCGCTGCGGTCGGACAGCCTGCCATTGGTGACGAGGCCGATTGCCAGTCCCAGCATGGGCAAGGCGGAGAGCGTGCCAATCATGAACTCGCTGCCGCCGATATCGAGCTGGCGGACCAGCTGCGGCAGCCAGAAGGCAAGCGCGTAGGAGCCGGTCATCACCAGAAACCAGGTGGCGCAGCAGCGCCACAGCCACGGATCGCCGGCCACTTCGCGCACGCTTGCCGGAGGATCCTCTGTCTGTTCCTGCCTGCGGAACTGCTCGGCCAGCCAGTCATGCTCGCTATCGTCGAGCCAGCGGGCCTTGGCAGGAGTGTCGACGAAATAGAGGCCTGCAACGACCGCCAGCAGCAGGTTGGGGATGGCGATGACAAGAAACATGTAGCGCCAGGCCGACATGTCGAAGGCGTTGCCGATCCCCAGCAGCCAGCCGCACAGCGGCCCGCCCAGCACCATCGACAGCGGTACGGCGACCAGCGCGCCAGCCAGTGCCCGAGCACGCAGGGAAGGCGGCGCCCACTGCGAGATCAGCCAGGTCATCCCCGGTGCGAAACCGGCCTCTGCCATGCCCAGCAGGAAGCGTGCGCCGTAGAATCCGGCGGCGCTCTCGATATGTGCCATCCATATGCCCGATGCGGCCCACAGCAGCATGGAAAGCGTCAGCCAGGGCTTGATCCCCCAGGCCCTGAGCAGGCGCACATGGGGATACTGGAACAGCAGGTAGGCGAGGAAGAACATGCTGACGCCCTGGCCGAACTGTTCCTGTGACAGACCGAGTTCGGCGGACATGGAACTGCCGGCATAGCTGACGTTCACCCGGTCGATCGAATTGACGAAAGTGATGAGCCCGATCGGGACGATCAGCCACAGCGTGAGCTTGGCTCTTACGCGCCCTTCGAGACTGGCTTCTGCGCTGGAATCCACCCCATCCCTCCGCTTCATCCCCGGACACCGGGCTTGCCGGACACTAAGGCCATCCGCAGGCGGCAGGAACCGTTAATCGCCATTCCACGGATTGTACGAGCAGGCCCGGCATTGCCATCGGACCGGCCGCCGCCCTATCAACAAAAGCGGGATGATGGGGGGAAATCGATGCGGCACCTGTTCCTGACACTTGCACTGGGGCTGGCAGCAATTCCCGCCGCCTCCTGTTCGACATNNGCCACAAGCAGGGGAGACATCCAGCCTTCGTGGCGACCTGCAAGAGCTTGTCGACGTGGCGCAGCTACCCGGCGCGATTGCCATTATCGAACAGGACGGCGAGACGATCGAGCACGTCACGCTCGGCTGGCAGGACGTCGAAAGCGCCGTACCGCTGTCCGACGATTCCATCTTTCGCCTCTATTCCATGTCCAAGCCCATCACCAGCGTCGCCATCATGATGCTGGCGGAACAGGGCAGCCTGTCGCTCGACGATCCGGCCAGCCGATATCTTCCCGAGCTCGCCGACATGCGCGTCTATGTCTCGGGCGGTCTCGACGACATGGTGACCGAACCGGTCGAACGGGAGATCACCATTCGCGACCTGTTGCTGCACAATTCCGGCATCGCCTATCATTTCACCGGCAATACGCCGGTCCACCAGTATTACCGCCGACATGGCGTGATGCGCGACACGCCGGTTGGCCGAACGCCCGAGGACGGACCACCCGCGCGCACGCTCGACGAGTTGGTCGAACGGATCGGCAATGCCCCCCTGCTGCACCAGCCGGGAGGCGGTTTCCATTATTCCTACTCCACCAGCGTGCTCGGCGCGGTGATCGAGAGGGTGACGGGCAAGACTCTCGACCTGGCGCTGCAGGAGATGCTGTTCGATCCGCTCGGCATGCCGGACACAGGCTTCTTCGTCAGCGACGAACAACTGCCCCGCTTCACCACGCTCTACACCGCCGGGGGAGACGGAATCACGTCCATCGAACTGCCCGAACAATCCGATTATCGCGACCATTCCCGCCTGCTCGATGGCGGCGGCGCGATGGTTGCGACAAGCGCGGATTACCTGCGCTTTGCCCGCATGTTGGCCAATGGCGGAGAGCTGGACGAGCGCCGTTATCTAACCGCTGAATCCGTGCAAGAGATGTTCACGCCGCAAGTGACGATAGAGGGCCTCGGCAACGAGAGCACGGGCTTTGGCTATGGTTTTTCGATCGGCGACGCAGCAAGCGAGGCCAGCGGCGGCCAACCTGCGGGAACCGCCAGCTGGGCCGGCTCCGGCAACACCTATTTCCTCGTCAATCCCGAAAGCGGGCTGCTCGCCCTGCTGATGACCCATGAGCTGACGCCGGGCGAAACGGCAGCGCGCACGCAGCTCTTCCGCGAAGTTCTCAACCGCGCCGTCGTTGAGGCGCAACGGTGACCGCTGTCCCTGCCGAAACGCTGATCGGCCTGGCAACGATCCTGTGCGTCCTCGCCGCCATCCTGTTGCGCAGACTGTCGCCACTGGTTGCGCTCACCCTCATTCCGCTCGCCGGGGCGTTGCTGCTGGGGCACGCAGGCAGCATTGGCGGTTTCATGCTCGACGGCATGGTGTCGGTCGCGCCGATGGCGGCGATGTTCCTGTTCGCCATCCTGTTCTTTTCCATCCTCGGCGAGGCCGGACTGTTCGAGCCGGCGGTGCGCGCGGTCCAGCGCCATGCCGGCCATGATGCCTCGCGGCTGGCAATCGGTACGGCAGCGCTGGCGACCATCGCCCATCTCGACGGTTCGGGTGCCTCCACCTTCCTCATCTGCATTCCCGCCCTGCTGCCGATCTACGACCGCCTGGGCATGGATCGCCGCGCGCTCGCCTGCATCGTCGCCATGGCGGCAGGCGTCGGCAACATGTTGCCCTGGGGCGGGCCGACGATCCGCGCGGCCACTGCCATTGACGTTCCGGTGATGGAATTGTTCGCACCGGTCATTCCCGCCTATCTCGCCGGGCTTGCCAGCGTGTTCGCCTTTTCCTGGTGGATCGGTCGTCGCCAGCAGCTCGCGCCAGTGGGCAACGACGCTATATCCGCTGCATCGCAGGCGCCACCGCAATCCGGCCTCGGATGGAGGTTCTGGGTCAATCTTGCCAGCGTCATCGCCGCCATCGCCGCTTTGTTGTCGGAGGCATTGCCTCCTGCCGCCTGTTTCCTGCTGGCGCTGATCGCGGCGCTGCTGGTCAATTGTTCCACACTCGACGACCAGCGCCGCGCCATCGAGCGGCACGCACCAACGGCGCTGACCATGGTGGCGATATTGTTCGCCGCCGGCGTCTTTACCGGGATCATGCGCGGTTCGGGAATGCTGGACGCGCTGGCCGTTTCAGGCAGCACGCTGGTCCCGCAAGGATCGGCCGGCTATCTTTCGACCATCGTTGCCGTGCTGGCCATGCCGCTCAGCCTGCTGTTCGATCCGGACAGCTTCTATTTCGGCGTCCTCCCGGTGCTCGGCGGGATCGCCGAACAGGCGGGCGTGCCAGCGGCGGACGTGGCGCGCGGGGCAATCCTTGGCCAGATGACCACGGGCTTCCCGGTCAGCCCGATGACGCCTGCAACTTTCATGCTGGTCGGCCTCGCCCGGATCGATCTCGCCGATCACCAGCGCTTCACCATTCCCTATCTCTTCGCGCTGAGCCTTATCATGACGCTGGTCGCGCTGGCGACCGGAGCCCTGGGCTAGGCGGTAAGGCCCCGGCTCCGCGTTACGCGCCCGCCATGCTGTAGGCCTCGGGCTCGGCGGCATAGAAGGCGCGCTCGATCCGTTCGGGATCGTTCTCCAGCCGGCACTGTGCATCGATGATCATCGTCTCGCGGTTTTCCAGCGTGTAGGGCAACCATTCGGGTTGCCCCTCGGCCCCCGGCTGCCCGGTCCGCGCGAAGCTGGCCCACATGCGGCTCATGTTGCGCGCCGTCGCCAGCCGGTCGGGATGCTGCGGTCCCATGCTGGTCACATTATTGAACTTCATCCCGATGTCCGAAGCGTGCGGGCTGCCTTCAGCGTAATCGGTGCCCGGCACATGCTCGGGCGAGCGGTAGTCGAGAATGTAGCTGTAGACCGGCGCCCGCCCCTGCCGCGCCTTGGCGTCGGCGATGCGCGTGGCCTGCGCCCGCCACGGACGCGCGGTGGTGATGGCCATGAACAGCTGCGAGGGACTTGCATCCGGGCGCGACTGGCGGAACGTATCGATCCACGCCTGCGTGCGCTCGCCCGTCAGTGGCTGGAGGCGCGCCTGCAGGCCGGCCTCGTCAAGGCTGAATGCAGACGGATCGTTGCGGTAGAAGAACACCGACTCGTCCTTGCACGTGCCGTTGATCAGCGGCTTGCTGGCGGAGATGTCCGGGGCGCAGGCGCCGAAGGGTTCGGTGCGCAGGATCTCGCCATCGATGAACGGCCAGATTGGCAAGCCCGGCAAGTGCTCCTCGGGCAAATCGGCCTGCACCGTGCCCGGGCTTGGGTTGGGCATGTTGCCCGCCTGCGCCGCCATCAGCTGGTCGACCGGCGTCGTCAGCAGGTCCTCGGGTCGGTTTGCGCCCACTCGCCGCATCACTTCGCGGGCGACCTCGGTTGCATCTTCCGCCGTAGCGTTTCCCGGCCCGATCGAACTCTCGATCGACGCCTTGTGGAAATAGGGATCGGCAGAGGGCATGGCGTAAAGCGCAGTGGTCTTGCCGCCGCCGCCACTCTCGCCGAAGATCATCACATTGTCGGGATCGCCGCCGAATTCGGCGATGTTTTCGTTCACCCATTCAAGCGAGGCGAGCAGATCCATCAGGCCCTGATTGCCCTGGTATTCGGGGCCCAGCAGTTGGCCGAGATAGAGGTAGCCCATCAGCCCCAGCCGGTGGTTGGACTGCACGACCACCACGTCGTTCTCGCGCGCAAGGGCACTCGGCTCCTGCCATGGCGCGCTACCCGATCCGATGACGAAGCCGCCGCCGTGCTGGTAGACCATCACCGGGCGCTTCGCCCCGTCGATCGCCGGCGTCCAGACATTAAGCACGAGGCAGTCCTCGGCCGGAACGGCATTGTCGCCGAACACGCTGCCCGGCGGCTGCGGCGACGGAGCACCGAAGCGCGTGGCGTCGCGAATGCCGGTCCAGCCGACAGGCGGTGGCGGAGCGCGGAAACGGTTTTCCGCCCCGGAAACCGAACCGCCATAGGGAATGCCCTTGAACATGAGCACGCCGTTTGCGGCAGTGCCGCGCAGCCGGCCCTGGGCGCTGTCGGCGATCGGTGCATCCGGTTCCGCCCCGCGCAGGATCGCCGGCGCCGCCAGCAGCGGCAGGCCAAGCCCGGCAGATTGCAGGAATAGACGGCGATCGATCATGCGCTGCGGCTCCTCAACTGACGTGTGATTCCTGCGGCAAATGCGGCATCACTTGCAAGTACTGCTGTGGGTGAGGCCAGCCAATTTCCGGCCGATGACCCGGAAGGCCGGGCGCTCCTGCAATCTTCCCAAGTCCCTTCCCCATTGCAACCGGGTTGCAAGGAGAAGGGACCAGGGAGGTCTCGTTGTCAGAAGGTGCGACGAACCGTCACGCCCACTTCACGATCGTTGGTGACGGTGCCGATCCGCAGGCCGGACGGCATGTTGCCGAAGATGGTCCACGGACCGCCATCGGTATCCTGGCGGACCACGTCGAACAGGTTCTTCACCCACAGGCGCAGTTCCCAGGACTCATCCGGGCTGAACACGCCGACCGAACCGTCGACCGTCGTATAGCCGGGGAAGGTCGCACCCGTCTGCGGGAAAAACGAGCTGTCACGCGTGAACGTGTTGAAGCGGACGTAGGCCGGGATGTTGCCGACATCGAAATCATAGCTCACGTTGGTGGTGAAGCTGATCTCGGGCAGCGAACCGAGCGGATCGCTGTTGCGGCAAACGCTGACAAAGCGGCCCGGCTGCACCATCGGCACACCGTCAACGTCGAGGACGCCATCGCCATTGTAGTCGTTACACGGCAGTTCGGCATCGGCCGCGATGGCGGCGACTGGAGCTTCGACTTCTACATGGAGACCAAGAACATCGCCCTCGCCAAGGGAACCCACAAGCCGCCCAGACTTGGGGTCTGAGAAGCACTCATGCCTGTCAGCTCATCAATCCTCGGGACGATGCTTGGCCAGGGCCCTGGCCAGCGCCAGCGCTTCGGCCTTGAACGCCTCAAGCCGCTCTTCGCCAAAGGCTTCGGTGTAGGCGTCGAGCAGGACCTTGGTGTGCTTGGCGGTGTTGGCGACCAACTGCCTGCCCGCGGAGGTGATCGAGATGATCGCCCGGCGCCCGTCATTGGGATCGATCTTGCGTTCGATCAGCCCGCGATCGGTCAGCTCCCTGAGGATTCGCGTCACCGTGGGCGGATAGAGCAGGCCCTGTTCGGCAATTCCCCGCGCGTCGAGATATTCGGCATCGGCCAGCACGCGCAGCACGCGCCATTGCTGTTCGGTGACGTTCGCCTCCCGCAAATGCGGGCGAATCGGCGCCATGACCGCTTCGCGCGCGGCAAGCAGGCTGCCGGCAAGCGATACCGGATAGGGCTGGAGGCCGGAGGAACTCTTTCGCGGCATGGTGTCTTGGTCGGGTCCACAAATAGCAAGTCTGTTCATGTGATAAGCAGACCGGGCGGGCGGGGACAAGCATGACGATCAGCGGCACGATCTATGGCGTGGTGCTGAACGACCGTGCCGAGCTTGATCTGCTCGAGCCGGATTTCCACCGCGAGCCCTACTGCAAACCGCCACAGGCCCCGGTCGTCTACATCAAGCCCGGAAGCTGCCTTGCCCGGGGCAGGACACCGATTCGCGGCGGTTCCAGCATCACTGCCGCCGCCACGCTGGCGCTGCTGTTTGCGCGCGATGCGAGGAATTGCGACAGTCAGACGGCGATGGCGCATGTCGGGGCGATGGCGCTGGCCCTCGACCTTTCCTATCCCCGCAAGGATTATTACCGACCCGCGGTTGCGCAGCAGAACGGCGATGGTTTCCTGGCCCTCGGCGACTGGGCCTGCCCTGCCCTGCCGGAGGAGATCCACACCAGCTGCGACCGGCATCAGGTGCACAGCTGGTCGCTCCAGCGCCTGCAGCGCGATCCCGCCACACTGATCGCGGCATTGTCCAGCTTCATGACCCTGTGCGCCGGCGATGTCCTGCTCGTCGGCCTGCCTGGCAATGCTCCGCAGGCGATGGCGGGTCAGGAACTCGCCATCACTGCACGCGGCCTGCCAGCGCTCAACGTGTCCCTGGCGGAGGCGCAATCGTGAAGCGTGCGCGCATCTATCATCATGGCCGCATCGTCTGGGCGGAGGTCGTCGAAGCCGGCGAGGCGCTGCTCCTGCCGGAAGGGACACGGCTGTCGGCCGGCGATGCGCAGTGGCTGGCGCCGGTAACGCCGGGATCGGCGGTGTATGCGCTCGGTCTCAACTACGCCGACCATAACAAGGAGCTTGGATTCGCTGCGAAGCTGAAGGCGCCGCTGGTCTTCATGAAGGGCGGCAATTGCTTCGTCGGTCATTGCGGCCACACGCCGCGCCCGGCCGATGCCGGACAGATGCATCCCGAATGCGAACTCGTCGCGGTGATCGGCAGGCCGACGCGCGATGTCTCGCTCGAAGAAGCGCTGCAATGCGTATCCGGCTACACCGTCGCCATGGATTACGCGATCCGCGAATATCTGGAGAACTTCTTCCGTCCTAATGCACGGGTGAAGAACCGCGATGCGACCACGCCGCTGGGGCCGTGGATCGTCGATGCAAGCGACATCTCCGACCCGCAGGCGCTCGCCCTCACAACCACCGTCAATGGCGAAATCGTGCAGCAGGGCTCGACTGCCGACATGATCATGTCGGTTGCGGAACTGGTATCCTATCTGTCAGGAGTCTCCACTCTCATGCCCGGGGACATGATCCTGACCGGTACGCCGCAAGGCGTCCATTTCTGCAATCCCGGCGACCGCGTTGTGTGCGAGGTCGAGGGCGTGGGACGGCTGGAAAACCGATTGGTGCCCGCATGAGCCTCTACCATCTCTCGAAACTTCTCTTCGTGCTCAATCGCGACGATGCGGCAAAGGCTCGCTTTGCAGCCGATCCCGAAGGACTGGCAGCGGAGTATCCGTTGACGGACGAGGAACGCGAGGCCTTCCTCGGACAGGATATCGGGCTGATCTACGTGCTTGGCGTCAATGGACAGATCCTGATGCATTTCGCCGCCCTGTGCGGTGTCGCCTGGCCGGATTACATCCAGGCCATGCGCGACGGGGTCGCGAAATACGGCCCGGTGCGGGCTGGACTTTATGCGATGACGACGCAGGCAGATGAAAAGGTGGCCGGAGTATGAGCCTGGTTCTCACCGCCGTATGCAGCCATGGGCCGGGTATCACCGGGCGTGCCGACATGGCCGACCCGGCAGATCGCGACGACCTCTACGCGGCGATGGAACTGCTGCGCGCGCAGCTCGATGCCGCCCGCCCGGATGCGGTAATGGTGCTGGCTGCCGAGCACTTCGCCAATTTCTTCATGAACAACATGCCCGCATTCGCTGTCGGCATGGGGGAGAGTTACAGCGGTCCGATCGAGGACGAGGACTGGCTCAAGATACCCCGGCGCAAATCCCGCGGCGCGCCGGAGCTCAGCAAGCGCCTGATCTGCGAAATCATGCAGACGGTGGACGTCGCCTATGCCGAGGAATGGCATTTCGACCGCGGGATCATGGTGCCGCTGCACCTGCTGGACCCGGACAACCGCTACCCGATCATTCCCGCCAACATCAATTGCCAGGGCCCGCCGCTGACCCCGCTGCACCGGGCCTGGGCATTCGGCGAGGCAATCCGCCGCGCAGCCGACAGCATGCCCGAGCGCATCGCGCTGATCTGTGCAGGGGGCATCTCCCACTGGCCGGCCACGCCCGACAGCGGCAAGGTCAACGAAGCGTGGGATCGCGACTTTCTCGATCGCTGGCTGGCCAACGATCGCGAGCGCCTGCTGGCCTATACCGACGAGGAAACCTATCGCGACGGGGGCCAGGGCGGCTTCGAGATCCGCACCTTCATCGCCGCTGCTGCCGCCGCGCGCGGCAAGGGCAGGCTCGAATTCTACCGGCCGATCCCGATCTTCGCCGTCGGCTGCACCGTGGCGACCATGGACATCGCCTGATGGCCCATGTGACAATCGAGTGGACCGGAAATCTGGAAGGCGCGTTCGACCTTCGCGGAATGATGGAGATGATCGCCGAGGACATGGCCGAGCGGTCGGAAGGCGTGTTTCCCGTCGGCGGCATCAGGGTCCGTGCCCGCCGGGTCGACGATTACGTGATTGCCGACAACGCCGGGCCGGAGGACGCCTTCATCAATATCGAGGTGAAAATGGGAGCCGGGCGCCCCGAAGAATTTCGCCAGCGCTATTTCGATCGCCTGTTCGGACGCATCGCCGATCACCTGGCGGAGTTGCTCGCCCATCGCCCGCTCGCCCTTTCGCTCTATGTCGAAGAGGCTTCCGGATGGAAGAAGAACACCATCCATCAGCGCCTGAAGTCGGCCAGCTGATGGCGCTGGACCAATCCACCGTCTCAGAGCTTGCAGCAAGGCTGGACGAGGCCGAGCGCAGCCGGTCGCAGGTGCGGCAGTTCTCGCTCGAGCACCCGGACATGACGCTCGATGACGGCTATGCGGTGAGCCGGGCATGGGTGCAAAGGAAGCTCGCCACCGGCCGCCGGGTGATCGGCCACAAGATCGGCCTCACCAGCCGGGCAATGCAGCGAAGCTCGAATGTCGATGAACCCGATTTCGGCACGCTGCTGGACGACATGCTGTTTGCAGAAGGTGCTGAAATTCCCTGCGATCGCTTCATCGAACCGCGCGTGGAAGTCGAGCTTGCCTTCATCCTCAAACAGGCGCTGCACGGCCCCGATTGCACGGCAGCAGACGTCCTCGCGGCCACCGACCACCTCAGGCCGGCAATTGAGATCATCGACGCCAGGATCGAGCGGATCGACAAGGCCAGCGGAACCACGCGCAAGGTCTTCGACACCATATCCGACAATGCCGCCAATGCCGGCCTCGTGCTCGGCGGACGCAAGGTGCAGCCCGACGAGGTCGACCTGCGATGGGTCTGCGCCCTGCTCTATCGCAACGATGTGATCGAGGAATCCGGCGTCGCCGCGGCCGTGCTCGACCATCCGGCCAATGGCCCGGCCTGGCTCGCCAACAAGCTGGCGCCCTTCGGGCAGCATCTGGAACCCGGCCAGATCGTGCTTGGCGGCAGTTTCACCGCGCCCATCCCCGCCCGTCCGGGTGACCGTTTCCGCATCGATTACGGCCCGCTGGGCGCAATCTCGGTTCACTTCACATGACCAGTTTCAAGACAAGGCTGGCGGGCCCTGCCCCGTTGATCGGCCTGTGGCAGGCTCTCGCCAGCAATTACACTGCCGAAATCTGCGCACGGGCCGGATACGACTGGCTGCTGTTCGACGGCGAACACTCGCCCAATACGGCACAAACCCTGCTCGCCCAGTTGCAGGCCGTTGCGCCTTTTGCCGCAGAGCCGGTCGCGCGCGTGCCGGCAGGCGATCCCGTGTTCATCAAGCAATATCTCGACCTCGGCTTCTCGACCCTGCTGGTTCCCATGGTCGAGACCGGCGAACAGGCGGCGCAAATCGTGGCCGCCTGCCGCTATCCGCCCGAAGGCACCCGCGGCGTGGCGAGCGCCACGGTGCGCGCCACCGGCTTCGGCATGGATCGCGATTACCTGTCTCAGGCAGCGGACCGGATTACCGTGATCGCGCAGATCGAGAGCCGGCTGGCGTTGGACAACGTGGATGCCATCGCCGCAACGCCGGGCATCGATGGCTTGTTCATCGGCCCGTCCGACCTTGCCGCCTCGCTCGGACATCTCGGCGATCCGATGCATGCAGAGGTGCAGCAGGCGATCGCTTTCGCCCGGGAACGGGTCGATGCCGCGGGCAAGCCCGCCGGCATTTTCGCTCTGAGCCCTGAAGACGCACAGCGCCGGATGGACGAGGGCTTCCGCTTCATCTCGATCGGTTCCGACATCGGCGTGCTGTCTGCCGGGAGCGCGGATCTGCTGGCGAGGATCAGGGGCTAGCCTGCATTCCATGCCATAATACGGCCCGGACACAGCCGGCGCCGTTGGAAACCGGGCAAACGAAAAATCCGGTCGATTAGCCGTGCCAGGATCGATATTGCGCTATGGCAGGGTTCCGCCAGGGAGCGCGTTCGGCAATCCCGGACAAGCCCATTTCCCGGCGAGACGAGAGGAGTGACACGTGCGAGCGACACCTGAATTCGACTTTGCCCTTCCCGAAAGCGCGATGATGATCCGCGAGGCGACCGAGCGCTTTGCCGACGAGCAGATCGCGCCGCTGGCGGCCCGGATCGATGCCGAGGACTGGTTCCCGCGCGAGGAGTTGTGGGCCGCGATGGGCGAATTGGGGCTGCACGGAATCACCGTGGAGGAAGAATGGGGCGGCCTTGGCCTGGGCTATCTCGACCACGTGATAGCGGTGGAGGAGGTCAGCCGCGCCTCGGCCTCGGTCGGCCTCAGCTACGGCGCCCATTCGAACCTGTGCGTCAACCAGATCAGGCGCTGGGGCAATGACGAGCAGAAGGAGAAATACCTGCCGGGGCTGATTTCCGGCCAGCATGTCGGCAGCCTCGCCATGTCCGAGGCCGG